>SXGQ01519373.1_pt1 | contig 28207 bp, 29 predicted proteins | sample 3178371 | NCBI WGS metagenome assembly SXGQ01 (sample SAMN11356859, study PRJNA531348) | freshwater metagenome | isolation source: freshwater sample F1-20 | place: China: Fuxian Lake, Yuxi | collected 2017-12-25 | reverse complement strand
TACTGCAGGGTGTGATTTCACGGCCATCTCAACTTCTTCGGCAAAGATCTTTTCACCACCCGAATTAATCGTCACAGAGTCGCGCCCGCGCATCTCGACAAGACCGTCAGAAGTCAGCACTGCTCGATCGCCAGGCACGACATAACGAACCCCATCAATAATCGGATAAGTACGAGCCGTCTTTTCAAAGTCTCCGAGATACCCAAGCGCCAGGCGTCCGCTCTTTGCCAACCAACCAGCCTCTGGATGACCATTATCGGTGTGTCCAGGATCGAGTACCGTCGAAAAGTCGGCCGACAGAACATGATTATTTGGAGCCAGCGGGAACGTTCCGGTGGTTGCTGAACCAGCTGCTGACATATGAGTTAACTGTCCGCCTGCTTCGGACGAGCCCATCCCATCAATGATCATGAGATGTGGGGCAAGTTGTAGTAACTCGGCCTTGTAATGAGCCGACAGTGCTGCGCCACCTGAGATGACAACGGTGAGGCTAGAGAGGTCGTATGAGCGGACCGAGAGTTCATCAATCAGGGGTCGAGCAAAAGCGTCTCCTACGATCAAGAGAAAGTCAAGACTTTCTCGTTCAACCATTGACCAAACGTCATGTGCATCAAGTCGTTCAGGAATGGAGGGAACGAACACTGTTCCGCCTGCATTCCAGCTTCCCATGGCGACCCAGTGTCCGGCTCCGTGCATGAACGGCGGCGCGATGAGAGCGCGACGACCTTTTGTTTCAGCCAAAAAGTCATCAATGTTTTGCGCATGACGCGATCCGCCAAAGCATTCAACAAGAGCATCTCCTTGACGCCACATCACACCTTTTGGCATGCCTGTTGTTCCTCCGGTGTACAAAATGTAGAGGTCATCGGGGCTCGCTGGGGCGGGTAGGTCATTCCGTGAACTTTCTAAGGCATCCTCGTACCAGATGGCTCCCGGCAGAAGCGGATGTCCAGATTCGTCGTCCACTTGTAGTAGCAGCGTCAGTTGCGGAGTGTCGGCGAGTACTGATTCGAGCACTGGCGCAAACGTTGAGTGGAATACAATGACAGAAGCAGCGGAATCATTTAGTAGATAGATGAGCTCTTCAGCCACATAGCGGTAATTGACGTTGAACGGAGCAACTCGACCTTTGAAGGCCCCGAGCATGCATTCCAAATATTCATTGCCGTTATGAAGGTAGATGGCCAAGTGATCTTGACCACTGTCTTGTTGTGCTAGTGCGCTGCGTTCGGTATGGCATCCGTAGCCGCGGTCATTCAGAAAGTTCGCGAGTCGCCTGGTGCGGTTGGTGACTTCGCTCCAGGTGAGTCGACGATCGCGAAATACGAGGCACTCATCATTTGGACGAGTTTCAGCAATCGCTTCATGAACTTCCCCGACGGTGAACTGTTGCACCGCCAAAACTTAGGTTCTTGAATTAGTTTGCTACGAGTCAGGGCAACGACCCTCGGTCGCTATCGTCTGAGATATGAATCTTGATTTGAGCCCACTGAGCGGTAAGTCGCCGCATGGCGTCGTATTTGGTGTTTTTATCCCGCAGGGATGGAAGATGGAACTGACGTCAATAGCCGAACCAGTCGACAAATGGAATAAGACCATCGAAATAGCTGTTCTGGCTGATCAATTGGGTTATGACTCATTGTGGGTCTATGACCACTTCCATAATGTGCCTCGGCCGGCCCATGAAACAGTTTTTGAGTGTTGGTCGACTATTGCGGCAATCAGTCAGCGCACGAGTCGTATTCGCTTAGGTCAGATGGTTGGATGTAATAGTTATCGCAACCCGGGATTGCTGGCCAAGATCACGTCAACGATTGATGTGATATCAGGCGGACGCCTTGAATGGGGCATCGGTGCTGGATGGTATGAGAACGAGTACCGCGCCTACGGGTATGAATTCCCTAAACCGAAAGATCGAATCGGGATGTTGCGTGAAAGTGTTGAGATCGTTCGCAGTATGTGGACTGAGTCTGAAACAACGTACAAGGGTAAGTATTACGAAGTGTTTCGCGCTAATTGCGATCCGAAGCCGTTGCAGAAACCGACTCCGCCGATTTGGATTGGCGGAGGGGGAGAGCAGTTGACGTTGCGCGTCGTTGCTCAACTCGCTGACTGTTCGAACTTCGGTGGTTTGCCCGATGAATGGGCCCGTAAACGAGAGACTCTTCTTGGGCACTGTAAAACCGTTGGTCGAGATCCGATGGAAATTCGTATGACTTGGTCACCCGAAGTATTCATTCGTGAGACCGAGCGCGATCTGGTGGCTGATGCTCCACAACGGATGAATGGTGAAAGCTTCGAGGAATGGCGCGCCGGCAATTTGGTAGGAACGCCCGATGAGTTAGCCGAAAAGGTCGCGACCTACATCAAAATCGGATGTAGCGGTTTTATTCCGTGGAGCGCCGACTATCCGTCGACAACATCCATTGAACTTTTCGCCAAGGTAATGGCGAATTTCAAGTAGTTGCGTCTGTCAAGAAGTTATGTGAGACCGTACTGGCGTCAGATGTAGGAACGGAAAATGATTTCGGCAACACACGATGGCTTTGAAGCACCTGCGCATTCAAAAGTGAATTCCATCGTCATCTGAACACCATTGGCGATTTCTTCAATCTCTAGCAGCCTGACACCAAGTCGAATTTTAGAGCCAACTGGCACTGGTGATGGGAAACGAACTTTGTTGGCTCCGTAGTTGACTCCCATGGAGAATCCTTCAATACGCACAACTGTCGGATACAACATCGGTCCGAGTGACAACGTGAGATAACCGTGCGCAATAGGACCGCCGAAAGGACCGCTCTTGGCTCGTTCAACATCAACATGGATCCACTGGTGATCACCAGTGGCTTCGGCGAACAGGTTCACACGATCTTGGGTTATTTCGATGTATTCGCTGTAACCAAGGTGTTCGCCAACAGCAGCTTTGAGTCCTTCGACTCCGGTAATCACTCGTGTCGTCATGTGGCCAGCCTAATCAAAGGTGCTTGAGTCTTACGAGTACCAAACGCGTTGGTGCTCTCGGCTTTGGGGATGCAAGAGCAAGGCGCAAAGGGCTGCTTCAAAAATGAATCCGATGGTGTCGTTTCCAGTGATCTTGTCAATGATGCTGAAGCCAGGAGCTGACCACATGATCCAAATTCTCAGGGCGAAGGGAGAAAAGGCGGCTATGAGGGCCAGTTTGTATCCAACTTTGCGGTCATTAGCCATCAAAAACCCGCCAGCAATAAATGACACCACCACAAAAAGACCGACCAAACTGCCCAGGGATCCTTTACTGACTCTCGCGTAACCAACCCAGTCGCTTTTATCCATAAAGCCGATAAGAGCGAAAAAGCCGTTGAGATAGAGCAACCACATCGCTATTTGTAATGTTTGGGGCTGTAGCCGATCAAACCATTTACGGGGATCGAGGGCCTGATGCTTGCGGCGTTTATTCATATAGTCAAGAGTGCCACAAAACATCGAATGGACCATGGCACAACGATTGGAGCACAGCATCGGTATGCCGTTTCTCAATCTTTGCGACGTTGGTGACGGTAGCGTGGCGAGCGAATGCGCTCTGGATTTGTCACTCTAGTTGGTCGTCCCAACGTCGGTAAATCGACCCTCGTCAATGCTATTTGCGGCAAGAAGATTTCTATTGTCTCGGACAAGCCACAAACCACCCGTCGTCAAGTTCGCGGAGTTCTCACTCGTCCAGACAGTCAGATTGTGTTCGTGGACACGCCTGGATTGCACAAACCTGTGAGTGCGCTAGGCGATCGTGTGAATGCCGCGGCTTTAGAAAGCATCAGCGATGTTGATGTGGCCTGCCTAGTGCTTGATGCGACAATGCCCTTTGGTTCAGGCGACAAATGGGTTGCCGATCGTCTGGATTTGTCTAAAACAATCGTGGTTGTCAACAAGACCGATGTCGCCAGCAAGAAGCAAGTTGTAAATCATCTCATCGCGTCGTCTGGTCTTGATGCGCTTGCCTATTTTCCGGTTTCGGCAAAGTCTGGTCATGGGGTCGCCGAATTGGTCGCTCACATTCTGGAACGTATGCCAGAAGGTCCGATGTATTACCCCGACGATGTCGTGAGTGATCTTCCTGAAGCCGATTTTGTTGCCGAACTGGTGCGCGAACAGTTGCTGGCTGCCACGCATGATGAACTCCCGTATTCAATTGCGACCGTCGTGACTGAGTGGGAATGGCCCCGAATTCGTTGTGAAATTATTGTTGAACGCGAAAGCCAAAAAGGAATGGTCATCGGCAAGGGTGGTTCCGTGCTCAAAATGGTGGGAACTGCGGTTCGTCAACAGTTACCACCTGGTGTGTTTATTGAGCTCCACGTCAAGGTAGATAAAGATTGGCAGCGCAAGCCCGACCGAGTTCAGCGTCTGGGCTACTGACCGAACAGCATCTCTAACAGGAGAAATTGTTTGGTAAAAGGTTGGCGTAGTCATCACAAGCCACGGTTGCGCCAGGACTAGATAGGTCGCCACGGCCCCTGGGCACCGCTTGAGGTTCGTTGTTGCTAGTGAAACGCACCTGACCCACCCCTGATTGTTGAGTCAGTGTCAGCACGATCTGCGCGATTGCTAAACGTTGCTCGCCTCCAGGCAAATCGGTGATGAAGGTGGCAGGCAAAACGACCGTGGCGATACCGCGTTCAACCGTCACCTGTGACTCAAAGTCGATGGGTAAGGCACTTCGTAGGCCAACTGCGGTGTCACCTTCTGGCGGACCCTCGGCGAGCGCTGCCAAAACCTGTGGTGCTGCGGCGGGACTCAAAAGTAAGCGATTGATGGGGACCACTTGAGTTCCTGCAACAAAAAACATACTGACAATCTCGACGGGGATAGTTGAGGAAATCGTGGTTGTGGTTTCAACCACCGGAGGTGAAGTAGTCGTTGCTGAAACGGTCGTTGGTGGCGGACTGGTTGTTGTTGCATTGAGGTCATACGGAATTTTGTTGGGGTCAACTGATTTAACTGCACCGCTGCCAGGAATCGAGCACCCAACAAATAGGAGGCTCATAGGTAAGACAGTTCGTGCAAGGGAGATAACGGTCCGATTCATGTGTTCTCCCCAGGAAATTCGACAACGAATTTCGCGCCTCCCGTAGTTGCATCTTCAACCCAAGCGGACCCTCCGTGAGCTCGGGCATGCTCGGCCACCAGAGCTAATCCAAGACCAGTTCCGCCAGCACGACTACGTCCAGCCGAGCCTCGCGCGAACCTTTCAAAGATTTGGACTCGTTCACTTTGTGTCACGCCAGGGCCAGAATCCTCGACGGAAACTCGGGTGGATCCATGAGGCAACGACTCAATCTCAATTTTTGTCACTCCGCCACCGTGTAAGCGGGCGTTCTCCAGCAAGTTCGCCATGATCCGCTCAAAGCGACGCTTGTCTATTTTGATCACGCTGTCGGAGTTCTGAAGAACATCAATGCGAATATTTTCAACTCCATATCGCGTGGCGATTCGGGTAATAAAAGGTACGAGGTCAATTTCTTCGCGATGAACTTCAGTGATGCCGACATCAAGTCTAGAGAGTTCAAGTAAGTCGAGTACCATCTGATCAAAGCGACGTATTTGCGAGACCACGACATCTAGGGCCTGCTGCGTGCGGTCGGATAAGTCGGCGCGTCTAGCATCCAGCACTTCAACTGCGGCTGCCAGCGCTGTAATTGGCGATCTCAGTTCATGACTGACATCTGAGGCAAAACGAACCTCCCGCTCGATTCTGGTTTGTACTGCGTCGGCCATTTCGTTGAAAGAGTTGACAAGTCGCGACAGGTCAGGGTCGGACTCGTGTTCGAGGCGGGTGTCAAGACCGCCTTCAGCAATCTCGCTGGCTGCTTCGCTTACACGTTCGAGAGGTTTCATTAGGCGGCGACTGACCCATAGTCCGACCAACGACGACAAGGATCCGACGACCAAAATACCTACCAGCAAAGTTGAACCAATGATTGTCAACGTGCGCTCTTCATCGCTGAGCGGAAACGCTTCGAAATACTGCGCATTGATTTCGTTTATGGAGACACCCATCGCAATAAATGGTTCACCATCGATTGAGAAACGTTGGCGGGACGTGATTCCTTGAAGGGTCGCTGAAACTAACTCTGATGGAAGCAAAGTTTGGGTATTGAGAATATCTTGGGAGAAGTACAGGTCTTCGGGTGACAAATGTAAGACTGCAAACCCATTTGCTTCAGTGCGAATTCCTGAGATCAACTCAAATGCTTCACTGCGACGAGTTCTTAACTGAGTGCGAATGAGTTGGGCGTTGTTGAAGGCCTGCCGTTCCACAATTTCTTCGCGTTGCTGCAACAAATATGATCGGGCCGTGAGGTAGCTCGCACTCGAGAGCAAAAGTGCGGCAACTAGTCCAGTCATCAAGAAAAGCAAAGTAACGCGACTGCGCAAACTGAGGTGTCTGATCCTGTGAGTGGGGCGCACGGACCTATCTTGCCCTATGAAGGACGCACTGTCAGAAAGTGGCGGAGGGGAGGAGCAATCTGAAGGTCAGAACTCGTCTGCGGAGAATAGAAATCGCCCGACTCGGGCCGTTGGCCGGCGAGCCGGGCGAAGATTGGGTTCCGCTGGCCATCAGAGATCAGGGGGAGGACGACCTCTGACGAACCAGCGTGAACAAACCTCAGTTTCACGGACCATTGTGAAGGGACGATGTGAATAGTGTGCGTTTTGTGTAACAAAATGGAAATGTGAGCAAGAATGGCGGGAGTGAATACCTTGCTTTTCATCGAAGATGACGATCAGATCCGTTTGGCGCTGCGTTTGGTGCTTGAAGACGAGGGTTACACCGTTAGTGAGGCGCCAGACGGTCGCTCGGGTTTAGCGGCATTTCATGCGAGCGAAGCTGATCTAGTTCTGCTCGACATCCGTCTACCCGATATGTCGGGTTTTGATGTGTGCCGAGCCTTGCGAGCCATGTCAATTGTTCCCATTGTCATGGTGACCGCTCAAACCGACACCCAAGACATGGTGGCGGGCCTCGAGGCCGGAGCCGACGATTACGTGACGAAACCAGTCGTACCCAAAGAGTTGGCCGCGAGAGTGCGCGCTCATTTGCGTCGCGCTCAATTGCAGAACGTTTCCGTTGGTAGTGGGTCAAGCGAAATCATGGGTGATATCGATCTACGTCGCGAGCAAGGTCTCGTTTTCAAAGGTGGACAAGAACTCTCGCTGACCAAAACCGAATTCAATTTGCTCTGCGAATTCGCCGATCATCCCAATGTGGTGTTATCTCGGGATCAGTTACTTGAGCGCGTGTGGGGCTATGACTATTTGGGCGATAGCCGATTAGTGGACGCTCACGTTCGGCGATTAAGAGTGAAGATTGAAGATCATCCCGATGATCCGAAACTGATTCTCACCGTTCGAGGTATCGGTTATCGATTAATGCCGACTGGCTAAGGGTTCAGCGGGTGATGGTTTTGAGGAAGTCTTCAACTTCAGCGCGTTCGACTGATTTGCGCATAGGCGGCATCGACTCCAAGATGTCGCGGCGATAACCCGCATTGCCGAGCCGAGGATCAAACACTGCGACAACGCCACGGTCAGTGGCATTTCGGATCAATCGACCGGTTGCTTGAGCGAGCAATGTTGCCGCTCGGGGTAGATCAATTTCACGAAACGCCCGATCGCCAATCGCATCGCGACGAGCACTTAAGAGCGGATCATCGGGACGGGGAAAGGGAATGCGGTCAATGGTGACCAGAGACAAGGTTCGCCCAGGGATATCAATACCTTGAAAGAAGCCCGATGTGGCGAAGAGGCAAGAGGACTCATCGTCGGTGAATAGTTTGACAAGTTGCGTTTTCTGGTACTCCCGCTGCGACAAAATTGTGTTGGGCAATCGTTTACGCATGGCTTCAACGGCGAGGTCAAGGGCGCGGTAACTTGTAAAGAGGGCCAGTGTTCGTCCTCCGGCCGCAGCGATCAGATGAAAAAGTTCATCGTGCATCAACTTGGTGAAATCGGGAGAATTGGGATTTGGAAGATGCTTGGCGCAATAAAGAACAGCATTTGATTGATAGTCGAAAGGACTTTCCACATTGCACATTCGAGTACGAGAGCTTGGTAATCCAATTCGTTCGGCCATCTTGTTTGGAATCGTGGCGCTAGTCAAAATGGCGGTTGTCTTCTGCCACACCCCAGCATCTAGTACTGGACCCACATCAAGTGGCGCGATATCAAGCTTCGGGTGATCAACGGTTCCTGAAACATACGGAACGTACGTGTCATTGGTTTTGAGCGCTACATCGATGGTGTCAGCGAGTCGTGAGGCCAAAGTCTGGGCTCGAAGTTTGCGTTGATTGCTATCGTCATCTTTGGTCTCAATTGCCCGCAAAATGTCCAGAATACGCGCCACAATTCGTCGTCCTTCGGCCAGTACCGCTGTGATCTCTAAAGGGAGTGGAGCAGAGATTCTTTGACCGAGGGTGGGGGACAAAACTTCGTCAAGCATCCCGCCAATGTTGACGATGTCACTGATCACTTTGGGATCGGCGATGATGCGCTTCACGGCCCCGGCGAAGAAATTGAAGTTTCCGGCGTGTATCGAGACTCCGACCGTATCGCTCATGATGTCTTCAAGTCCGTGAGCCTCATCAACAATGAGAACTTCATGTTCTGGCAAAAGTTGTCCACCCGACGCGACGTGAAGTCCGTACAAGTGAGTATTCACAACGACGATGTCGGCTTCACTGGCTTTGAAGCGCGCGATTTCAGAAAAGCAAGTTCCGCCAACGGGGCATCGTCGGGCCCCTGGACATTCATCACTTCCAACACTTACCGCTTTCATTGAGCGATCTGATGGCGACCATGAAATGTCAGCCATATCGCCACTCTTTGTTGTCTTGACCCACTCTGAAATGAGTTCAATTTCACGTCGAACCGATTGCGACATTTCGTCAACTTCCAACAAAGTCGGGGAATCATTTCTGCGACTTTTTTTGTCCGCTTCACCGTTAAGTTCTGCCAGGCGCTGTCGACAGATGTAGTTACTGCGACCTTTCAAAATTGCAAAAGTAACGGATCGGTCGACATATGAACTGAGTTCTTTGACGAGAAAAGGCAAGTCCTTACTGGCTAGTTGATCCTGCAAGGCTTTTGTTGCGGTAGTTACGACCGTCTTTTTCCCGGCAACGATGGCTGGAACGAGATAAGCGATTGTTTTGCCAGTGCCGGTGCCCGCTTGAACGATGAGGTGTTTGCCTTCGGCGAGCGCGTCGGCCACTTCATGGGCCATTTCCTTTTGGCCTGGACGCGACTCTGAAAACGGCAAAGCCGACGTAGCGATTTCAAGCGCTTCGGTCACGTTTTTCTTGGAGCGAGGGACAGACACAGACCGCAACCGTACTTCAGCCCTGTCTCAATGTTGGGCGATTACGGTCACGACTAGACGAGTGATTTACGGCGAACGAAACTTGAGAGCGAGAGAAATTGCCGCATCAAGGTCGTCCTCTGAGAATTCTGGCCACGTGTTGTTAGTGAAATAGCTAGGGGATCCCGCAGCCTGCCATAACAAGAAGTTGGATATTCGTGTTTCACCTGATGTTCGTACTAATACATCAACATGGGGCATATGGGGGATGTACATGGCTTGTGACATCCAGGCCACATTCGGAGTCTTGTGCTGACCAACGATAATTCGGGCGGCGTGAGCGATCTCGGTGCGACTGCCGTAGTCGAAGGCCACTGTCAACGTCATTCCCGTATTTTGGGCGGTGTCAGAAATTGCTTTTCGAATCGCGCGTTGAACATATGCCGGGGTGCGTGCTGCAGGATCGTCAAAGGGGCGACCGATCCATTGCACCCGAACATTCAGTTCGTTCAATTCAGATACTCGACCGAACAATTTCTTGTGAAGGCCAAGAATGTGTCGCACTTCACGACGAGGACGAACCCAGTTTTCGGTGGAAAAGCCGAATACGGTCAAGTAGTCGACGCCACGAGCGACACTGGCGCGCACGACCGCAGCGAGGTTCTCCTCGCCAGCGGTGTGGCCTTCGGTCCGAGGGAGTCCCCGACGTTGAGCCCACCGACCATTTCCATCCATGATGCAGGCCACATGCACGAGACATCACGGTACTCGCCGGAGATAAACCCAGGGTGGCACTTCGAGGAACTTTTCGAGTGGCAATCTCACTGTCACGAGATGCCACTTTGACGTGATTGACTCATTGACATGGTTGGGATCGGCAACAATGAAAGCAATGCGCACTTTCTTTAAACGAAAATTGACCCCCGAAGTCGGCACTGTTGAGACCGATGATTCCCTCGTTCATATCGTTATTGCTGGCGGCTCCATTGCTGACTGGGCGGTTTTTGAAGATCGTTTAGATCGCCGTTTAGCGGATCTCGCCGATATTGCTCGGGGTTCGGAAATTCGATTCATCTCGATTTACCCCTATGGTCCGAGCCCTGAAGATGAGCAGTTTTTGCGCTCGCAGATTGAACGGCAGATCACCCTCAACGGAGTACAGATTTCGGTTCAGGCGTCGACGGATGGTCGAGAACGAATCTGCCAGGCCCTCTCCGAGATGGGAAGTAATGAAGTTGTTTCGGAAGCGTCTTTAGATAAGCGCCTTTTTGGTGATGCGGGTGAACCAGATCTCGTCATAGTTTTGGGTCCCGCCCAATGTCTGCCGTATTCCTTGGTATGGGAGCTTGCTTATAGCGAAATCGTCTTTGTTGACGAGCCTTGGACCGAACTGTCGCTCGCCAGTATTTCGTTGGCAATTCAGGAATATGCGCTCCGGCATCGCCGATTCGGTGGAGTTAATGCATGACGTCGCGTCTGTATCGCGATGTTGGTGTGGTTTTACGTACGTACAAACTCGGTGAATCAGATCGGATCATCGTTTTCTTAACGCAAGACCATGGCAAAGTGCGCGCCGTTGCTAAAGGCGTTCGTAAAACTCGTTCCAAGTTTGGTGGACGGTTAGAACCACTTTCTCATGTTGAGTTACAACTGCATCGTGGTAAGGATCTTGACATCGTGAGCCAAGTTGAAAGCATTGACACGACTGCTGCTGTGTTCGGTGATCTAGATTCGATGACTGAAGCGATTTCAATTCTTGAGGCGGTTGATCAGTTGGTCCCCGATCGAGAACCAGTTCCTCAGATGTATCGCATGCTTGTCGGCGCGCGCCAAACACTTCTGACTCGACCATCACCACTTGTCGTTCCCGCTTTTTTGTGGAAATTGTTATCGGCGGAAGGTTTGCGTCCCCAACTTAATCAATGCGTTTCGTGTGGTGAATCCTCGGATAGCGAATTTGTGGCATTCGACTTTGATTTGGGCGGGGTGGTGTGTCGTTCGTGTCGAAGCGGAATGGCGGTAACAGGAGCAGCCTTGGGACTGATGCGCGACATCATGGGTGGAAAGCTAGGAGAGTCCCTAGATCATGCATTCAACCCCGATGGTCAGCAGTTGAACGACCCAACCATCAATGAGGTATCGCATTTGGCCACTCGAGCCTTTGAACACCACATTGAACGCCGGTTACGTTCAGTTTCTATTTTTGAACGTCATTCGTAGGTTGTTATTCCCTATCGTTTTTGGCTGGCATCTTGTCTGAATTGAGTATTTGGCCGCTGATGTGCTGGTCATATCCCGTAACCTTGATGGTCTATGCCGGCTAAAGATCTCGACCAAATCGTCAACTTGTGCAAGCGTCGTGGCTTTGTTTACCCATCGGCGGAAATTTATGGGGGATTTCGTTCGAGTTACGACTACGGCCCGCTCGGTTCGTTGATGTTGCGGAACGTTCGTGAATCGTGGATTCGCACTATGGTGCAAAAGCGAGATGACGTTGTTTTAATCGATGCCGCGATTTTGGGTCCACCGCAGGTTTTTGAAGCGAGTGGACACCTCGCGAACTTCAGTGACCCGCTTGTTGACTGCAAGACCTGTAAACAACGGTTTCGCGAAGACCACCTTGATGACAAGTCAGTTTGTCCAAATTGTGGCGCTAGAGACACCTTGACTGATGCTCGTGCCTTCAATTTGATGTTCAAGACATTCGCTGGTCCCGTGGAAGGTTCTGGCGCCGAGGTGTATCTACGTCCCGAGACTGCGCAAGGAATGTTCGTTAACTTTGCCAATGTTTTGCAGACCAGTCGTAAGAAGCCACCGTTTGGTATCGCTCAAGTAGGTAAAAGTTTCCGAAATGAAATTACGCCTGGAAACTTCATTTTCCGAACTCGTGAATTTGAACAAATGGAACTTGAGTTTTTCGTTCCGCCATCCGAAGGCTCGAAGTGGTACGAGTACTGGTGCAACGCTCGTATGCAGTGGTATGTCGACCTGGGTATCCCCTTAGAAATGTTGCGATTGCGTCCACACGATGCTGATGAATTGAGTCATTATTCAGCTGGTACCGCCGACGTCGAGTTTTCTTACCCGTGGGGTTGGGGAGAACTTGAAGGAATTGCGCAACGCACTAACTTCGACCTCAATCAACATGCCACCCATTCGGGTCAAAAACTTGATTTCTTTGATCAGTCAACCAACGAGCGTTACGTTCCCTTCGTGATTGAACCGGCCGCCGGTGTGAACCGAGCGATGGCGGCGTTCTTGTTGGCTGCTTACGAAGAAGATGAGATTGGTGGCGAAGTTCGTACCGTGTTGCGCCTTCATCCGCGCTTGGCTCCCTACAAAGTTGCGATTTTGCCGCTGAGCAAAAAGGACACTTTGACCCCGCTGGCTGGAGAGATATTTGAAGCTCTCGGTGAGCGTTATATGGTCGATTATGACGACACTCAGTCGATTGGTAAGCGTTATCGCCGTCAAGACGAGATCGGTACTCCATTGTGTATCACTGTTGACTTTGACTCGCTTGAAGACGGTTCAGTGACGATTCGTGACCGTGACACCACTGATCAAGTCCGTGTTCCGATCGCTGACCTAGAAAATCAGGTGCGACTTCGTCTCGGGTTCTGATTTCAACCCGACCTCGTCTACGGTTAGGGCAACTTCATTTTCTAAAGGGGAAATCACATGTCAAAAGTTGCTGTATGGGCCAAAATTCCAGCCGCTCCCGGAAAGCGCGACGAACTCGCTGCTGCTTTAGGTGCCGCTTTAGAAACAGCCAAGGGTGAAGCAGGAACGATTTATTACATCTTGCACAATGACCCCAATGACGCTGATGCGTTATTTATGTACGAAATGTATGAATCCCAAGATGCACTAAATGTGCATATGGGTTCTGAAGCTTTCAAGGCTCTCGGACCAGCCATTACTCCATTCCTTGGTGGTCGTCCCGAACTGCAATTCATTGAACCCATTGGCGGAAAGGGCGCCTGATTCAGTCGTGAATCAAGCCCCGACATATCTCGATCGAATTCTGGCGCGCCACCGAGAGGTGGCTTCGCTCGACGAGCGGGACCTTGAGCAGTTAGTGCAACGTTGTGCGGTAATGTCCGAGACGCGGGGTTTTGGCATGCGTTTGATGGCTGATGCGTTGGAAGGCATCAGCGTGATCAGCGAACTTAAACGTCGATCGCCTTCGAAAGGCGATCTCGCTGAAGGACTTGATCCAGAAGTAATCGCCGGTGCTTATGAGTTAGGCGGAGCCTCGTGTTTATCTGTGCTGACCGACGAAGAATTCTTCGGCGGTTCTATTGCAGATTTGCAGCGGGCTTCGGCCGCTTGCCGATTGCCGGTGTTGCGTAAGGACTTTACGATCTCTGCTCACGATGTGTGTGATGCGCGGTTGATGGGTGCAGATTGTGTGTTGTTAATTGTTGCGGCTTTGTCTGATGACGAACTTGTTCGCTTTCATCAGCTCGCTACAGACATTGGGCTCGATGTTCTCGTTGAAATTCATGACGAACGAGAACTTGAACGGGCACTGACTGCTGATGCAAAAATTATCGGGGTTAACCAGCGCGATTTAGTCACTTTTCAAGTTGACCACGCTCGTGCGTTGAGAATGGCCAACCAAATACCGGACGGTGTTGTGCGAGTTGCCGAAAGTGGGGTGCGTCACGCGCAAGACGCGGCCGAATTACATAACGCTGGATATCACGCTATTTTGGTTGGCGAGAGTCTGGTGACAGCGCCTGACCCAGCAGAAGCGGTCAGATTGTTGCGGACAGCCGCTCTGTAACGGTCGCTTGATTGCTGCAGTATCCGCCGTCGTTTCTTTGTCGGGCGGTACGGTGTCAACATGTTCGTGAAAATTTGTGGCATCACGAATGAGGATGATGCTCTTCTTGCTGTAGCTATGGGTGCCGACGCAGTTGGTTTCGTGTTTGCTCCCTCAACGCGCCAGGTTTCAGCTCAAGTTGTCTATGACATCACTCGGCGATTGCCACCCGAGATATTGACGGTCGGAGTCTTTAAAGATGAACTCCCTGACCGGATTTTTGACATCGTGTCGAAGTCGGGAGTAAAGGCAGTACAACTGCACGGGCATGAACCCGTTTCCACTGTGGCTGCCTTAGCCGACAACGTGCGTTGGATTATTAAAGCTGTCGCGGCAGGTTCGCGTGAAGCGCGAGTCGCGAATCAATTCGGAACTGACCTAATTTTGGTCGATGCTCCTGAAGCCGGATCAGGAAGGGTTTTTGACTGGTCCTTAACCGATCAGATCCCGTCCGGAATTCGCCTGATCTTGGCTGGCGGATTAACTCCCGAGAATGTGGCCGAAGCGGTGAATTACGTGAACCCATGGGGAGTCGATGTGTCCTCGGGCGTGGAATCAGCTCCCGGTAAAAAAGATGCGATCAAACTGCGCCGTTTTATTTCTAACGCCCGAGCGGCTGCACCGCCAGAAGACCCGACTTCTGGTCTCAACGAATTCCCCTACGACTGGGCAGACGAATAACAAATCGTTGATTTCCAGTAAACGACTAGGCACTTTGCAACTTGGAGTGCGAACATAGAGAGTCTGTTGTGAGGAGTGAAATGTCTATTTCAGAGCAATCAATTATGTCTGAACCGTCTGAGGCGGGTCGTTTCGGCGAGTTCGGTGGCCGTTTCGTTCCCGAGACCTTGGTGCCGGCGTGTCAAGAACTTGAAGCGTCTTTTCGTGAGGCGTGGGCTGATCCCGTATTTCGTGCCGAGTTAGATCAAGTTCTGGGTGAATACGCCGGTCGGCCATCAATGATCACCGAGTGTTATCAACTTGGGGCAAAGTTGGGCATTCGGCTAGTGCTGAAGCGAGAGGATCTGAATCATACGGGATCGCACAAAATCAATAACGTGCTAGGTCAAGTGTTGCTGGCGAAGCGAATGGGCAAGAAGCGCATCGTCGCTGAAACTGGCGCTGGTCAACATGGAGTTGCTTCGGCTACTGCTGCAGCCCTTATGGGAATGTCATGCAAGGTCTATATGGGGTCGGTGGACGTTGAACGCCAAGCGCTCAACGTTTTTCGGATGAAGCTTCTCGGTGCCGAAGTCGAAGCGGTTCATAGTGGTAGTCGTACTCTCAAAGATGCGGTAAATGAAGCAATGCGTGATTGGGTCGCTTCGGTTGAATCGACGCATTATTGCTTGGGCTCAGTGATGGGACCGCATCCTTACCCGTGGATGGTTCGTGAGTTCCATCGAGTGATTGGCTCAGAGGCGCGCGAGCAATGTCGTGAGCGGTATGGCAAGGACCCAGATTTTGTGGTCGCCTGCGTTGGCGGAGGATCAAATGCGATCGGACTCTTCTCGGGTTTTGTTGACACAGACGCACGGTTGATCGGTGTTGAACCTGCAGGGGGAGCCGCAGTCGGTCGAGGACAACCAGGAGTCGTGCACGGCATGAGGAGCTATCTCATGCAAGATGAATATGGCCAAGTGCAAGAGGCGCATTCAATTTCAGCAGGTCTTGATTACCCAGGTGTTGGGCCGGAGCATTCGTACTTGGCATCAATTGGTCGAGCCGAATACCCAACCGTGACTGATGCAGAAGTTATTGAGGCTTTCCAATTGATGGCGAAAACCGAAGGCATCATTCCGGCTCTGGAGTGTGCGCATGCATTGGCATGGATTACCCGCGAGGCACCAAAAATGCAAGGAAAAACGGTGCTGATGAATTTGTCTGGCCGAGGCGATAAAGATGTTGGCCAAATGATGGAGATTCTCGGATGAGTGTCACGGTGTTGACCTCTCTCGAGGGCACCTTGCGCGCCAAACGTGATGTGGGCCGAAAAATTTTAGTTCCCTATGTGACCGGCGGGCTCACAGGTTGGACGGATGCGATTCGGGCAGCCGCAGCCAATGGCGCCGATGTGATTGAAATCGGCTTGCCTTTTTCTGATCCAGTGATGGATGGTCCAATTATCCAAGAGGCCTCACAACGAGCATTGGATGACGGAGCGACTCCAGTTTCTATTTTGGAGGGAGTCCGGACCCTTGATGTCGATGTTCCTCTTGTCGTGATGTGTTACTACAACACGGTTCATCACGCTGGGCATGAAAGGTTTGCGTCGCAATTGGTGAAAGCCGGTATTACTGGAGCGATTATTCCCGATCTGCCACTCGAAGAATCAGGGCCGTGGTGTGCTGCAGCAGACGCAGTCGGATTGTCCACAATTATGTTGGCTGCACCCACTGCGCCCGATGAACGTTTGCCGAGGGTCTGCAAGCGGGCTCGGGGGTTCGTGTATTCAGTTGGTTTGTTGGGTGTGACAGGTGAGCGAACAGAGTTGGCTGCGACGGCGAGTCAATTGGCGAGTCGTCTCAAAAGGATTACGGACGTTCCCGTTATCATCGGAGTTGGCGTGTCAAATAGTGCCCAAGCAGTCGAGGCCTGCAAAGTTGCGGACGGGATCGTTCAGGGAGCCTCAGTGGTCCGACGCCTCATGGAGGGCGGCGCAGACGCGGTAGGGGCGTATGTCGCCGAGGTGCGGGCCGCTATTGACGCCGGATAGTTTTCGGGATTTCAATGTGCGAGGGTGACGAAGTTCATAGCACTCTTTAGTGTTAATTGAAGTTTCGCCTCTGAATTTCTGCCAAGATACGAGGACACTTTTAACACCTAGGAGAATTACATGAAGAAGTTATTAGCCCCCTTAGCCATTATCGGTTTGTTGGTTTCCTGTGGAGGCGACGACTCAGACGTGGCCGAAACCCAAGCACCTGCTGAAGAAACAATGACCTCTGAAGCCCCTGCCGAAGAAGCGCAAGACATTGTTGCCATTGCCAGCGCAAATGAAGACTTCTCGACCTTGGTAGCCGCAGTTGCTGCAGCCGGTCTTGTTGAAACCCTTCAGGGCGAAGGCCCATTCACCGTTTTCGCTCCGACCAACGAAGCTTTTGCTGCCCTTCCCGCAGGATTGGTTGACAAGTTGTTGCTCCCCGAGAACAAAGAAGTACTCGTGAAGATCTTGACCTACCACGTGGTGTCGGGTGCCGTGATGGCCGCTGATGTCACTGCTGGCGAAGTTCCTTCAGTCGAGGGCCAGAACATCACCGTAACCACCGATGGTGGCGTCATGGTGAATAACGCCAACGTAGTGGCAACCGACATCGTTGCCTCAAATGGCGTCATCCACGTGATCGATGCAGTGATTCTTCCCCCCGACGTAGATCCCTCTGCTCTCTGAGTTGAAGTAAAATAGTGAGACGCTGAAGGCGGACCCCCGGGTCCGCCTTCAGTCGTTCTTGGACCTGGCGTTTGAAATGCCAGAATTAGAGTCATGTAACCTGCGAAAATGAGTGAAGTAACGAAGTGTGAACTCTGCGAAGCAGCCCGATTTACCGAGTGGTATTACGAGGATGATCTGTGTTGGGTCGCTGAGTGTGAGGCGTGTTGCGTTCCGATGATCGTCTGGAAGATCCATAATCCGCAACCAAGTGAAGAAATTAAAAAAATATTGCATGCCCGTTTACTCGAGGAGGCATCAAAGATTTTTGCCTACGAGCCATATATCGATGACAACATGCGAAATATCCCCGATCACTATCATGCACACGCACGCGGCCGGGGTTTGTGGTTTGGCCAAAAGCCGCCACGGCGGGATTTGAACTCTTGATTTACTCTGCTCAGCAAGGACGGCGGATGGGGCGACCAAACATGATCAACCTTTCTGTTGTGGAACAGATGTCATCAAATCACGCTGCGTGAGATTCTCCGATAGGTCATTTGGACTATTCACGCGTTTTACTACTGAGAGTGGTTAAATCACTACTCATTGCGATTTTTAATCACTTGTCTGAGGGCATTCACTTACTTGATGATCACGGCTTCTAAGGTGGCGTCATGAGTTCGTTTCCCCACCCGATCGAGGTTCTTCCTCATCGAGCACCGTTTCTTTTCGTCGATGAAATCACCTCGGTTGAACCGGGGGTGTCAGCCTCGGGTCGGTGGCACTTAACTGGCGACGAATGGTTTTTTGCTGGCCACTTTCCAGGACGTCCGACGTTGCCCGGTGTTTTGATGTGTGAGGCCATCGCTCAAATTGGGGCTATCGCAGTATTAGTGGGCGGACAACATGAAGGGAGGATTCCGCTTTTCGGCGGTCTTGACTCGGCACGCTTTCGTCGGCAAGTGCAGCCCGGCGACACTCTTGAATTAGAGGTTCAGTTGGGGCGAATGTCAGCCCGAGCAGGAAAAGGATCTGGCAAAGCACTTCTCAATGGATTAACCGCATGTGAATGCGATTTGATGTTCGTGCTTGTCAACGCCTAATTCAAAATTTCAGGAATCAGGCGGGAGCCAGAATCAATGAGCCGTTGTGCCCGCCAAAACCAAAGTTATTCGAAATGGATGGACCAGGTTCCCACTCGCGCGCCGTGCCCATGACGAGATCGATGTTGACGTCATCATCTAAGTGCACCGTGCCAGCGGTGGCGGGAATCAATTTATGTTGGAATGACAACAGGATGGATGCGGCCTCTAGTGCTCCGGCTGCGCCTAATGCATGACCAGTCACGCCCTTAATGCTGGTGACGGCTGGTCGATGAGGAAACACCTCTGCCATCGCAGTGGCTTCAGCGGCGTCATTCAAGGGGGTTGAGGTTCCGTGAGCATTGATATAAACAATTGATTCATGAGTGAGACCAGAATCATCTAAGGCCAATCGCATGCAGTTGATTGCACCACGGCCCCCTGGTGACGGAGCCGTGATGTGGTGGGCGTCGGCGTTGCTGGCTGATCCCAATATTTCGCCCAATATTATTGCCTCACGAGCAACTGCATGGTCCCAGGCCTCGAGAACAAAAATTCCTGCGCCTTCGCCCATCACGAAGCCATCGCGATCACGATCGAACGGACGACTTTGGCCAGTTGATGACAGCGCGGTCATGTTGTTAAAACCGGCTAATGATGATGGGGAAGCGGCAGATTCGGTACCTCCGCTGACGATGGCATCGCAGCGACCCATGGCAATGAGGCGTGCTGCGTAACCCAAGGCGTGGGTTGAGGCTGCACAGGCCGTGCTGATCGTTTCGTTTGGACCCTGGAGGCCATACCTCATCGAAATGGCGGCACCTGAAGCATTCGCCATCATCATGGGGACCAGAAACGGAGAAACGCGACGCTCACCTTTTTCAAGTCGAATCTGAATCTGTTCTTCAAGAGTCCCGAGTCCGCCGATACCGGTTCCGAGAATCACCCCAAAACGAGTCGGGTCAACGCCGAGTTCACCAGCCTGAGCCATCGCCTCGGCCGCTGCCGCCACTGCGAACTGTTCAACACGGTCAGCGCGTCGAACCTCTTTGGCATTGTTGTTAAACCACGGCAGCGGATCCCAATCAGCAATGGTGATCCATTTGCCAGACGTGATTCCCGCACCTAACAAACCCGACCAAAAGTTCTGTTGACCAATGCCACATGGGGCAACGACACCGAGACCCGTGACGGCAACTCGGCGTCCAAACATCAGGAGAGCTTTCCAACAATCAGGTTGTACGCCTGGCCGACCGTCTTCACGTCTTCAATTTCACTTTCTGGAACTTCAACATTGAATTCTTCTTCAAGTGCCATGACAAGTTCCACGAGATCAAGGCTGTCGGCATCTAGGTCATCACCAAAAGAGGCCTCAAGGGTGACTTTGTCGGCATCGACGCTTAAGACATCGACGGCACACTTGCGAAAGCGGGCGAAAAGTTCTTCGTTCATTGTTGTTCTCCTCTGTGAGCCAAATTATGGTAACTGTTCTAACTGTAAACGCTGGAGCGTTCGGTTTGGGTGTTTTCCAAGTGACTATTCCGACTAGTGACTGTTCCGACTAGTGACTATTCCGACTAGTGACCCATACCTAGTCCACCATCAACTGGAATCACCGCACCGGTGATGTATTCAGCGTCGGGGGATGCGAGGAACACAATCGTTCCTGCGATTTCTTCTGGACGTGCGAGGCGTCCCAGAGGAACGGCGTCGGTCAACGCTGAAACTCGATCCTCAGTCAATGCAGCCAACATGTCAGTTGCAACTGGACCGGGTGCGACAACGTTGGCCGTGATTGTTCGACTGCCCAGTTCTCGGGCGATTGAACGGGCAAGACCAATGAGTCCCGATTTCGACGCCGAATAATTGGCCTGTCCGGCCGAACCAAGCATGCCAACAACACTGCTGACGAAAATCATTCGACCCTTACGGGCTTTCAACATTCCTTGCGCAGCACGTTTCGCAACGCGATATGCAGCAGTCAGGTTGGCATCAATAACATCCGCGAAATCAGATTCTGACATGCGAAGTATCAACATGTCTTTTGTCATACCGGCATTGGATACTAAAATTTCAACTGGACCATAATGCTTTTCAATAGCGGTGAATGCTGCATCAACTTCAACTGAGCTGGTGACATCGCATTTGACAGCAAAGAATCCGTCAGGTGGCGGACTGGAGTTGTATGTCACCGCAACTCGGTCTCCGAGTGCGGCAAATCTTTGAGCAGTTGCAAGCCCGATACCGCGTGATCCCCCAGTGATGAGAACAACTCGACCGCTTGATTCAGATAGCGGTGATTCTTCGGGCATTAGCGACCCTCCCACTTTATGATTGCGCTCGCTGCCGTCATTCCGGCACCAAAGCCAACCAACAAAACCGTGGCGCCCTTTTTGAGTAAACCCGTTTCAGCAGCATGAACTAGTGCTAACGGAATGGAGGCCGATGACGTGTTGCCCGTGAAGTGCAATACGATCGCCGCTTTTTCAATAGGTATTTCTAATCGCTCACAAGCCGATTGGATAATGCGGACATTGGCTTGATGAGGAATAATCACGTCAATATCGGACGAGGTCAAACCGGCAGCAGCAAGAGATTTCTGTGCGCTGTCGACCATGATGCGCACGGCGCGGCGAAATACTTCTTTGCCCTCCATCTTGATGAATCCACCAAGATCGGCGTATAGAGATTCTTCTGCTGATCCGTCGGCATCAATATCCCACGCCAACATTTGTCCAGGGCCATCTACCGCCTCAAGTACGACGGCTCCCGAACCGTCGGCGAACAGTACAGCTGTATTTCGATCATTCCAGTCGGTAATACGAGACAGCGTGTCGGTGCCGATGACCAAAACTTTCTTGGCTCCCATCGCGATAAGACCATGAGCAATTGTGAGCGAATAAACGAAGCCACTGCAGGCAGCGTTCACATCAAAGGCACCACACTTCAAGCCAAGAGCGTGTTGAACTGTCGCCGATGTTGCTGGTACACATCGATCGGGCGTCGTCGTTGACAAAACGAGGGCATCAATCTGTAACGGGTCAACTCCGGCCATTTTGAGGGCAGCGGATCCTGACTGAATACTGAGTTCAGCGGTGGTGCCACCGATATGACGCTCAACGATACCGCTTCGCTCTTTGATCCATTCATTAGACGTGTCAAGGGTTTTGCTGAGATCATCGTTAGTGACAACTTCGGCAGGTAATGCACTGGCCCAACCGGTAATAACTGCTCCACGAATTTCCTTCGGAGTAGCCGGCACGCTAAATCGTCCTCAACCAAGCGATGGGCTGGCGAAGAGTGACTCGCTCGCCGTCGACAGCAATGAATGCTTGGAGCACGCCTTCAAACACTGAAACTACAGGGATTTCACCAACCATTCCGAGGGTTTGTCCGATCGTGATGCGATGATTGGTCTGAACGGATGCTAATGGCACGAATACACCAGATGCCGGGCTCACGACTAGGCGCTCAACTGCGAAAAGATGTTCGCCTTCGTGCTGTTGTAGCCCAGTCGGTGCTGCGTTATTCACCCATTCAATGAACTTGTCGAGTTCGTCTGGTGTTGCGACGGAGATTGTTCGGCAACCCTCGATTGTTCGCTTCACCATTCCGCTGAGAACACCACCAGGACCTAGTTCGGCAAACCCGGTGACTCCTAAGTCGGCGAGAGTTAAGAGACACTGCTTCCATCGAACAGGACTTGACAGTTGAGCCGACAACAAGCTGGCCCATTCATCTCCATGATCGTGAGCGATGGCATCGACGTTGCTAACAATCGGTACTTCAGTGTCGCGTGGTTTGGATGCTGCAATAGCTTCACGAAGTCGTTCACGTGCCGGTGTCATAAACGGGGTGTGAAATGCACCAGACACTGGTAACGGCATCGCTTTTTTCGCGCCGAGTTCTTTGGCGATTTCAACTGCTCGAGCGACACCTTCGGCCGAACCAGCGATCACTATCTGTCCAGGAGCATTGAAATTAGCGACCCACACTTCGCTATCGGCTCGACGGCAAGCAACTTCAACCAACTCGTCATCGAGGCCCAAGATTGCTGACATGGTTCCAGGATTGCTTTGTCCTGCTTCATGCATTGCTTCGGCTCGCTCAACAACAAGACGTACCCCATCATCGAAGCTGAGTGCTCCGGTTGCGGTTAAAGCGGTGTATTCACCCAAACTGTGTCCGGCGCAAAAACTTGGTTCAACTCCGAAACGTTCAACTGCATCAAGCACCATCAAGCTGGAGACAAATGTTGTGAGCTGCGCGTTGCGAGTGTCTTTTAGTTCATCGGCGTCGGCGTCCAAAAGTAGGCGACCAACATCACGGCCCGAAACGTCGGAGGCTTCTTCAACGAGATCCCACGAATCATGTTCAATCCACGGGCGACCCATACCTGGACGCTGCGAACCTTGACCCGGAAAGGTAAATGCCAGCACGACAAGAAGTTAGACGCTGTCGGTACCCGAACGCGCTACCGATGAGTAACGACGCTGAAACTAGAGACGAATAGTGAGTCCTTTTCAGTGATGGGGGCTAACATATTGGGGTCGCCCCGGTAGCCCAACGGCAGAGGCAGCGGTCTCAAACTCCGTACGGTGTGGGTTCAAATCCCACCCGGGGCACGACAATCCTGGTGGCGAACTCGCACGATTTTCGGGTGGTTTCGCCACCAGTTCTTTTCCTGCGAGATTTTCAGCTGGGTAGACTCACCACGTGGGACAGCGATTGATCGAGCGGCGTTTAAGAGAGACGGGCGTACGTCTTCGTCGGTTGCGAGCTGACCTAGCGATTGTGGATGAACAATTGAGTCATTTGGTTGACCAAGCAGAAGATAAGGCTTTGCGCTCACTGGTGTCTGAAACCTCTGGCGCAGGGGTGGAATATCGCGAGGCCCGCTTGCATGCCGACGCTATGCGTAAGCATCGTGTCTATGTTCAATCATCAATTACTGAACTTGAAGCTAAACAAGATGAACTTCTTGACAAGTTGAGCCGTTCCTGAGCAGTTCGCTGTCGTTGAGGCATGAGGGACCAAAAAGTGCTTGAATACACTCATGAGTATTCGAGTGGTGATTGCTGAAGACGAGGCCATTATTCGTCTTGATCTGCGCGAAACCCTCGAAGAAGAGGGCTATGAGGTCATCGGGGAAGCAGGGCGAGGAGACGTCGCCCTAGACTTAATTCGTGATCTGAAACCCGATTTAGCGATTTTGGACGTCAAGATGCCTGGTATGGACGGACTTGAGGTTGCGCGAGTGGTTGGCGATGAAAAGATCTGTGGCGTTTTGGTTCTTACAGCGTTTAGCCAACGCGAGATCATTGAACAGGCGCGTGACGCTGGCGCACTGGCATATCTCGTCAAGCCATTTCAGAAGAGTGATCTCATTCCAGCAATTGAAGTCGCCATAGGACGTTTTCGCGAACTGCAGGCTCTCAACGGACAGATGGAAGTTCTTGAAGAGCAACTCGAGGCTCGAAAGATCATTGATAAAGCCAAAGGACGTCTGATTGATGAGTTCGGTTTGAAAGAACAAGAAGCCTTTTCGTTTATTCAACGAACTGCTATGAAAGATCGTTCGCGAATGCGAGATGTTGCTGAAAAGATCTTGGCGGGAGAACTTCAGCCTTGATCGATGCAGAAAAGACATTGCTCGTTCTCGATGGGAACTCACTGACGTACCGAGCCTTTTACGGAATACCCACCGACATGGTGACTGCAAGTGGTCAGGTCACGAACGCAGTGTTCGGCATGACGTCAATGTTACTGACTTTGTTGAAGGATCGCCGTCCAAGTGGTGTCGTGGTCGCATTTGACCGTCCCGAACCAACCTTCCGTCATATTGCTGAACCATCCTATAAAGCTCAAAGAGAAGCGAGTCCCGACATTCTGCGCCAACAGATGGGGATCGTGAAAGAACTTCTAACCGCGATGGGCGTCACGATTTGCGAACTTTCTGGATTCGAAGCTGACGACATCATCGCCACAATCGCAGACCAAGCCGTAGACGTCGGCTTCAACGTGATCATCGTTACTGGAGATCGTGATAGTTACCAACTCGTTCGTGACCCTCATGTGCGCGTGCTCTACAACAAACGCGGGGTTTCTGACTACGCGTTGTACGACGAGGCGGGTATTCTGGAGAGAACTGGTGTGACGCCGCGGCAATACATCGCTTACGCAGCATTACGTGGCGATCCAAGTGACAACTTGCCTGGTGTGCCTGGAGTCGGTGAAAAGACTGCTGCAAAACTCATTGCTACTTACGGTGGGCTTGATGGGATTTTTGCTCATGCTGCTGAACAAACTCCGAAACTGAAAGCGTCACTCATAGAAAACGAACAACTGGCTCGCAAGAACGAAGATCTAATGACTCTTCGCCATGACGCTCCGATTGATGTTGATCTCACGTCTTTGGCAGTGAACCCGAATGCGCCTGAAGTGGCTCGACTATTTGATTTCCTCGAGTTCAAGTCCATGCACAATCGTTTTCGCGATGTACTGCAGTTATTGGGACATAGCGCAGCAATCGACACTTTTGTATCCGACACTGAGGTTGTTGAGACCCAAGTGCTTCATGCCAAAGTCACTCATGCTCAATCTGCTGCCGATGTTGTTGCTCTATTGACGGCTAACCGCGTGTTGAATATCGCGGCTCAATGGGTGGGTGAGCCGGGTCGGTCTGATCTGATTGGACTCGGAATCACTGATGATGTTGACCAATCCTCAACGATGTGGGTGCCAGATTCGTTGCTGAGCAATACCGATGTGCAAAAGGCTCTCCAATTGGCATCATTTCGGGCCCATGATGCGAAGCCAATCATGCGCAGTTTGTCGCATAAGGGAATTGATTTGCATGGCCTGGTGCTCGATACTGCCATTGCCGCTTACCTCATTGATCCCGCTCAATCGAAATACTCGTTGGCCGACCTTGTCATTAAATACTCAGATGTTCGTTATCCAGATGACAACGCTGCGAACGCTGGACAGTTGGATCTCGATTCGTCGGGGGTTGACGATTCGCAGCGTGCCGGAAGAGACGCCCTCGCGACTCATCATGTGAGCGAAGAATTGCTTAAGGCTCTAGATGCGCAAGGTATGCGTGCGCTGTATGACGACATGGAGAACCCGCTTGTACGAGTGCTTGCTCGCATGGAGTATTTGGGAATTGCTGTCGATCGCGAGCAATTGAAGGCAATCGCGGCCCGTCTCACAGATGAGGCGCGAAAGTTATCAGAACAAATCCAAACTCTCGCGGGCTACCCGTTTAATCCGAATTCGACAGCACAGTTAGGAAAGATCCTGTTTGATGAGAGGGGCCTCACGCCGCCAAAGAAGACAAAGACTGGCTACTCGACTGATGCGGCAACACTGGAAAAGTTGCGCGATGCATGGCCCGAATTTATTGACCCATTAATGCGCTATCGCGAAGTAGAAAAACTTCGAGGTACGTACGGCGAGGGGTTGCTCGCCGAAGTTGCTGCCGACGGACGAATTCATGCCACGTTTAATCAGACCGTCGCACGGACTGGTCGATTATCAAGCGATCAACCGAATCTCCACAACATTCCGACAAGAACCGAAGAAGGTCGCGTTTTTCGTACTGCGTTTGTGGCATCGCCTGACTGCGAATTAATGGTCGCCGATTACAACCAAATTGAATTGCGTTGCATCGCTCACTTAGCGAACGACCCTGGTTTGGTTGAAGCATTTACGAGTGGGCAGGACGTTCATAGTGCTACGGCAGCGCGTGTTTTCGGAGTTCTGCAGAGTGATGTGACTTATGAACAACGTTCCAAAGCTAAGATGGTGTCGTACGGACTCGCGTACGGAATGGAAGCGTTTGGTCTTGGTCAGCGACTAGGTATCCGTACCGATGAGGCAGCCGAAATACTTGATGCGTACTTTTTGGCGTTTCCAAACGTTCAGGCGTACATGGACCGAACTGTTGCAGAAGCAAAGACTCGCGGATACACCGAAACACTCTTTGGGCGTCGTCGTCGTATACCAGAACTTGAAAATGCCAATTTCCGAATCCGTCAGGCCGGTGAACGTCAAGCGATGAACGCGGCAATTCAAGGTTTGGCGGCGGACATCTTCAAGATTGCGCTGATCCGAATTGATGCTGCGCTCTGTGAAGCTGGCTTGACCAGCCGTCTGGTCTTGCAAGTCCACGACGAAGTCATTGTCGAAGTGCCGAGTAGTGAAAAGCCGAAGGTTGAATCGCTCGTCCTTGAGATCATGCAGAACGCGACTGCTCTTGATGTACCCCTGGCAGTCAATTCAGCGTGGGGCACAACCTGGGCCGAGGCGAAGTCGTAAACGTCGACGATCAAACATGGCTGAGCACTGGTTTGAACCAATGGCGAGTCATATGGGTCGCGCCTATTTGAGGTATTCGTTCACTAAAGGGACAATTCAAGAGGTTGATTTCCTCATGAAATATCTTGATCTACGCCCCGAACAGCGGGTCCTCGATGTCGGCTGTGGGCCCGGGCGCCATGCCCACGAACTTGCCCGCCGTGGACTGGTTGTTCATGGGATTGACATCAGTCAGGAATTCATCGATATCGCGACTGAAGACGCCGTCGAAGGGTCAACCTTTGAACGTTTCGATGCGCGTTCATTAGGTTCCGCCGAACATCTCCGAGGGTTTGATGCGGTGATTTGCCTGTGCCAGGGGGCTTTTGGGCTGATGACGGTGCAAGGTGATGACGAGGTTGTTGTTCAGGGAATGGCTGATTGCCTGCGCGTTGGCGGTCAAATTGCATTGTCGGTATTCAATGCCTATTTCGCTGTGAAGTACCATGTAGAAGCCGATTTTGATGCCTCAAGTGGGGTATCTCACGAAGTCACCGAGATCCGAAATAGCGCAGGGGAAGTTCGCTCGGCCGACCTGTGGACCGGCTGCTATACGCCCCGTGAACTGCGTCTTTTGTTATCCACATGTGGATTGACCGTGAGTTCTATTTTCTCAGTTGAGCCAGGCTCCTACGAGGAAGCCGCTCCGACGATTGAATCGCCAGAATTTTTGGTGAAAGCAGTCAAGACCTAAAGGCTTCTGGAATATTGATCAGGCGGGGGAACAGTGCTTCTGGGCTGGTAAATTTGCAGAGTTCTGCCGTTCGGTGGAACTGTTCCTGTCCAATCAATTTCACGACCAAACAGTGGTGGTGAGGTTCTTATGAAAGTGAATTACCCTTGTCCGACACTCTGACCCCTTCCACGTCCGTTTCCTCTGCAATGGGAACGTTTGACGCTGAAGGAAATTATGTTCCCCGCCAAATTACTGAAAACGACCTTGTTGGTTCATTCGCCGATGCGATTGAAGGCACCATGGTTGAAGTCGAAGACGGCCAAGTCGTTCTCGGAATCGTTGTGAAGATCGACAAGGATGAAGTTCTTCTCGATATTGGCTACAAGAGTGAAGGTGTTATTCCATCACGAGAACTCAGCATTCGTAATGATGTTGATCCCGGTGAAATCGTCAAACTCGGCGAACAGGTCGAAGCTTTGGTTCTGACCAAGGAAGACAAAGAAGGTCGTTTGATCCTTTCCAAGAAGCGTGCCCAATACGAGCGTGCATG
>SXGQ01801027.1_pt1 | contig 28212 bp, 19 predicted proteins | sample 3178371 | NCBI WGS metagenome assembly SXGQ01 (sample SAMN11356859, study PRJNA531348) | freshwater metagenome | isolation source: freshwater sample F1-20 | place: China: Fuxian Lake, Yuxi | collected 2017-12-25 | reverse complement strand
TGTGCTACCAATGAATACTTCTCTATCATTATAATAGACATTATTTCCAGAGTTCAGAAATGAACCTATAAAATCGGAAGGAAATTGACCAATCTCTTTAATTCCAAAAGCACTTTTAAGAGTTAAAATATCTAATCCTTTCCTATTCACTTTATTAGACTTATATAACCAATCTCTCGCTGAAAATGACGTATCCACGTTATATATATCTTTATCAAATAAGTATTGTATATTACCGAGCTCATCACTCTTTTTAACGTTTAATGTAAAAGTAGTAGATTTATTTTTACCATTTTTCCAGATAGTGAATGATAATCCCCAATTAGATGCTCCATCAAATTCTAAAGCGTTCATTAAATATCCACACTCAACTTCAAAAATAGATAAAAAGTTTTGTCTGAAATCTTTGAAAGATGAACCACTCAAAAACAAGGGCGGTGTAAAAAAACATAAAGATAAGTTATGTGTTTTGTTCATTTTAAATAATCTATAAAGAAACATACTATATAAATTTTTAGATGATTTACCCCAATTATTTTCCTCATTCATCATAGAATTAATCTTATTTATTTGTATGTCATCTTTTACCGACCTTTTTGAACTCTTTACATTATCTAAATTATTTTCAGTCCCATAAGGCGGATTCATAAAAACAATCATCTTCTTCCCTTCCAACAGAGCTCTTTTCAAACCCTCTGGTAATTTGGTATCACCTTCAATATCAATCTTACCATCAACTATACCATCATTAAGAAAATCATACTGAAACTTGACTGCCTCTGGATTATATCCCATCTGATCGGCTGTTTGTAAATCCGACGCCTCAATAGTTGAGCAGTATAACTCCCTAAAATGATAATCCCGGGTCAAGTTAAGTGTTCCCGAGGCGGGATCCCACACAACATACTCGTCTTTCCAGTTTTCACCGAAAGCTTCAGAGATCATCTTGTGTGCTTCATCTACCCAGACGGTGGGTGTGAAGAACTCACCTTTTCTTCTTCTTGTTTCATCTTCAATAAGCCTATCAACAATAGAAGTAAGTTTTTCTTTTTCTTCCATACAATATTGATTACCATCAAAGTGATCTAAAAATGCCATCAGCTTCTCGCCATTGATCTGTATAGGACCAAAAGATTTAGTTACTAGAGTATGCCTTTTTACTGGATGTAGATAATTATCTTCAGGATTGATAATCAAGTTAATAAACAAATTAGCGGTTTCATTGACTGATAGTTTATTCTTGACTAAGACATTTTTCTGAAAATATTCAAACACTGAAGTGATGTTGTGCTCAGTGATCTTTATTAATCTTTTTACATCGTGAGATAGACTCAATATCTTTTTTTGAATAGCTACAAAATTGAAACCTTCGATTACATTGAAAACGAAAGGTAAAATAGTATCATCTTCTAACATTTTAGAAATCAACTCTGGATTCAATCTAGAACTAGACGATGCTGCCGAGTTCCAGTCTAGTGGAAAATCTAGATATTTTGCAAGACAATTTGTATGTAGAGCGAAAGCTTCATTTTTATCAGCAATAAAAACTACTCTGGGTAGTCTTTGTCCATTTTTTTCAAACTTTTTCAAGTAGAATAACGTCTGAGATAAAATGGAAACCTGGGACAACTTATCGCTAAGATTTTGTTCGTATTTAGCTTCGAACAAGACAGAGACTTTACCACCGTCATCCTCTAAATATCCGTCTGTATTGAACGGTGAGGTCATTTTTCCACCTGGAAAAAGTTTAATAAGTTGAGCTCTCCAAAAATTCTCAACATCTTTCTCATTAAGTGCCCAGGATAATAGTTTTTTCATATAATCTATTTATAGGCAAATATAACCATTTTATCCAACTCAGCAAAGAAGTTTCTCAAAAAAATAAAATTTATATATACCAAAAACCTGACCGAATGAGTATATTCAGACAAAACTACGAGAGATTGATTGAGCAAACAAAGAGAACTCACCCACATCTTTCTAAAGATGATATTATGAGAAAAGCGTGGATAGACCACAATAAAATTGTTTTTGAGGCATCTTCAGTCAATTCACTAAGTCCTTCATCAGCAGCTGCTGGTGCAGCCGCTGGCGGTTCAGGTAATAGAAATATCAACTCTAGTTGGGTTCTACTTTTTGATGAAGATACACTCGCTGACCGAAATACCTATCCACAAAGTATCGCAGCCGATACTTCAGGGAACGTTTATTCTTTATCTATAGTTGATGAGCCAGGCGGCTCGGTTGTAATAAGAAAAATGAGTGCTTCCGGAGAGATTGTATGGATATCGCCTTTTTACAACGGCGACGGTAACTATGATACATCCCGTTTAAGATTCAATGAAGTTGATGGATTTCTTTATGCTCTCTATGAAGGTGGAATACAGAAAATTGATCCACAAACAGGAGAAGGAGTTCTTGAATGGTGGGGAGTGAATGGGAATAATTATTTCGTTTCTTTGGGATTTTTATCTGATGGTAGATTAGCAACTTTAAGTAATTTTTCAAGTGAAGGTGATACTTTTCTTTTAGTTATTTGGAGCGAAGATATTGAATCAGGAACACTTCAAATAGATAAAGAACACGAACTATATTTATTTGCTGAGGGTGGTATCTCTAATGTATATGTTAATGCAGATATTATAGTCGTTTCCGAAGATAATCTTATATTACCACTCAATTTTGAGATGCCTGATGGGGGATATGGTACTTGTTTAGTAAAATGGAACACCACCGACGACGATGTTATTTGGCAGTTCAATATATCCGAAGATGATTTTGAGGGTGATGATCAAGACTCTACTGGAATTGGTATGGATGAATCAGGAAATATCTATGTTAATGGATATGGAAGTGGTCTCACTAAAATAAGTCCATCGGGTGAGTTGGTATGGTCAAGATCTATAAATACATTACTATATGGACTAGGTGTTTTTTCTAATGGCGATATTTATATGTATGGTGATAACGACGATAGTGGTAATCTTGTATTACTAAAATTCTCTGAAGATGGTGAGTATCAATGGGCAGTTCGTATTTCATCTGCCACGGATAGTTTAGAAGATAGTGGTTGGTATTCTGATGCTAATTCTTCTGTTCAAGTAGTTGATGATAAACTATACTTTGTTGGAATTTCATCTCTGAGTGGTTACTTAAGAGAACTTATCTTCAAAACAGGAGGAGAACTCATCACAGGTGTATTTTCTGAATTTACATTTACCGACGTAACAGATGAGTTTAGTCCACAAGTGGTAACTCCAAATAACGGAGTTGAACCAACAGCGAATGGTTATTCGTCTAGTTATCTAGTACTTTATGATACGAATAGCTTTGAAACCACGACCGTAAGTCAAGAATATAAAAAAATAACTCTCTCATAAAATGAAAACACTACTAGAAAATACAATCAGACCGTGGTATACCGGTAAAGGACCAAACTTCAAGACAATATTTGATTCTAATGATACAAGTGCTAGAAAATATTTCAATATTTCTTCTCTTTCTGGAAAAAAAATATATTTTGACTATTCTTACCAAAATAATGAAGATATTATTGATGGTACATCAAGAGTTGATATACCATTACAACTAAACGAGCAAGAGGTTAAACAATTTATTATAGATCAATTAAATATTACATTGAATAATTAAATAATATCACCACCAGAGAAAAGATGTTTCCTATATACCAACTAGAGAACTTTTTATCTGATGAAGATTTTAAAAAGTGCCTAGATTATTCGTTGAGTATAAGACCACAAAAAATTATTCAAGACAAATCTTTCTCAGAATATATCTGGAACAATTACCAAGAAAAACTTAAATCTATAAATTCAGATTGGATAGGTCTTCATTCTGATATAACACTCAGCAATTCATCGAAGCCTATTGTTAAACATTTAGATCAGAAAAGAAACGGAGTAAAGCAAAAATTATTAATCTATCTAAATGATTTAGAAAATGGTGGAACGATTTTCTATACATCTGACGGTGAAATCTTAGTAGAAAATCGTAAAAATCGTCTGGTTTGTTTTGATATTAATCTCCATCACGCAGGTCAAAACTTTACGGAAGGTAGAAAAATATCTATAGGTTTTAGACCGAAATTTTAATTGTTATTTGCTCGGTCAAAAAAAAAACACAGAGCCATAGTAGAACCGAAAAGCAACGGTCTTTAGTCGTTGTTTAGTTCATAAATATTTTATGTCAAAAAGTTAAATTTTCGAGAAAATAAATTTAATATATAAAAGAAAAAAAACTACATGAAATTTCTAAAAACTTTCGAAAATTACGAGCCAGAAGCACAGATCCAGGATATGAATCAAGACTCACCTGTGCTTAAGGGCAAAGAAACGGTAACCGAGTTTGATCTTCCTGAAGATACTATCGAAGGTGATGATGAAATGCCAGAAGGTATCGAGCCTCTAGGTGAATCAAGAAGGGAGAGAATGCTAGGCAGAAGAAGACCAGAAAAGAGAACTCGTGAAGAGATTATCAAGATGATTAGACAGAAAGCTGGAGCTGCTAGAAGAAGACAACTTCTTGCCTCGAAGCCGCAAGACTAACCTTTACTCTGAACCGAGCCTAAAAACCACTGGGGTAGATACTTAGATGAATACCTTAAGACATCACCAAAAGACGAATCAATAATAATCGTATCAGCAAAGTCTGTATGTGAGCGAACAGCTCTTCCACACATTTGAATAATACCACAACAAGTTTTCCAGGCGTAATAGTTTGGATTTTGTTGTTTTCTCATTTTATTTTTCTGAGAACCTAGACTTGGATAGGGAATTTTAGCAATAATCTGAAACCTAGCTCTATCGTGGTCAAACGAGACCCCAGTGGACATTGATGGAGAAACAATAACCGAAGGCTTATCCGTTGAGTAATGATGTTGAAGAACTTCATTTTTATTATCACTATCATGAAAAAGTAGTCTATCATCACTAATTGCTTCTTTTATCCAACCAGAGAGCTCAAAAGAGTTGGTATGAATAATACCTTTTTTTCCAGAGTATTTACCTAAGATCTTCGGAAGAACTTGAACATAGTTCTTAAATGTTTCTTCTTTTTTCTCCCAGGACATTTTTCCCATCGGTAGATAATAAATCTTCCTATTTTGCGGATCAAAAGGGGAAGGTATAGAGTAGTAGATAGCATCTTTGGCACTAATACCGTTAATATCACAAAAAAGTTCCTTATCTATAATAGTTCCAGACATTAAGATAACTAAATCGTATTTAGACCAAAGATATTTATTGAGGTATTCCTGTGCCCAAATCGGCTCTAGTGAAAGTTCTTTTTGACGAGTTTTTTCGTTCCAGTTAGTCTCTAAAACCCAGTTATCAGGCGTCGCCTCCCACTCTTTAAGAAAAAGCTCGATTTTAGTGATATAGCTAGTAAGATCATTTAAGATATTCATAAGCTTCATATCTGGATTTTTACTACCTAGAATCTTTCCAATACGATTTTCTCGTCTATCGGCTTTTGCTGTTCTTGGCTGCTCACCCATGGATTTTTGAAGCTCAGCTATATTTTCTGAAATATCGATAACAAATTCTTTCAAAAAACTAATGTAAGTAGGAATGTTCGTAACACGTTTAAGTTTATTGATGATACCTCTTTCATCAGGAAACTTTAACTTTTTGATTGTGTTTTCTGTGATTTTAATAGAAATGAAATCAGATATAACCGAATCGAGCTCATGTGCTTCATCAACAATAAGAACATTCGGACTTCTTAGATCAAGTAGTTTTTCGTTATAAATCGTATAGATTAGGTAGAGATAAAAGTTCGTCAGTGAGATTTTACCACCGATCCATCCGTTTCTAGCATCGTCATAGGGACACATTTCACAGGGAGATTTGTTGAGCTTTCCGAACTCTTTTCCCTGCATACACGAGCAGCTATACTGCTGACAGCTGTAGTTTTCTTTACCTTTAAGGTTACAAATACTTACATACTCATCTTCGTATTGATCTTGAAGAATCTTAGAAGCTGTTACAATATCAATTTTAGCGGTCTTATTTATCTTTCTAGTATAATAATCAGAAAACATCATCGCTAGGTGAGATTTACCGGTTCCGACCGGTAGATTCAGTAGAAAAAACTTTGTTTTAGGATTTTCATCTAGGACAACTTTCATATGCTCTAAACAATCTATTTGTTCTTGTCTAGGCTTGAATCTATTTACATCTTTGTATAGGGACATTCTCTGATAGGTTATAGAATACTAGCTTCTAACTTTTTTATTTTTTCTTGAACCGCCTTAAGCTCTTCTTTTCTTTGTAGCATTATCTTTTTGTTCTTTTTTCTATCAGAGTAAACATCTTTAAGCATTCTTAAAGTAGGTGAATCTCTTTTCTCGAAAATAACATCATTCACACATAGAACGTGTTTATCACCCTGTATTTCTATACCACTCTCGGTGTGAGTAGGTCTGGCTCGATCTTTTTTACCAAGACAAGTCTCGGGCGCGATATAAAACTGACGCTGAGTAGTAGGATAAAGTGAGGCGAAATCATAGATAGCACACCACTTATTCATACCTACTACCGGATCCTTAACCCATCCGCCACTAAGACCTTCAGCGTCTGCTCCTTTTTTCTCTTCTTTGAATAATACTATATTCTCTTCTTCTCTAAATCTACATCTTAAGACACCTTCGGTAATAGCAAGAGAAGCTAGAGAGTTATTCATTTGAGAAATAACATCAACTATTTTGATTTTAGCAAGGCACGATATAGCGAAAATAATAGAGATATAGTTTTTTACATCGTGTATTTTCTGGACTAGAACCGAGTCAACAGCGTTGTAATACATAAAAAGCTCAAAGTCGTCTTCGTATAGTTTTTGTAGAGAACCTGAATATTTAATCTTCTGTGCTCCAGTAAGTTTGTTAGCTACAAAATCAAGTGATGAAGATTCTTTAACTTTGATTGAAGTATCACAAATTTCATAGAGCTGCATATAATCAAACACCATACGATGTTGGGGTATATCAATCTCTTTCATCCAAATCTTACTCATTCTTTTGGTTGGTGATGATACGTTTGGATCAATGGTATATTCAACACCACCAATAACTTTTTTGAGCTTTCTAGCACGATTGACTAAATATTTCCAGTCATAATCAAGGAAGTTCCAACCTGTAAGAAGAGGCATTTGTGGAACCATTTTATTGAAAAATGAACTAAGTAGATCGAACTCATCGCTATATTGAATGTATTTCAGTTTATAATTAGCTCTGAAATCTTTGAAGTATTCATTGGTGTCGGATATTATTTTTTCTTGAGATTCTATAGAGAGTTCTTTTAGACCAAGTAGGATTATTTTATCATCATAAACAATAGAAATTGAAAGAACTTGAGTGGGTGTATCCTCTGCTGTTGGAAACCCATCTACTATCTCAGTCTCGATATCAATAAAGTGGATCTTTGGTAGATTATACTCAAAAAGAATATCTCTCTCAGCTTCGGGAAGAGCATCTAGATACTCGTAAATAGCGTATCTATCAGGATTATCGGTATCTACTAACTTAGCACATTTACCATCCCAAGATTTGTATTTAGGGTGTTTATCTGGATCTCCACTATCACAAGTAACGTATCTTTTTGGATGGGTCCAGTTATAATTTTTAAATTTAATATTTCCGCTCTTATCAACATAAGAAACAAGTAGTTTCTTTTTAGGAGCTATATAAACTGCATCTACTAACATATAGTTTTATAGATAAAAAAAGAGCTTAGTTTTACTTAAAAATCTACTGAATAATACTCAAGTGGGATGCCAGTTTTTTTAGGTATAAACTGAAGATCTTCTCTTTTGATATAATTGGGCCTAAACCACCGACTAAGTGGAAAAAGAGTTCTTATATAGGGAATATCATCCGAGGCGGTATTTACCCGAATAGAATCTACCATAAGAACTGCACATTTTTTATCGTCTTCGGGATCAAACTCGGTGAGCTCCTTACCATCTGAACCTTTTTTATACTTTTTACCCCAGAACATAAACTCAACTTCAAGCTCTTCATCGTAAAGTAAATCTTTGATAATAATCTTATCTTCTTGCTTGAGATTAGCTTCATCTTCTAGATAAATACGAATCCAAAAATATTCCTTTTGTTTTTCTACTATCTTTGATCTAGGCTTGAAGTTTCCCTCATTAGAAAAATCAATTTTATCGAGATCTATTTTTTGTGCGTCTTCAACTATTTTTTGGATATATCCACTAGAATCAAGTTCAGGAGTTTTATTATTTTCTAGAATAGATTTTCTAGATGGAAAAGTGATGTTGGAAAAGGGTGTATTCATAACTCATTTTATGATATTTCTAAATTTTGTTTATTGAACAAATCCAATATAGAGTATATAATATTGAATGAGATTATTATCTTATGCTTCTACCCCACACGATGCATCTTATTGCATTTTAGAAGATGGAAAAATAATTTTACATAATGAGATGGAAAGATTTACAAGAGTAAAACACGATGGATCTTTCAATGACTCTCCCCCATTTCCTCAAAGATTTAAAGATTTAATCTTTAGAGATTACAACATAAATGATTTTGATGAATTCTCTAGTGTTTGGGGTTGGCATTCTAATATAGGTGAAGAAACATTTATAAATTCAGGAAAAAACATAAACTACGTAGGTCACCATACTTGTCATGCATCATCTGTGTTTTTCAATTCGAATTTTCAGAACTCTACTATTTTTACATTTGATGGCGGTGGTTTCGAGACAGATTGGTACTTAGCAACAAATTGTGTTTTTGTCGGAAACAATAACAAACTTCATCCTATCTATAAAGGTTACACTTGTAATATTGGTTCTATTTGGACATTTTTCTTACAACAAATATTTGATATGGGTTTCGCCTGTTCACCTATGGGTGATGAATCGGGAACTATAATGGCTATGTCATCTTTCGGAGACAAAAATAAATATTTATCCAAAATGAACGAACTAAAATATGATAATCTCTGGGGTTGGGAAGAGTCTAGGAATTCCAAATATAATAATTTTATAAATTTTTTTAGAGATGAAATAGAAAAATCAAATGAAAACAAATTCCATATATCGGCTTCACTTCAACACATTACGGAGGAATTCATGTCCCATTTTGTTTTTTCCCATTTGGATAATTCAATAAATGGACAACAAATCAAAAACGTATGTTTTTCTGGTGGTGTGTCCTTGAATTGTGTATCACTTGGTAAGATATCTAAGATCTTAATAGAAAGGGGATATAATGTATTTTGTGATCAAGCGCCAAATGATAGTGGATTATCAATCGGTGCCGCTAAATATACCTGGTATCACATATTAGATAATCCAAGAGTTCAAGAACGACATACCTCTTATTTGGGAAAAACTTATACTTCATCCGAAATCTTGGATACTCTTACGAACTATGAAAATCTAACTATTACCCAAGATATAGATCTTGATAAGGTGGTAGATTTATTGACCGGTTCAAAAATCATTTCTCTATTCAATGAAGGTAGTGAATCAGGAAAAAGAGCTCTTGGTAACCGGAGTATAATAGCTGATCCAAGATTTGGTTACATGAAGGATCTTATTAATCTAAAAGTAAAGCACAGAAAAAGTTATCGCCCCTTTGCACCTTCGGTTTTAAGAGAAGAGGTACCAAATTGGTTTGAATTTGATATAGACAGTCCTTATATGAGCTTCGCAGTTCCGGTAAGAGAAGAAAAAAGACAATTTGTGCCTGCTATACTACATAATGATAACACCGCTCGTCTTCAAACGGTAACTCAACAAGATAATGGATATTACTATGACCTAATAAAGATGTTTTTTGAAAAAACAGGAGTTCCAATGCTGTTAAATACCTCTTTCAATAACCAAGAACCTATTGTAGAAACACCAAAACATGCGATAGATTGTTTTTTGAATACACAGATTGATTATTTATATTTTGTTAAGGAAAAATTACTTGTAAGTAAATCCGTATAAAACAAAATAGTTTATTTCCCGAAATGTTTACTCAACACTTTAACATATTTACCTCTGACATGCCCTAGTATTTGTTCTACATCGTAGTTGAATCCACTCTCTTCACCAGAGAAAAAGTTATCCATAATTTCCTTCTCAAGTTCATCCGAAAAAGCACCACCAGAATATATTCCTATCTTAGAACACACCTTTAGAACAAGAAAGTTGCGATATCGGATCTCCGAATCCATGAGTTCCTTTTTTATCCCCTCACGATATTCTAGATCTTTTATTGGATATTTTTTTAGTAGCCATTTGTATATAATATCTACTGGCCTATCTACTACTAGATCCAGTTCTCCATCCCAATACTCTATACGACCACCATCTAGAGTAGAAGTAGTCAAATTGACCGGCAGCCAACTCTTTTTCGTTCTTTCTAAATCAATCCAAGCTTCTCTTGAACCACTTCTAAGTAACCAACTTCCCAGTTTTTCTGACCACACACTGTCTTCTTTGTATATCCACCCACCTAAATAGGTTGATTCCACTGCGTTTGTGCGAAGAATCCAAGTGCCGGTTGGCTCACTCCAAACACAATCCTCCTCGGGGAATTCCTCTCCTTCATTATCACAATAGACGAAACCTAAATTTTCAAAGCCACCATCTGTTTGATTTAGTAAATACCACCCTTTTCTTCCGGTTTCTGGTTCTTCAGAACTTAGCTCCATATCTTTGTGATTATAATACTTGAAACTATCCATATAGGGGTAATGTGTAAATTCACCACCAGATAGAGTAGATTTTTCTAATTTTATGAGGTAGTTATATTGTGAATCCAGATCGGTTATAAGAGGTTTGTCTAGGTTTTTTTCAAGCCATTGAATAGCGGCTCCTTCTTCTGATTCTCTTGTATAGTAACATCTATCGCAGTAATACTCATCATCTAAATTCCAAACAAGCATTCTCAATCTTAGCTCACCATTCTGGTCTAAAAGAATCAACATCTTTACTACCCCTGGATTGAGAACATAAATATCCAAAAACTTACTACAATGTTTATATCTCATACAAGATTTTCCTAAAGTTCCCACCCCTGATTTGGTTTCTTCTGAGTAGTTAGATTCTAAATACCATTTACGAATATCCTCTCCTTCAACTACTTGAAATCTATTGGATTCTATGTTTTGGGATAGCCATAGAGCTCCGAATCTTCTAACGAAATCTTCAAGTTCTTTAGAGCTAAACTCAATCTGATTATCTCTAAGTATTCCGCCTATAACTCTTCCAAGTGCTCCTTTAGAGGGTCTAGTTGAAAGTATTGAACTATCTTTCTGAACTTTAGAATCTGGCCAGAAAAAAATATCACCTTCACTATCTGCAACCTCCAAGAAGTTATACTTTGTTTTAATATCTCTACCTATAAGCCTCATCAACTCTCTAGCTATCCTATTATCAATCTTTTTAAGATAATATGAAAACGCATCAGAACTATGTAGAACACTTTCTAGTATAAAATCTTGCCAGCCCTTTATCTTCATAAGATCTATTTATTAAAATTATTTTTTCAGTTTATCCCAGATTGAGGATTCTTTAAGCTCTTGCTCTGCTGCTTGGATGATTTTTTTACCTACATCACTCCTATCTAGATGTCTGTATATGAGCTGAGCAACATCAAAAGATTTTTTACTCACATCTTGAGAAGTATTTTCTTTTTTATCCCACTCTTCAATGGCTAGGTAGAGTGGCTCTCCAGCTCTGATAGTTGGATCTGCTCCCTTTTCTAAAAGAAACTTCACTGATTCTACTTCTTGAAGAAGAACTGCTTTTCTAAGTAGAAATCCTTCTAGAATATTTGCGTCATTTGTTCCAATCTGATTCATTAAATATTGTATACCCTCTTTAGAAAAATCCGCAAAAATTTTGAGTAAAGCTCCAGCAGATGAAATTTTTAATCCATGCCGAACAAGTAAGAAAAACATTTCTTTTGACCCTATTTTAGCTAATTTTATATTTGGATCAGCTCCTGCCTCTAAAAGATATTCTACTTTCGATATATCATCTTCTCCTACTGCATTTTTTAGAGGTTCTCCACCTGGTGTATTCGGATCTGCTCCTTCTTCTTCTATAAGTTGCTTTATCTGGTCTAGAGGGATCCCCTGATTTTTTAATTTTATACTAGCCTTTTTTCTTTTTTCTCTTTCTAAAATTTCCTCTTTTGTGGCTGGTTCTAGAAATTTAATAAGATCGATATTGATATTAAATTCTCTCTGTATCCTATCCAAATAAGAAATAAGTTTGTCTCGAGACATCGCCCCGTCAAATTTAGAGTGAATAGCTCTGAAATTTCCGCTTGTAAAGACCGTTGCTCCTATAACTGAAAGTGGATCAGAAGAGTCTAGATTAAAGTTTAAAATATAGTATTGTGTGTTGTCCGGTTCGTAATAATAATTCCAATGTCCGGCATCTTTTACTATACAATGTGAAGTCATACCGTGTAGTTTTTGATTTACTGTGAAACTATCTACTTTAACAATGTAAATAGAATATTTATCAAAAAGAATCTTTACAAAATTTTTAGGTAAACTTTTTATCCTTTCTAAATACTGCTGCTCTTGCTCAAGATTTAGAGCTGATAAATATTTTTTACCAGCTAGCACAACCTCTTCTAGAGAATAATATCTTTTTATTTTTTGTATAAAATCTTTGTATTTAGATGGTCCTGCTTGAAGAAGAGCTATTGCTACTTGAATAATTTGGTTTTGTTTATCTGGGGTCGCCTTTCTAAACTCTTCTTTCATAGAAGGTATAGTTTCGCCAAATCTTTGAGAAAACTTATTAGTTACTACAAACTGACCGGGTAGATTTTGTATGAAATCTTTAACAGTTGCTCTTTCTTCTAAAGATCGTATATCATCAGAAAGCCTCTCAAACCCATTACTGAATTTCGGATACTCATCAAGTTGATTGGGTAGATCTCCCGGGTTTATAGAAAGAAGTCTATCGTATAGAGAACCTATCTCTGGTGTATTCTCATCACTAAAAAGTCTGGATATTTCAATTTTATGCTCGAAATAAAACCGTGTAAAAAGTAGTGACCATCCTAATTTCTGGCCTAATTTTTTGATGATCCTATCGAAAGTTCTCCTATATAATTTTTGTGCCACCTCGCTCTGATCTAAAAGAGTTCTATCCAAAAACTTTCTAGCACTATCTAAGTTTTCTCTAATAAGAAATAGATTGAAATTTTTGATTACCACTCTACTTGAATATTTTTTTTAGCCTTTATTTCTTTCCAGTACCGTTTAAGACTAGTCTCAAACCAATCTCTTTCAAGATGATATGCAGCTACTAATTTGAATTTTTCCCAGAAGAATTTCTGTAATGATGGATATAAAAACCTAGCACGTCTTATCTTTTTTTCAACTACTAGAAATTTTGGATATTCGCGAGTGCTTAAGGTATACCTATTTTCATCATCTGATTCTATTTCGACATCGTCTAGAGGAAAATATTTCACTAAGAGATCGTAGTAGTCATCTGCTAGCGTTCTGCTGATTTGGCCAGAATCTATAAGTTTCTGACTAAACCACTCAGTCTTGTAAGTTTTTTTTATTTTTATGAGTTTAGGAAAACAAATATTAGTAATTTCATCTCTATCAACTACGTCCTGTTCCATCCGTTCTGGGTCTGTATAAAAAGTAATAGAGTTTCCCTCTTTAAGCCAACTATTTTGCACCTTGGAAAAAACCGCGTCTGGTCGATATAGGTAATCCGAGTAATACTCAGAGTAAACCGCATTATCTTGATGTATGTAAATATCGTCATGTTGTGAATAGACACACTCATCTTCTGGATACCACTCCCCTTCATTCTCACACCATGTTCTATCTAAATACTCAAATCCACCACCAGTATCCGAAATCGTAATCCATCCACTTTTATTTGATGGTTCCAAAACACGAAGAGTTTTCTTTTCTGGATTGTAAAATTTAAAAGTATCCATATAGGGGTACTTATTAAATGTTCCATCTGGGTTTTCAGTATTTTCAATAGTTACATCATCTGAAAGAGAAAGTTTGTCCAAAGGTCTTAATAGGTAAATTTTTTCTAGCCATTTTTTCATTAATTCTTGCTCTGAATCTTCTGTGAAGTAAATTCTATCTAGATAAAATTTATTTGAATAGTTCCAAAGTAAAGCTCTAGCTGAGAGTTTTCCCTTGTCATCAAGAATAATACACATTCTAATCGTATCTGGATTCATCGTATAAATCTTGAAAAAATCTGAGATTCTGCTACTTCTCATACAAGATTTTCCAAGTTGACCCGTGCCCCCTTTAGTCTTGTCACCGTAATTATTCTCTGAATACCAAAAAGCTATATCATCACCACTTACTACTTTTATTCTATCACGGATTGTTTCTAACTCTACGGCAGCCTTAAATTTATTGGTGAATACCTCGATTTCTTGTGATGTGTGTTCAATCCCGTTATCTTCTAGTATTGAACGAACTATTCTTCCTACGTAAGATTTACTACCACTAGAGAATATTTCTTCTTCGCTCACACCTTTAGAGAGTTTTCTACTAGCTTGACTATCACTGGTAAATAAAAACTTACCTGCTTCATCACTTAAGTTCAAGAAATTATAATTTGTTTTTACGTCTTTACCAAAAAGATCCAGTAATTTTTTTGATATCGGATCTTCAATTTGCCCTAGTAAAGATTTCAGAGATTCTGAAGCTTGAAGAATTGATTCGTTAATAAAATTATCAAGTTTAGTGATTATCATAGTTTAAGATTTAATATATATTAAAAATTTAGATCACAATTTATGATAAGCAGAACTAAAAAATTTACACCTATAAAATCGTTTTATCTTCAAAAAGAACTCAATAAAAAGTTTTGGAATAATAAAATGGAACTTGATACTGAAGTTAGAGGCAATCTCATCAAAATAGCTACAGATATTATCGATAGTCTAGAAATGAGTATTGAAATAGAAGATATTGTTTTTACCGGTAGTTTAGCTAACTACAACTGGTCTAAATATTCTGATATTGATCTGCATATTGTTATTGATTTTTTAGAAGTAAATAAAGAATACGAACTAGTTGAAAAATACATGGATTCAGTTCGTAAAATCTGGAATGAAAAACACGATATCAAAATAAAAGGTTACAACGTAGAGAGCTTCATACAAGATGTTTCTCATAAGGGTACACCTTCTGGTCAGTTTTCTATTCTTAAAAATAAATGGATAATAAAGCCTAGTCTATCCAATTTTAAGCCAGATGAAGATCTTATTAAAACTAAAGCATCCAAGATAATGAATGATATCGATGAGCTTGGATTTGATCTTGAAAGAACTAAAGATTACGAGGAAATATCCGAAAGATTCAAAAAGATTTGGAAAAAAATCAAAGATGCAAGAAAATCATCACTCGAGAAATCAGGAGAATTCTCAATTGAAAATTTAGTGTTTAAGTTACTTCGTAGAAATGGATATATCGGAAAACTTCTAGAGATCAAATCAAAAGCTTACGATTATATGTATAGCTTAGATTAGCAAGCCGATCCACAATTTATTCCTTGAGTTATTACTCCTTGTATATTATTTACCAGAGTAATAGAACCTTCTTTCACACATCCCACAGATGCAGTATTACCCATAAAGACTGTTATATAGTCTATAGTGCCATTACATAAAACCATAGAATATTCTCCGCCACCCGTTGCGCCAACTTGACTTATTTCATATTCATAGCAAGCAGGACAAGTTGGTGTTGGTGTTAAAGTTGGGGTTTGGGTTGGTGTCAAAGTTGGAGTTTGAGTTGGTGTGTAGGTTATTGTTGGGGTTGGAGTAGAAGAAGTCTCGAGTGTAGGTGTTGTGGTTGATGTTGGTGTTTGAGAACTTGTGTTTGTTATCGTTGGTGTATTTGTTGACGTTTGTGTTGAAGTATTTGTTGGTGTTACTGTAAGTGTCTGAGTAGGAGTTACGGTTAAAGTAATAGAAGGTGTGGGTGTTAAGGTTTGTGTAGGTGTTAAGGTTTGTGTAGGTGTAGGTGTTGGAGTTAAGTTATATTCAGTTACTAAAACTGTATAGGTGCAACCATTACAATCAAAACTATAGGTTCCGTTCAAATCAGTAGCAGTTAGACCATAAAGTGTTGGATCGAATGACCATGGAAAATATATTGGCCCACTAACACTTACACTAGATCCAAGTTCTGAATAATAGACAAGAGAACAATTTCCTATATTTGGTGCATTAAATCGGGTTCTTGCCATTTTGTTTTTTTTTACATTATATATTTACTATACACAACTATCACCTAAGCTGTAAGTTGCAAGAAGATTATAGTTGTTCATTTCATATAGAATTCCAGAACCTGGTGTAGTACTTAGTGTAAATGCGAAATACCAAGGTCCTGCTCCTAATGATATCGGAATTGAAAGCTCAGGGTCCGAATAGAAAGTCATACCTAGGTAGAACCTATCTTCTGAACCAACGTTATAGTCTGTGTAATAAGTATCAGGTGTTAACATACATGATTGATCTCCAGATCCATCACAATAGACACCTCTTACATAGTTAGCACATCCATAGTAATTATCATAAACACTACTCCAAACATTATCTAAAAGCTGAGTAGCACACGAGACCGAATGAGTTGTTGAGATTGTAGGTGAATCAAGTATTACTCCCACCGGTGATAAAGTTAGTTGGTTACCAACCGATCTGTATGGATTCATGTTAGAATTAAAGTTCCAATATAAGGATCCAGTGAATAGATTTGAATAGTTACAAAGTGGTTGAGAAGTGTTCCACAATTGGTCTCTAATCTGCTGTTGAGAAAGAGAATCCCAGTAGAAGAATAGGTTATCAGCCCAGAAAGCTCTTGGCCAATAGTAGGCACCTAATACGCCACTCATGGTAGCTGGTATGTAACTTGTTCTGTTAGATGAATAGAAACTATAAACAGATTCTTCTGCTACGAATCCAGGTGTCATACTACCAGTTCCAGAAAGTGTGAAACCATTCCAGAACATTCTAAATTGATTAGTGATTCCTGTTTGATCTCCATCCATGACAAACGTTAACATTGAGAATGTTGGACTAGTTGATTGATTCCACGAGGACTGACCTTGGGTAGAAATGCCTGTTATATTTATATTACTACCTGTTGAGAGTATCCAATTCATATAAAGAGATGCAGACTTTCCATCTATAAAATACGTCAAGTTCATTTGAATAGCATTATAACCAGTTTCAGCATCATATACAATCCACATATGACTTCCTGTCTTACCTGAGCTTATTGGGTTATGGGTAGTTTTCATTTCATATAACCATGCAGGATATCCCAACCCTGGTGTCCAATCTGGTTCGATCCACATAGATAATGTAAATTTCGGAACTACGGTTGGTGTTCCGTCTATTACAGATCCAGTTAAGCTCATAAATGTTGTGTTTGAGAACGATAGATAGGAACCTTCTCCAGAAGAGTATCCTTGGTTACCGGAGAAATATACAGATTGTTGCTGCTCATCTATAGGAGTTGATGTAGGAGTTGGTGTAGGTGTTGGAGTTTCGGTTGGAGTTTCAGTAACTGTTGGTGTCGGAGTCAATGATGAGGTGTTAGTTGGTGTTTGGGTAGGGGTTGGTGTTAAACTCTTTGTAGGAGTGAGAGTAGGTGTTGGAGTTTGGGTTTGTGTATTTGTAGGGGTCTGTGTTAAACTACTTGTAGGTGTGAGAGTTGGTGTTTGAGTAGGAGTTTGTGATAAACTACTTGTAGGTGTGAGAGTTGGTGTTTGAGTGAGAGTTGGTGTTTGAGTAGGAGTTTGTGATGGTGATGCACCTGGTGTTCCTGTCACCGTTGGTGTCGGTGTTTCGGTTGGGGTCTCAGTAGGTGTATTCGTAAATGTTGGTGTTGGTGTTTCAGTCGGTGTTTGTGTTGGAGTTTCGGTCGGTGTTTGTGTTGGAGTTTCAGTATTTGTCGGAGTAGGATCGGCAGAGGTGCCTGGTGTTTTAGTCACTGTTTGAGTAGGTGTGACAGTGGAAGTTATAGTATTTGTGGGTGTGGTTGTTGGTGTTAAAGTTGGTGTTGAAGTATTTGTTGGAGTAGGATCGGCAGAGGTGCCTGGTGTTTTAGTCACTGTTTGAGTAGGTGTAACAGTAGAAGTTACAGTACTTGTAGGTGTTGGGGATACTGTAGTGGTAGATGTAGTGGTAGTTGAATCCAAAGAATACGTGAAATCGTCAACTGCACATCCGAGTATAATTGAATAAGTGAATAGATCCGTTGCACAAACGGGTATAGTTGTTGTAGTAGTACAACATTCACATTCGGGATCTCCAGGTATAAGTCTTACCCAAAAACGTGGCACCCAACTAACTCTCGTATCACTAGATATTGAATAACTTATAGAATATGTTGAGGTATCTAAAATAAAATTGCGGAGAGTATTTGTTGTTTTGAATGTTGAATTGGTTTGTTTTGATATAAAATATGTACTCGGTAAGCTTACATCAATAAGAGAACTATTTTTAACTACTAAATTCAAACTTATAGAAGTATCAACATCAAATAGAGGTACAAATGAAACAGTTGCTGATATAAGTATTGGCCGAGAATACACATCAATGTAAAAATCAATATAGTGTCTTAGTCCAAAATAACTATTAGCTAAATAATTTCCTATTTCAATATCAATAGATCCCCAAGGTTTGTTATTTTCATCGAGGATATCATTAAGATAGGTAAAACTATTATAAATATCAAGTTCGTTTATAGCTATAGTTTTATACTTATTTTCGTCTGATTTTTTGAATGTGACCGAGATTAAATCATTAGATATATCATCATTGAGGAAGTTATTAAAAACCCAACGTGTTTCATAGGGAAGTTCAATAATCTGATCTAAACTTAGATTTTGAACTAGATTCTTTTTATTTAGTTTGGTTGTATAGATTGAATCAAAAATATTAAATTTTTCGATATCAAAATCATTTATATAAATCTTAAGAACACCACTCGCGTTATCTAAGTTACTTGATGTAGCACTTGGTAAAAAAGTCCAAATATCAACGGTTTTAACAACTATAGAATTACTAGATTCTATATCTGAATCTTTTATAATAGATTCTGTAAACTTAGTATCAATAACGATTGTTTTTTGAACAAAGTCGTTATCTAAATCACAATTTTGTAGTTTGGAATCAGAAATGAAGGCATTACAAATAGAGCAGTCGGTGTATTTTCCGCCAAAAATATTGACGCTAGCACTCGAAGTGATTCCATAGTAGTAGTCTATTGCCGAGAATGTTGCCATTCATGTATTTTATATTATTAATTTTATAGTAGTGTTAATCTTACAGGTGCGCATAGTGTTGTAGTGGGGGTTGTTGGTGTTGGTGTGTTCGTATTTGTTACCGTAGGTGTTGGTGTTTCGGTTGGTGTTTGGGTTGGAGTTTCTGATGGTGATGCACCTGGTGTACCTGTAACTGTTGGTGTTGGAGTTTCAGTTGGAGTTTCGGTAGGTGTTTCTGATGGAGACGCACCCGGTGTTCCTGTAGATGTTATTGTTGGTGTTTGAGTTGGTGTTTCTGATGGAGAGGCACCTGGTGTTCCTGTAGATGTTATTGTTGGTGTTTGAGTTGGTGTATGAGTTGGTGTATTTGAAGGTGAAGTTGCAGGTGTTCCTGTCACTGTTGGTGTATTTGTAGATGTAATAGTAGGAGTTGGTGTAGGTGATACTGCTGGTGTAGCTAGGAATCTAGTATAAATACAACCACCACAATTAAAACTATAAGTTCCATAAATATCGTCTGTTGTTAAGGAATAAGAAGTTGGATCAAAAACCCAAGGAAAAGACGGATTACCAGCAGTAGCAGTGATAACACCACCTAAATTTGATGTGTAGGTAAGTGTACAATTACTTTGATTAGCTGTGTTCCAAGTTACTATTGCCATTTATTTTGATTTTTTGATTATATATAAAATTTTTCTATACACTAACTCAATTTTTTTACGGTGTATAGGAATAAGTAAAATCATCTATACAATAACTGAGATCATCTATACAATAAGTGAAATCGTCATTTCTACAGAAATACCAACTAAAGTTAATATCTTCACAGAATTGATAGTTAATACAATTATCTGGACAAGCCGTTGTTGTAGAAGTTGTTGTAGTAGTATAGAGTGTTCTATCTGGCAGAGGATCTTCAGCAAGTATAAGTTGAGGTTGTGTTTTATCATCGAGCCATCTTATTTCGTAGTTTTTCTTAACAATATAATATCCACCTCTACCGTTCTCGGATATAGTTTTAAGGGTAATAAATGGATCAATTGTTGTATCAACGGTAAAGTTAAACGTCTCTAGATTATTTTTATATTGATTGATAGATTGAATAGGTTCCAATCCTATTTTTTTCCAGTAAGAGATATTTGTCCATTTGTTGACATCTACTAGAGGTGTTTGTGAAAAGGTAGAATAATCGAAAATACTCTGAGTTCCAGCGTAGATATAGGCTAGATTATCATAAACAACTACCTGACCAGGGGTATAGTTCGTAAGTTCACTCCACTGGGATGTATTCTCATATTTTCTAGGATTATTAATCTTATTGTTACCTCTTACTGATTCGTATAACTTATCAAAATATCTTACCTTATCACCTACCTCATAAGATTTAAAAGGTTCCCACTCCTTGAATGTTTGATATGTTCTTATCTCAATACTAAACGGATCCTCCAAAAATGATTTGGTGAAAAAATCTACAGCTACGTTAAATACGTAAGAACCACTAGTTATTGGTAGTAGATAAGCTTCATTTATCTTGAAATCTACCGGTGAGAAATCTTCTGAAATTTTTATTATTTTAACATCATAATTTCTATGAGTAATAGTACTTGTTCCAACAAAGCTAGCTTCCCCAGTAATATCTAAAATACGGTGAGTTATAGGTATAACATTTTTCGCCAGCCAAAGTTTTAATCCATGTAATTTTACAAGAGCCTCTATAACAGAATAATGCAGTAGGTAGTTTCCTTCTCTATCGGTTATTTTATATGCTAAGTTAAGTAGTTTTGTAGCGGTGTATTTGGGATTAGGTAAATTTAATTTTAAGAAATCTTTTTCATTCCAACCCTTTATTGTATTATCAAAAATATCAGGTATTTCAACTTTGAATAATTTACCAAAATTTTGTGATTTTGTATCAGTATTTCTGTAATATTCATTCAGAATTAGATCATTATATCCGAAGTAATTAATACTATTGATTATAGCTTTGTAACTTCCTACATATGGGAATATCTCATCTCGAGTATAAAGAAACTCTTTTCTTTTCGGATTTAGAAAATTCCAATCAACACCCTGCTCATCTATATTATATTCTTTAAATATCCAAGAAATTTCAGGTGATAAATCCTTACCAGTGTTTGATATTTCAACTGCGTATCTTGGATCTTCTATTTCGGTTTGTGATGCAAAATTAAAATTAGCGATCAATTTATCAACAACAAAAATAGTTGTCTTCAAGAACGTGTTAAAACCAGTAGAAGGATAATCATACACCACATTCGATTCTGGTATGAATGGATCTCCCAAAAAATCAACAACAATTTGTTTTGGATATATCTCTAGTATTTTTAAGTTTATACCATTATTATAAGATATGTATTGATCTTTTAGATTTGTGATATCTATAAGATTAATTTGTATAATTTGATTCTTTATAAGTCCCCTTGGTTGGCCATTCTGATCCTGCAAGAAATTTTCATTTGAATTTGGATCGAGTGTAATTTTACCAATTATTTTATCTGAGAGTTGATCTAATGATAGATCTACTCGATTGTTATTTTCAATAGTAGGAGTAACCGAGAATGTTGCAACATCTCTTTTTAATAATTGTAAAGAATTACTACTAACCCCTTCTATTTTTGAGTTGAATCCAATAAAAATTTCTTGTGATTGTGGTAAAAAACTGAAATCCGTATTTGTATTAACAAAGGGTAATTCATAATAAAGTTCATCAAAAATTGTTTGTTGATACTTTGGATCTTTTATTTTACTTAAATCTCTATTTGGTTTCTTATTGAGAACAATTTCGGCCAATGGTTTTGGGCCTGAATACGAATATGATCCAGATGTTTCAAGTAAATTACCAGAAAAATCAAAAAGAAAAAAATCTGTATTTGTGGGATCTTCCCATTTCCAAATAAATTTGGTTTTGTAGCTCGCTTGGTAATCATAATTTTCTCTTGGTTTTCTAATGAATTCTCTACCTTTTACCCAGTAAGTATTTTCGGGCACATAGTTTTGATCTAGAGATCCAAAATACTCACCAGCTATTTCTTGAAAATTTTCTATTACCGATGTTTGTGATATTACTACTTGAACACTGACTTCAATCAGTTTATTTAGTGAAGGTTGTAAAAATAGTACACTTCTTCTTTGTGGGTTGTGTGTATTCGCTCCTAGATTAGCTGATGTGGTTAGTGAATATTTTGTAAGACCAGTGAGAGAGTTAATAACTGTTGCTTTGTTAGTCAATCCAACAAAAAAATTCTGATCGACAGGGTTTGTCGATATACGACCATTACTAGCAAAATTACTCGAATATACTTCATTCAGTTCATCATCGAATCCATACAATTTACCCGATGGATCCATAAGTATAGAAACATCTCTGTCGGTATTATAGGAGAAATAACTATCACCGGTACTATTAACTGTTATAGGATATCCTGTTGAAATAGTACCACCCTTTACCGTGTAAATCGTATTGTTGGCAAGGCCAATAATTGTTGAAGAAGGTCGGTGATAGAATATATCTCTTCCTAAACTAGTTATAGAATAAGATGCTGATACCTCTCTTGTTTGTGTGTCAATCTCTACGAGCTTACTAGTTTGTGTAGTAGCATAAACCTTTTTTTCAACCTCATTTATTTCTATTCTTCTTCCGTTTTGTAAAAGATCGTGGTTTTTAAGAAGTGTGTGATTCTTATCATAAATCAAAAAATCATTTTCATAAGTGAGTGTTACGTAAATATCCCCATTTGAGGAGTTAATCTCTAAATCATAAGGTTCTTGTACTGAAAAAGTAGAAACAATTTCATCAGAAAATGTATTTATTTTATAGATTAAGAACTGAGTGGCAACATAAAGATAACCGTTATAGGTATTATTTCTTAAAAATCTAGATCCTGAATTTCCAACAAGTGTAATGTTTTTAAGACGATATTTAGAGACCGCATCAAAAGATTCGAGACTATTACCCAGTACATAGTATTTTTGAGAAATCGGTGTATATAATACATCAATAGCACCTGATAAAATATTTTGTGAAGATAACGAATAACTTGATATTTTACTAAAAGTTCCAGTGAAAAAGGAACTTGTCCAGGAACCTATACTAAACTCTGCGCCAATCACATTCGAGTAGGGTTGACAATAAGTATAGGTAAATCCATCTGGATAAGTTACAACAATATCATCAGTATCCCTACAAGGTGATGCCCAGAATGGTCCTTCATAACTTAAATTCATAAACATTCTAAAGAGGTTTATGATGTTGTAATCGCGGTTATTATAGGTAAAAGTTGAGTTCAACAGGGATACTGGCATTCCCAATGAAAAGTTAACATCATAAAAATCTTGTGTATTACTAGCAGTGATACCTAGATAGTTACCCAGTACCAGTGCGTTGGATGTAATAAGATTACCTAGGTTTCCTGATGTTTTAATAATAAAATTTTCACTCGAATCACCCGGTAAAAGATTAAGATAGGTGCTGAAAACCAAGGTTCTTACTTTTGTAATATCTTGTGTGTTAATCTCTAATGTCGTATCATTGATACGCACAACAAATACCCCTAATTGATCAAGGTAGGCTTGCCAGGTCGATACAAAACTATCTAGTGTTTCTTTGACCAAATATCCAGAGCTAGAAGTAGCAGAAGTTACTGCAAATTCTTGACCGTTCAAATTAAGACCAAGTCTTGGTCCTACTCTAGAAAATTCACCTACATAATAAAGAATATCATATTTTGCAGTTGTACCAACACGAACCGAAAATATTAACTCTACGTTTGGATAAAAACTAGAAATATTCACTATATCATAATAAGCAGTACCCCATTTACTGGAGAGTGTGATAACAATGCCTAATTTCGATAATTCAGCGAAGTGGTTATCTCTCCATGCCTTTAAGGTAAGATTAATCGTCTTTTCTAGATCAATAGATAGTCCGTTGTAAGCCCAAACCGTATCTTGGTGATAAATTTGTGAGTTTATAGTAATCTCAATTCCAAAATCATCGATATCAGAAAAGTAAATATTATAGTTAAATATCTGTGAGAAATCTCTATTTTTTTCAGTGACTAGCTCTTCACTCACTTCCAAATTACGATTATAGGTAACTTCACTTGAAGTAATATCGGTTAAATAGCTGTTTTTGTAGAACTTAAGATCAAAATATTTAGAGGAGTATTGTGGTTTCACTAGAAGTTTTCTACCATCGAAAGACAGAATAAGCCCAAACTTCAAGAATTCATCTTCGAACTTATCAACAAATTTAGCAATGTTCTGTGTGTTGGTAATATTTTCTGGTGAATAAGTTCCACCCTCAAAAATCAGAATATTGTTATTGAGTTGAATAGTAGCACCAGAGAGGTTTTCAGTAGTTACTGCAGCCTTAAGTGGTAGATAATCAGGTGAATCTGACCAGTAGAGTGTATCGGATGGATAAACCGGTGAGTTAATACTGTGTGTATAGGATTGAATACACTGGTAAATTTTTCCATTATAAACTACCAAATCTCGATTTGAAAAAAACCGATTAGTAAGTATCTGATTGAAGCTCAATACGTTATCTACCTGGAGTATAGAAGTATTTAATGTAGACTCAGGTATATAGAACGTGCTACCTGGTTTTAAGAAATCTCCGATACTACTCGAAAAAAAGATATTACTACCACTGAGACCTAGATTACCTTGATAGATTATGGGAAGTCTTGTAAGAAGTGTTAGTCGAGCTATAATATTATCATCTATATCTACGGAATCTTCAAAAAAGTAATATTCAGTATATTCACTATCTTTAAGATCTTTATTGGATATAGTATAAATACCATCATTTTTAGAAGAATTTACAACAGTAAGTTTTCTTCCATTAAAAACTCTTTTATCGAAATATTGTTCTGACCAACTTGATAATTTGGTTGAACCATCAGAATATCGATAATCACCAACAGAAAGGAAATTAACACCAGAAACAGTAACACCTACATAACTATTGGGATTTGAATACGAACCAGACCAATTTGAATAAAAACTAGAATTACTTTGTGTTGATATGATCATCACTGCATCCTTCTTAGTATCAACTACTTGATAAATTGTATTAGTATCCCCTAAATTAAAGATGTTACTCTCAAATCTTAAAAACGATCCTTTAGGAAAGTTTCTTTCAAAGTTTGGGCCAGAAATCCACTTCGAGTAGAATGTACTATCACGATTCTCTGGTTCTACCTTTGATACCTTAAAACTTTGAGTAGAAGATCCATAGTAATCTAGACCTCTTTCATTGAAAAGTTGCCACTTCTCAAGTACCATTTTATCAGAGAGATAGTCGAACGGATCTATTTTTTCAAATGAATAAAGACCATAAGTTCTGAAGGTGTCCGAGGAATTTTCAGAAAATATCAAATCAGCTTCCCATACTTGAGATTCTGCGTTCCACTTAGTATTTATCTGGTTACCTTCTTTATCAAAGAAAATAAGTTTTTCTTCTATCACTTTTTGAGTTTCAAATTTAGATATATATATAAACTAACAAAAAATACCCCTAAAGAAAGTTATGGAAAATATTTACGAGAATATATTAAAATTTGACGACTTCATAGGTCAAAAGCCGAGTAGTAATCTAACTTATCATCTAGAAAATAAAATATCAGTTCTAGAAAACATATTTAGACCGGGTTCAACTTCATTTTTTGAGTTGCTAAGAGAATCAAGAAATTTTCAAGAATTACTAGATGATGGTGATCGAGTTCTTTTTGAAGAAAGTGATCTGGGTCTTTGGGCAAAGTTTGAAGGTGAAATGGTACCACTCGATCTTCCTATGCTTTGTGATGAGTTCATCACAGAAGCTGAGTATAATGGAAAAAAAGTAAGTCTTGGAAAACCCATGAGAAGTTCAGGACCTAAAAAGTATAAGGTGTATGTTAAAAATCCGAAGACAGGAAGGGTTAAAGTGGTACATTTTGGCGATGTAAAAGGTGGGTTGACGGCAAAAATTAACGATCCTGCCGCAAGGCGTAGCTTCATAGCAAGACACCGGTGCAGACGCAAGTGGAAACCATCAGATAGACTCTCTGCTGGTTACTGGAGTTGCAATCTTCCTAGGTATAAGAACATTTTTTCTGGATCTTACAGCGGTTATTGGTAATTTAGAGAGGGTAGAATATTTAATATCTGAAATAAAATTGAGGGGATATGACGGATTTGAAGTTGTTGAAAGGGGAATAAGAAATGTTGCAATTTTTGATGAAAAATCTATTTTAAATTTTAAAAAAATACTATGAAACTACCTTTTGATGAAAAATTAATAGAAAACAATACATTCATACGTATTTTCGATCAACATACTGATTCTGGAGATTATGTTTGGCACCGAGATCGAGAAGACAGGATGATAGAATCAATAGAGCCCACAGATTGGATGATACAGATAGATAACGAACTTCCACGAAAAATATCCGGTCAAATTTTCATACCACAAGGAGTTTATCACCGAGTAATCAAAGGTTCTGGTGATCTTAAGATAAAACTGATTAAACTTTCTTGAATATTTAGAGATTGATAGTTCACTTTTAGATATATAGTCTATATATGGCTACAGTAACATTTGAGGCTAGTCCGCTTACCAACTGCACTTTACAACTTATTTTTCCAAGTGGTGGTGGAGTTCTTAATATTACCTCTACTTTTAGTTTTCCATGGACCTTTGATCCAGTACTTTACGGTAGAGGTAGTGACGAGCTAAACGGCACTTATCTTTTCAACTGTGACGGATGTGATTACACGGTTTTAGTATCTGATTATATTCTAACACCAACACCAACATCAACTGTCACACAAACACCAACTATAACACCCTCTGCAACACCTACAAAAACACCAGGTGCTTCACCGGATTCCACACCAACTGTTACACCAACCCCTACTCTAACATCTACAAATACATCAACACCAACAGTTACAGGCACACCTGGAACTTCACCCACAAATACACCAACTCTAACACCAAGCCCAACTCCAACAATAACATCTACAGGAACACCAGGTGCCTCACCATCAGAAACTCCAACCGAAACACCAACTGAAACACCCACACCAACAGTTACTAAAACTCCTGGTGCATCTTCTGATCCAACTCCTACCAATACCGAAACACCAACTACTACACCTACTACCACACCAACCGGTACATCTACACCAACGATAACACCTACAGTCACACCTAGTTTATCATGTAACATATGTGTAACTTACACTATTGATCAAACAGGAGTGGCGACAGGATACTATTCCTACTTGAATTGTAACGGTGATATAATAACAAGCTTTGCAGTTCTATCAGATTCTGTTATCGAAACAGAATGTATTGCTTTCGGTGAAATAAACTGGGTTTCCGGAGGTGTTGGAATCGTATCACCAAATGTTGGAATATGTGGTAATGTATGTATTCCATCACCCACACCATCGAAAACACCAACTCGGACACCAACACCTACAGTTACCAAAACACCAACCGTAACTCCAACACGAACTCCGACGCCAACCCAAACAGTCTTCTCTTACTTGGGTAGAACTACTCCAGATGCTATAAACGCAGCTGGTGCTTGTTCAACTTATCAAACAGTCAGAGCTTATTATAGTACTAAACAATTAGCGTCTTTAATTAATGGAGATATTATTTATGACGACGCGGGTCTTACAACACCTACAAATGGTGGCGGAAGGTGGATAGCACTCACAGTTGGTGGAGTTGGGACAAAGAGACCTATCCAGATTAACACAAACGGATCAGTAATGAGCTCTTATTATTGCATATAAAAAAAACACACCCGTAGGTGTGTTTTCAGTTTAGTAAAACGAATAGTTTTTTTTAAGCTTCTTGAACTTCAGCAGGTGTTACCTCATCACCGGTTTCTGGATCTTCCCAAG
>SXGQ01331721.1_pt1 | contig 28240 bp, 31 predicted proteins | sample 3178371 | NCBI WGS metagenome assembly SXGQ01 (sample SAMN11356859, study PRJNA531348) | freshwater metagenome | isolation source: freshwater sample F1-20 | place: China: Fuxian Lake, Yuxi | collected 2017-12-25 | reverse complement strand
TTTCTTCTGCCATTTTTTACAACCACTTAAATATAAAAAGGTTTACATTGATAAATATGTAAACCTTAAAAATTTATAATTTAGACTTATTTTGTGGACTTATTATTGGTGAATTGGGTTTATTATTTTGCGATGCTTCTTCTTTCATTTTATTTTGAGATTCTATAAACTCTATGATTTGATTAGAATAGAATCTCCGTAATATTATAGGCATCGTATAAACGTCAAACCATGTAAATCCACCCTTACCATGATAACATAGATTAAATATCTCTTGATGGAATGATATTTTATAATCAAGACTGAGGCCAAAAAAAGGAAACATCCATTGGGATGTCCATCTCCTTCACCTCACCAGTTACATCTGAAATAAATGTAAATGTCATATCCACGTCGGGTGAGATTTCTTTTAGATATGACCGCAATGCTCTAGAATCTAAAGCGAATAATTCATTATCAACAAAATTATTTATAGCACTTCTTCCAGTTTGCCCATCTATCGCCAAAATTAAATGTTTTAATCTAGTTGAAAGCTCCCTATCAATACCCGTTTTAACTAAGGATTTATTCATACTTTTTAGTTCCGCTTGAATTTGTTTATCTATACCATGTGTCATTAATCTAAACGTTACAGTTCTTTTTGACATAGGTAATTCAAAATCAAATTCATTTTTTCCATTCTCAAATAAGCTATTATCGACCTCCTTGTGCTCTAATTGAGTTAAATCTATTTTTACTTTCTGTTTATTTCCTGGAGAAAATGGATCTTCTACCTCTACTACATAATCTTTACCATATCCCAGAATTCTAGCGGCAACCATGACTGCATTTTTATCTCCTAAATATAAATCGTCGTAATTGATAGGGGTAACAATCAATGACTCGAACAATTTATCTAGAACAACGCCCTGTTTTATTAAATTTTGAGATGTTAATATATCTTCCTCTTTAGCGGTCATATATTTCATTTCTATAGTACCACTAGCTAATGGATGATCCTCTGGATATATTAATCCTTTAGATGGTAGTGGTATTACTTCTGTTGGAAAGTTTGATTTTTTTACTTCGGTTTGTTTATAATCTGATAATAGTTGATCGCGTAAATCACTATCTGAAATTGTAGATTCTTGTGGTGTACTATACCCATTTGGTATTTTGGTCATAACATAATCCTATAACAATGTGAAACATTTAAATAGACCCATCCTGCTATAGCAGGATGGGTTTTTATTGAATATAAATCTGTATAAATACGATATTAGTATTGGAGGATGGCGTAATCATATGCTATTGTTAATGTTATCTCAACAAATGCATCGTTTGACCATTCCATTTCGCTAAAGTTGGTATTTAAAATAAATGCGCCTTTTAACGTCCATTCTTCAACTTTATCACCAACTGGTCCTAATATGTGTAATGTTATATCTTTTTTATAAAAATCAGAATACCCATCTCTACCAGTTACAGATTCGTGTGACAATCGAACCCATTCCATAACTGCCTGTGCAGCTGATGGAACAATTGGATCGTAGAGTTTTATGGTAATATCATTCCAATTTCCTTTACCTTTAACCTTCCTATTGATGTTTATGTGATCTAATACAACAGGATTAAATGTTATACTAGGTCTACCCGATGCACGAATGAGATACGCAGGAACGCTCTCAATATACATAACGAATCTATTAGAAAGTTTGGGTTCAAACGGAGTAAAAAATATTTCCGTAGGATCGAGTAATTCAGCCATTTATATCTCCAAAAAATAATTAGTCTTTATTATAAATATAATATTTTTAAATTATTGTGTGGGGGTATAGTATACCCCCACACATTATTGTTATTATGCACCAGGGAAAGATGCACCAGTAGATTGAATGTTAAAGTCTAAAATTATAAATTCCGCAGTTTTTGCTGGTTGTAAGAACAATTGACCGTATAATATGTTTCTATCTATTATATCTGCCGTATTGTTTGATTCATCCATGATAACTCTGAAGGAATATAGACCTTGTCTCTGTTGTATTGACTCTAAATATGGATTAACTATATTTAGGAATCTTGAACGTGTTTGTGATGTATTTTGTTCAAACACTAGATATCTTGTAGAAGATGCTATGAATTTCTTAGCAGCAATCAACAATCTACGAACATTTATTCTATCTAATGCTGATGGTCTTCCTTGTAATGTTTTTTGACCCCAAACACAAACTCCCGTTGATGGAAAAACAGCAATAGGATTAACTCTAGCTTCATATAATGTATCGCGTTCGCCTTGTGTCAATCTAGTTTTTACTTCTATTACTTCTGTCAATCCACCTCTATTCAATCCTGCTGGGGCAAACCATTCTGCAGAAACTCTATCGTTAAATGCAATTACACCAGGTAATACTACTGATGGTGGAACCCATACTGGTTTATTTCTATCCATGTCAACTATTTTTACCCATGGGTAATATGTTGCCGCATAGTTGCTATCAAACCCTTCTACAGTAGTTGTTGCGGTGGATACGTTATCTGCAATTTCACAAAGATCCATTACATAAAACGCATCGCCTCTTTCTTCACACATATCTTTAGCATATGATGTTACGGGGGAGTGTAATGAGTGTAATAACCCAGGTGTAACTACCATATTTATATCGAATTCATCCGCATTTGAGATAGTATCTATTGCTTTTTTATATGCAGTGTATCCATCAGCTGTATTTGAAGATATATCAAATCCTTGAGTATTTCCAGAAATTATATGCGTTCCAGTCTTTTTTTGTAGATGTGGTTTGTGTCCATCGAATCCACCCTGAAATGGTACCATAAATTTTCTAGAATCAATAGATGTATTTGTTGTTAAATTTATAGATCCACTGTATGGTGATGTTGCTGTTGGATAATTTGCAGCAGCTGATTGATTGTATGATCCTAGATAAAAATCAACATTACTTCCAGTTGTTTGGTTTGCAACTACTGGTAATGGTCTTAAATAATTGAAATTATCTGTAGTAGCAAAATCAAAATTAAATCCCCAATATACTCGTTTATTATATGATCCACCAACTGTCTGTGTTGTAACATAACTTGCAGATTGTGGTTGTGTGAATGCAGACGGTATTGGTGATGTTAATGCTCTAAAGCCAAATGGTAATAAATTAGGGGAAACTGCACCATTTCCTACAGCATCAGAAACTTCTACTCTAATGTATTTAGATTTATTAGAATAATCACCATTAACATTTACTTTTCCAGAATCACTTACTGTGATATATCTATCGCCTATGACTCTAGCAATATATCTTGGTGAATTTGGGTCTAAATTACATTTGAATTGTTCTACAATATTTGGTCTAAGATCGTCATCTTCACTTGTAAACGGTGTATATGGTAATCTAGATTGATCCACCATTCTAACAACCACATCAAAATCCCCATACTCAGAACCAGCTATAGTTCCAGCAGTTCTAATATTAGCAATACCAACCTTAACTTCATAATTTGAATGATTGCCATGTGATAGTGTATGGAATTTAAATAAATCGGTTGCATTTGCACCAATTTTCTGAGAATTTATCCAAGGTGTTGATGCTTCCAAATATGCATTTTCAAAATCCCATGGCATAGTTGCAGCAGATCCTGTTTCTATAAATACACTTGTTCCATTATCCAATCCTAATGCAACGTTTGAATCATTCTTAAATGATACATAATTATAAACTGCATGGGTTCCATATGCACTATATCCATAAAGATCTCCTATAAAAGCTGAGCTTTCTGGATCTATAGATGCACTGAATGGTGTATTGTTTTCATCTATTGCATTTGTAAATGACGATGTATCTGTTGTAAATCCACCAGATACGGTCAATACAAAACTACCACTATTGTTTGCACTCAATGTTGATTTTGCAAACAATGAATCTGCGTCTGAAGTATTGCTTACTACAAATGTTGGGTGTAGAACAGATACTAACCGTTTACCCCAAGATCCAGTTGCAACTAAAGCAATTGGGTGTTTTAGTTTATATCCACCAGTACCCAATACTCTAACCACAGTTGCACTGCCAGCGTTATTCAAATAACTTTTAGCAGTATATGGTAAATACGAATGTTCATACGTACTACCAAATTTTGTTAAAAAGTCTCCATATCCTTCTACAATTGTAGGAACAAAGGCTGGACCTTTTAGTGTTGGCCCGATGAGTGCAGCACCTATTTGACCTATGCCTTGGGGTAAAAAGGATAAATCTTTTTCATTAGTAAACACTCCAGGACTTACGATTCTTTCAGAAGTAGCCACTATTATCTCCAAAAAATTACATAATCGAGTTCATTGACACATATAAATATGTGCCAAAAAACCCAAAACATTAAGACTGTGCTATAAATTTACCAGATTGTAAATCTAATACACCGTCACCATATTTTTCATTTAAGTCTTTTACAAGCTGCTCCTCTTCTGTTCGTAGATCGGAATATTTTGAAAATAAATCCTCTCTAATCTTTTTCAATTGATCCAATCGTTCAGTCAAAAGATGTAACTCCACTTCAATTTGTCCTATTTGTGCAGTTGTTGTTCCATATTTTTTTTGTAATTCTTTAACAACATCAATATCACCTTGGTCAAATTCTTTTTCTATAACTTCAGCCATAAAAACCTCATCAAATAAAATAAATAAAACTGTTTACATATAACTATGTTTAACTTCAAATAATTGACATATTATTGATCTCTAACAGTCAATCCGATATTTCCTCTATTACCTAAATCGCTTTCTATATCAGTGACATCACCTAAAATATCATCTATACTAGAAAATGTCTCTGCACCAAACAATATTTTATTAGGAGAGACTACTCGTTTTGTTGTTACTTGAGTTGCTGCTTCTTTTGGTAATAGATATGCGTGTACTAGTAATTCAAAATTTGCTCTAACTAATCTATCTTGACCAGACATATTCGACTCTTCCATTGTTAAATTATCTAGATTAGTAGAAAACTTAAAAAAGTTTTTTTCACCAAAAGATTGTCCTGCAAAATATACAAAATTTTCTAACACATGATTCAATTGGCTTTGATATTCACACCAAACCACAAAATCATATGTAACATCAACGTAGTCTGGTATAGGGGTTATAAAATAATCTCTACTTTTTCTTTTATCATAAAGTGTACTAAATCTATCATAAGGCATTAATCTATTATATTTTTGAGACATAAAATATGCTAATTGATCGGTTGTAGCTACTTTATTTCTTTTCATTTCTGGTTTTATAGTTACTATAGATCTTTTAAAGGATATTAGTGGTGCAATTGTTTTTCCACGTTTATCTTTTAAAAATCCGTCTTTTTGTATGGATGCCCATTTTTCTGAATTAGCATATATTGTTGGTACTGATATAGATTCTCCATTATCTTCAACTTTTAATTGTATAGTTTTATCTATAAAAGATTTTATTGCAAAATCTACATCATATAATGTTATTCCTAAACTTCTAGTTCTATCTTTATCACGTCTAACTTCCAAGTGTCTATTTTGTGAAAAATCCGCTCTGTTGGTTTGAAGATTAGCATCATCTATAAAAGAGTCTCTAGTTCTTTTAAGTGGTGGTTTTCTATATTTCGATGAATTTTGCATTATATGTTGCTCGGTAAATCATTGAAATCTGTTATAATCGCTGGTCTAAATTCTTCTACATGTATTCTAGACCTTCTTGTCTGATGAGTATTTGCTATAATAGAAATATTATATCCCCACTTTTCTGAAGAAAATGCATAGTCTGGATTCTTACCTCCAAAAAATTGATTTTCTTGTACTGAATCAATTTCCCACCATTCCCCATTATATTCTACAACATCACCAACTTCTACAAAAACCGATACGTCCTTTAAGATTTCTCTAATAAATGCGAATGAACATAATTGTGTATAATCTTGACCAAATTCATCACCATCGTATGAACGTTGTTGATAATCTATTAATGCTGGTATTTTTACTGGTGAGTAATAAATTTTTCTGTCCGATTCATTATAAATATTAGTTTTAGTATCTTCTATAGACAGTTTGTACAGTGCAACTTCGGTATCTATTATATCTACGATTAATTCCGTAGTTACCTTTTTAATTAGAGAAGCGTCTCGTTGTCCATGAAATAATGGCATATGTCATCCTATGTATATTGATAATGGACTTCCCATTAAACTTGCATTTAAATTATCTATTTCTTCTCGCTTTGCTTCTAATAATTTAGATCTAGTAGTAGTTTCTAATATCCCACGCAATTCTTCTACTAATTGCTGTTTCTCATTAGCAGCCGCTGTTAATAGATCAGATGAGTTTAATGTTGTTTCTGCGTTTGGTATTGGTATTGATGAATATTTCCCTCTAATATATCCCAAATTCTCTTTACACAATGCTAAAGTGTATTTGTATATCCACTGTTTACCCACAGAATTTATTAAAGAATATGTCATCAGATCATACGGGGCATTAGACATATCTGAAACAGATCCAGTTGGGTATTTTAGTGGATTGGATCTTTCTTCTTTTACTAAATACTCTATCCATAGTTTAAAATTTTTAACTGGTATTGGGAATATTCGTAATTCGTTATTTATTATTTCGAATGAGTATGCCGATTTTCTCATCATATCGTTAAACTCGATTGCTTGAACTCTTAATAAATCTGCATACATAGGCATAAGCATGAATGAAACGCCAGTGGAATATGCTCCAAATCCAAATGTATCTAACATTGCTTGGTTGCCCAGATATGGATCATAAAATCGTATAGATGCTGGTGGGGCATAGTGATGTACTCTTTTTATTTCTATATGTTTTCCTGGTTCTTTTACATCGCGTATTAGTGTATTTAAATTATATTTTTGAATACCATTCTGTACATCTATGGATGCTGAGTAAAAAGAAACATTTCCATTTGTAAATACATCCACCCCATATTCTGTTGCTAAATCTATTAAAGGTCCTATATTTGCTGATATAGTTCTTTGTGTAAGATTATTTGATACGGGTGTTCCGATTATGCTTAGTAAATTCTGTTGTATATTGAATTGATTGACATGATTTGAATATTCCGATGTTGCCTCTTCAAAACAAGCATAGAAATTTCCAGATTGCAATTCTATATCTACGAGAGGATATCCCAATCTTCTAGCACACCAATCTGCTACATTATCAGCATCTATTATAAATTCAGAATCCGCATCGTAGAACCCAAACGGTGTACTACCACTCGAAAATGATGAACTTCCAGGCCAAATTGGTATATCTACCATACACTTCTCTTATTTTAATTCTTGAAAATAATTTAATATTTTATCCACTATAGGATGTCTGTGATTTGTGAGTAACTCATATACACCCAATCCTTCTATTGTGTTTGTCATATTAAATAAATATGGTAATCCTGAGTCTTTTTTATTTTTTAAATCTGTTTGAGATATATCACCAGTTAATATCATTTTTGAATTTAATCCTAATCTGGATAATATCATTTCCATTTGCGTTCTTGTTACATTTTGAGATTCGTCAACAATAACACAAGCATTTACAAAAGTTCTTCCTCTTAAAAAACTTATTGGTGCAATTTCTATTGTGTTCTCAGTCATTAATTTATCTATTTTTTCTTTACTATAAAGCATATACATGTTAGATTGTATCGGGGACAACCATGGATCCATCTTTTCTTTTATACTACCAGGTAAAAATCCTATATCTTCATTAGAAACGGTTGGTCTTGTTATTATTACACGCTCAACTTCTCTATAAAATAAATATTCCAATGCTATTTGTGTTGCTAGTAAAGTTTTTCCAGACCCAGCCTTTCCAACAAATACGGATATTGCATCGTGTAAAGCCTGTGCTTTTATTTTTTTTTGTTCTTCGTTTAATGATATATTAAAATTTATTTTATTTTTTATTACTTTTCGTCCTTTCTTTATTCCTTTTACATCCAAACCATTCACTGATTCATTTGAATCATCCATTGCATTTACAGAATTATCCATATACAATCCTATAGTAATTTAGACAAAGTATCGCAAGTCGATTTTAATTTTTTTTCTATTTCATTTATTGATTTTGCTAGATCATCTTCGGTATGTGTCCATTCAAACCCCAACATAGCAATAACTTCTGATGATTTTTTTATAGGGTATACTATAGCCGATTTAGTTCCTCTCTGTGTAAAGAATGCACGGGTTATTACATCATCTACACTATCAACTGACAAATATGTTCCCCTATATGCTATAACATTTTCAACAAATGTGGAATATAACGTTATGGGTAAATTTTGATATTCTTTAAATTCAGTACTAACACCTTCTTCTAAAGATTCAAATGATGTTGATAGCTTTACTATAGATTTACCACTATTATATTTACCGCCATTATGTTTCTGTAATATGAAAGCACGTTGACAATTATAATCTATTAATAATTGATCTAATATTGTTTGTATCAATTTAGAGTTGGTTATCTCTTTATACATTTTTTTTTGTTTATATTCGCCATATTTGTATTTTAAATACCAAGACAAAAAAACCCCCATTAGAGTTGCTAGACTTGAAACTCCTAGTTTAATTAGATCCATATAATCAAGTTGTTCTATCATTTACAATAAATATCAAATAATAAAAAGAAATTATAATGTTTATAAAATAAAAAATGGGCAATGTTAAGAACATTGCCCATTAATCTTATAAAAATGATTTATAAAATATTAGACATCACCGAGAGAATCGATCTGAATGAGACCGTAGAATTCTGGACGAACTATCTTCTTAGCGTAGCGTGTCATTACCCCTTTACGTGGTGTAAAGTTTGTTGGATCATATACCAAAGGTGTCATTACAAGTGGAATATATGGTGCATATACTGCCCCAGTTTCCAAGAATTGTGAACCACGGAAACCAACTAATATTTGGTTTTCTAACATATATGGGTTCTTATACACTGTAATTCTACCATTTAATTGACCTACTTTTTGAACACCCATAGCGAATTTCATACCTTCGCCATCAACAGCATAACCAGGCATTGATTCAAGAAGTGTAGCAACTTGTGGAGAACATACTAGGAAGTTTGCACCACCACGTAATGTTTTCTGATGAATCACATTTGATACTTTTTGAATCTTTGTTCCTAATGTTTGGAACCATGTTTGCTGATTAAATGCTGCTGCTTGTGCTTGTGCATTTGAGTAATCTTGGAATAGACCAGTCGCTGCATCATAAGTACGACCAATACGAGCAGACCATTTTTCTGTTGTTTGTGCATTCTTGATAAGCATATCGAGAATTTCCAAATCAATTTCTTGTGAAATATATTCGGACAACATTGATGTTAATTCTGCTTCAGCATCTATTGAGTGGTATGCATTTAAATCTTGTGCAAATTCTGGTGTCCATACTGCTTTCAACTTACGAGTTTTAGCAACTATAGACTCAGAACGTAATTCCAAATTAATTTCTGGAATATCTATGTCTGTACCACTTCTATCTTCAAAGTCACCACGACTTGTGGATGTTGGTTGTTTTTGATATGTGATTACAGCATCACCAGGAACTGCCGATGCAGAAACAACGAATGTTATTTGTGAATTAGAAGCATTTGCTGTAGTGTATTGTGGGAAATAACCTTTAATAAGAGAGCCACTGACTTTAAATGCGCGTATACCTTCTGGATCGAATCCATCGAGTGATGAGGATAATACAGTTAAAGTGAATATGTTTCCACCAGCAAGAGATGCTGAATACGAATCTTGGAATTCTTTGTCAAATTGATATACTGATGGTGTTGTATGGCTAACTGATCCAGTTGCTACTTTATTACCAACTCCAATATGAGCAGATGATGTTACACCAAGAGCTGCTGTTGCTGTATCGTTTATAGAATATCCAAAACGACCAGCACCATAAAGACCTCCCGTTGGATCTGCATCCTTTGCATCTTTACCAGTTATACCAAATACTGAATCTGCTTGTGAATCCTTACCAGCACCTGTTGTAAATCCAGGTTGTGCTGTAGCATATTTGAAATCCAAGAAGAATACGAGACCAGACGGAAGATTCATTGGTTGAACCGAAACAAAATCTTTTGCTGCTATTTCGGAAAATATACGACGAACGAGTGGAAGTGCAACGCCAGCCCATTCTTCTGAACCAGCCGCTATACCTGTTCTACTAGATTCTTCGATTAATTGTTTTGCTTGATTTTCGAGAAGAACAGCAATGCCATTTTTTTCGTATTCGCTATTAATGTTGTCAAGAAGACCTGTTTTTTCCCATTTTTTTACAATGGTTCTATTTTCTTTTATAAGTTGCTTGTGGGGATTACCAGAAGCATTTAAAAGTGATTGTATGTTATCCATTTTTTCATCCTAATTAAATTATTTTAAACCTGCTAATTTGCGTAAACGATCTGCCATATCATTTGATTCATTTATTATGGTTTTTGGCTTTGTGCTTGCTGTTGGTTTGCTTGCAAAAGACTCTTTGATAGTACGAATTTTTGAAGTTTTTAATGCTTCAGAAAGTGTTGCATAAACTAATTTAACTTCACGTAATGTTGAAGCTCTATCAAAGTTTTCAATGACAGTCAATTTTTGTGTTTCAGTAAGCGAATGCTTCTTGAATAGTTTGTTTGAGAACAAGAGTTTTGAATTTAAAAGATTAACTTCATTTATTTTAGAACGAAGGAATGAAATAACAGCATACGCTTCTTTTAATCTTGATTCATATACTTCTTTTTCATCGTCTTTTGATTCTTTTGATTCAGTTTTTTCTTTTTCTTCTTCTTCATCTTCTTCTCGAAGGGCACGAAGTATTTCTTTAATATCGATAGAATCATCATCTTCTTCATGAGATGTTTCAGAAACTTCTTTTTCCTTTTCAGCTTCATCATCATCTTCTTCGCGAATTGATCGAATCATTTCTTCTATTTCGGAATCGTCTTCATTTCCTTCTTTTTCTACCAACTGAATAAGTTTTTGGCTTTTACCTGGATCATCAGTAGTATCATCCGATGCCTCTTTTGATGGTTTTTTATTATCACCGCCACCTATTTCTGATGAATCAATGTCTTCTTCTAATTGACGGATTATTTCCATCAAATCTTCATCAATCTCTTCATCATCATATTGAGCTTCGCCTTCCATTTTAGGTTCTTCCTCATCATCGTGAGCTTCTCCTTCCATTTTAAGTTCTTCCTCATCATCGTGAGCTTCGCCTTCCATTTTAGGTTCTTCCTCATCATCGTGAGCTTCGCCTTCCATTTTAGGTTCTTCCTCATCATCGTGAGCTTCCATTGCTTCCATGGCTGGCATATCTTCATCGTCCATTTCTGCTTCTTCAGCGAGTTTTTGAGACAACATCGACTGCAATCTTGGTGTAAATGCCTCCTCTAAAGCAAGTTTTGCATTTGCTAACGCAACTTCTCTAACTGCTTTAGCATCTGCTATTGCTTCTTTAAGTAAATCATTCATAAAAATCTCCAACGTTTTAGAATTATTATAAATTCTAATAGAAATAAAAATACATAAACCCTATATCAAAAATAGCGTATTATTAATATAATTATAGACAATTTTAAAAAAAATATTTTCATTTTAAATATTTTCTCTGTCTAATTTCCTTTGTCTTCGTATTGCAGAATTTCTTTTTTCAGATTTTCGTTTAGATGGTTTTATGTATTCCATCTTTTTTTTATATTCTTCCAGAATTCCTGCTTCTTTAACTTTTCTTTTAAAAATTTTAATCATCATGTCTACATCCATACCAGAATTTTTTACTTTTACATGTGCTGGTTTAGATGACGTGTATGTTCTCTCAGTCATAACCCATAATTCCTTTTATTGTATATCATTATTTGATTCATTATTTATTTTGTAAAATTTTCCTAAATTTTGACCAATCGATTCATACACAGATTCCATTGATTTTTGTAATTTTACAATTTTTTCAGATATCTTTTCTAAGTCATTTACAGACTCTTTTATTTTTTTAAATTCGCGTTTATATGTGACTCCTTCAAACCAATCAGCAGATTCTTCAACAACAGTTTTTCCAGCAAATTCAACTAAAGATTTTATTTCTTTAACTACTTCTGGTAATTTTGAAGATCTATGTATAACTGATCGGTATTCGTTATATTTTCCTATCGCATCAACATACATTTTTTTTTGCTCTGGTGTCAATTTCTTTATATTAAACTTTTCGCTCATCACTTCTTGAACAGCATCTGAAATCATTTTTTGTAATTCTGATATTGATATTGAAGTTTCTGATACTTTTTTAGGTAAACCTTTGTGTTTTGTTCCAGCATATTTTTCCAATTCTTTTTCAGACATAGCATTTGCTATCTTTTTAATGTTATCACTAACTTGATTTGAGGGTACTTCCCCGCGTTTGTATGCTAAAGCCAATCCCATTAATTTTTGTTGTTGTTTAGATGTTGCTGGCATTATATTCTCCTAGGTAATATGCATTCACAGACATTTCCTATTTCACATATTATGTTTGTTATATTACTATGTATTCTATGTATTTTTATATCAGAATTATTATTCCTTTTATTTTCCATCAAAAGCCCTTCATTTAAACCTGCATTTTTACCAGTTGGGTACATAAATGCTCCTTGAGTAGATGGGTTAGAAACAAAATCCCATCCTATTAATTCAAAGTCATCTTGTACTTCTACAGTTGATTCGTTTATTTCCCGAACAGATCCCAATCCCCTAGAACTTATACCAAGTTTTATTCCAGCACCTAATAAGTTTTTCAATATATTCCCCGATGGTGTTGGTAATATTTCAACCACACCAACTACGTCATTTCCTTTCCATGAAACTTCTAATACGTTATGTGATACATTTCTTAAATTTATCACAGATGATTCTGGGTGATCTAATTCCCCTAATGCACGGGTTTCTTTTATTTGATTTTCTGTATAATCTTTAACAGCATTTGCTAATATGTGTTTGGGGTATATTCGTCCGTTCTGATTTTTTACTTCAGCCCTCTGTAAAATACCTTTAACTATTATTTTTCCGTTGTTTTTACTAGCAGATTCTGTTATTTGTCTTGGAGTTACACTAAATAATATTGTATCTATTAATAAGTCTTTCATATTATGCACCTAATTCATGAATTTTTTTAGAAATACGTGTAACCCTTTCGCTCACTTTTGTCAATTTAGATAACGACGATCTCCACAGTTTTCTTTGATCTATTGCCATTTCTGTTTTTAATTTTAACGCATGATCTATAACACGTTCTACTTCATAAATTTTACTGTTTAATTGTTTTATAGAATCGTTTATTTTTCTAATAGAAGTTCTGCTCTCATCAAACCTATAATCTTTGTAAGATGCTTCGGTTAAGGTTTCCATTGCTTGTTTATACATTGATGGTGGTAATATTTGCGATTCATTGGTATTCATTTTTTGTGTGTGTTTGGGTTTGGTCTTCCCAACTGATTTGTAGCCAAACACTTCTATCCTATCTTTGGTGTTCTTTTCAAAATCTTCTTCACTTTTTGAAAATGCATTAGGTGTTTGGTATCCATCTATGTTAGATGTAACATTACCAACATTACTATAACTTGCACCCATTTCCTGTTCAAATAATTTGTATTCGGATGACTCTTTTATTTTTTTTATAAATGATTCCACATTCATATATTACCTTACAGCATGATTTCTAAATAATACATATGAATCCGCGCCACTCTCTATTCGTTCTATAGAAAATTCATGAATATACGTTTTTGCCAATTTACTTATATCTATAGATCCACCATCTGATAAATATAATGTTCCAGCCGCAGACGAATGTGGTATTATTGCGCCTGCACCATAATTTGAACCAGTAAACCACACAGTTCCAGATACTGCTATTGATTTTTTCCATTTTCCTGGGTGTCCTTTTCTTTCAAAGTCGTTTGCCTGGGAATTTCCATAATTATATGGTTGTATTGGATTTGCGTCTGCCATTTATTAACTCCATGATAAATCATCTAATATACTATAATATCTAAGAAGTGATGATATATGATGTTCTTCTACTGTCTTAATGTCATTATATGTATCTAATAAATTTGTTATTTCTAATATTTTTATTTTTAATGAGGTATCTTTTAGTTCAGATATTCTCTTTGTAATAATTTTTTTTATAGAAGATGCTTCGTTTTGTATCAACATCTTTAAATTATTAGTATTGCTAACATTACTTATGTATTCTCGCAATATATGCTTTTGATCTTCATTTAGATCGTTATACTTAGTATTAAATTTTTCTATTAATAATTTATATGATAATAAACGGACTTCTTTGGATTCTTCTAGAATTGCAGTTTCTTCAGTTATGATGTTTTTGGCAGGTTTTGTTGTTATATTTTCTAGTATGGTTATTCTCGATTTTGTTAATTCGAGAGGATTATCGGTATCTTTATATTCAAATAATTTATAAATTGATGCTAATAGTTTATAATTTTGCACTTTTGTCTGAAAAAATAAGTCTATATCAAAATTATCTTTTATTTCATAAATTAATTCATATTTCTCTTGTTGAAGTTTCTTTTTATCAATACTCATTCTAGCTTTTAATACCGCCTCTATAAGCATATTTGCTTTAGTTTCTGATTTCATTTTTTCATTACATAGAGTATTGTATAATTTATACTCCTTTATTAACTCCGTATTTTTATTAAAAAATTTACGAAGTATTTTTACCGCCACAGATTCGTTAGCGGAAATGATATCAGACGTTATTTGTCTTGCTAACAATTCAAATAACATGCCTGTATTTTTTATTTTAGAATGTTTTATTTTTTTCATTTTGCGAATTATCCGTTAGTACATACTACATACAATAAATATTGATAATTTACAATTCTTCTAATAAATTGTCTTCATTTAACAAATTTAGTCTAGAATCATCATCGGTATTTGATGGTTTAAGACTTTCAGATATTATTTTTTTGGTTTTTATACCAGACATACTATCTATTAACTTATTTACATTTATACCAAAATCTTTATTTTCCATAGATAATGGTGATCCATTTTTATAATTATGAGAAATAGACTGTTGGACATCTAATGTTTTTGATATATCTTTCTTTCCTATAGGGTCTCTACCAAATGGATTATTATCTGTAGAATAGTTTAAATTTTTAGCAGGTCTTCCCGCACCTGGCCATCCACCATCTGGTATTTCGTTATCCATTAAACGTTCGTTTTTCTTTCCGCCATATAAATTCATACTGGCTAAATCGTGTGGTGTGCCGAATGATTCTTTTGTTATAGCTGGGTCATTTCCTTCATTTTCTATTTGATTTTGTCTAAATGTGTGTTTGATGTCTTCTAATATTTCATTTCTTTCAAATTCTGCTTCATCATCAGATAGATTGAATATATTTCTATAAATATACTTCATAGATAATAATTTTCTTTCCATCAAACTACCTGCTAAATCAACCTTTTCCTTCATTAAGGAAATCTTTTCTTGTTCATATATTATTGACGGTCCCGTTAAATTTAATTCAAAATTAACAAGATCTGCATTTTCATAGCCTTGCGCATATAAATGAACAATTGCTATTTTTGATAATTCGGATAATACTATTCGTTGAACACGTTCTATAGTTCTTGCAAATCTTATGTCCAAAGCTGCAAGAGTTGCTTTTCCTTCGGTCGATTCGTCATATCCTAAAAATGCTTTTGGTACTTTCAATGCTGCAAATATCTTACTTTTCAGATACTCCACATCTTCTATCGCTTGATATTGTAATCCTGGTAAAGTTTCAATAGTCGTTCCTGTTTTATCGCCCCTAACTGGCAAGTAGAAATCTTCTAGTAAATTTTGCATATTAAAACGTAAATTGTATTCACCAGTTTGTTCATTAACGACTGGTACTTTTTTCATTTTTGTCATAACTGAATTTACATAGTTATCTATTTCATTCGGTGGTAAATTTCCTATGTCTATTTTAAATACTCTTTTTTCTGGTGCTCTCATTATTCTATGTATTAACATAGCATCTTCCATTAATACTAATTGTTTATACAATTTTCTAGCACCTTCTATCATAGATTTACCATATGGTAAGAAATTCGTGTCTCCTAATAATCTAAAGTGTGCAATTTCATAATTTTGAAACTCCCCCTTTCCTAGAGGTCCTTCATATATGAATTTTGTCATGTAGATGTGTTCTGGATCCGTTCCCTCTTCTCTTTGCATTTCATACGGTGATAGAGGTACTACGTTAGTTACACCTAGTCCATCTTTAACGTCTAGATATAAATAAAAATCACCGTATTTGCATAAATTTCTTATCCATGGCCAAAGATTATATTCGATATTAAGAATATCATAAAACAGATTTTTTAATATTTTTCTTAAATTATCATTATCTGTTTTTATAGATAACACTTCACCCTGATCGTTTTTAAGAGTACTTTCATCGGAATATATGTCTAATGCTGATGATATTATGGCATCGGTATCCATGGCTTCATAATCTGTGTATAAATCTATTTTCGTTGCAGAAAATGAATTATATTGATTATACACCGATATAGGGGTTCCTCTACTACCGTGCAATCTACCATATCTGTCTATAACTTTTGAAGTATGCGGATTTCCGTCTGCTTGATATCGTGCGGTATCAACCACCTTCAATCTCTTACCACCAACATTTCTAACTACAACATTTGTAGAAAATAAAACTTTTAATCTATCAAATAATGATTTTTTTTCAGACATGATATACCTATAATTCTGTAGATAATATTTATTAATAAATATGTATTAAAAATACATAAACGCTATTTAATCAACCAATTTAAATCTTCTGATGATCCATTCACATTCATCTTCCAAGACTGTTGTGGTGAATTGAAATTAGTATATTGTGAACTCTGAACAATTGTACTTTTATTAAGATATTCTAAACTCATTCTAGTTTTAAACAAACCCTCTTGACGTAATTTTAATGCAGTATCTCTTACCCACAATCCTATTGCTAGTGACATCACTAAATCGTCATTATAACCAGTTTGTGCTTCAGCTCTACTACCGTGCCATATAAACACATAGAGTTCTTCTGCTAATCTTGCGGATTTTATTATTATAGATCTTTCTCTAAAATATGTTTCTAATTTAGATATCAATAATGGTCTTGTTTTTGATGATGTTGTAAATCCAGGAACCATCTGTGATTTATCTTTTAAATCATACCCTTTTGATAAATGTATTGATGGGTCAATATAACCATCTTCTTTGTAAGTATAATATAGATTTGGGTATCCTCTATCTATGATTTGTTGTATAACCGCCCATCCTATATTTGCATTTTCAACTACAAGAAGAGCATCGTTATATTCTGTACCAACCGATACTAACATATTACCATATGTTTTTGTATCAAGTTTCCCTTTATACTCTGCAACTTGTTCTAGACTATCAATATCCAACACATGAAATGCTGAATAATCGTTCCCATCCCCACGTGCAACATCGGCAATGACCATATATGTTTTGTTGGGATCTGGATAATCCCATATCCAATATGAATCCTCAGCACCACGTTTTTCTTTTGGGTCAGATACATATGTTTCTTCATACCATTTTATCAATTCTCCCTCTATAACAGACCTACCTGATGATAAAAAATCCCCATCACATTCTTGTTTAGCAAGATCTGGTCCTAATAATATATCTTGTTCATCCCTCCAGCGTTGGTCTCTTTCTGGATGAACCCACCATAATAATTCTATCGGATTAAACCCACCGCTTTCTGATAGTTTTGCTTTAACCCATTGTTTGTGATAAAAATTTCCAACACCATTTGGTGTTGAATTTATTATTGCAGTTCCACCAGTTGCTAATGTTTGTTGTGCGGATGCCCATATTTTATCTATATCATCGATAAAGGCAGCTTCATCTATTATTAATAATGATAGTGCTTCAGAACGAGCTGAATCTGCAGCAGCAGAAACTGCTTTTATTTGTGAGCCATTATTAAAACGAAGTGATAATTTATTATCTTCTTGAACGCCAGTTTTTAACCAACTTGGTAAATTATCATACATAACTCGAACTTTTGTTACTAGATTTTTTGCAGTGTCTTGCTTAGTTGCAATTACTAAAATATTTTTATCTTGATTGAAAAGCATTAACCACAAAGAATATCCAGCAATTAGTGTGGATATACCGAGTTGTCTAGATTTTAATACAATATTATATCTATTTTTATTGAATTGCCTCAATACATCTTCTTGAAATGGATATAAATCAAATAGTATTTTTCCACGAGTAGGATGTTGTATTTTTGCATAGCGTTTCATAAAATATACAGGATTTGCTGCACATTTTGCAAATTCTTCTTTTATGATATCTTTTAAGTTTTTAGTATTATTACTCATTGTACCGTAAAAAATATTCCAAGAACAGTCCCAACACCAGTAAAGAACCAAAGAAATTTATTATCATACCATCTTGGTTGTAATTCTTCATTTATTTTTTCCAATTCTTTGTTTCGTTTTTGACAGGCATCGATGACTTGGTCACGATTATTCAATTGTTTTACAAACATTTCAGAACGGGATTGATATAGATCTATAACAGTATCTTGTACATTTACCACTGCAGATAAATAATCTATTGAATCACGTAGTGTTTGAATTTTACTTGCAAGTTTTGTTATTTGTTCTTTATTAAAACAGTATATTGCATCTTTTTCAGATCCAAACATGGAAATTGATGTAAACATCAATATCAAAAGATATTTCATATTATTCACCTAAAAATTTATTTACAAAAACATATGATTCGTTTGCTGTTTTTGGTGGGGTTTTTCTTCTTTTATTAAAAGATCCCTTTACTTCAGTTAATTCATTTTTTTTCAGATTTAATATTGAATCCAACTCATCGGATCTTTTTTTTAATTCAATATAATCATATTGATATTTTTCTATTAATGCCTCCAAACTATCTGCAGTTTTTTGCGATTGTTTTAACTGTAAATTTGAACGATTATTTTCATATCCATTGTATATTAATATTATTAGTAGAATTGTTATGGCAAATATCTTTATGTAATTACCAATTTTTTGTGTCAAAACATCTTCCATAATTAACCTTTTGTATAAGTTGAAACCATTTTTGCTTTACCACTATCTGTGGATCCATATTTTCTTTTTCTTCTAACAGCACTTTTCTTTTGTTTGGATGACATATTTGCTGCCTTAGATGCTGGTACACATTTTGGATAAGCACGTTTTCCAGAACCACGTTGTTTAGTTCCTGCAGACGCTCCACATTCTGGGTGTCCTCCGTTTTTATTTTTTCTAGATATATCAACCCATCGTTCTTTAAACCATTTCGTTAATCCACCTTTTGGTTTTTTATTTTCTAAAAAAACTTTAATGAAGTATTCTTCTATTATGCGTTTTACGATATATTTTTCTTTTTGTGTCATATAGATAAATATGTGAAAATATTAAAAAGGAGGTGGATCGCAATCATCACCAATATTTCCTATTCCAGCACCAGCACCAGTATTAGTACCCGTTCCAATATTACCCGTTCCTGGTACACCAATACCACCAGCACCAGTTCCAGTTCCTGTACCACCACTAGCACCAGTTCCAGTTCCTGTACCACCACCAGCACCAGTTCCAGTTCCTGTACCACCACCAGCACCAGTTCCAGTTCCTGTACCACCACCAGCACCAGTTCCTGTACCACCACCAGAACCAGTTCCAGTTCCTGTACCACCACCAGAACCAGTTCCAGTTCCTGTACCACCACCAGCACCAGTTCCAGTTCCTGTACCACCACCAGCACCAGTTCCAGTTCCTGTATCACCACCAGCACCAGTTCCTGTACCATCACCAGCACCAGTTCCTGTACCATCACCAGCACCAGTTCCTGTACCATCACCAGTTCCTGTACCAGTTCCATCACCATCAGTTCCCCCAGTATCTACATTATTATCTTCATTTGTTGCTGGTATAGGTGGGGTACTAAATATTATAACCCATGGAACTGGTAGTGGTATAGTCCCAAATGTTGTTGGTAATAATCCATTGTATACTCCAGAAATCGTCAATTGATGTAATACCAACGCCATAGCTAATTCACTCAAAACAACATCTACGCTCGTGTGCCTAAATATCGCTAATAAAGCTGCTCCTAATATAGTTGGGGATCCTGGAAATAGTACTTGGGTTCCGCTCGTTGGTGCTATTGTGGGGGGCATAGGTGGTAATGGTGTAAATGTTGAATTTAGCCAATAAAGGCAAAATCCCGTAGCCATCAAGTTATAACCAGTTATCAATTCCAAAGGATTGATTTTACTAAAATTCATTCTTAAACCATCCGCTATATTTTGTTTCAATATAGCTTTATCTCCTCTGATTAATGACGATCCATATAGTAGTGTAAAGCTACTACCAATATTCGCTAAATCATATGCTGTAGCAAACAACTCTGCAGCATTATCTATATCATTTGGTAAATGATTAGTTAGTACTGGTCGCATCATTGTTTTGAATAATTCAGAATTCATAATATTTAGGTTTTATCTATAGAACCCTTCCCAGATTTTGGCCATCCGAATCTACAACTCCAATATCTTGCTTTATGTCTTGGTCCTGGTGTGCCACATCTGTGCCTTGCTCTAAATGCTTTTCTTCTCTCTGGATTACTTTTTTTTATTTTCATTGTCTTTTCACCACCAGATCCTTTATGACCAAAATTCACTTTGACGATATTTCCATTTGGTTTCCTAACATATACAGAAAATTTCTTTGGACCATCTGGGGTTCTGAATGGTTTTCCCAATGAAACTTTTCTACCTCTATATTCGGCTTCATTTAAATCTTCTTCCAATCTTTCCATAACTGCAAAGTATAACTCTGTTATTTTTTCGGATTCATCCATACAAAATCCTTCCAATCTTAGTTCTGCGTTTTTGATTGTTTCTTTTACAGTTTTATATGAACCACCCGCATTTTTATATGCTTTTACTAAAGCAGCTGATGCGTATGCACTTGGCCAAACTTTAAATTTACCTTTTATTCTAGATTTTATAGAATTATAGAGTTTTTTGTTTGTTGGTACAGACTTTTCTACTACCATATTATTCATCATTTTCTCCATTTATTTTCTTATAATTAGTGGTAAATTTTTCTGATGCCACGGAAAATAGACCACCAACAACAATGTATAAAAATCCATCAAAAATAAATTGTTCAACCTTCATAGAATAAAAAGTTGACATTATACCCATTGCTATCATTATACCGAATGATAAAAACATCATAACTCGTTTTGAAGATACCTCTCCAAAAGATCCCATGAATATTTCTCGAACAATTTTAGTCTTTCTCAAGACTATTCTCCAAATTTTTATCTAAATTATTTATAAAATTTTTCTTAAATTCTTCAAATTCATTTTCTATCTTTTTTAACAATTCTTCTTTTGTTACAGGAACTGACCATTTCTCCGAATCGCCAAACTCATTAGCAAAATCTACTTTAGATAATTCTTCTGCTATTAAATCTTTATCCTTTTCAGCTTCCTTTAACCAGGATAATGCATTTTCTTTAACTTTCTCATTTTCATATTCGTCCCATTTCCCTTCCAACCTTATCTTATGTTCCATATCAACAACACAATCTAAGCACATACCATGTATTTTTTTCATTTTTTCATCTATTTTTTTAGGAAGTGTACATGTGCATGTATCTTTTCTGCAATTTGGAAATGAATGTAAATATTGGTGTAGTTCTTGTTGCCAATCTTTTCCTAATTTAATCGTGTATCCGTCCTTTTGTTCCCATTCGTTTCCATCAGAATCCTTCCATCTGTCTCCTATTTTTTTTACCTTTAAAGTTTCCTCGTCAACATTCGAATATCCAACGGTTACTTTTTGTTGTGACTCGTGTTCTCCATGTAACATTTTAGATACATCCTCAACTCCGTCTATTCTAATCATAAACCACCTTGATCTTTTTTTAATATTAAAAATACTATTTTTATAAAACGTTTAACCGTACTATCCTGTTTGCCATTATTTAATAACTTCATATAATAACCTATGTAATTATACATAGGACTAAATTTCTTTTTAGGCAATTTTCCAGTTTGAAACATTTTTAATAAATCTTCAGAAGATTTATTTGGATATGCTTTTTTCAAATCTGTTACAAACTGGTAAGCATGTGCTCCTATTTCAGATTTATCTGACAAATACATTTTATTAAATTTTTCTTGTCCTATTTTTTCTGGATTATTGAATTCGTATTTTGCATATTTACGTTCACCGCTTTGTATCTGTTGCTTTATAGTTTGAATTAGGTGTATCAATTCATGTGAAAGTAAACCGATATAAACATTTTTTACATAATCATCTATAACTTTTTTAGTTGTCATCGATATAAACCCAGTTTTTGTTAAAAATAATTTTAAAAATAGCAAAAACCAGTCTAGGGTTATATGTAAGTTTGAACGAAAATCCCCATCATAAATGGATCCATCTGAATCAAATAATGCCCGTTCACCTATAGAAAAATCGTTATGATTTTTTAATCTTTTTATCTCCAATTCATATTTTGACCATTGATCTGTTTTTTCTGCACGTTTTAATTTATCTACAATAGTTCCAGGTAATTCATCATCTAAAAATAATTCTATTAAATTTTTAAATTTATCATAAACATTATCTATTGTAGTTTTTTTATCTTTAATTGCAATTTTAAATCTATTCAATTTTACCTGTTTATATGAATTTATATCAGATGATTTTAAATCTTTAACATATTGTTCTTCACGTATGTGAGTATTTATTATTTTTTTTGATTCTTTACACATATTTTCAAATTCATCTTCAAAAGTAGATTCGATTATATTTTGAAATGAATCTACAGTCGTTTCTGGTTTAATATAATTTTCTAACTTATAAAAAGTTTCCTTTGTAATTGTTTCTAATTTATCTAACATGATTGGTGGAATAGTTGCAATTTCATTTATTGTGCGTTCGTTCGTAATATTCTCGTAAACCTTATTCCAAAAGGTTTTTGTCACCATGTACATTGAATTTTTTTTATTGGTTTCTATCATTTTTCCACGATTTTGATTAAATTTACTCATTATTAAATTGAATATATTTGCATCAAACCAACCAAAAATATAAATAAATCTAGATTTTAATTCGGATAATTTTGCGGTTTTATCGCCTAATGCCTTTTTAACAGAAATATCTGTTAGCTTTCCAAAACTAGGTATGGTATAATTTATTTCATCACATATAATATAATATATGTAAGGATTTTGGATATCCTTGTATGGAAGTGTTGATGTTTTATTATATTTGGTTAATCGTTTTATATCTTTTAGTTTATTTATTTCGTGTTTACTAATAGCATATACTATTATTGTTGAATCTTGGTCAAAATTATTTAATAATTCTACTGGACTGTACGGATTTTTTGATTTTACAAAATTATCAATACCATGTAATTTTGCAATATTTTTCTTTTCTTCAAATGTCAATGGATATTGTATTTGATCGGTGTTGTCATCCGTCACACAGTATATTTTTCCAGAACCAAATCTAACTGTTAATTTATGATATTGTTCTTTATCAACAACAGTCATTGGTTGAAATTTTCCAGGAAAAAGCACTATTATGTCTTTATCCACTAATTCGTTTTCATTAAATAGTGGTAAATTTAACTCTTTTAAAAATTTTATTACTTTACTATTTTCCATTTTATGCCTCAGGTGGAGTTGGCCAATTTATAGTAAATGGATTAGGTTGAATTGTTACATCACGTAATGCTTGGCGGTATGTTTGCCATTCTGTTTGTTTTTGATTTGTTAATGGTGAATCGGGTAACTGTGTCCAATCGGATTCAGACAGTAATTGATTTCTTTCATAACGAATTGAAATCCATTTTGATTCTATTTCTTGTGTTATTTCTTGTTGAGTTTTATTTCTAACTTTTTGATATTCAACTACTTCATTTTCTTCTATAATAAAATCACTACCATCATAATATTGATTTTCATTTTTTTGAGCTTCAACGAATCTATATGAGTACCAACCATACTCTTTTAATTTTTCCGTAGGTAATAGGTAAAAATTTGAAATATTTGCCCAATTTTTAGGAAGCTCTGTTGGTCTTCCAACTATTTTTCCATTTTCAACTAATATGTAATTCATGTAATAACTCAACACATTTAACAAATAATACTACATATAAATATATTTTATATTTTTATTTAGTGAATGTATTAATAAAATCAGTTAACTCTTTTCTTATTTCTTCAAAAACTTCATCCCATTCACCATATTTTTTCTGTCTAAAAAGTCTAACTGATTTATACCAATCGGATTTTTCACCAGGAACTGCCCATGTGTAATAAGGCATTATTGGTGTTACTATCCAAGTTGGTATACCTATTGCACCTGAAAGATGAGCAATAGAAGTACATGATGTAATAACTAAATCCAATCCTGCAATTATGTTTACTGTATCATCCCATGTTTTCATTTGTTCACGCATATCTGCAAAAGGAAGTCCATCAACACAATTTTCATCTCGTTGTAGTGAATAAAATGTTGTGTTTGATGTTTCGTGTAAATCTATCATTAGTTCAGGAGGAAATCTTCTATGTTGTTCATCTTCAAATTGTGGATTACCACTCCAACGAATGCCAACTTTTAGTGTGTCTTTTTTTGAAAATAATTTGGTTGGATTGTTTGCAGTAATATATGGTGAACCATCGAGGTCTTCAAATTCTAATCCTAAAATATAAGCGGCAGACATGGCAGGAATCCAATAGTCATAGTAAACATAATTTACTGCACCGTTGTCTATACATATAAAGCCATGACGAGAAAATAATTCTTTTAATTCTTCTGCACATGCTATTACAACTCTTGCACCCATTTCTTGAAACATTTTAGCAAAACGAAAATTTGATATTTGATCACCCAATCCACCTTCACATCGAAAAAGAAGTGTTTTGTTTTTTAATTCTTCATCTTTCCATATTTTACCTGGTATCGCAGGTAAGCCAAAAACATTTATGTATCTACCATAATTAAGATGTTCAAATCCTTTTTTAAGATTACCATGACGCATTTCATGCCATCCTAAATTAAAAAGAACTCTCAAATCATCTTGTGGTTGATTACGAAGTATATCCTCACCCATATCGGCATGTCCATTGATATTACATTGTAATGCCATATCTAACGGATGTATTTTTTTATTTTCCATAACAAAACCTTTGTGATAATAAATTAACTACCAATATACAAAATTTATTCTAATTTTCAAAATTATTGTGTTAAAAATAATGCAAACTGCCCTGCATTACATGATGTTGATCCCGATACCCATGATGTAAGTGTACCTATTTGAATTGGACTATTTCTCATTTCAATAGTACCATCTCCCAACTGTCCCAAAGCATTACCACCCCACCCCCATAGAGTTCCATCGGTTTTTATTGCTATAGTATGACTAAAACCAGCAAAAACAGATTTCCAATTCGTAAGAGAACCTATTTGAACAGGATCTGATTGTTGCGTTTCTGTCCCATCACCTAATTGACCAGCACTCTGTCCTCCCCATCCCCATAGGGTTCCATCAGTTTTTATTGCCATTGTGTGACTAAAACCAGCAGAAACAGATTGCCAAGTAGATGCTCCTATTTGAACAGGTGATGATTTAGATGATAATGTTCCGTCACCCAATCTACCATTAGCCCCATTTCCCCATGCCCATAGAGTTCCATCGGTTTTTATAGCTAGTGTGTGGGTTACACCAGCAGAAACAGATTGCCAAGTAGTCAATGCTCCTATTTGAACAGGCGATGATTTAGATACTAATGTTCCATCGCCAAGTCTACCATTACCCGCACTTCCCCATCCCCATAGGGTTCCATCTGTTTTTATAGCCATTGTGTGAACTGATCCAGCAGAGACAGATTTCCATGTATTCAATAATCCCACTTGAACGGGTGATGAATATGAGGTTATATTACTTACACCTAATTGTCCATTACTACCAAGACCCCATCCCCATAGGGTTCCATCTGTTTTTATAGCTATTGTGTGACTTGAACCCATTGAAATAGATTTCCAAGTAGTCAATGCACCTATCTGAATTGGTGATATTTTACCTATTACGGTTCCGTCTCCTAATTCACCAAATGAATTTCTACCCCATCCCCATAGGGTTCCATCTGTTTTTATTACCATTGCATTAAAATCTCCAGTTGCTATTGCCGATATATTTGATATATTGGATATTTGTATTGGTGAAGAATATGCAGATTTTCTTCCCAAATACACATTATTATTAATAGAACCCCAACTCCATATAGTTCCATCGGTTTTTATAGCCATACTAAATAGCGTTCCTGCTGATATGGGTAAATTGAATGAATCAACCGCATTATATTGCCAATTAGTAAGTGATCCTATTTGAATGGGTGATGATTTAGATACTAACGTTGCATCACCTAATTGTCCAAGAGTACCAACACCCCATGCCCATAGAGTTCCATCTGTTTTTACCCCAATCATATGAAATGCACTCCCCCCTACTTGTCCAGTTACATATTTCCAATCTGTCAATGCTCCTATTTGAACGGGTGATGAGAAAGTCAATCCTGTAAATCCATTCCCTAATTGTCCATTACTACCACCACCCCATCCCCACAGAGTTCCATCTGTTTTTATAGCCATTGTGTGACTAAAACCAGCAAAAACATAGTCCCAACCTGTATCAAAAATTGATCCTATTTGGACGGGTGATGATTTAGATACTATTGTGCCATCGCCCAACCTACCAGTAGTACCAAGTCCCCATGCCCATAGAGTTCCATCGGTTTTTATAGCTAGTGTGTGGGCTGCACCAGCAGAAACAGATTGCCAATCAGTAAGTGATCCGATTTGAACGGGTGATGATTTATCTACCGTTGTTCCATCTCCCAATCTACCGCTAGTATTAACTCCCCATCCCCATAGGGTTCCATCCGTTTTAATTGCCATTGTGTGACTTGCACCAGCAGAAACAGATTGCCAAGTAGTCAATGCTCCTATTTGAACAGGTGATGATTTAGCTAATGTTGTTCCATCACCAAGTCTACCAAAACCCCCATTTCCCCATCCCCATAGAGTTCCATCTGTTTTTATAGCCATTGTATAATTTTGTCCAGCAGAAACAGATTGCCAATTAGTCAATGCTCCTATTTGAATTGGTATCTCACTTGATTCTATATTATTACTACCAAATTCACCACTATTGTTTGCACCCCATGCCCATAGAGTTCCATCGGTTTTTATAGCCATTGTGTGACTTGATTTAGAAGATACTATTAACCAATTTGTAAGTGTACCAATTTGTCCTGGAATAAAAAATGCTTCACTATTGTCTAATTCCGCATATGCAATTCTGCCAGCACCCCAAATATAATTTGGTGGTGCAACGTATTGACTATATGTAGTAGACCTTTTAGCGTTTATTATTGAATTGGTAATCATATAGCAATATCCTTTTTATACTAAACCACTTTGATTATCTGCAATAACTAATACCAAATAATCTGTTCCACTATTAACTGTTACAAATGAATATATTGATATTTGACCTGAACCTGATGGGACTGCTGGCGTACCACTTAAAAAGTTTGTTTCTCCTCCCCAACTAAATGTTCTTGCGGTCCCGTCTCCTTCTAATACTAATGTAAAACTTCCTGCCTGTAAAGCGGTTGGATTATTTTGTATATTCAAATCCATTACATTTGCATCTAATTTTAATTTATGTACATTTGCTGCCCTTAAATCTATATTTACTATACCACCACCAAAATCGTTTGCAACAGATTTTGACACCATTGTTTCATAATACCCAGTTAGATTTGGATTATTCAATGAACCAGTATTCATATTTATAGAACCCGTCATATTTACTGACCCAGACATATGCATTGACCCAGTCAAAAACAACTTTGATCCATCATATGATAAATTAGTTTCAGCAACCGCACTATTTGCAGTTCCATCTGATGTTAGTATTCTATTATCACCAGCGTTTGATATTGTATTAAATCCAGTTCCAGAAGAACCAGCAGTTGCTGATGTTCCAGAAGTTCCAGTTAATCCAGAAGATGCAGAAGAACCAGCAGTTGCTGATGTTCCAG
>SXGQ01225520.1_pt1 | contig 28241 bp, 32 predicted proteins | sample 3178371 | NCBI WGS metagenome assembly SXGQ01 (sample SAMN11356859, study PRJNA531348) | freshwater metagenome | isolation source: freshwater sample F1-20 | place: China: Fuxian Lake, Yuxi | collected 2017-12-25 | reverse complement strand
GGGTCGAAGAACTGCACCTCGTCAATGCCCACCACGTCCACTTGCTCGTACTTCGCCGCGTGGTCGAGAATGTCGTCGGCGCACTTCACGGGAATGGACGGGAACAGCACCCCGGCGTGGGAAGCAAGGTCCGTCTCCGAGTAGCGGTTGTCAATGGCAGGCTTGAAGGCGAGCACCTTCTTGCCCGCGAAAGTGGCACGCCGCAGCCTACGGATGAGTTCTTCCGTCTTGCCTGCGAACATGCCCCCGCAAATGACCTCGACGCGACCCTGCATGACCGTCACTCCTCGCCGCGCACCTTACCGCCCACTTGCTTGAAGAAGCGGGAGGCTCCCCCGGTGTCTCCGAAGCCGGGGTCGTCATTCGACCACGACTTCTCCGAGGTCTTGCCCGAGCCGACATTGCCGCCACCGCTGCGGGTCACCGTCCGGCCTCCCGTGGACTTCGTGACCCCACTCTGCGCGTCCAACCCTGCCACGGGACATCCTTCGGCGCAGACCCACGCGGGGACGGTTTCGGTGCCCTTCGATGCGTAGTTCGCCATCGAAGTTCGGACACCCCCCAGAAACCCTCCCTCGTAAATGTGCTGGGTCTTGTCGGTGCAGCCCACCACCCGAACCTTCTTGACCCCCTCCTGCACGCACCCGTCGAGGTGTTGCAGGACGAGGTTCGCGGGCCAGCGTCCTCCCGTGGAGACATCATTCGCCCCCGACAAGTCGCTGCTGTTCTTCCAACTGTTCGCCATGCTGCCACCTCGCGCCTTTATGGCTTCGACCATCTTGCGGTGGGCGTCGAGGTCGGAGGGGTTGGCGTGGGCAATGCGGGTCGCGTCGATGTTCAAGGCCCCCGTCCCGTAACGAAGAACATTGGCGGCAACGGTGCCCTCGGAGCAGGGCTTACGCAGTAGGTGGACGACCTTCATGACAGACTGAACTCCTGCCCCACGGCGACGAGAACATACCGCCCCTCGGCCCACGCCCGAACCACCACTCCAATAAGGGAGGTGGCCTCGGGAGACAAGTCACCGGGAGGCTCCCAACACGACGGGGCGTTCGTGCTCGGGACGCACTTCTTCGGGTTCCACCCGACACACTCGGCTTTGAGGGCACATTCGCCCGCGTCCCGGTTCACCAAGCGGGTGAGAGCAGCGGGCGCACGGCCCACGGCGCGCATGAGGGGCGTGCCCCACCCGTGCAGCGCGTGCGACAGGGCTTCGGCAGGAACCTGCGCCACCAAGTCGCACCACGGCTTGACCCCTTGCAGGGGGGTCAACTCCCCCCATGCCCCGTCCCGCTCGGAGGGGTACGCCACGAGAAGTTTGACCGTGCCCCACTCGGGGTCGGTGAGGTCAACCGCCCTCACCGTGCCCTCCACTCGCGCCCTTGTCGGACGGCGCGGTGTCGGACGCGGGGGCTTGGGCGCGCAACCACTCCAACAATGGGAAGTGCTCGTCCTTCGGAGCCGTCACCGTCAACTCGGTGTCCTCCCCCGCCTCGTAGAACAGCCCTTCGCCAAGGTGGACGCGGCACCCCTTTGGGAGCGGGGTCGAGAACAGGACGGTGTGCGTGTCAGAGGCGTGCGGGCTTCGGCTCATGGGTTCCTCGTGCGGGTGCGGAAGGTTACCCGCGTCGGCCCCCTTTCCTGCCCCCGGCACCCCCGGCACCCCCGGCGTTCTTGGCCTTGCCCGTGGTCGGGAGCGGAGTCGGGGTCAGGGCGTCCATGAAGTCCGCCTCCTCGTCGGGCTCGTCGGGTTCGTTGGGTTCGGCAAGGTCCACGGCGGGTGTAGGCGTCTTGGCGTACTTGGACACAATGGCGGCGTGAACAACGCACCGCTCGGGACCGTTGTGGTAGTAGCGGCAGTCGTTGCCCACCCCGCCAATGTAGAGTCCGGTCACGGGGTCGCAGCACAACCCCGGCCAGCCCCACTCCACACGCTGCTTTTCATGGCTGCGCCGTTGGCCCTCGGGCACCGGGAAGTAGAGCCCCCGCACTTCCCAATTCGGCATGTGCTTCCAGTTGCCGCAACACTTGCCTTCGGCGCGGGCGGCTTCGTCCTGCTCGGGCGAGGCCCACGCCGTGTGTCCGCACGGGTGGAGCGTCCCCAACGACCGCTTCGGTGTGCGCGGTGTGTCTGCCACCTCCACGACGGGCTCGGGAGGCGGTTCGGGAGGCTCGGGCGCGACGACCGTGTGCGGCTCGCTTGGCCCGCTCGTGGGCATAAGTTGCTCGCGGGTCTTGATGGCCCGCGCCGCCTTCACGACCTCCTCCTTGGGCTTGCGCGTGCTCGGACGCGGCGCAGGCTCGGGCGGGGAGGCGGGGGCGGGCGGCTTTGCCTTCGCCTTCGCGGGCGAGGCCCACGAGATAACGGCGTCGAACCAGTCGCCCTTTTCCTCGCCGCCCACCATGATTTTGCGGCTCATCTCGACCTCCGTGAACAGGGTCTACTACGCGGGCACGGGCACCAAAGGCACCCCGCTCGGTTGTGGTCTTGGGCGGGTACGCACGGCCCTCGACCCGCGAAAGCCCCACGGGTAAAGTCACCGCATGACGCCTTCGGAAGTTCTTCTCGACCGCCTCGCTTCCGTCCACCCCGACGCGCTCTTGTTGGAGCCGAGGGAATGGTACGACGCTTGCTTGGTCGGCTTGGCCGTTCGCCACCCCGACGACTACTGGAACGCCTACCGGGGAGACGACGCCCCGTTGGTCGCGGTCTACGACTATGACTTGCTCGTGAGCGCGTTCTTGACCCACGCCAACGCCGACCCCGAACTCGGAGGCGTGGACTGTGCTTACGAAGAAGCGCAGGAGTTCGTGGACTTCAACATGGTCGGCGCGTGGCTCGGCAGCGGTACGCCCATTATCGTCCCCACTTCTTCCGGCGTCGAGGACGCGCCGGACCTCGTTGGGAACGGTGCGGGAGACGGTGCATGAGCAAGCAAACGCTCGGGTGGGTTGGCTTGGGGGTCTTGGGCGCGCTCGTCTTGGGCGCGGTGCTGTACCTCGTGTTCGGGCTTCCGCCCGGCGAAGCGGGAAGCGCAGGTGTCGGCGTGTCGTCGTTGGTCGTGCTCGCGGCCAAGCAGCGGCAGGAGGCGCTTGACGCCGCCCGCGCCGCGAAGGAGCAACTGGACGCCACCGCCCGTGCTGCGGCGGCTCGGGCGGCGCTCGTGCGGGCGCAGGACGAAGAAGTGACCGACGAAGTGGCGGCCATGACCCCCGAGGACAAGGCCCGCGAAGGCAACCTCTTGTTCGGCAACCCTTCTTCTACTTCTTCTACCCCCGGCAAGTCCGGCAAGCGAGAGGGGACATGACGGCTCTGTTCATGGCGCTGTGGGCGAGCACCGCCCTCGCAGGAGAACTCACCGAGGTCACGGTCGTCCCCGCCGGGAGCACGGTCACCGACGCCAAGGGCAAGGTGGTCGTCACCGTCCCCGCGACGGCGTTCTTGCTTCCCGAGGACTACTACGACCGGGCGCTCGTGAAGGCGAAGCAGTTGGAAGTCTACCGCCCTGCTTACGAAGCGTGCATGGCCGACATGGAGCGCACAACGACGGGGGTGAGGGCCGCCCTCGACCTGTGTATCCGGTCGAAGGAGGGAGACGAACGCCTTGTCACCGACCTCCACACCCGCTTGCAGGACAAGGAGGCCGACTACCTCGCGGAGAGGGACAAGGTGCTCGTGCTCCGCTCGCAACGGAACACGGCATGGGCCGTGGCCGGTAGCCTCGTGCTCGGGGCGGTGGTGACCACCGCCGTCGTTCTCAACTGACCCGCGCCCTCGTGGGTGCGTCAACAGGGGTATGGTTCTACCATGCAAGCCGTCAAAGACTTCACCCTGCAACACACCAAAGAGTTCTTCCACAACCCCGTGGGGAAGGCGCTCGACCTGTTCTTCTATGCCCTCGCCTTTGCCTTCGCCGTTTGGCTCATGAAGGGCGCGGCCAGCATCCTCTACTACGCCGTCGTCTCGTAACGGGACGGTCGGCACTCGGGGCGTAGTTCAGTTGGGAGAACACCTGCTTTGCACGCGGGTCGCCTCCACTTCTTCGGTCATTGGGGTCTGGTGTAATGGCAGCACAACGGACTTTGACTCCGTTTGTGAAGGTTCGAGTCCTTCGGCCCCAACCACCTTTCTTCCGGTCACTCTCTCCCGGCCCCCCGCCCAAGTAGTCGCGCAGGGGAGGTCGGGTAAAGGACGCCTCACACAATGAGTACGCAGTTGGAAGTTCGCCTGTGGCCGAAGCGCGACCGCAACGGCGAGGAGTACCTTATCGGGGACGCGCAGAATGTCCCGGCGCTCGTGGACTTGCGCGAAGCCACCTTCTTGGTGTTCTACCCGCCCGAGGACGAGGACACCGATAGCGGGAGCGGAAACGGAGAGGCCCACGAGGAGGGTCGTCCTCGTGGGCCTCATGCCACGCTCATCATTCGGCGCGACTTGCGCCACTCGCGGCGCGACTAACGGTTCGCCCTTTCGGGCGCGGGGCTACACGGGAGCGGGGCCGTTGAGGCGGCTCCACTTCTCGGGCATGTTGGAGAAGTCGAGCATCGCGGTCTGCGAGGTCGCGTAGATTTCCGCAGCACGCTTGAACCAGTCGGTCGGCTTCAACTTCTGCCCGAAGGTTTGGAGGAAGGTTCCATCCTCCAACTTGACGGTCATCTTGTAGTACTTGCCGAACGGGGCTTCGTTCTCAATGACCATGAACCGCGTGATAGGGTCGCCGGGACGGCCCTGCCAAATCCAATGGTTGATGCCCGTGGTCTTGTGCTTCTTCCAGTTCCGACCCGTCGAGTCGGGGCCACCCGCCGTCTTGATGGACCCCTCCGCGAGCAGGGGGAGCAGCGCCGAGCGCATGTTCGGGTTCTCGTAGGCCAACCGGATGAGGCCCGAGCGGAGGGAGGCGGTCTTGCCGCCGCCTTCCTCTTGGTCGAGGACGGCGCGCAGCATGATCATGAAGTCCGCAGGGCTCATGTTCTTCATGCGCTCCTTCGTCTCGGGCTTCGCGTTCTGCATGAACCGCCGCTTGAGTTCCTCGGGCGACTGCTCCTTGCCCTTCTTGGGGCGGGCAACGGAGAACTCCATGACCTGCTTGGCGTCGTCGTCCGTGAGGTCGTGCTTCGTCATGACCGACTCCATCTTGGGTCGGTAGTTCCCCTTGAACTTCGGCTTGGGCTTCTCGGACTTCGGCTTCTCGGACTTGCTGCCGACCGCCTTCTCCAACATCTTCTTGGCCGACGACAACTGCTTCTTTTCGCTGTCGCTCAACCGATGAGCCTCGGCGTGTTCCAGCATGAAGGTGACCTTGCCGAGCGCCTTCTTCGCGGCTTCGGCAGAAATGGGCTTGCCCGCGCTCGCGTGGCTCGACACGGCGTAGATGGGGTCGCTGGCGGACGAATGCCACCCACCCAACGCCTCGCTCAACTTCTCCCCTTCCGCACGGGACAGGCTCACGGTCTTGCCGCCGCCCTCGTCCTTCTTGCCCTCGTCCTTCTCCTCGGACTTGCCCTCGCCCTTGCCCTTGACGCGGGACTCCCACGCCCCCTCGTCAAGCGGCTTCTCGCCCTTCTTGCGCTTCTTCTCCACATAGTCCTTGTAGGAAGGACCAGCGGCTTCCTTCGTCAGCAGGGGCAGGAGGTCAGCCCGAAGGTCGGGGTTCTGGAACGCGAGCCGAATGAGGCCCGAGCGAAGGGTGTCGGACATGGGGTGGTTCCTTACGGGGTCAAGGGTTGTAGGGAGCGTTGAAGGGGGTGTGGTCAGAAGAACAGGCTCTCAAACTGCATCACGGTCTTGTTGAACTTTGCCAAGTTCTCCTCGACAGTCTCAACAAGGTCCGTCCCACGCTTCGCAATGAGGTGGAACGCATAGGTTCCCGTAATGTACAAGCCGTGCTCATTGAACTCGACACGCACCGGGTAAACCTCGCTGTTGGGGCCGTGAGAGACGAAGGTGAAGCCCCACGGGTTCTCCCCATCGACCTTGAACTTCTGGCTCGCCTTCACAATGGTTCCGACGAACTGAAGGACTTGTGCCTCTTGCTCCTTCCCCACGCGCTGCAAGGCGTCCGCGACTCCCTCGGGAGTCGGACGCTGCTCCTTCGTAAAGACCGCCTCGCTCCTGACGGAGATTTTCAAGTTTACGCCCTTGTTGGTCCGAGAACCCTTCGGGATAGCCCAACTCACGGGCTTTCCACTTGCGGCCTTGAGGACGCCCGCTTGCTTGCCCGTGAGCAGGGGCAGGAGTTCTCCACGAAGGTCGGGGTTCTCGTAGGCAAGGCGGACAAGGCCGGAACGGAGGGCTGCGTCGGACATGGGGTGGTTCCTCTCGGTCAACTTGAAGGGGGTGAGGGGTTCACTTGGCGGGAAGGGCGAGCAGAGTCGGGAAGAAACTCTCGTCCTTCATGGCCGTCTTGGTCTTGACGGCGACCATAGGCAAACTCGTGGCAGTCGAGAGCGCGCCGAGGGTCTTGGGGCCAACGGCTCCGTCAAGTTCTCCGATAGCGAAGCCCGCCCGCTGCAAGAGAGCCTGCACCACGCGCTCGTAGGTCTGCCACTCGCCCGCGTGCCCGACGAGCAGGGCACCACACAAGGCCCCTTGGTCGTAGCCAAGGCGGTCGTAGACGCCCGTGAGTTCTCCCCAATAGTCGAGGTGCCACGACTCGCTCGCACCCTCGTCGGGAGCCTTGATGATGGGCCGCCACCCGAGCGGGCGGCAGAGTTCCCACATCTTGTCCAACTGCTTGTCCTTCGGGACGCCGGGGAAGTTGGTCATGCCCACATGGTAGTCAATGGCTCGACCGCCGTTGTGCATGGACTTGCCCGAGGGAGCCACGAAGTCGGCCTTCATGGTCGCAGCGTTGTACGCAGACGAGGTGCGCGAGGGCTTGCCCGCCGCCAACCAGTTCTCGTACTTCTTGCGGGCCGCAAGTTGCACCGCCGCGTCCCGGTGGAGTTCCGTCACGCGGAAGTCCCCGCCCGCAGCCGTGACGGCGTTGTGCAAGGCGAGGAGCGCGGGTGCGACCTCGGGCGCGCACACGCCCATCTTGGTGTTGGCGAGGGCTTGCAGGTTGGAGCGCGGCCCGCCCGTCTTGCCGTCCTTCCCGTAAGAAGAAAGCACTACGGGCGAGACGGGCACGAGGGCGAGAGGCGCAGACGGCATGGCGGGTGTCTCCCGTTCGGAAGGAGGTGTGGCTAAACCATCCCGAGGATGAGCAGCCACGACGGAGAACCGTCCGGCCCGTAGCCGTCCGGTTCGACCGTCTTGCCCGTGACGGTCTTGGAAAGGCCGTCAGCCATGCGCGAAAGCGAGGACATGGACGGCACCTTCATGAACGGGCGACCGAAGTAGTCAAACAGGTTGGCAACCCCCAACTTGGTGTTCGGTCGCGTGTCGAAGTCCACGATGACCTGTCGCGGCACCTGCTCGTTGAAGCGCAGCGTTCCGCGCGTCCCGGCCTCGATAACCGTCCCGTCTTTGAGGGTCACCGGCTTCTTCAAGGTCACGGAGATGCCCGCAGCGGCCCGCTTGCCAAACCCCTTGGCGTTGAACTCGCGGTAGACCTGCATTTGCAGCGCGGCGTCGTTGCCGATGTACTCAAACACGGCCTCGGCGTCGGGGTCGGTCAGTTCGGCCTCAATGGCAGAAACCGAGGTGCCGTAGTGCTTCGCCACGGCTTGCAGGATCTTGTTCTTCAAGGGGGACTGCCGCAGGTACGCAGCGTTCGCCGCGCCCGAGCCACCCGCCGTCTTGGTCGAGCCCGCCTTCATCATGGCGAGGAGTTTGGCGATGGTCTTCTTGGCCTGCGCGTCACCCGCCGGGGACATCTTCGGGGTCTTGTAGACCAACTTCAACAGGCCGCCCAAGTCCAAGTAGTAGCCGGGGACTTGCTCGGAGCCGAGGAAGTCACCCCCCAACTCGCGGACCACCAAGCGGAAGTGCGGGCCGAGCACCGACAAGTCCTCAATGAGATGCACACCGGGGCCGAGGGGGCGGGAAGCGGCCTTGACGGACGCCTGCTTCCCCTTCGGCGGCAGACCGTAGTAGGACTGCGGCTTGTTCTGGTCCTTCGACGCGGGGGAGGCGAACTGCGAGAGCATCTTCTCGATGTTCTCCAACCGCTCCTCGGCGGTCTTGCCGAAGTAGTAGTGCTCGGGCAGGTTTTGGTCGTGAGAGGTCGGGTCGGCCTCGGCGTCCAGCACCGCTGCCATGTCGCCACCCGTGGTAGCCTTCTTGCTGCGCTTGCGCTCCTTCTCGTAGTCCCCCATTTGCTTGGCCAAGTCTTTCAGAGCCGAGTGCATTGCCTTCGCGTCTGCTTCGGGATCGCCCGTCATGTCGAAGGCGTCGTCAATATGGCCGTGGGACGGGTGCTCGATGCGAATGTAGCCCTTGCCGTCGTTTTTATGATAGTCAGAACCGGAGAACACGGCACGCATAGGCGAGGAACTACGGTCTTCGCTGTCGAGGTACAACTCCACGAGGCCGCGCTTCTTGTCGAACGACCCCTTGCCACGCGGCTTGAATCCCGTGCCCTTCAAGGCATCCGTGAGGGACTTCTTGCCGATGTTCCCCGACACATGCTGTGCGAAGTACTTGTCAGAGTCCTCTTTCAGCATGGCTTTCGGGTCACTTCCGTCCCCGCCCGAACCACGCGGGTTCTTCTTCACCCATTGGGAGCGGATTTTGGTCTGCACCTCGGAAGGAAGGGAGCCGAACAGCACATCGTTTCCGGTTTCGGGGTGCTTGAACTTCTTGCCCTTTACCGCGTCCTCAAACGACTTCGCTTCCTTCATGATGAGCGGAAGCAGCGCCGAGCGCAGTTCGGGGTTGGAGAACGCAAGCCGGATGAGGCCCGAGCGGAGAGCGGTGTCAGACATGGGGAAGGTCACTCCTACTTACGGAGAGAAGTTGTATAAGGCGGCTAACGGTTGCGGTTCTGCGCCCATGCACGGGCCACGCGCGGAGCCAAGGCGTTCATGCTCGGGCCGGGGGCGGGGTCCGCTTCGGGCATAGGGGTCGGCTCCAACAGCGCCCCAAGGTCCACGAGCGCACCGTCGTAGCGGGAAGGCGGCACCTGCCCGTCTGCCCGCAGTTGCGCGGCGAACATGCGGAGGACTTGCATGGCATCCTGCGGGGCCATGCCCTCACTCTCCATTGCACGGAGGAAGGTGAGGGAGTTCGCAGCCTTCGCCTTGGAGAGCAGTTCCGCTCCCGTGAAGGTAGAGACGTACTCCTGCCATTCGGGCAGGGTCTTGGGGGTGACGACGGGCATGGCTCACATATCCTTGAGTTGCGCGAGGTACGGAGACATAGCCATCTCCATCATGCGCCGGTTGACCTTGTAGAACGAGGCGTTCGTCCGCTTCATGCCGAAGAACTCGGAGCCGAGGGCTTCGGTTTGGCTTTCGATAACCACGCGGTCGAACAGGTCGCTGTCGAGTTCCTGCACATAGCGACGGATTTGGTCGAGCGTGGCGTCGGTGCTGTCGAGCGGGTTCTCGTACACGGCGTCGAGGACGACCTCGGTGACGGGGTTCTCCTGCCCCTGTCGCCACGCACGGGCCGTGCGCTGCTTCATCGTCTCGGCGTTCCAAGTGTCGCGGTCGAGGTGAACCACGGTGTCGAACGCTTGGAGGTTCTGCCCCACGGCGTAAGACCCCGTGAGCACCACGCTCCCGACCATCGGGTTCTTCGCCACGAGTTCCTGCATGACATGCACCTTCCACTCCTTCTTGGGGACTTTGGTGCCGTCCGCACGGGTGTACGCCTTCTCGGTGTAGGTCATACGCTCGCCCGTGCTGCCCACGACTTCAATGCGGTCGGCAAGCCCGACCGCGTGCATCCGGTACGGACACCGCTGCGCGAGCATGGACACCGCGTCCTCGGCCAGCGCGGGACTGTCGGTGAACACAATGACGCGGCTCTGCGAGCCCGCGCGCTCGTCCATGAGTTGCACGAGACGGTCGAGTTTCGTGTTCCGCGCTCCCGGCACCACCTTGTCGGGGCGGTTCGCCAGTTCGGTCAGCATGGCGAACAGGCCCGCCAACTTGATGCGGGCGGTTTCCAGTTCGCGGTTCTTGGTGGTCTTGTCCACCACGCGGTCGCGGTACTTGGACACCAGCCCGGCCAAGACCCCCGAAATTTGCTTCGCCGTCTCGCGGTACACGGCCTCCACTTGCGGGTCCATCGTCACGGTGTCGGTCTGCTTGACCAACTCCTTCATGTTCAGTTCTTCGGTGGTGCGCTTGTCCGCGAAGTAGAGGTTCCGCTTGACCCACACGCGCATGTCCCGAGCGGTGAGCGGGTCGTCCTTCATGCCCATGATGCGCCCGCCGACTTCCTCTGCGAAGCGAGCGCGGAACGCACGGGCGTCGGCCCGGCCCTCGCGGGTGTTGAGGTCGGTGTTGTTGGAGATGGCGGCGAGGGCGTAGACCTCCATCGGGCTGCGCTCCATAGGAGACGCCGTGAGAAGCACCTTGCGCGGGTGGTTGAGGCTCATGGCGGCGCGAGCCTGCTTGGAGCGCGGGTTCTTCAACGCCTGCGCCTCGTCAAAGAACACCGCCACATAGTCCTGCCCGAACTGCGGGTCGCGTCCGCGAGCCTCGGTGAACTGCTTGAACGACATGACATCGACGCGCTCAATGAAGTCCTTCGGTGCGTTGAGGAACTTGTGGGCCTCTTTGGCGAGGTTCCCGCGCAGGGCCGTGGGGCAGACATACAAGTACCGGCCATTGGTGCCCGCACCTTGCTCTGCGAGTCCGTCCCGCTGCATCTTCTGAATGGCGGCAATGGTGGTCAGCGTCTTGCCGATGCCGGTGTCCAGCGCGATAACGCCCGAGCGCCCCCGGCTCTCCATCCACGCGAGGGCCTGCTTCTGCTTGGTGAGCAACTTCACCCCGGCACGGAAGCCGCCAATGCTCTCGGAGGTGAAGTCCTGCAAGTTCTCCTCGGCGGCAGCGCGCTCGTGCCGGGCGAGTTCCGTGAAGTGCTCCTTGACGCGCTTCATGGCGGCGGTCGAGAGGGCCATGCCGCCCAAGGCTTCCCGCACGGCGGCGAAGTTCTCCGGTGCAAAGGTGAACAGGCTCTTGCGCGAGCCCTCCACATACCTGAGCGAAGGAATGAGTTTCGCCAGTTCGGCAATCTTGCGGCGGTGCTGCGTGTACTCGTTGGTGGACGGCAGGCGCAGGAGCAAGTTCCCGTTGCGGTCGAGCGTGACATACGGCTCGCGGGAGAGCACACGCACATTCACCGAGCCGTCAGGGTTCTTGGTTTCCAGCGGGACCGGGCGACCCGTCTTGGCGTCGTAGTCGTAGGCCGTGCCTTCAATGAGCCGTCCGGCGGCGTTCACGAGGTCGGGCACCGCGAAGCCCTTGAAGCGGCCCTCCACGACCACGGGCGTGCCCTCCACCAACTTGGTCGGGTAGACGCGCGTGAGGGCGTTCGACTTGGCCTTGTCGTCGGTGAGGGCGACATACTGGACCTCGCCCACGGCTGCTTCAAGGTCCGCCTCGGAGAACCTACGGAGTTGGTCGAGGTCGCGGGGGAACACCCGCTCGCTCATCCGTTGGGCGCGGAGGTCGGCCTTCCGCTTCTCGACATACTCACCCACGGGGAGCACCGAGCCGTCGTCGTCAAACACGACTTCTTCGCTGGTCACAGGGTCGGTGCCGACATGCACGGGCTTGCCGAGGAGGCTCTTGCGGGAGGGGATGAGCCCTGCGTTGGCGACCGACTTCTCAATCTCCCGGTCAACGGTTCGCATGACCTCGCGGGACTTCATCACGGTGTCGTAGAGTTCGGGGTCGTCCCGCCGCAACTGCTCCAACTTCTGCTCCTTCTCCGACATGATGCGGAAGAAGGACCAGCGGCCCACGGGCTTCGGAGCGAGGAACACGCCACGGTCTTGCGCGGTCACTTGCACCAAGCGGGCGTAGAGGTCGGCCACCCGCACCCCAAGTGCGCGGCTAAACACCCCCTCGTCCAAGCGGTTCAGCAGCGGGCGCAACTGCGCGGCAAAAGTGGAGAACTCGGTCTTGGCGTAGTCGGCGGTGAGCGCCGTGTAGATGAGCCGCGAATAGGTGCGGAACGCCTCGGCCCACCCCTCGGGCGGCCCGTCTCCTTCGTCCTCGATGTAGATGTGCAGCAGCCCGTACAGGTCGAAGAACGGCATGAAGCGGGGGCCGAACTCCTTGCGGAGCACCCGATACGCCTGCCCCGAGATGAGCCGTTCCCGGTCGCCCGTAGGTGCGTCCATGCGGTCGTCTTGGGGGGCTTCGGGCTCCTGCAAGGCACGGCGCAGTCGCAGCATGAAGGCGAGTCGGGTGGACGCGGTACGGCGCATGGGGGCTGTCGCTCCTGTCAGCGGACTTCTTGCCCCCTTGCGTTCGATAGACGGTCTAACCGCTACCCCGAGTTCTCCACCGCTTCGGCAAGGGTGAGCGCGAGGGACAAGCACCATTCGGTGCAGTACGCCCGGTTGTTCTTGCTCGGGCCTGTGGCGCGGAACATGAGGCTCCCGTCGTACTCCATGCGCCGGTAGACAACCCAACCTCGGGGAGTGAGCAGCCCGTGCTCCACGGCTCCGAGAGTTGCCGCGTCCCGCATGTCGGGCACACCGTCCTCCCACGGGGCCATGTCCGTCCCCTGCTCGACCCGTAGTTCGGGTCGCAGGTGGTCGCGGAACCCCGGTGCCCACCGCACCACGAGCATCCCCGGCACCCACCGGAACACGCCCCCGTCCCGCACCCGGCGGGACGCTCGCTCGGTCAGACTTTCTTGGGGGCCGCTATCTTCGCGGACGCTCTGTCTATGTAGGCTTTCCATTCGTAGACCGTACCCTCGCCAAAGAACGCCGTGCAGTCGAGAAGCCCTTGCGGCATGGGCTTGAACGCCGTGTACGGGTTGCCGAACCACAAGGTGTACCAATCTCTGTCTGTGAACCCATGTTGGTGCGTGACAACGACGCGGTTCGGAGCCACCTGCCGAACCACGAACCCGTCGCTTCGCACCGCTTTCGTCTCGTCAATGTCCTGCCACATAGGCGTACCTGCCTGTCGCTCCGCATGGGTAGTGGCCGGGCGATAGGCAGGCTTGCGGGAGGTTCGGGAGCGCGCGGGTAGGTCGGCGGCCATGCCGCCTCCTACCCGCCTCCCTACAAGCCCTCTCCCGCAAGTACCACTTGCTGACGGAGGTGGGCGAGCCGGACGGGGCCGTAGTGTGCCTCATACCAGTCGAGGTGGCCCTCCTCGTCGGGCATGTTCAGTTCCTTCGGAGCCTTGCCAAGCACGCGGAACACGACCGCGTAGATAAGTTCCCCAATGGGCAAGGACGCGAGGGCCATCATTTCGGGCTTGCCCGTGAGGTGCGTAAGCAGCGCGGGCAGGAGCGCGTGCTCGGCAATCTCAAAGAGCACGAACCCGATGCCCAACTTCCACCCGTGCTTCTTCACCGCCTGCACAATGGCCTTGACGGTGGTGACGGGGGAGATGGCGTGCCATGCCTTCTTCAAGAGGTCGATGACGACCTTCTCGGTCACCTGCTTCTGGAACTCGGCAATGTTCTCGGCCACGACGCGCGACCGGACTTGCGCGGGGAGTTCTTTGCCGTCCCACACGGAGGCGTGGCCGTAGCCCCAACGGTAGCCCTCCAACCCGTCCTCGGAGAGCGTCGAGGGCGGGGACTTCGGAACACCCGTGCTCTTGGCATGGTCCCGCCCCATTTGCGCGCCGAGCAAGAACTCGTTCACATCGGCGTCGATCTCCTGCTCGCCCACCTTCTTGACGAGCGCGGGAGCCAACTTGCGGAACACCTCGTCCATGAGGTCGTCCACCGGCCCGTAGACAAGTTCGCGGTGGTGCTCCAACACCTTGTAGAGCGGTTGCGCCATGTAGGCGAGCCACTCGTTCAGCCCGGCCTGCCGGTACGCGGCGTACCGGAGCGCCACTCGTTGCGCCGCCGTGCGCCGGGACGCCACGCGCACGCCGTACTGCTGCGCCTTCGTCTCGACCACCTCCACTTGGCGGGGAGAGAGGCGACGGCCCGCTTTGAGTTGCTCCCCGAGGGACTTGGCGAACTCCATCGTCCACTCGTCGCGTGCCGCACGGGCGCGCACCCACAGTTCTCGCAGCGCGGGCAGGCGCGGGTCTTCGCCACCTTGTTGGACGGGGGCCTCTTGGACGGGGGCCTCTTGGACCGGGGCAGGTGCGGGGCGGGCCTGTTGCCGGGGGGCGCTGCGCTCAATGGCGGCTTGCTGCCGCTCGGAGAGCACCGAGCCCTTCTGCACCTTCTCGTGCATCTCCGCGAGGAAGTCGTTGTTCTGCCAGTTCGGGTCGCGCTCAATGAGTGCGAGCGTGTCCTGCCGGTACTGGTCGAGGTCTTCGATAGCCGCGATGCGGTCGTAGAAGTCCTTGGCCTTCATGTACGCGGACTTCATGCTGTCCACGCCTTCCTTCCAAGTCTTGCGCCAGTTCTTCGTCCGCTTGAAGTGGCTCCGCTCCATAGCCTTGCGGTTCAACACCTTCCCGTTCACGCGGGAGGCGAGCCACATGCTCATGCTCGCGTTCGCCCGCCCCATCACGGCGTCCTGCGACCCGGTGGTGGAGTTGACTTCAATGGCGACCGTGGGCGACAGGAACAGTTGGTAGACGCCCCCGCGCCCCGGCTTCAACCGCCACTCGGAGGTGGCAAAGCCGAGGTCGCGGGTGAGCCACTCCTCAAACTCGTCGCGGGTCAGTTGGACATAGGTTCCGGTTCCGGCAATGGGGGGCATGGTCTACCTCACTCACCTGCGTAGAGGGTGTCGTCCCACAGAGGACCGGACATAGCCGCGCCACCCACGCTCGCGGGAAGCAGGGCAGGGTCTTCACCCCGCAGGTAGGCGTCCATCACTTCGGGGTCGAACACCGACCGCCCGTTCGGCAGCATCGAGGAGTAGCGGGTGCTTGCCGTCTTGGGGGTCGCGCTCGGCAGACACATCTCGCCAACAAACTGACTGGTGAGGACAACCTCGCCTTGCTTGGTGCGGCGGACGGTGGGAATGTCCATGACGAACACCCTGTCCTCACCACGGGTCAGCGCCACATAGGCGAGCCGCCGCTCCGAGGCGAGGTCGTCCTCGTCCGAGTCGGTGCGGGGGAACTTCCCGCCGACCACGGGGACGAACATATTGGCGACCTCCAAGCCCTTCCACGAGTGCATGGTGCCCAAGGTCACGGCGGGCTCCTTGAAGCCCTTGGCCTTGGGGTCGTCGTCCGCTGCCAACTTGGCGTTCGCTGCCTGCAAGGTACGGACATACTTCATGGCTTCGGTGATGTTCGCCCGCGCATTGAGCAGCCCCATCAGCGGAGCAATGGGGGCCATTGCGTGTTCTTCCACCGCCTCGTCCGAAGCCTCGCCCTTCGGGTCAGCGGCGCGAATCTCGGCCATGATGTCCGAGTTGCTCCGAACCTTCTTCACGAGCGCGGCTTGGACCGTCGAGCCGTCCGCGCCCTGCAACCCGAGGAGGGTGTTGAGCAGTTCCTCGTTCGACAGGTTCTTGCTCTTGAGGTTGGCGACCGTGGTGAGGTTGTCCACATACGCCTTGACGGTCTTGGTGCGGTAGGCTTGGTCCCCGGTGTAGATGTTCGCATAGTTGCGCTGCAACCACACGAGGTAGTTGCCGGTCGCATTCTTCGTCAGCGTGTCCACAAACGCTTTCCCGAGGAAAGAGGTCGGGGCCTCGTGGGCACTCAACACCGCGTCGTTGATGCGCTCCGTGTTGCCGTTCACGCCCTCGTCCACGAGGGTGAGCCAATGGAGGAGGGCCTTCGTGTTCGCGTCTCCGAAGAAGTTGGCCTTGGCGCGGAACGGGATGCCCTTCTTCAACAGTTCGATGCCGTAGGCGTATGCCTCGGCGTTCGACCGCAGGCCGATGCCGAAGGAGTCGTACCCCTTCTTGCCACCCTGCCCCAACTCCATCATCTCCTCAACCTGCTCCGCGAACCACGCAGCGGGTGCGCTCATGTCCTTCGGGTCCACGGGAGGGAACGGGACGCGGTTGATACCACCCTTGTCGGCTCGGGTCGGGTTCGCCGCGCAAGTCATGGGGATTTGCTTCTTGTTGTGGGCGATAAGGCTATTCGCAGCCTGCACAATGAGTTCGCCCGAGCGGTAGTTGGTTTTCAGAACTTCCGTCTTGAAGCCCGCTCCACCCGGCACGAGGTCGCTCATGTCAATGAACGCCTCGGGGTCGGCCCCTCGGAACTCGTAGATGGCCTGCTTGTCGTCGCCAATGAAGCAGTAGGTGTCAGCGGTCATGGAGCCGCTGTCCTTCGCCAACTCCGCGACCTTCTTGGCCGTGCCGACCTTGTACGCCTTGGCCGGGTCGATGTAGCCGGTGATGAGGCCGAACAGCATGTGCTGCGCCCGGTTCAAGTCCTGCGCCTCGTCCACGAGCACGACCTTGTACCGAGCCTGCACCGTGCTCAATGCGCGGGGGTTCGACAGGAGCGCCCGAGCGGTGACAATGAACAGGTCGTCCATGTCGGTCTTGCCCGCGAAGGTCTGCTCCATGCTCCCCGTACCTTTGAGGTACTCGTAAGCGGCATAGACCGCCGCCTCGGACACCCCCAAGTCCTTGGGCATCTGCCCCGACTTGGCGAGGTGGTACGCCTCGGAAGGCGAGAGCATACGGCCCTTGAACTTCGTGATGGCCCGCTTGAAGTCGCCGGGAAGAAGCGGGTCACCCGTGGGGGTTCCGTCTTTGGTGAGGGGGGTTCCCATGTTGAACCATTGGTTCGCGGGCGTCGTGTACGACGGGTACTTCGCCAGCCCCCGGTCATGCTCCTCTTTCTTCGCCGCGAAGCGCGACCTCGCCGTAAGGTTCGGGTCGGTGCTCATGTCGTAGTTGACGCCCGCAGCCCGCAGCGCGTCGAAGATGATGGCGCGGTTCTTGTCCGTCAACCCACGCGGGTCGGTGAAGTTGTTCGTGACCTTGCGCCGGTAGCCGTAGTAGTCGGCGTTCGGGTCGCGGTAACCCTGCACCACCCCGCGCAGGAACGAGTTGTAGATCTTCCCGATGTTGCGCTCGGCCTGCGCGAGTGCTTGTGAGAAGGTCAGTCCGCCACCCTGTGTGCCGGGAGTGGGGGCAGCAGGGGAGGGGGCAGCGGGGGAGGGAGCAGAACCGGGGGCCGACAGGAGGCTGGTCGGCGGCGGGGGCGGGCTCCCGGCCCCCTTCATTTCCACCTGCTTCATGGCGAGACGAACGAGCGTCGTCTGCTCGTACTCCTTCAACTCCATCGACTCGTCGCGCTTGACCCCACCGTAGGTAGACAGAATGCCCCCAATGACGGAGTGTGTGGTGCCAAGCCCCGCGTCCTCGCCGTTGCCGAAGGCTGCACCGTAGTCCTCGATGCGCTTCCGCAGTTCGGCGGCGCTCTTGCGGGAGAACGAGGTCGCCATGATAGAGCGGGGCGGCACGCCGAGTTCGTCAATGTGGTAGACGACCTTGGCGGCGAGCGTCTTGGTCTTGCCCGAGCCCGCACCTGCCGCGATGATGCCCTTGCCGCGCACCATCATGGCGCGCTCTTGGTCGGGCGACAGGCGTTGCGCCTTGCCGACCTTCGTGGCGTACACCTTGTCCTGCGAAGCCGCACTCGCAGCCGCAGAGAGCACGACGGTCGGGTTCTCACTCGTCTCCACCACCGCGTCGAGCCGGGAGAGGAGTTCTTGCTTCTGCCCCTGCAAGTCAGCGGCGTCAGCGGACACGGGGTCAACGATGTTGAGTTTGGCTTCGACGGCTCGGATGTCCTCACCGATGTTCTTCGCCACCTCGGCGTCCGCGAGCGTGGCCTCGGTGTCGGACGGGGCCACGCCCGCCAACTTGGCCGCGTCCTTGACCCACTCACGGGTCATACGCAGGCGGGACGCCGGGGGCACGGTCGCCAGCCCGTTCAGCACCGTTTCGGGCGACTCGGAGGACGCAAGGTTCGCCACCTTCTGCGCGGTCGCGGCGGCGCGTGTGTCGGAGAAGGTTTCCTTGAGGTCGTCGCTATGCGTGCGGAGTACGGAGAACATCTCCGCAAGTACCTGCGCCTGTTCCCGAGCCTGCCCGAGCCCACGGGTCGAACGGGACGCAAGGCCGACCGGCGCGCGGAACCGGCTGTACGCGCTCTTGGTCGTGAGCGGCAGCATGAACTGCTGCACGCCCTCGACTACTTCGCCTTGGTAGCGACGGAGCAACTTGACGGCTTCCGCCGTGTGCGGGTCCGCGTCACCCTTCAACTTGGTGTAGGCGTCCAGCGCGAGCAGGAACACCACGAGGTCCACGAAGTAGCCCGGCTCCACCTTGTCGGCGTCCCCACTTCCTTGGGCGACGAACGAGAACGCCTTGCGAATGGCGGCGCGGACTGCATGGATACGGGACTGCTTGCTCATGGGGCTATGACCTCGTGGAAGGCATTTGCCTCCCACGAGGGCATAAGACCCCTACCGAAGTCGAACCTACATGCGGCCCTTGTCGAGCGCGTCGAGGCTCGCGCGGAAGAACTCGGTCACGCGCTTGTCCACTTCCTGCGGCGGGAGGAGGTCGAGCAAGGCGCGCAACTTCTCGGCCCGCGCACGCAGGTCGGCAATGGCGTCGAAGTAGAGGTCGAGCACCGCACCGTCCACCACCGACTTGAACCCGTCCAAGTTCATGTCCTCGGTGCCCTCGGCCTCGGCCTTCACCTCCACGGCCTTCACCTCCACGGGGGTCGCGGCGGGAGCCACGGCCTCGTCAATGTCAGCGACGGTCGGGAGGGGGAGCGCGAACAGGGAAGGAATGGGCATGGGAGTTTCCTCGGAGGTCTTGTTGGAGCGAGCGTGAGGAGTGCGGCGGACGCTGGTGACCGTCTGCACGGTGTTGTCGATGCGCTTGGGGGCACCCTTTGGCACACCGAAGCGGGAGAACGCGGTGGAACGGAACTGCACGAGCCGTTGCCACCGGGCCACAAGTTCTGCGTCCCCCGTGGTCGGGCGGTAGATGCTCGCGGGGGCCATGACAATGAACACGAGCGCGCGGGCCGACACGAGCCGCAGCGGCAGAGGCTCCGCGAGGTACGGGGCGTAGTCCTTGCCCCACGGCGCGTCGGAGTGGGCGTAGGTCATGCGCGCTTCCTTGTAGTCAGGAGTGTCGCGCAGGACGCCGATGTAGTTGTGGAGGTACTTGTCCACCGTGTCCGCGTGAAGCCCCGCGTACTCCACGAGGTCGTTCGGGGTGAACAGGGCGAGGCTCGGCGGGGTCACAATGGCCGCAACCGAGTCCGGCGACGGGAACACGGGCGCGAGCAGCCCGTTGGTGACCTCGGCGCAGAAGGCGTCCGTGAAGGCGCGCACTTCGTCGTGCGACAGGACGGCCACGCGGTCCCGAATGTCCCGCTGCACGAGGTTCAGCCCGACGCGGTAGCGGACAACGCTGCCCTCGGTGTCGGTGGTCAGGTCGGTGACCGGGTTGGTCGGAAAGAGGCTGGTTTGAGGGGTCGAGTCACTTACGGACGGGGACGGTTGCACGGTGTTCTCCTACAAAGGAGGTGGTTGGGGTTGGTTTCAGCGGGACGAGGGCCGCACGACGACTTCCAGCCCCTTGGCGGCGAGCGCGGCAAGCGCGTCACCCGTCGAGACGGTGCCGGTGTTGGTGACGGTCACCACGGGGGCTTGGGCCATGTTCTCGATGCGGGTGGTCAAGTCGCCCACCCGTTCGTCCATGTCGGCCACCTTGGCAATGAGCGCGTCGAGGGACGCGGAGAGGGCTTTGAGCACGGCGAGGGTGCTCTCGTTCGTGCTCGGAGGAACGGTGGAACTCGTGGGGGCGGGGGTGGCTTCGGGCGGCTTGGTTGCAACGGACACAGACGGCTCCTCGGTGGGTTCGGAGGTGTCAGGTTCGGAGGTGTCAGGTTCGGGAGTCTTGGACTTGGGCTTGGGGAGCGCGTTGGTAGCGACAGCCAACTCCATGCCGAGCCACCACGCGGCGACCTCTGCCATGCGGGCGAACAGCGCCTTATCGAACACGCGCGAGTAAGCCCGCGAGATGTCGCGCAGCGCGAGGGGCTTGTCGGCGCACAGGAGCAACAGCCCCGAGAACCCCACGGGGTTGCGGTCGAACTTGCGGAGAATGTCGCCGTGCGGAACGCGGCCCACGGCTCCCTTACTTGCCCACTTGCCGATAGCGGTAGACTGCTCGTCCGTCAGGGCGTCCCGTACTTCCCACGCCTTCTCCATGCGGGCGTCTACGGCACTCTCGGCCACATGGTCGGAAAACCGCTTCGGATAAGGCTTCTTGGTCGTGTTCGGAGGGGGGAGGGGCATGGGGGTGACTTCGACCTCGGACGCAAGCGCGAGTTCGGTGGTTGGGGGAGCCTCGGGCTCAACAAGTGCAGGCTCAACGGGCTCGTCGGGCGGGTTCGGCTCGACTTCGGGAGGGAAGCAGATCGGAGCGGGTGGGCGGACAGAAGCGACGACAGAACGCAGAAGGCTGACCTCCTCGTTCGGGTACATGCGCTGCATGACCTCCACGAACACTTCGTAGGTGTCGTCGGGGCGGGCGTCCGCGAGGACTTGCACGGCCTCTCGCAAGTCCCCGTAGGAGATGCTTCCCACCTTGTCCGAAAGGGGGTCCGAAACAGGGTCGGCGTCGTTGGTGCCGGGATTTCGCTCACCTTCGACTTCGGAGCGGTGTCGCAGCGCCTTTCTCAACATGACCTTGACCCCGTTCTCGACAATGAGCCGCCCGCCACCGGCACGGGACCACGCGAGCGCGGTGTCCATGCCGCCATGCGCGCACGACAGAGTGCGGCAGACGACGAGCGGAATGGTTGTGGGGATTTCGCTCGGATTGCTCCCGAGCATGACCGGCAGGAAGCCCGCCTCCTCCAAGGCCGCAGCATGGCTCTTGGCGTGGGCCTCCTTGCTGATAATGCCGACCTTCATAGGTGAACCGCTCCTACTTCTATGAATGAATACGCGGGCGGGACGGTGCGCCCACCCCCCGCCCTCGTCGGTGCGCCCACCCTTACTTGGTCGGGAGCACCCGGTACTTGATGTGCTGGACGCCCCACTCGACGGCGAACCGCTCGGTCTTCACGAGCATGTCGAAGCGGCCCGGCCCCTTGATGGCCCCGCCCGTGTCGCGGACGGTGTAGACCTTCACATCCCCGTCAGGGAATGTGAGTTCGACCCGCGTGCCCATCGGGTAGTACCGGGGGTCAGCCGCAAGGATGCGCTTGTGGCTCTCGGCCACGGTGCCGTCCCGCGTGATGCCGATGCAGCCCTTGCAGGACTTGGTGTACGCGGTGACCTTGGCGGTCCCGGTCTTGACGGCCTCGGTCTTGACGGCCTCGGTCTTGACGGCCTCGGTCTTGGCCGGGGCGGCGTGCGCCGTAGAGGCCACGGCGCAAAGCCGCTCGCCTCCCTTCACGGGGACGGGGGAGCAGGCGAGGAGCAGCGGCAGCAGGAACAGCATGGTGGTGTCTCCGCTTGGGAGTACGCGGCTTGACCCCTGCGCGAAACCCCCTGCGAAAAAATAGGTGAGACAGGTGGACGGCAGGCGAGCAGGTGTGTAGTATAGACAGCGTGCCTCACCCATCTTTACCTACGAGGCATGATGGAGACATGACCATGAGCACCGTGACCTTCAAGAACCTCGACCTCCTCGACTCGCGCTCCATTGAGCAAGCCGCAGGCATTCTTTGGGCAGCGCACCGCCACGCCAAGCAGAGCGTCGAACTGTTCGGAGAGAGCGAAGCCGAGGTGCGCGAGCGTCTCGCCCGCCCGCACGCCTTCACGCTCCTCGACCCCAACACCGAGACGACCGTGGAGGACGACGGCACCGTGACCCCGACCCCGGTGCCGACCAAGTTGCACGCGCAGGGCTTCTACCGGGGCAAGACCAAGGACTTCGTGGACGCCATGCTCGCCCGCATTGAGAAGTACGGCTCCGCGACCTTGGAGGACACCGCGAACGACATGGGCCTCACGCTCGACTCGGCCCGCGCCTTCCTCCGCAATGCGGGCCGTACCAACCGCGCTCACGACACCGAGTTGCCGTTCGTGCCCCGGTGGAACGCGGACAAGGGCTACAACGAGTACTTCGCCCGCTGACACCCGCGACCTCGGGAGTGGGCGGGTAGGCTTTCCTTATGCCCGCCCGCCCCGCCGCTCCTGACAACACCGGCACCCCCGACCAGCGGGTGTGGTTCGTCTATGTCATTCAGTCGCTTGCCCCGCGCTACGGGAAGCGAGGGAACCGCCTGCCGGGGTTCTTCTATGTGGGCGCGAGCACCGACCCGCTCCGCAGGCTGCGCCAGCACAACGGCGAGGTCGTAGGTGGAAGCCGGTACACGAGCAAGCACCGCCCGTGGGAACTCCGCGCCGTCTACGGCACCTACTTGGGGCAGTCCGAAGCCCTGCGTGCCGAGCGCGCCCTCAAACGCGGCAAGCGAGGAGCGGCGAGGCTCGCATGGACGCCTGCCGACTCCCCGCTTTGCCGAGGCGAGGGGGTCAACCACCCTCTCGTGGTCAGACCTTCTTCAAGGACAGGACAGGAGTGACCTGCGTGCTCATGGTCGGTTGCCACAGCACGCTCTCGCCGTAGTCCCGAATCATGCCGCCCTTGAAGCGGCCCTTGACCTTGGCTTGCAGGAGCACCATCGGGGAGTTGAACTTGCCGGGATACTTGGCCTTCAAGTCCTGCCACGACTGCTCGACCACGCGCTGCGACCGCACCTCGCCTCCGCGCATGTTGTCGATGTAGGTGACCACCACCTTGTCACCCGCTTGCAGACGCCGAAGAAGTGAAACGATAGCCGGGTAGCCCTTCGCCTCGTCAGGGCTCACGGGAGGCACGACCTTCGGGCGTTGTAGCAACTTCTGCAACCCACCAAACTCCCGCACCAAGTCGAACGGGCTGATTGAGGTGTCCAACTGGTCGGCCTGCTTCGTTAGCAGGGGAAGAAGGTGGGGCCGAAGGCTCGGGTTCTCGTAGGCAAGCCGAATGGTGGCGGTACGGAGGGTGCTCATGGAGGCTCGCTGCTCCCACAGGTGGACAGGTAGACGCCCCCTCGCCCCCTATGCACGGGCTAACGGAAGTCCGCGCTCCACTCCCCCGCCACGCTGCGAATGAAGTCCACGGCTTGCAGGACGCGGGCGCGATGCAGCCCCTCGTTCTTGGCGAGATGGGCCGCCACTTCCAGCCGGGTCATGCCCTTGGACAACAGGGGCAGGCACTTCCCGACGAGGGCCATGTCGGCGCTCGTCTCGACCGAGCACGCGGCTTCGTGTAGACGTTCTCCGAGAGAGGCGAGGGCGAGTTCGTAGCCGAGGGCTTCTTCTTGGTCGGCTTCCACCGTGGCGAGGTCCGTGCTCGCCACGTCCATCTCATTGCCGTCGAGGTCGGTGTAGCCGAACTGCTCTGCTTGGGCGTGGCGGTTGTGCTTGCGGTGGTAGTTGCTGATAATGCACTCGCAGACCATGTGGACATAGTGCCCGAACGACGACTTCTTGGGGTCGAACGGACACTTGCCACGGTTGCGAACCAACAGCCCGGCGTAGACTTCTTGCAGCACTTCCTCGGGGTCGTAGCCGTAGCGAGCGACCCGCCCGAAGAAGCCCGCGTAGAACAACTTGCGGACCTCGTGCCCCCGGTTCACGAGGTCAATGCCCTTGCCGTCCCACACTTCGCGGGGGGCTGGTGCTCCTCGCAGAACGCGGGCCGTGCGCGGCTTGCGCGCACTCGGAACATGCACCGAGAGCAAGTTCTCGTCCAGCGCGACTCCCGGCCCCGTCAGGAAGTCGGGCGCGGGGTGAACCGTCAGCGGGACTTCAATGCGCGAAACTTCGGGCAGGGGCGCGAACAGCGCGAACACATCGAGGAAGCCCCCGCTTGCCCCACCACTCTCGTTGGGGCAAGCGGGGGCGGCGGGGCGCAGCCGGAAGTAGGTGTCGAAGGTGCGGTGCGGAACCCGCACGCCCTTCGCAGGCGTGGGGCTCCCACTCACAAGAGCCGCAAGCGTCTGTCGCACCGAGGGGTATGTGGTCGGGCCGTGCGGCCAATGGACCGTGATGCCTCCCCCTTGCATGTCGCGCACCACACGGTGACCGCCGTGCTCGTGCCGTGCGTAGACCACTTGCTGCATGTGTCAATCCTCGCCGCGCCGTGGAGGCTTATACACGGTTGGACGGGGGTGAACCACCCCCACCCCACAAGGTTTCGGTGAGGTGGGGGTCAGCGCGGTCAAGACTTGTTGTTGAGCCGCTCCTTGAGGTTCTTCCCGGCGGCGAACTTGGCGGCGGTGCTGCCCGGCACGGTGATCTTCTCCTTGGTCTTGGGGTTGAACGCAGCGCGCTCGGCCCGAGCCTTCGCGGTGAAGTTGCCGAAGCCGGTGATCTTGACCTCGCCACCCGTGGCGAGGGTGTTGGCAATGATGCCCGCCTCGGTGTCGAAGATGGCGGCGACCACCTCCGCGGCCTTGGTGTTGGTGAGGCCGGTGGCGGCAGCGAGGGCGACGGTGAACTCGGACTTGTTCATGTTGGGAACTCCAATGGAGGGTGCGTCCCCTTCTCTCACCCGGTGTAGACGACAGGGGGAAGCGGGAAGGGACAGGGCTATCGTACCCATGCTCCTTCCCGCTACCTCCCCTATGCCCGTGAGAGGAGCATGAACCTCGCCGTCGTCCAACTCCGCACGCCGCTGCTCAATGTGCCTCGGGCACGGGCCATGCTGCTCGCGGCGGTCGAACAGGCGGTCAAGGCTCGTGCGGACCTCGTGCTCCTCCCCGAACTCTGCACGACGGGCTACCCCCTCAACTCCCGCGAAGAAGCCCTCTCCGTCGCTGAACCCATGAAGGGCGGCATGACCGCACGCATGGTGCAAGAACTCCTCGCCCGCTTGGGGAGCGAAGCCCTCGTTGCTTACGGCTACCCCGAGGTTGCCCGCGACGGTCGGCTCTACAACAGCATGGCTCTCGTCTCGGCACGGGGCGTCGAGCAGAACTACCGCAAGGTCGCGCTCTACAAGGCCGACAAGCCGTGGGCCACCCGTGGTTCCCGGCGTGTGCTCTGGAATGTGAAGGGGCTGCTTGTCGCTCCCGGCATTTGCGCGGACGGCTCCGACCCCGGCTACTGGAAGTTCTTGGCGCGGGCGCAGCCCGACCTCGTGTTGTTCTCGTCGTGTTGGGTCACCGACCCCGTGGACCCGCCCGAGAAGTGGGCCGTCATGACCTACTTCGGCGCTTACTTGGCGGCGGCGGACAGGTGGGGCGAGGACAGGGGCGTGCCGTACCCCGGTCGCTCCTGCGTCATGCCGCCCGAGAGCGAGGGCGAGACACTCGTGGCTGCGGGCGAGACAGGCGACTGCATTTTGCTTTGCACCGTGCCCGCACCCGAGGGGTGAGCCCTCTCCTTGGCCCGCGTACTTGCACCCTGTAAGAACACAAGGAGGGCAGGTGCATGGAGTGGGTGTTGGAGCATGAAGATGTGCAGGGCTTGCTCGTGGAGGCCATGAAGGCGCGGGGCTACCCGGTGCCCGACGACGCCCGCCTGATCTACCGGCAGAACCACAAGAAGGGCACGGTGCGGTTCGTCGTCACGACAGCGCCGCGAGAACCTCGCTCAACGAGCCGCGCTTCGCGCAAAGCCGAGTGAGGACTTTGTGGTAGCCCTCGGAGGACAGGGGCAGTTCCGGCTCCGTCTCGACCATGTGCCGCCGCAGGGTGGACAGGCCAACCCAGAGCGTCTTGCCCGTTGACTCGCAGGTGACCCCGAGGGCTTGGTGCTGCTCGACCGGGGGCGTGCCCACCATGAACGAGTGCGGGTGTTCTTGCACCGCGTCCGCGAAGGTGTGCCAAGTGCGGTACACCCGAAGGTCCGCTTCCCGCGAGACATAGTGCAGGTCGGAGATGTGAAGAACTCCGTCGCGCACCACGGCCTCACGGCGGCGGTTGTTGCGGCGAAGCACGAAGCGCACAAGGGCTCCGCTTGTCTCGACCGTCTCGACCACCCACCCCGACAGCAGGGCAAGGTGCTCGGGCGTCACTTGGTCGCCTCGCGGTCCTTGCGAGACTGCAAGACGGACTTGATGATGCGGTGGGGGGCGTCGGGGAACTGCGCGACAACCTCCTTGCGCGAGGGCAGCGACGGCTGCGCGTTGACCCACTTCTCAATGGCGAACTTGTGGTCACGGACTTCGTTCACGGCGGGACTTCACCCCTCTCTGCGCGGGCGTTGAACTCTACCCGTGCGGCTTACCGCTTGTGCAGCGCCGCGTACCGGAGCGCCACGCGCCGGGCCATGCTCGCCGTCTTGGGCTCGTGTGCCTCGGAGCCGTAGTCCCGGCGCATCATGAGCGGGCCTCCCGCTTGTTCTTTGGGCTGGAACAGGTTGGACCCGACCGCCCCAACCCCGGCCTCCTTGAACATGGTCGCCTCGTTCGCCATGTCCGAGCGGTACATGCGGTAGCGGACGCCCTTCAAGGTTTCCGCGTCCAGCGGCTTGCCCGCTTGCAGGGCCGCAATGGCTTCCTCTACGAGCGGCTTCCCCCACTCCCCCACCCGCCCAAGCAACTCGCGGAGCAACCGCACGCGGTCGTCCCCACCCCGCTCCCCGACAAGGCTCTCCTGCGGCGGGCTTTGCAGGCTCTCCAACTTCTCCTCCAAGGACGGGTTCATGCGGACGAACACGCCCCGAAGGGGAAGGTGGGCGGTGTGTACATCTCCGTCCTCGGTGTGCGCCGCGTACTCGGCCCACCCCGACACAACCAACCGCCCTTGGTGGAATCGCAGCGTGGCACTCTCGTCCAGTTGAATGTCGCTCACCTCTGCGGCAAGGACTTCCGTGAACGGCCACCGGGACGGTAAGAACTGCACGAGGCCCGGTCGGCGCACCATGCTCTTGTTGAGGTACAACTTGGGCACCTCGACGCGGAAGCCGCCGTGCTCGTCCGTCACGACCGGCTCGACATCTTCCAAGGGCTTTCGGTCAAAGGTCAGGGACACTTCGTGCAGCAGCGGAGACGCGGGTGCAAGAGTGAACCGTGCGGACTTGGGCATGGTGGGTGTGCTCACGAGGTCAGAAGGGGTCAGGCGGGAGCGAGCAGCAGTTCGTCGTTCGGGGGGGACACCCCCAACTTCTCCCAATGAATGACAAGGGAGCCGTGCTCCCACGAGGCGAAATGCTGTCCGACCAACCACGCCACCCGCAGCGCGACGGTCACGGGAAGCAGCGCGTTCAACAGGTATCGGGACGGCAGGCCGGGGAACATGAGTGACAGGAGCAGGCCCACACCGGCTTCGGGCAAGGACTTCAACAGTTCCGCGAAGGCATACATGCCGAGGAAGCCGCGCACCAAGTCCCCCAAGTCCCAACTGATCTCGGTCACATTCAGCCAAATGACCGTGAACAGGGCGGCACTCGCGCCCGTGCCTGCAATAGCGGCGACCGGGTGCTTCTCCACATACTCGTCAAGGACGGTGGCGAGGTCGTGAGCCTTCTTGCCCACGGCTTTGAGCGCGCCCGCCACCCGAGGAGGCAGGTAGTCCACCAACTTCAACAGGTAGGCGTTCAGCGCGGGCATCTTGCCGCGTGCTTCGGAGTAGATGCGGAAGAACGGGACGTGCTCGACCAGCCAGCCGCCCAACTTGTGCAGGAGTTCCTTGCCCTTCTTGCCCAACTCCACAATCTTGCGGGGCAGTTCTTTGAGCGCCCCGAGCAGGCTGTCCGCCCGAACACCCACGACCCGCTTGAACCGCTCCCACGCGCCCGCCTGCGAGGTGAACGCCTCCCACAGCGCCTTCACCTTCTTCACCATGTCGAAGGCGACCTTCATGGACGCGACCCGCACGCCGCTGGCCTCCACGAAGGCGAGCATGACCTCGGGCGTGAGTTCACGCCGCACCTGCTCCCCTTCACGAGAGGCAACGCGGAGACGAGACGCGCACACGCGCCGGACTTCTTGGTGCAGGAAGTAGCGGGCGGCGACGGCTCTGGCCTGCTTCTTCTGCACCGCGTCTTGGGCGGCTTGCAGCCTGCGCTCGACCTCGGGCCAGTTCACAATGTGGTTGAACACCGCGTCGAAGTGCGCCTCGCGGTCGCTTTGGTAGTCGAGGTAGTAGGCGTGCTCCCAAGCGTCAATGGGAAGCAGCACCACCCCGTCCCATAGAACTCCGTTCTCGTGGTTCATGACGGTCACGACCCGCAGACCCGCAGGGGTCAAGACCAACACGCCCCACCCCGACCCGCGCACCTT
>SXGQ01151466.1_pt1 | contig 28241 bp, 25 predicted proteins | sample 3178371 | NCBI WGS metagenome assembly SXGQ01 (sample SAMN11356859, study PRJNA531348) | freshwater metagenome | isolation source: freshwater sample F1-20 | place: China: Fuxian Lake, Yuxi | collected 2017-12-25 | reverse complement strand
CCCCACCCGTGCCCGAGGCCACGGCGATCACGCGTTTGATGTGGGGCAGGCGGTTCTTGGAGGCCGGTCCGGTGGCCGCTTGCGGTGCCGTCGGCACCTTCACCTGAACATGGGCGTCAACCAGGCCCGGGATCCCGTCACGGAGGGCCAGTCGCGCCGCATCCGCGATCTGCTCCGCGATCTCGGGGCTGGGGGAGGTGAGCTCAATCAGAACACCCACAGCGGTCGGCTCCACCTGGATCTCCTTCACCAGGCCGAACGAAACGATGTCGCGGCTGTATCCGGGATATTTGACGGCCTTGAGGATCTGCAGGACGACCTCTTGTGAAATCATGAATAGGCGATGGTTTCTTGGGGCGTGGCTTCGGAACGGGGTGACTTAATTACGAATCAATGCACCGGTTTTCCAGAGAGATCCGCGGCGTGCTGGCTGAAGGACTTGCCACGGCCGGTGGGTCTGACGACGGAATCGATGATGCCCCGCTGGAACTCGTCCCACATTGGGGACATGCCCCGGAGCTTCTCGACGATCCTGGCGAAGGTCTGGGCGACGTAGTCGACATCCTCGGTCGTGGTGTCCTTGCCCAGGGTCATGATGATGTTGCCTTGGGCGAGGGCATGGTCGAGTCCGATGGCAGCGAGGACGTGGGAGATCTTGAGGGACTTGCTCACGCAGCTCGAGCCACTGGCAACCGCGATCCCGTTGAGGTCGCACAGCAGGAGCTGACCCTCACCCTCGATGAACTCCGTGGAGATGTTGAGGTTGGTGGAGATGCGGTCCGATCCGGGGCGGGGGCCATTGAGCTTGATGAACTCCACGTGCTTCTCGAGTCCATCCCAGAGCCGGCTCTGCAGTTCCCGGGTGTGGGCGATCCGGGTCTCCAGGTCCCTTAGGGCCACCTCGGCCGCCACGCCGGCGCCGACGATCGCGGGCACATTCTCCGTCCCAGCACGCCGCCCCCCTTCCTGGACGCCTCCGTGGATGATGGACACGAGGCGTGCCTTCTTGTTCCGGTAGAGGATGCCGACTCCCTTGGGTCCGTAGAACCGGTGGGGAGAAAAACTGACCAGAGCGGCCCCCCAGGCCTCGACGTCGATCGGCAGCCAGCCGGCGCTGGCCTCGCAGTCCACGTAGAGTGGCACTCCTTTCTCGGCGCAGATCCGTCCCACCTCGGCAATGGGCTGGATGGTCCCGATGTCGTGATTCACATGGTGCACCGCGACGAGGACCGTCTGGGCCGTGATGGCGTCCCGGAGCTCCTGGAGCCGGAGGCGGCCCTCGGTGTCGACCCCGACCCGGGTACAGGTCCAGCCCTGTTTCTCGAGGAACTCGACGGAGTTGATGACGCTGGGGTGTTCCGTGGCGCAGACGACGAGATGCTTGCCTCGTCGCTCGTTGGCATAGGCCACCCCCTTGATGGCCAGATTGGAGGATTCCGTGCCGTCGGAGGTGAAGAAGATCTCGTCGGGGCTTCCCGCATGGATCAGCGCGGCGATCTGTTCCCGTGAACGCTTCAGGGCCTCGCGGACCCGGAGTCCGTGCTCGTGAAGGGAGGATGGGTTGCCAAACCATTCCGTGAAGAACGGCTTCATGGCCTCGAAGGCTTCTGGAAGCAGGGGGGTTGCGGCCTGATGATCGAGATAGACGTGGCGCATGGGGTCGAGGATAGCCGTCAATCGGCAGGAGGCGAACCGGATACCAAGCAGGCGATCCGGGGACAAAAAATCCGCGGCGGCACGGGAGTCCGTGGGCCGCGGAGGATCTGGTCGGGGCCGTTCAGGCGGCAGCCGGCTCGGGATTCTGGAGCTTCGAGGCCGCCTCCGGATGCTTGCGGATGTAGTCCTCCAAGGCGGCCTTGAGGGCCTCCTCGGCCAGGACCGAGCAGTGGATCTTGACCGGGGGCAGACCCCCCAGGGCATCCACGACCTCCTGGTTGGTGAAGTTCATCGCCTCATCGATGCTGCGGCCCTTGATCAGTTCGGTGGCCATGCTCGAGCTGGCGATTGCGGAACCGCAGCCGAAGGTCTTGAACCGGGCATCCTCGATCTTCCCGTCCTTGATCTTCAGGCTGATCTTCATGATGTCGCCGCATGCGGCGGCGCCCACCTCGCCCACGCCATCGGCATCCTTCAGGTCACCCATGTTGCGGGGGTGCATGAAGTGGTCCATCACGGTGGAATTATAAAGGGTGTAGGTTTCGCTCATGGTTCGACGTTAAGTGGAGAGTTTGAGGGTTTTGGACCGCTTCGGTTTCGCTCCGATCGCGGTCTGGGAATGCTTGGGTCCTGTTCGTTCCGTCCTGGCCTGGTGCTCCACGAAGGAGGTATGACGGCGGGTGAGTTCCGCCACGGAGGTCCGGCCAAAAACCTCTTTCACCCGGTCCTGGGCCTCCGAAAAGAGGCCACAAAGCGCACAGCCTTCACGATGGGTGCAGTCCGAATCGGTCTCGAGGCATCGCTGCAGGGCGATGGGACCCTCGACCGCCTCGATGACCTCGAGCACCGTGATCTCAGCCGGAGTCCGGACCAGGGAGAAGCCGCCGCCAGAACCGCGGGCCGATCTCACAATACCCGCCCGGGAAAGGCTCTGGAAGATCTTGCCGAGAAACGAGGGCGGCACCCCCTCCTCGTGGGCCAGCACATCCACCATCTCGACCGCCCCGGCAGGTCGGCGCGACAGGGCCAAGAGGCCCAACATCGCATACTCGCTCGCTCGGGTGACTTGCATGGGTAAACCAGACCAAAACGATCTTGTTCGGAACAAACTATGCGGGTCGTCCGGGCTGTCAATCTGTGAAGCGGAGGAAAATGGTCCGCTTTGAGAAATCCTCTGGGAAACCGCTCAGGGGCGTCGGATTGACGTCCGATCCCGGAGCCAATTCCAGTCGGTCGTGGGCTCGGCGGCGAAGATGCCGCCGGCACCGCCCTTCACGTTGGGACGCAGGGTGGAGCCGGCTCCCGATGTGATCTGCCAACGGTGGGATTCGACATGCGCGTCGGCGAAGGCGAGGTTGCCGGAACCCTGGTGGTGGCTGGCCGGCAGGTTGCCCCACTTGGGTGTCTCCTCGAGACGGTTCATGAAGAACCCGTCGTTGATGGTGTCGGGGTGTTCGTCCAGGAAGACGAAGATCATCGAAGGGGCCTGGAGGTCCGTCTCCCGGAAGTACTGCTGGAATGAGGGGTTGAACCGGTTGGTCAGCTCACCGGGATCTCCGACGAGCGAGTTCATCGAGAAGCTCCTGGTGCGGAGGCCGACCGAACTCCGGGAGAGGTCGGAGGGGCATTTGAAGACGGCGACGGACCGCCCCAGATGTACGGCGAGCTTGGCCTCGGTCAGGTACGTGATATTCGTGTTCTCCTCGGAGTCGTCCCAGTTGAGCACATGGTTCACCCAGTTGTTCCGGCGTGTCCGGGTCTCCCCGGCCCCGTGGTTGTTCACGAGCCGGTCGCCGTGGTCGTCGGCGTAGAGCTTCCATCCTAGATGGAGCTGTTTGAGGTTGGCCTGGCAGGCCGTGCCCTGGGCCTTCGACTTCGCCCGCCCCAGTGCCGGGAGCAGCATGCCGGCAAGGATCGCGAGGATCGCGATCACCACCAGCAGCTCGATCAGGGTGAACGCCGCCGCGGTGAATGGAATGCCTCCCTTCCGGTCTCCAGGTTCCCGGTTCATTCGAGTGAGATCATGGCCTTGATGACGCCCGACTCGGGCCTCAGACACTGTGGAAACTCCCCGATCACCTCCCGGAACGGCATCCGGTGGGTGATCCAAGGCCGTGTGTCGAGCTGGCCCGATCCGATCAGGGAGATGATCCGGGTGAAGTCCCTAGGCAATGCATTGCGGCTGGCCAGCAGGGTCAGTTCCCGGCGGTGAAGGATCGGGGCGTGCGGGAACGAGAGCTCGGCCTGGGTGATCCCGACGTAGACGAGGCGACCGGCGAAGGCGCAGAACCGGAGCGCCTCGCTCATCGATCTGTTGGACCCCGTGGCATCGATCACCACATGGGCCAGTTCACCACCGGTGAGGTCGGCCAGGCCTTGGACATCGCTGTCGCCACCGGCCGCGAGCAGCGTGCCCGGGATGCCCATCCGCTCGCGCACGAACGCGAGGCGCTGAGCGTTCATGTCGAGGACGATCGTCCGGGCGCCTGCCAGCTTGGTGAACTCCATCGCGGCGAGCCCGATCGGTCCCGCACCGATCACGAGGGCTGTCTCACCCGACCGGAGACCGCTGCGGTCGACGGCATGGCATCCAATCGCCAGGGTCTCCACGAGGGCCGCCTGCTCGTCCGAAAGCTCCGGGGCCGGGTGCAGCTTCCGGGCGGGCAGGACGATCCGTTCCTGGAGTCCCCCGTCGCACATGACCCCGAGGGTCTGGTTCGACTCGCAGCAGTTGGTGTGGCCCCGACGGCAGGCGGAGCAGCGCTGGCAGTTGATGTAGGGCTCAACGGAGCAGCGGTCCCCCGGGCGGACGTGTGTGACACCCTCGCCCACGGCCAGCACCTCGACACCCAGCTCGTGACCGGGGATCCGGGGATAGCTGAAGAAGGGCATCTTTCCGAGGTAGCCGCTGTAGTCGGTGCCGCAGATGCCGACCTGATGGACCCGGAGCAAGGCCTCGCCGGGACCCGGTGAGGGAGGTTCAGGAACATCAAGGAACCGGAAGGACTGGGGACGTTCGAGTTGGAGGGCGCGCATGGAAGAGTCTCTGGTTTCGGACGTGTGGGGGCAGGACGGTGGGCTCAGCCTCGGACCTGGCCATTGCCCCAGCCGAGCCATTTGTAGCTGCACAGCTCGTCGAGGCCCATCGGGCCCCGGGCACCGACCTTGTCCGTGCTGATGCCGATCTCGGCCCCCATCCCGAACTCGCCGCCATCGGTGAACCGTGTGCTGGCGTTCCAGTATACGGCGGCCGAGTCGACCGTCTGGAGGAAATGGCGGGCGGTGGTCTCGTTGCGGGTAATGATCGCGTCGCTGTGGGCGGATCCGTGTCGGTGGATGTGCTCGATCGCCGCGTCGACACCATCGACCACCCGGACGTTGAGGATGTAGTCGTTGTACTCGGTGTTGTAGTCCTGCTCGGTGGCGGTCTTGAGAATTGGGCCACTGGTGCCGAGGGCCTGAAGAAGGGCCATGGAATCCGGATCCACCCGGAGCTCCACCTGCTTCTCGGCGAGGTGGCGGGCGGCCCTGGGCAGGAATGCGGCGGCCACCGGTCGGTCGATCAGCACCGTCTCGGCGGCGTTGCAGGCGGAGGGACGTTGGACTTTGGCGTTCCAGAGGATGGCGTCCGCCATGTCGAGGTCCGCGTCACGGTCCACGAAGATGTGGCACACACCCTTGTAGTGCTTGATGACCGGCACCTTCGAGCACTCGGTCACCGCACGGATCAGGCCCTCGCCGCCACGGGGCATGCAGAGGTCGACCAGGGAGGTGAGGGAGAGAAGGATCGGGACGGCCTCGCGATCGGTGGTGGGGACGACCTGGATGGCGGCCTCTGGGAACCGATCCCGCAGGACCTGGCGTCCTGCCTCGACCATCAGGCGCGCGATCAGCTGGTTCGAGTTCAACGCCTCCTTGCCGCCGCGGAGGATGGTGGCGTTGCCGGTCTTGAAGCAGAGGCTGGCCGCATCGGCCGTCACGTTGGGACGGGACTCGTAGATGATGACCACCACGCCGATCGGGGTGCTGACCTTCTGGAGACGGAGTCCGTTGGGACGGGTCCGCTCATCCAGGATGCGACCGACGGGGTTGGGCAGGGCGGCGACCTCCCGGACGCCTTGGGCCATGGCGGCGATCCGGACGGGGTTCAATGTCAGACGATCGAGCATCGCGGCGCTGAGTCCCAGGCCGCGGCCCACCTCTAGGTCCTTCGCATTGGCCTCCACCAATGCGGTCGTGGAGGCTTCCAGCGCCGCTGCCATGGCGATCAGCGCCTGGTCCCGATCCTGGGCGGTCAACTGGGCGAGGGCCCGGGACGCACCCTTTGCCGCCGTGGCGAGTCCTGTGATCTGTTCGGTCAAGGTCACCCGATGACGGTACGAAGGCCGTGCGGGATTGGGAAGGACTGGTGCCGGGTTGGCTTGCAGCCCGTCCTTGGATCGGGTCCCGGTTCTGGAGCAAGGTGGGCGGAACCCATGCATCGACTTCGGATCCTGCTGCGTCTGGTCTTTTGGCTCCTCTTGGCGTGGGTTCCAGAATTCGGCGCATCGGGTTCCACGCTGGTCCCGACCGGTGGCGACTGGGCGTTCTTCCGCGGGATGGCCCATCCCTCCCCCGCTGACCCGGTTGAGTGGCGACGTGCCGGGTTCAACGACGCATCCTGGGAAAAGGGGATCGCCCCATTCTCCTATGGTGAAGCCGGATTCATCGGCACCCAGCTCACCGACATGCAGAATCGCTATTCGACCGTCTTCCTCCGCAGGAGGTTCGATGTGGCGAACCCCAAGGCGATCCAGAGCCTCGATCTCAACACCGTCTGCGACGACGGTTTTGTCGCCTACCTGAATGGAACCCGGGTCGCGGTGTTGAACTTCGGGGATGCCGACCCGGGGTTCGACGCCCTGGCGATCTCGGCGCAGGAGTATGTGCAGACGTCGCAGCCCCTTCCTGATGCCGCCTCCTTGCTGGTTCCGGGCGAGAATGTGCTGGCTGTGGTGCTCCTCAACGGCTCGCTTTCGAGCAGCGACATCGTCTTCGATGCCGAGCTGGTATCCACCGAGGTGGCTTCGGTGCTGCCGAGGGTGGTCGGGGTGACCCCCGCCCCCGGGGTGCTCACCAACCTGACGGAGGTGACGGTGACGTTTTCGGAGTCCGTGACCGGCGTTGCCCCGGCCGACTTCCTGGTCAATGGCGTCCCTGCCACGTCGGTGTCGGGAACCGGAGCCACCTACCGGTTCTCGTTTCCGCAACCGGGTGCTGGCGGCGTGGTGATGAGCTGGGGTCCGCTACATGTCATCCAGGACCTGGACGCCCCGCCGAACCGATTCGATGGCGGGGCACCTGGATCGGTCTGGGCCTATGAGATCCTCGATCCGGAGGGGCCCTCGTTGGGACAGGTGCGACCGGTCCCTGGCGTCGTCGTGCGCCAGTTGGCCGAGGTCGAAGTGACCTTCAGCCGATCTGTGCTGGGCGTGGAAGCCTCGGATCTTCGGTGCAATGGGATCGCCGCCCTGTCGCTGACCGGCCTCGGTCCCGGGCCCTACCGGTTCCAGTTCCCACCGGTCCCGGACGGACAGGTTGTGTTCTCCTGGAGCCGGGGCCACGGGATCGTCTCAGACGAGCCGGTACCCCACCCATTCCGGGGTGGGGAATGGAATGTCGTGGTCGATTCCAAGCGGGTCGTGCCGCAGGTGGTGATCCACGAGCTGTTGTCGGACAACGCGAATGGCCTTCGGGACGAAGATGGCGACACCGAGGATTGGATCGAGCTGCACAATCGCGGGACGGATGCGGTGTCCCTGAGGGGGTGGTCGATGGGGAGCGGCTCGACGGGCTCGGAGGCGTGGATCTTTCCGGACGTCGAAGTCCCTGCCGGAGGGTTTCTGGTGGTCTTCGCCTCCGGGAAGGATCGTCGTCCCACCACACCGGGGGCTCCACTCCACCTCGACTCGAAGCTGAACGCCACGGGTGACACCTGGCGTCTGTTCGGACCCGAGTGGCCGGCTGCGATCCTGAGCGAGGTCCAGTATCCGGCGCAGGGCCCCGATCATTCCTACGGTGTCCAGAGGGTTGGTGATTCAGAGGGTTGGCGGTATTTCAATCCACCGACGCCGGGCAGCTCCAACGGTGTCAGCACCGTCACGGGAAGGGCCGATGCGGTCCACTTCAGTGTCCAGCGCGGGTTCTTCGATCGGCCCTTCATCCTCACCCTCGCTACCCCAACCCCGGGGGCGACGATCCGCTTCACGACCAATGGTGCGGTCCCGACACCGACGACGGGATTTGTCTATGGTTCACCGCTGACGCTGACCAACAGCCGGGTGGTTCGTGGCGCGGCCTTCGGTCCCCATCTTGTCCCGTCCGTGGTGGGAACCCACACCTACCTGTTCAACATCCCCGCGAACCGACGACTCCTCCCTGCGCTCTCGCTCGTGACCGCGACCAACCACCTCTACGGGTCCCAGGGCATCATGGAGTCGAATCCCCGGAACACGACCCAGCATGGTCCCATGTGGGAGCGTCCAGTATCGGTGGAGCTCATTCGACCGGAGGACCATGGCGGGTTCCAGATCGACGCGGGAATCCGGGTGGCGGGCGGTGACTATATCCGGGGGCGCTACAACTACCGGCAGTCGACCCCGCCGGAGGGGAAGTATTCCTATCGCCTCTATTTCCGGGGCGAGTACGGGCCCGGGCAGCTGGACTACCCGATGTTTCCCGGGACCACGGTCTCCTCGTTCAACAGCCTGCACCTGCGGGCCGGGATGAATGACCACTCCAACCCCTTCCTGAAGGACGAGTTCGTCCGGGCGCTGTCGGATGACGTTGGCATCACGGCGTGCCATGGCACTTTCGTGAACCTCTTCCTCAACGGGGTGTACAAGGGCATCTACAACCCGGCCGAGCGGGTCGATGACGACTTCCTGCAGCGTTACCACGGGGGCGGGGGTGACTGGGATGTGATCGGCCCGGCCGCGGCCGTCATCCGTGGCGATGCCGTGGCTTGGAATCAATTGAAGGCGGCAGCTCTGAAGGATCTGACGGTCCGGGCAAATTATGAGGTGATCGCGGCCCGGATGGATCTCGAGAACTTCGTGGACTATCTGCTCCCGCTGCTCTGGGCCGACAACGATGACTGGCCCCACAACAACACCCGGGCCGCGCGGGAACGGGTTCCGGAGTCCCGGTTCCGGTTCTATCCATGGGATGCCGAGTTCTCTTTCGGGTTCTCGGGCCACTCCGTCAGCTATGACACCCTCGCCCTGACCCTGTCGAACACGTCACTTGCATCGGGTTCGTCGGACTACCAGCGGATCTTCAATGCCCTCAAGAAATCCCCGGAGTTCAAACTGCTGTTCGCCGACCGGGTCCATCGCGCGTTCTTCAACGACGGGCCCCTGACCGATGACCGGATCCGATCCCGCTACGAGGGGATGCGGGCCCGGGTCGCCCCATCGATCACCGGGTTCAACAACGCCGTTGGCACCTGGATCAACAGCCGTCGCCGGTGGGCGACCAACATGTTCCAGAAGGCCGGCTTCCTCCTGTCGTCGAATGCCCCCGTGCTCTCCCGTCCGGGAGGACTTGTGCCCGCCGGGTTCGTTCTCTCGATGAGCAACCTCCTCGGACCGATCCACTACACGACCGATGGTTCTGATCCCCGGCTTGTGTTCGATGGGATCCCGTCGCCGTCGAGCCGGGTGTATGGGGAGCCGCTAGTGCTGACGCGCGACGTCCGGATCCGGGCCCGCTCCCTGAATGGCACCCAGTGGAGCGCGCTGACCGATGGGGAATTCCGGATCGCGGAGGCCCCTCCGGCGGTTGTGGTCTCCGAGATCCACTACCACCCGGTCGATGACGACCGATTCGAGTTCCTCGAACTCTTCAACCCCGGCACCGGTCCGATCGATCTCTCCGACTGCAGGTTCACTGGCATCGGGTACCGGTTCCTGATGCCTGGACCTGTCCTCTCCCCGGGCGCCCGGCTGGTGTTGGCGCGCGACGACGATCCTGCCGCCTTCCTCCAGCGGCATCCTGGCGTGGAGGTCTCCGGCTGGTTCTCCGGATCCCTCGACAACGGAGGGGAGACGATCCGGCTGCTGGATCGTGACGGGGCTGTGATCGTTTCGGTGACCTATGGCGACGCAGCCCCGTGGCCGACCCGGCCCGATGGTCGGGGTGGTTCCCTCGAGTTGCTGGACCCCATGGGCGACCCCAGTGATCCGGCGAACTGGCAGGCGAGTGTCCCGGCGGATGGAACCCCTGGAGTTGCCAACTCGGTGCCTGTGATGCCCGCGATTCGTCTGAACGAGATCCAGTCTACCGCACCGCCCGAGCCCGAATGGGTCGAACTCCGGAATCCTGCGGCAATGTCGATGCCCCTGGCGGGATGGAGCCTCAGCGATTCGTCAAATCCCCGTCGATGGGTCTTTCCCAAGGGTGTGGCGATCCCCGCGGGTGGATACCTCCAGGTCTTCTGCGGTGACGGACCCACGGGGGCCTCTCTGGCGACGGGATTCAGACTCGATCGCGACGGGGGGACGCTCGCCCTCTATGACCCCATGACGAACCGCATCCACGCCGTCACTTTCGGCCCTTCGGTCGACCGCCACTCGCTGGGTTGGGTCGACGGGACCTGGAGCCTGTGCGATCCCACCCCGGTCGGACCCAACGAGCGGTCTGACCTCGGACCGGTATCTGCCCTCCGGCTGAACGAGGTTCTTGCAGACGGTTTGGGTGAGGGAGAGTGGGTCGAGGTCCACAACACGGGGCACGACCCCGTTGCGCTCCGAGGATGCCGTCTGACCATGAGCAATGCGTGGTTCCGCGTGCGGACCCCGATTCATGTCGGGGGTGGCGGATTCGTGGTCCTGAAGGCAGACGGGGCTGTGGGACCGGACCGGGTCGACCTTCGACTTTCGGGTGTGGGCGATCGGCTGGGCCTCATGGGGCCCGACGGGAATCAGGTGGACCAAGTCACGTGGTCCCGAGCTGTTCCGGGATCCCCACGGGGACGTCTACCCGACGGCATCGGGGAGTGGCTTGACCTTCCATTCAGCGTCTCGCCGGGGGCCAGCAACCATCTGGCCTCCCTTGGGTCGGGGCTCCGGTTCCTGGAGGTCCTTGCCAGGTCGGAGCAGGGAACCTCGGACTGGTTCGAGGTCCATAATCCAACCGTTGTGGCCGTGTCCCTCGCGGGGCATAGCATCAGCGTCGGGAAACCCGAACCGGGGGAGTGGATATTCCCTGCGACCGCAGTTGTGCCGCCTCTTGGCGTGCTGGTGGTGTCGGCCTCCAGTCCAGCCCTCCCCGGGAGCCTGAACCTGGGTCGGGATCTCCGGGATGAAGGAACCCTCCTGTGTCTGTTCGATCCCCAAGGACGCATTCTGGACCGGGTTCTGTTTGGACCCCAGCTCCCGGACCGCTCGATTGGCCGGGTGGAGTCGGCCTGGGTGCTGCTGGAGGAACCCACCCCGGGGTGGGTGCGGGCCTCGGCAGCCGCGATGGGCGATCCCGGCCGGATTCGCATCAATGAATGGTCGGCCGCAGGGGGCAGTGGCGTCGGGGATTGGTTGGAGCTGTACAACCCGGAGGCGCTCCCGGTTGACCTCGGTGGATGGGTTGTGACAGATGATCCGTCCATCCTGGGCTATCTCCGGCCCACCTTGGCTCCCCTGACTCTGGTCCCTGGCATTGGGTTTCGGGTTCTCCGGGCTGAGGGAGATCCGGGGGCCGGACCAGACCATCTGGGGTTCCAGCTCAATGCCTGGGGTGAGAGCCTCCGGATCTACAACCTTCAGCGCACCACGGTCGACGCGGTGGCGTTTGGTTCCCAGATGGAGGGCGTCTCGGAGGGTCGCTATCGGGATGGTGGATCGTTGGTGCTCCCATTTCCAGGCGTCGCCTCGCCGGGGGAGCCCAACCGGCTGCCACTCAATGATCGAGATGGGGACGGCATGCCGGATGGCTGGGAGCTCCTCCATGGGCTCGATCCGAGCAGCGGATCGGACCGGGCCGGAGACCCCGACAGCGATGGTCAGGACAATCTGGCCGAATTCCAGACGGGTACGGACCCGCGTGACCCTTCGAGCGTGTTCCGACTCGAGTTGGAAGCGGCGTCGAACAGTAAGGTCCGCCTCCGCTTCCGTGGAATGGCTGGACGCAGTTATCGGGTCCTGAGGGCGGACGTCCGGCTGGACAGCAGCTGGATTCCGATATCGGACGCCTTCATCCCGTCCACGGATGGAGTGGTGGAGCTGACGGACACTGATCCTGGAGTTGGAGAAGGCTCGGTGCGGTTCTACCGAGTACAGACTCCTGCGGTACCCTGACCCGGACAGGCCCGGAGCTTGCGGGGCTTCCTCGAAACCGGATCAGTTGTAGGACCCGATGGCACGGGCCCAGATGTTGCGGAACCGCGTGGGGTTGCCGTGGTCCTGGAGCCGGATGCCACCCTTGCCGGAATAGGCCTTGTAGGGATCGGTGGCCTGGTGGTTCGTGGGGCCATTGAGCTCCTTGCGGTTGTGGACGCAGACCCCGTTGAGAAACGCGGTGACATAGGCGGGCTTCACCAGCTTGCCGTCACCGTCGAACTGCGGGGCCTCGAAGACGATGTCGTAGGTGTTCCACTCGCCAGGGGGGCGGATGGCATTCACCAGCGGCGGCCACTGGCCGTACAGGCCGCCGGCCTGGCCGTCGGCGTAGGTCTTGTTCTTGTGGCTGTCGAGGACCTGGATCTCGAACTGTTCGTGGAAAAACACGCCGGAATTGCCCCGTCCCTGGCTTTCACCCTCGACCTTCGACGGGGTGGCGAACTCGAGGTGCAGCTGCACGTCCCCGAATTCGTCGCGGGTCCGGAGATCCCCCTTGCCAGGCGCGACCTCGAAGTAGCCGTTCTCGACCTTCCACTTCGCGTCGCCATTCCCGGATTTCCAGCGGGACAGATCCTTGCCGTTGAAGAGCACGATGGCGTCGCTCGGGGCAGGGGCTCCGTTGCTGAAGGTGGCTCCTGGGGTGACGGTGGCCGGGTTGGGGCGGTCCTTGTCATGGACCTTCCACTTCTGGCCGCGGATCTGCGGTGTGTTCGTGTAGCCGACCCCCTGTCCGAGAGCGGGCGACACGAGGGCTGCAAGCAGAGGGAGGGTGAGAAGGCGCTTCATGGAAAAGAGGGGGGGCTACCGGGGGTTGGTTTCGCACTTCGAGAAGACCGTGTTGCCATCGCTGATCGCCGGCTTGGGGATGAGGGTGATGATCTTGAGGATTTCGAACAGCACCACCAACGGCTCCTGGGTCGCGTCGATCGGATGGATCAGCTCCTTCGGATAGCAGTCGAGGACCGCCTGGGTCTCGCGATGGTACGTCTCCAACCGGCTGCGGATCACCTCCACGTTGGCGTCGTCCAACCGGTTCTCCTTCAGGGCACGCCGCTGGAGTCGGGCCACCAGCTTGTCCTCCTGGGGACACGAGAGGTTGAAGATGGCCACGACGTCGATGAGTTCGGCCATGATCCTCGTCTGCTGCGGGTTTCGGGGGATGCCGTCGAGGAGCATGGTGTCCGCCTCGGGATGGAATCGTCCCGAGACGATCATTGCGTCGATGGAGTTCTTCCAGAGCTGGATGGTGGGCTCGTCGGGCACGAGTTTCCCCTGGCCGGCGAACTGGACGAAGATGCGTCCCAGGGGGCTGTCCACCCGGAGGTTCCGGAATGCCTCCCCGCAGGAGAAGTGCACGAAGTTGGGGATCTGGCCCAGGATCTTCCCCTGGGTTCCCTTGCCGGATCCGGGGGCTCCGAACAGCAGGATGGCTCGGTGTTTCACGGTGTCGTCGGTGTCTGGATCCGGTGGTGGATCAGGCGGCGTCCTTGTGGCGCAGCGTGACCTGGCTGATCTCGGCGAAGGACACGCCGATCTCCTGTCCGGTGGGCGTCTTGAAGTGGGCCTCGTTGGCCGAGATGCGACTGATGCGGGAGGCCACGACGCTGCTCTTGCCGGCGGCCACGTCGAGAACGAGATCACGATCCGCCTCGGTGGTGACGACGCGGAAGAAGCTGGGGAACTGGGTCTCGAAGAACCGGCGGTTGAAGGTGGTCTCGCCGCGGCGGAAGACCTTGGGCAATCCTTCGTTGCCGCCGGCGCTGCTGCTCTTGGAGAGACCGAGCGCCGCTGCGCCACCCGATTTCGGGGAGTCCGTGACCGAGGTGGGAGCGGTGATGGTCGTCTGGGCGACCGCAACCTCCGTGGCGTTCTCCTCCTCGGGAGCCGCCCGCCGGGGAAGACCGAGGAAGATCACCCAGCCCATCACCGGGAGGGCTGCGGAAAGGGCGCAGACGAGGCCCACGGGTCGCCACTTGAACCGGGCCACCTCGAAGGCGGCATAGAGATTGGCGAAGAACAGGGCCAGCAGGAGCACCAGCCCCGTCGGCGAGGTCAACGCCACCCAGAGACCCTTCTTGGTCTCAGGCAGGGGGACACGGGTGGCCACGGGCCGGACCGTGATGGGCGGTGCCGGCTTCTGGAGCAGCTCCACCGCCGGCTCGATCAGCGGCTCGGCGAACCGCCTGGCCTTCGGGTTTTCCGCCAGCATGCGGAGCGTGTCGTCGCTCAGTTTCGCCCAGTCGATGCGCGGGGAGAACTCGCCCGTCTCGAGTCGGACCACGACCCCTTCGTCGTCGGCGGCCGAGAGTTCCCCCCGGTAGACGTCGCCAGTGATCAGCTTGAACTCAGACCCCAGTGCGCCGAGGAGGCAGAGTCCAAAGGCGAGGAGGAACGACAGACGACGCAGCCGAGACATGGGTGCGAGCGTGGCAAATCACTCCCGGACCGGGAATCGAAAAAGTGCTGGCCATGTGGTTCCCGAGCCGGTGGGGTTGGGAGTCAGAAGCTCCATGCGCCCGCCTTCCACCCCCGGCCCCCGCAAGGCCTCGACGGCACGTTCCCGCCGCCAGGCGGTCACGGAGTGGCGTCGGGTCGACCTGACGGAACAGGAGAAGGCCCGTGAAATCCGCGGCCGCGCGGTCGGCGACGTCCTGCCCCGCGTGCTCCAGGGACTGAACCTCGAGCGGAAGCAGGCCGAGTCCCAGATCCTCGAGATCTGGACCCGGTCCCTCGACCCCGTCATCACCGCACACGCCCAGCCCACAGGCCTGGTCAAGGGCACCCTCTTCATCTCGGTCGACAGCAACGTCTGGCTGGATGAGCTGAACCGGTACCGCCGTCGTGAGATCCTGGAACGTCTCCAGCACGTCATGGGGCGTCAGGCCATCCAGAAAATCAGTTTCAGGCTCGGCTGACCGGTCGGCTCTGGATCCCGGTCCCCCGCGTCGCTTCCCCGCCTCCCAGCCGGCCCAGTTCCTCGAGATACCCCTCTCGAAAGCTCCGATGGGTCGGGGTCCAACCGGTCTCGCGACGGAGCTTGTCCACGCAGACCCGTTTGTTGGATCCCCCGCGTCGACGTGTCACCGGTTGCGGTCCGCCGGAGGGCTCTGCCAGCGGAACACCCGTCTGCTCCGAGAGCCATTCGAGGACCGTTTTCTGGGTCGCCGGCTCCAGATCGGCTGCGTTGTAGATCTCGCCTGGGCGTCCCTGGCTCAGGGCCGCGACGATGGCGTCGGCCAGGTCTTCCCGGTGGATCCGGTTGGTCCACCGCTCGCCTGCCCCCTCCAGGTGAGCCTGCCCCGACAGAACCCGCCGCAACAGGGATCCGCGTTCGGGCCCATAGATCCCGGCAACCCTCAGGATGCGCCCGGACAGCCCCCACGCCCGCCAGGCGTCCAGGATCAGCTGCTCGGTCCGCAGCAGCCAGTCCACGGATTCGGACCCCGGATCCGTGGGCGACAGCTCGTCGACCCAGGACCCATCCGTCTGGGAATACACACTGGTGCTGCTGGTGTAGACGAAGGCGTGGGGAGGATGGTGTCGCAGCCGGTCGAGCAGATGACCTGTCCCCTCGAAGTACACCCGACGATACGCCTCGGCGTCGCCGCCCGATGCCGACACCGTGTGGATGACCCAGTCGAATGGGGTGTCCAGGGCTTCGATCGCATCGAGGGATCCTGGGTCCGTGAGGTCTCCCTGCAACGGCACATAGGGAAGTCCCGGGGCGAGGGACCAGGGATCGGATCGGCGGAGCCCGAAGACGTCATGCCCGAGGGAGCGCAGTCGTCGGGCGACCGCCTCCCCAACATACCCACAACCCACGACCAGGGTCCGGTGCGCGGGTGTCATGGAACCGAGGCTCTCCAATCCCGATGCCTGTACGCCCAGACCATTCATGGGTTTCCGAAATACTTCTCCACGATCCAACGCGGCTGCCATCCGTCGGGCTCGCGTTTAAGACCCGTCAGATCCCGCATCAGCGGTACCGGGCGGTTCGTGGTTAAAGGGAGGGTGTCACCCACCCGGTCCTGCCAGACCTTCAGGTGCCCGAGCAGACGTTGGATGTCCGAGGCGCGGTCCGGATCGCCCCCCAGATCGACCCTCTCGTCGGGATCATTCTGCAGGTCGAACAGCTGCCTATGGTTCGTCGGGGGATAGCAGATGAGCTTCCACCGGTCATCCCGGACGGCCCGCATGAGGTTGAGGTAGGGGAGGAACACCGCGTCACGGATCCGTGCGCTGCTGCTGGTCCAGAGCGGTCTCAGGCTCTCGCCATCGAGGCCCTCGGGCGGCACCAACCCCGCCAGATCGCAGAGGGTCGGATGGAGATCGAGGAGGTACGTGAAGGCCCCCACCGTCCTGCCGGCCGGGATGCCTGGTCCTGCAATCATCAGCGGGGACCGCATGCTGTGCTCATAGAGGTTCTGTTTCCCCAGCAGTCCGTGGCTCCCGAGGGCAAGTCCCTGATCCGAGGCGAACACAATCACCGTGTTGGTCCCAACCGGGGATTGATCGAGGGTATCGAGGATGCGGCCGATCTCCTGGTCCATGTGGCTGATCAGCCCGTAGTACTCCGCGATCTGGTCCCGCAGGAGTTCCGGAGGGCGTGGCCAGGGCAACAGGTTCTCGTCGCGGAGCACGAGCTGGCCGTTGTCGAACGGATGCTGGGGCAGATAGTTGCGGGGCAGGGGTGGCCGGGCCGATCGGTAGCGTTGCGCCGACGACTCCGGCGGGTTGCGGGGATCGTGCGGCGCGGTGAAGGCGACGTAGGCGAGGAACGGGGCCTCGGGCTTCTGCTCCCTGAGGAATCCAATGGCCTCGTTCGCGAACTGTTCGCTGGAGAAGCGTTCCGCAGGTCGGGCCTTCGAGAAGGTCCCGTCCGGATTCAGGTCCTGGACCTGGACCCGGGTGTGGTCGTCCATGCCACCAAAGTGGATGGAACGTCCCCGCTCGAAGCTTCGGAGGAAGGACGGCTGGCCATTGTGCCACTTGCCCGTCGCAAAGGTCCGGTATCCCGCCTTCCGCAGCCGGGTTGGGAAGGTCTCAACGCCCTCGATGTCATGGCCGACCCGGAACCACGTCCGCCCGCTCATCAGCATCGCCCGGCTTGGGATGCAGACCGCGCCGCTGTTGCCGCCGAAGCAGTAGTTGTTCCGAAAGCTCACTCCACGGGCTGCCAGCCGGTCCAGATGGGGGGTCTGGATGTGGGGATTGCCCCACGCCGCAATCGTGTCCGCCCGTTGGTCGTCGGACAGCAGCACCAGGATGTTGGGTCGGGGCCTGGACTCCACCGCGACAACTGCGCAACACAGGGCCAGGAGCGCGGCCAGCAGTCGGATCGGAAACATGTCCAAAGGGAAGCGCGATTCCGGCGTGTTGCCCATCGGGAAACTTCGGCCCAGAGCGCCGGTTTGACGGCCCGCGTGAATGACGGTAGCGCTGGGGGGATGAAGCACCTCCCCCTTTTCTTCGCCTGCATCGTCCTGATGCTCACCCACGCTTCGTCCGCCTTGGGGAAGACCCCGCCGACCCCACCTCCCTCGGTCGATGTCGTGATCGAGAAAATGGTGGAACGATCCCGTGTGGGCTTTGGCGAGGACAACGGGCTCCATCACGCGTGGCGTCGAGTCACGGTCGTCGAGGACCTCGACTCCAAGGGACGGGTGGAGAAGCGCCGGACGAAGGAACATGAGGTGGTGGGTCGGGGATCCGTCCAGGAAGCGCGGCTCGTCAAGGTGGACGGTCGTGAGATCCCCGAGAAGGAGCTGCGGCGTGAGGGTGAACGCGAGCGGGAGAACCGGTCCCGTTATGCCCAGCGGGGCGGACGGAAGGGCAACCTGGAACTCGACGAGGCCCTCATCCGCAGGTTCCGGTACCAGTGGTTGTCGAATGCCATCGTCGAGGGCCGCCTGAACCACGTCCTCGCCTTCACCCCGTCCCCGGGTCAGGACACCGGCAAGATCGCCGACAGGCTCCTCGGCCAGTTGGCGGGAAGGATCTGGGTGGATGAGCAGACCTTCGAGGTCTCCCGGATCGAGGCCCAGAGCCTCAAGCGCGTGACGTTCGGGGGCTTCCTTGCCGAATTGTCACGGCTGAGCTTCGAGATCGAACGACGCCCCCTGCCGGGCGGCGTCTGGGTCAACACCCGCCTCGACAGCCAGGTCGAGGGCCGCAAGCTGTTTGACCGATTTGCCACCCGTATGGAGGTGGTTCAGGAGGGATTCGAGGTCGTGTCCGGAGGCGAGGATGGAGCCGCGGGTGACGCAAACCGCTGAACCGCTGCTGCTTCAGGCCGGAGGATGGGAGGTCGTCAGGGCGCTGACCTTGGCACTCACCCGGTGGTAGGCAGGATGCTTTCGGGCACTCGCAAGATCAGGGTCCCGCTGCAGGGACCTGAAGTCCCGGAAGCCCAGGTCCAGGGCGTGTTCGAGCTCCCGGCAGGCGCGCTCCGGCTCGCCGATCAGTGCCAGGCTGCAGGCCAGGTTGAAGCGGACAACCGGATCGCCCGGGCGCAGGGCCCTCAGCCGTTCATCAATGACCAGACTGTCCGCCGTGCGGCCGCGGAGTCCGTAGTTGTCGCCCAAGGACTCCAGGGCCTCGATGTAGCCGGGATCCCTCTCCACCAAGCGCTCCAGGAACCCGATCTCGATGTCGAGGTCCTGGGCCTCACGACGGCTGAGGCGACGTTTCACCGGTGACTCCATGTGGGGCCAATTGTCCGATCCGATCCGATCCCGTCAAGGCGGGGGCGGGATAATGACGGGACAGACCTCTTCCCCGATATGGCACCTCGTCCGCCCTTTCCAGCTGGGTTCTGATTGCGGAAACGTCGGCAGGACAGTCGGCAGGCAAAACGGTTTGCAGTCGGTGACGGGCACCGGATACTGGCCCGGCAGTCCGTCAGCCCATCCTCCATGAACGAGTGGAACATCCAGTCCCGCAGCTCCGCCTGCGTCCTGACCAGCAGGGAATTCCAGGACCATGAACCGTGTCACACGGTGCTCCTGACCGCTGCTGCCGGAGGTTTCGAGCGGCTGGACATCAGCGAGGAGGCCTGGAAGGCCCAGGGTGCCGAGATTCTTTCGAGGCCCAACCTGGTCTCACATTGGCGGGGGGAATATCAGGCTCCGCCGCCAGCGCCCCCGGAGCCGATCCGGCGGGATGACGCCGAGTCCCTCCTGCAGCGGCTGATCGGCCTCAAGGATCCCCAGTACTCCGCCGCCTGCTACATTCTGTCGGTCATGCTCGAACGGAAACGGCTGCTGAAGGTGAAGGCCCAGCTCCGTGAGAATGGAAAGAGGCTCTTCGTCTACGAGAACCCGCGCACCGGAGACGTCTTCACGATCCTCGATCCCGACCTCCAGCTGAACCAGCTCGACGCCGTGCAACGTCAGGTCGCGGACCTGCTGGCCAAAGGTCCCGCGTCGGATCCGCCCCCTGCAGCCGCCCCCGAACCGTACTACGCCCCCGGCATCGTGCCGACCCTCCCGGGCGAGAACTGACCGTGCCGTCGACCCAGTCCATTCCCGGCCCCCTGGAACAGGTGCTGGGCCATCGGTTCCGCGACCCGGCCCTGCTGGTCCTCGCCCTCACGCATCCATCGCTGGCCAACGAGACGGGCACCGGGGCCCGTCAACAGCACAACCAGCGTCTTGAGTTCCTTGGGGATGCCGTCCTCCAGCTCGTGATCACCCTCGAGTTGTACCGGAACTTTCCTGGTTTTGGAGAGGGTCCTCTCACCCAGGCAAGGGCTCAGATGGTGAACCGATCCTCCCTCGCGGAGCAGGGGCGACGCCTGGGCCTTGGGGAACATCTGATCCTCAGCCGGGGAGAGGAGACCACCGGTGGACGGATCCGCTCCTCGACCCTCGCGGATGCCTTCGAGGCCGTCATGGGCGCGGTGTTCCTCGACGGTGGATTCGAGCAGGCTGCCGAGGTGATCCGCCGCCTGTTTCGTGATGCCTTCGGTGAACTCGATGAGCTTCCGAACCTGGTCAATCCCAAGGGCGAGCTCCAGGAACTGCTCCAGACCAAGTCCCCGGTCCCCCCTCGCTACGAGCAGATCGCCGTCTCCGGTCCCGACCACTCCCGGCAATTCGAGTGCGCGGCCTATCACGGTGAGGTCGAACTGGGACGAGGGCTGGGGCGGAGCAAGAAGCTGGCGGAGAGTGCCGCCGCATTGGCCGCGCTCGAACGCCTGCGTCGGGCGGCTGCGTCGGGTGGCGGGACCGTAGAAGCAGCGGTTCAACCATGAGCCGGAAGTCTCCCAGGATCGCGGAGCGGGTCGCCGGGTTTTCCGGCCTGGATTGGGACGCCCATTATCTGGGCTTTTTCGACTGCTTCAACCGGCAGGAATTCTACGAGGCCCATGATGTCCTGGAGGAACTCTGGCTGGCGGGCGGGAAGTCGGCACCCAACTACGCCTTCCACAAGGGCCTGATCCAGCTGGCCGGGGCGTTCGTCCATCTTCAGAAGGATCGGCTCCAGCCTGCTGTCGCCCTATTCAACCTGGCGGACACCAACCTCCAGAGGTATCCCGCGGTTCACGATGGGCTCGACCTCGCAGCCGTCCTGGGTCTGATCACGGACTGGCGGGGTCGGGTGGGCACGGACCCCGCCAGTCCGAATCCGCTTCGATCCGGTCCGCCTCCTCGACTGGCCTTGCCTCGGGCAGTCTAGGATCCGGGGCCATGGCGCCCGGTCTTGGAACCTTCTTCAGCGGGGGTGCGACTCCGGTTCGAGAGAGGAGCGACCGGAAACCCTGTGGGGTTTCTCCTGACCGTTTTCCGACACTCCCCTTTCGCGGGCCCGTTTGCCCGAGCCACCCCCGTTTCCCGAGGGTTCCCGATTGGTGCGCACGGCAGGACTTGAACCTGCACGCCTTACGGCACTACCACCTCAAAGTAGCGCGTCTGCCAATTCCGCCACGTGCGCGTCTATCGGGGTGTTTCACCGCCACCCGCGGGCTTTAGATGGTCGGGGCGGTGAGATTTGAACTCACGACCTCCTGTACCCGAAACAGGCGCGCTAGCCAGGCTACGCTACGCCCCGGACCAAAAAGCCTCTGGAAAATGGGAAACGAAGGCCGGTTTGCAAAGACAAATCTGCGGAACAATTCGGGATGGACTCACGCGTCGTCGACTCGGAGGACGAAATACAGGGGTAATGGGAAAGGCCTCCGGGTCATGACCCCATCGTTCGGCAGCCGTCAGGGCTTAGCGGACTTCTTTCGGAGTGTGCGTTGATGATCCCGGATGACACGGTAGCCGATCCGCTTCACGCCCTGCCTGTCGAGGAGGGCCCGGATCTCGGGATTGTGGGTGAACGCCTCGAACTCCGCGCTCCGAACCGCCCAGCTGCCCGTGATCGACTTCAGCTCCTCCGTCGGCCGTCCCGCATGGATGAAGATCTCGGTCACACCAGGTTTGAGTTCCGAGAGTCGCCGCAGCCAGAACGCCTTCACCGCCTCCGGCTTCGAGTAGCCCATGTCATGGACGAAGTCGTCGGGGAACAGGATGCCGTCCGCCGCAAACCTCGCCCGCCATTGGGGCATGCCGGCCTTGTCGAAGTCGGCTTGTGCCGCCATCCGGACCGGCAGGTCGAATTCGACGGCCAGCTGTCGGTAGACCTCCAGGTAGGCAGGCTGGTACTGCAGGACGCCCATGTGCGAGTCGAGGTGGGTCACATTGATCCCAGCCTCGAGGGCCTTGCGGATCTGTGCCCGCGACTCGATGAGCGCCTCCTTGGGGGAGCCCTTCGCATACACCTGGGGGGCTTCCGACCAGAGGTAGCCGTCGGGGTCGATGAGGCCGGGCACCTGGTCTCTTGAGGCGACGGGACCCCAGCGGTAGCCCTTCCATTCGGAGGTCTGGACCAGATGCAGCCCGAAGTCAGACGTGGGATTGGTCCTCGCGTGGGAAGCGATCTCAGGGAACCAGGGGCAGGGGACCATGATGGTCGCGGACGTCATGAGGCCGTCCCGGAGGCAATCAAGCGTCGCCTGATTGGCAGTGTGGCACATGCCGGTGTCGTCGCCGTTGATGATGAGGATCTTTTCATCGGGGCGGTACCCAAGGCGCTCGGCGAGCGTCTCGGCCTGGGTGGGCAGGATCAGAACGAGCGCCGGGAGCAGGAGCCTGAGGACTGTGTGCATGTAGTGGAGACTGGACCCGGGATATGCCGGTTGGACAGGGTTGACAAGGCTTTGGCCGATCCGGCTCTGCGGTCGAAGGATGGTTCGCCCCGCGAAATCGCCCCTTGTCGTTGGATGGAACGATCCCTAGACGTTGACCCCATGATCCCCCGGCCAAATCGGCGGCAGGCCTTCACTCTCATCGAACTCCTCGTCGTCATCGCGATCATCGCAATCCTTGCGGGGATGCTGTTGCCGGCGCTCGGCAAGGCCAAGGCCAAGGCCCTGACCATCCGGTGCAACAACAACCACCGCCAGATTGGCATCGGGCTTCACATCTACGCGGACGACCACCAGGACTTCTTTCCGGTCTACTCGGACTGGGGGACCATGGGTGGTAAGACCGGCAGGCTGACGCTTCACGGGGGGTTCGTGCCGGTCACGAATCGTCCCATGAACCAGTATGTGCCGGCCTTCGAGAGTTGGCACTGTCCGGCCGACAAGGGGGATTCGCTCTGGCAGGCGGAGTTCAAACCCAAGAAGCTGAAGAGCTGCTACGACGCCTGGGGCAACAGCTATCTGACGGTCTGGGCGGTCGAGACGTTGCGCGTGAAGCATGTGACTGGGGATTCCAAGGCGGCCAAGGGTTCTAAGGAGGCGCTGTCGATCAAGACGAGCGAGATCGCCAAGAGTGCCGCCAACAAGCTCATCCAGGGTGATTGGCCCTGGTGGGCGGACCGTCGCAAGGAGGATCCCATGAGCCAGTGGCACAACTACAAGGGTCAGTATCGCATGAATGTCCTGTTCGGGGACGGTCACACCGAGTTCTTTGCGTTCCCGCAGTCGGCGTACCAGTGGAACTACACCGGGCCTGCTCCCGATCCGTCCTTCACGTGGTGGTGAGCCTCCCGTGATCGAACCGCTCCCGCTCAAGGCCCACCTCAACCCATCCTTCGCCGCATGACCTTCGCCCTCCAACAGCCCATTCCAGGTGGATCGTTCCGAGGATGCCGCGTTTCCGATCTCCCTCGGGGGGTGATTGCAACAGGCGTCCTTGTTGCGCTGTTCCTGATGGGGTGTGGTCGCGACCCGGCCAGTGGCGCGCCGGCCTCCGCGCCGGCCCGCAACCCAGCCATGGCCCCGTTGGACTACCTCTCGGCCCAGGGGCAGGGGAAACGACGGTCTGAAAATGTCGTCGCCATGGCGCAGGTCCAGAAGGCGCTCCAGGAGTTCCAGGCCACTGAGAGCCGCTGGCCAACGGATCTTGAGGAACTGGTGAGGGCAGGTCTCTTGGCCGCGGTTCCCAAGGTGCCGCCCGGACAGCGGCTCGCCTATGATCCGGCGACCGGGACGGTCCGGGTTGTCCCGGTCGTCAGGTAGTTTGGATCCCGTGTCATCCCTTTGCATGCCCCCTGCGTCGACACACTCGCAGCGGGAGGGCAGGGACCCCGTGCTGTACAGGATGGCGTCGAAGGATCAGCCTTCGCCATCAACCTCGGATCCGAAGTGCGAAGCCTCGCGCATCGGGCCGTGCCGCATACCTTCGCACACCATGGACTCCCGAAGATCCATCCGCATCCGCCAGGCCGTCCTTTGTGGAGCCCTTGGCGCCACGATCCTCCTGTCACCGGTCTCCCTTGCGGCCCCCGACGTGCCGGAGTTGTCGCTGGATGCCGCCGGCCCGAGCAGCGTTGCTGTTGGTGGGGACGTCGCCTGCAGCCTCGTGGTCCGGAACACCGGAAAGACCACCGCCAAGGGTGTCCTGGTCACCGACCGGGTTCCGGCCGGACTGGGTGGGGCACGGGAGATTCCCTTCGCCGTGGGTGACCTGGCGCCGGGGGAATCCCGGACCCTCCCGGTGAAGCTCAAGGGGGTGGAACGCGGACGACATTGCCATGTCGCCGTTGCGACCGCATCCAATGCTCCCAGCGTTCAGGAAGAGGTCTGTGTCACCGTCGCCCGCCCGTCCCTCCGTCTGACGGTCAGCCAGAGTGCCCAGGAACAGGTGGTTGGCCGCGACGCCCGGGTGCTCGTCTCCGTACTGAACGACGGCGACATCCTGAACGACGGCATGCGGCTCACCTTCGATGTTCCCGAGCAGGTGGAGGTCGCAAGTGCCCCGGGAGCCAGCGTTGTCGGACGGGTGGTGACCTGGGCCCTGGCGCCCCTGAAGCCGGGAGCCTCGAGCGAGGTGCCGCTCGTGCTGACCTCGTCCCGCATCGGGAACTGGTGTGGAAAGGTCCGGCTGGTCGCGCCTGGAGGACTCGTCGAGGTTGTCGAGGTCTGCCCTGGATGGAAGGGGCTTGGGGGGCTGCTGCTGGAATTCGTGGATGTGTCGGACCCCGTGCCGGTGGGCGGGGAGGTGGGCTACTCGCTCCGCATCAGCAACCAGGGAAATGCCGACCTCACCAACATCAATGCCAGCGTGGATCTCGATGCCGAGACCGAGCCCGGCTCCTCGCCTCAGGGGACGATTGCAGGGAAGAAGGTCAAGTTCCCCCCCCTTCCGAAGCTCGAGGGCGGGAAGTCGGTCTCTTTCAGCCTGACCGGAAGGGCCGTGTCGGCAGGAAAGGCCTACCAGAAGGCCACCGTCACGGCCGACGGATTCAAGGATCCGGTCGAGGAAACCGAGGTCACCACCGTCTACTGAGGTCGCTCCGCCCCGGGAGAGACAGTGAAGCGGTTGATGGTCCGGACCGCTGCGGACGTCCGGTAGGCCTCGCCCCGTGGGTCAACGCGACGGCTGCTTAGCCGGGCCCCGGGTCTGCTCGATCAGTTCCCAGAACTTGGGGTTGTCCGCGAGCGACGCGTCCTCGTCGGACCCGAGATTGGAGCGGAAGAGGAAATCCTTCAGGGAATGTCTGTTGAGGATCCGATGCACCACGATGCCGAGGGGATGGCGCTCGAAGTAGATCCGGTATTCGCCCAGACGGTAACGCGTCAGGGTCCGACCGTCCTTCGTCAGGTGCCCATACTGGCCCTCCTCCCGCTGCAGCTCGTGGGGGAGTCCCCTGAACTGGCCGAGGATCTGCAGCTGGAGTTCCTTGGGCATCCGGGACAGCTCGGCAGCACTCGTGGGATTGAAGATGATCTGGAACGGTTGCACCGGTCGTGAGGCTAGGCCCAAGGCTGGGCGTGGTTCAAGGAATCGGCTTCGGGTCAATGCCCTAGGCCGATCGTGGGGCGCAGATGCCTTGCCTCGGGGAGGGGCCTGAATAGCTTGTCCCCATGTCCGACGGTCTTCCCCCCCAGCTCCCTGTGCCGCCTATGGCTCGCTCTTCCGCCCCTGCCTCGGCCCAGTCGCCGTTGGGGAACCGAAGGCGCTCCTCGACCTGGCTGTGGATCCTGGGCGCGGTCGGCATCGTGGCCTGCGCTGCCGCTGGGGTTGGCGTCATGGGGTTCCTCCAGTCGGGTTGGGAGGCGAGCCTGCTGACGTCGGGGAGCCGCACTGGGCCGGCCCGGCTCCGGGAGACCGTCATCGAGGACAACAATGCCGACCACAAGGTGTTGGTGATGGATATCGATGGCATCATCAGCGGCCGCACACCTGGGGTTTCCGGGAGTCTCGTGGAGAACATTCGGGACCAGTTCGAGCGGGCTTCGGAGGATGATGAGATCCGGGCCGTGGTCCTGCGGGTGGATTCGCCCGGCGGTGAAGTCCTGGCCAGTGACGAGATCCACGACGCCATCCGATCGTTCCAGGACGAGCATGACATCCCGGTCGTGGCGGCGATGGGATCGCTGGCAGCCTCGGGAGGGTACTACGTCAGTGCGCCCTGTCGTTGGATCGTCGCCCATCCCCTGACCCTGACCGGCAGCATTGGAGTCATCTTCCACGGCTACAACTATCGGGGACTGATGGACAAGGTCGGTGTGCTTCCGGACGTGGTGAAGAGCGGCAAGCTGAAGGACATGTTCAGCGGCGAACAGCGCCCAGAGGACGTCCTGCCCGACGAGAAGAGAATCCTGAACGATCTGGTCCAGGAGAGTTTCACCCGGTTCAAGTCGGTGGTGCGCGAGGGGCGGACGGCTGCAGCCGAGAAGAACCGGAAGGCGGGAATCGAGGCGGGGCGGGTGTTGTCCCCGGAGTGGGAGGGGCTGGCGGATGGACGCATCCTCTCCGGGATCCAAGCCCACGAGGCGGGGCTGGTCGATGAGCTGGGGGATTTTCGGAAGGCGGTTTCGCGGGCCAAGTCGCTGGCGGGGATCCACGATGCCGATCTCATCTCCTACGAGTCGCCCCATTCGTTCGAGGACTTCCTGGGGCTGCTGGGGCGATCCGGGGTATCGGGTCGAGTGCGTCTCGAGGTGCCGGGGTTCCTGCCCCAGGGCGCCCTGAAACCGGGGCTGCTGTATTTCATCTCCCCGCTCCACGCCCACTGACGGAAGCCCGGTTGTTCCCTGGTTTCGGGTTCTCGCCTGGCGCACATCGGTTTCCAGGATCTGCGGAGCCGGATGTTGGCCCACGAACTGCGTCCTTCGGCTTTCTGAACGATGAAAGCGGTTCCGGCGGCTTCGGAACCCGGGACGGTCTCCTTAGGGTAATCCCCTAGGAAGGCTGGCGTTCAGCCTTGGGTCTGTCGGGTGTCGGTGCCGATTGTTGGGAGGGATGGCTTGGGTGATCTTTTTCCCGTCGGGCCGAACCGTTGTGAAAGCCAAGCCACCCCACCACGACTTAGCCAGCAGCGGTTCGGCCCGTCGCTTTTTTCAGGGTTCGGGTGACGGGCAGGGTTGGGGCGATCCCAATCCCTTGCGGGTTCTCCGATCACCGGAGGACAGACGGCGCTTCCAGACCCGTCGGTCACGCAGTGGGTGTCGATGATCCAAAGGATTGACCATGATTGCGAAATCGAGCTCGGAAATGCTGCCCGGTGACTTTCGGCGGGCCGGCCAGAAGCTGGAGGAGCACATCTCCCAAGCGACCGAGATTCTGTCGGCCTCCATCATCCAGGCCTCGGGCATCTTCAAGGCCTGCCCCCGGACACTGGCGAGTCCGATGTACTCCCGGACCTCAGTGGATGGCCTCGAGCAAGAGGGCTCGATGCGCGAGTGGGCCCGACGACTGGGTCCAACGCTGATGATCTTCGTCTGGTTCCTCGCCGTGTCGGCGATCATCGCCGCGACGGCTCCGGCCTCCGGTGGTCCATCGACGGCCGGCAAATCCAGCACAAGGCTTCCCACCGTCTCGGTGCATCCCCCCGGAGTCCACTCCGCCGAGGACCTGGCCTCATTGGAAAGGCCGGGATCCCTCTGAGGAATCCCGGCCCTTGTGCCTGCAGGTCCGCTTCCCGTCGCCGGAAAGCCTCCCCCCTTACTGGGCGAAAGACGGGTGCTGACGCCGACCCGACGATTCGATGAACGCGAGGAGGTCCAGGATCTCCTCCTGGGTCAGTCCATCCACCAAGCCGGTCGGCATGGGGGAGATCTTCGAGGCAACCTTGGAGGAGACCTTCGTCTTCTCGACACGGATCTTCGCGTCCGGTTGGAGCGGATTGGGCAGGAGGACCAGTGAGTCCGGGGTCTCCTCGACCAGTCGTCCGGTGATGGATTCACCGTCCTTCAGGGTGACCGTGGTGTTCTCGTACTGCTGCGACAGCACCTTGCTGGGCTCGAGGATGCTCTCGAGGAGGTCGCGTCTCGCGAACCGGGAACTCACCGCAGTGAGGTCCGGGCCCACGCCTCCACCCTCACGACCGAACCGATGGCAGGCGAGGCACTGGGCGTCCACGAACGCCTGACGTCCCCGCTCGAAGTTCCGGTCCTTCGATGCGGAATCGAGGTATCCCGAGAGGTTGGCGACAGTCCATTCCTGGACGGTCGACCTCGCCTTGGCGGGTGGGAAGTCGCTCTTGCCCTTGCGACCCGAGGGGTTGGCGGCGATGTCGTTCAGGACCTGGGTGACCTCGTCCTTCTCGGCCGGGGTCAGGTTGGCCGTCGCATCCTTGAGGAAGTTCTTCAGGAAGTTGTTGAAGCTCGCGCCATCCCCGTAGGGCCGGCCGGCCTCGTCGAACCACCGCATCACGATGGGGTCATGGTTGTATCCCTCTCGGACCTTCAGCCAGTACTCGAGGTACTCCTTG
>SXGQ01388490.1_pt1 | contig 28243 bp, 23 predicted proteins | sample 3178371 | NCBI WGS metagenome assembly SXGQ01 (sample SAMN11356859, study PRJNA531348) | freshwater metagenome | isolation source: freshwater sample F1-20 | place: China: Fuxian Lake, Yuxi | collected 2017-12-25 | reverse complement strand
GGCGGGCGCCGCAGGAGCGGCGGGCGCCGCAGGAGCGGCAGGCGCGACTGCACCAGGTGCCACGACACCCGCCGGGGCCGCAGGCGCCCCCGGAGGCATGGCGTGGTCATGACCGTCGCCAGGTCCGTGTCCGCCACCGAGATGCCCCTCGGCGGCGGGCGCCATCGGCGGGGGCTCGGGCAGGAACTTCTCGACCTTGGCCGTCTTCTCGAGCTCGGCCACGAGCTTGCGACGCTCGGTGAAGAACTTCTTGTTCTGGAGGCTCTTGACGATCTGGTCCTTGACCTCTTCGAACGGCTTCTTGCGGTCCTCGCGCTTGTCGGTGACCTTGATGATGTGAAAGCCGAAGCGGGTCTTCACGGGGTCGCTGACGGAACCGACCTTCATCTTGAAGGCGACGTCCTCGAACTCCTTGACCATGCGGCCCTCGCTGAAAAAGCCGAGGTCGCCGCCCTTCGACGCCGCAGGCCCCTCACCGAGCTCGGTCGCGACCTTCTCGAAGGCCTCGCCCTTCTTGAGGCGCGCCTGCGCCTGCTTGACCTTCTCCATGGCCTTCGCCTCGTCCTCGGGCGTCGCGTTCTCGGCGAGCTTGATGAGGATGTGCGAGGCCTTGATCCCGGCCTTGTCGGTGTAGAAGCGCTCGTTCTTGTCGTAGAAGGCCTGCGCCTCCTCGGGGGTCACGCCGAGGTCACCCTTCTTCTCGAGCAGCAGCTCGAGGGCGCGGCGCTCGCGGATGCGCGACTCGATCGACTCCTTCGTCACACGGCCGTGCTTGAGGTAGTTCTCGAACTGCTCCTCGTTCTGGAAGCGCTTCTTGTACTCCTCGAAGCCCGCGGCCACGTCGGCGTCGGGGACGACGATCTGGGCTTCCTTGATGGCCTGGTTGATGAGCTCCTGCTCGATCATCCGCTTGAGGATGTTGTGCTCGATGCGGGCCACCCGGTCGGCCGGGATCTGGGCGCCGCGGGCCGTGATCTTGTCGACCTCCTCGTAGAAGGCCGTCGCCGGGATCTCGACACCGTTGACCTTCGCGACAGGCCCGGTCAGGCGCTCGGGCGCCTTCGGCGTCTCGTCGGCCTTCGGGGCCTCGGGCGCCTTCGGCGTCTCGGGGGCGGTCACGGCAGGCTTCTCGACGGGGGCGGGCTCTTCCGACTTGCCGCACGCAAAGAGCGCGAGCGAGGCCGCGGCGGGGAGGACGAACGAGGTGGCAATGGGCAGGCGGTAACGCTTCACGGGGCCTCCACAAGCAGACGCATTGGGTCAGGTTTCTTCAGCTGGTTCGCGATGCAACGGGGGTCTCTCGGACCACGCCCGACGCCGCGCGGCGGCGGACTATATCGACCCGGCCCCCGCCTGACAACATGAAAGCGGGCAAATCAAGGCGGAGCCGCGGCGCGCATGAACGTGCGAGGGGCGACGCCTCATCCCGGAGTCCCGAAGAGCGCGCCGCGGCCTGTCAGGGCCTTGACCCCGAGAAGTCGCAACGGCCAGGAGTCGGCAGGGCCTCGCAGAGCGCTGGCACGCGGATGACCGGGTCCCCCGCCCAGAGGCTGGCGACGAGGTCGATGAACTGCTGTTGGGCGGCGCGCGCGGCGTCCGTGTTTCGGATTGTGAACCCGTGAATCGCGTTGGGGTCGGTGCCTGGCGCAATGAATTGCGTGACCGCGCTCCGACCGCGGACCTCATCGGGGCTCACGGCGAGGTCGGCGATGGGGCTGACGGGTACTCCGAGGTGCACCGCGTCGAGGGCCGTCGCGACGAGCTCGCTGCCGATGTTCGGCATGACCGGATCCCCGATGCTGATCTGCACGGCGAAGATCGGCGCCACGGCGCGACGGTCGACCCAGACAGCGCCGTCCACCCGGTCCCAGACGTTCTGGGCCATCGCGCTGACGAGCTGGATCTCGGGCACGGTCGGAAAGCGCTGGGCGAGCGCGTAGGCGAGCAGGTCATACAGCATCGACTGGCCAAGCCAGTGCGTGAAGCCAGCCCCCGGGACATTGAGGACCCCGCCGACGATCGATGGCTCGAGCGAGGCATAGACGAGTCCCGTGACGCCTCCGAGCGAGCCTCCCGCCCAGATCGGGCTGTCGAGGCGGGGACGGCGGCCTGAGGCCGGGTTCGGGGTCCCGAGGAGACTGTCGGCGGCGAGCCGATCGGCGAGCGGGCCCCCGAGCGCCGCGTGGATCGCGGCGATCCCCGCCTGAGCGCGCATCATGCCAGACGCGATGATGGCGCTGCCGCCAACCGGGTTCGCGAGCGCGGCGACGCTCGTCCCGATGTCATCGGCGGTCCAGCCCTCGATCTCGATGCCGACCTTGGCCGCACCCGCGCCCGAGATCAGGGCGTCAAACGAAGTGTCGTTGACGTCACCGCCCGCCCCATGGCCGAACAGGACGATGCGGTAGTCTCCGGTCCCGCGCGGCAGGACGACGCGGAAGGGCACGTCGTACGGGGACGCCCCTGGCTCGGGGAGGCCCGTGATGCGCCCTGTCACGGTCGCGAGGAAGGCGGCCTCGGGCGGCGCTGGCGTCAGGGCGTCAACCTCGACCGAGGCGGTGCCGTCGACGACCGCACCGCGAGCGGCAGCGGCGAGGGCGAGGAGCGGACCGCGGGGATCCTCGGCGCTGCGGGTGGTGAAGTCCCAGACGCGCGCGACGTCGGCGAGGACCACGTCGGTCTGCGCGAGCAGGGCGCGAGCGGGGGCGTGGTAGGCGAAGAGGGCCTGCTCGTCGGGGGTCTCGGGAGGCGCGAGGCCGAGCGCGACCCGCGTGACGCGGTTCGGCTCGAGGGCGCCAGCACGAACGCTCGGCAGGCGCGTGACGATGACGAGGTGCTCCGTGGCCGGCGCCATCGGGCGGCGGACGTAGCCGACGAGGGCGGCCGGCCCATCGAGTTCGACGGGCGGGAAGAGGCGCCCCCGCACGAGGAGCTCGCGGCCGAAGCCATCCCCGGGTTCGGCAGCGAAGACGCGCATGGCGACCGCCGCGACCGCGGGGTCCACGTCACCTGGCGCGGGGATGACGATCGGGCTGACGCGCGAGAAGCCGTCGGCCCCCTGCATGGCGTCGAGCGGCTCGTCCTCGGGCAGCACGTCATTCGCGAGCGCCATGCGAAGACCGGTCCGGGTCGACGGATCGGCGGTCAGGAGGCGATTCGACGGCCATGGCAGGAAGCAGTGGAAGGGCTCGACCGGGTCACAGCGCGAGGTCAGCGGGGCCCGGGCTCCCGGGATGCGGGGCGGGAGCGGCGCGGGGGGAGCGGCGTCAGGCCCGTCTGGCGCGTCGACCTCGTCGGCCGGGTCGGCATCGTCGGCACCCGCGGCCTCCTCGACGTCGGCAGAGGGGAGGTCGGCACCGGCATCGACACCGGGCGCGTCGCCCTCGGGCGCGGTCATGGCATCCGCAGCATCACCGCCGCAGGCGGCCAGCGGGAGCAGCAGCGCGAAGACGGCGACGAGGTGGGGGCTGGGCCGGGCGTGGTTCGGGCTGAGCGTCAAGCGGGGCCTCCGCGTCGTTGGAAGGGGGCCCAGCATGCGGGGCGACGGTGACGGGCGCAAGGGTCTCGTCAGGCGGGCTTGAGGTGGGCCAGGCCGCCCGAGCGCACGAGGGTCTGCAGGTCGTCGTAGCCACCGACGAGGCGACCTTCGACGAACACCATCGGCACGGTCCGCCAGCCCGTCGCGTCGCTCAGGCGCTGTCGCAGCTCGGGGTCCGCCGTGAGATCGACCTCATCGAATGGCAGTCCGAGACCGCCAAGGAGGCGCTTGGCCGCAACACAATACGGACAGATGCGGGTCGTGTAGAGCACGATGGGACGTGCGGAGGGGTCGGGAGGCGTCATGGGATGAATCTCCTCAGGAGCAACGGGGGGCGTCAGGGCGGGAGCGATCGCTCGGCTCCAGAGACAGGCGGCGGGGCCTCGAGGTCCCGAAGGCCCGGGAGGCCGTCGGCGTCCCGCCCGATCGTGAGGGTGAGAGGGCCGCGCGGCGTGTCCCAGACGAGCTGCTCCGGGGTCGCGCCCACCAAGGGCGGGCGGAGGGGCAGGCGGGCGGCGGCCTCGAGGTGGTGCTCGAGTTCGAACCACGGGGGGCCACCTGGCAGGACCGCCACCTCGAGGTGCGGGGCGGACCCGCGATGCCGCACGAGCCAGGCTGCGAAGATCGCGAGATCGATTGGGATCGTGCGCGTGCTCGGCGTGAGCAGCGCGAGGTAGCGGGCCTCGGACCTGTAGGGCTCCCACTCTGCGTGGCGCTCGGCAAGAAGCCGGGCCGCAAGCGCCCGGGCCGTGGGAAGACCCGCGAGGGTCGTCAGGCCGGCGAGCGCCTCCTCGCGGGCACCGCGAGCCGCGGCGTTCCGCGCAAGAAAATACGTGATGAAGGGGTTCTCCGGCGCGAGCGGCGCGAGGGCGCGAAGGCGATGGTGGGCCAGCGTGAGGCGGAGCCCTTCTTCGATGGACAGGATCTCGCCGAGCTCCCGGTGCTGCAGCCCCTCGCGCGGCGCCCGCGCCTCGCGGAGCAGGGCCGAAAGCGTCGCCCCGTCCCCGAGCCAGCGCAAAAGCACCGCGTCGGGACGCCCCTCGGCGAAGACCACGACGCGCAAGGCCGCCTCGCCACGCACAGGCACGGCACAGACCGCGTCGACACATCGGACCGACGCCACCTCGCCGAGTCCACGCCGGAACGCCGAGAGGGCGGCACGTGCATCGCGGCGCGCGGCCTGACCCAGCGCGCCGACGGCGGGACCATCCCACCACAGGACAGGCGCGAGATCGGGCGGGACGCGACCGCGAGCGACCTCCCCGAGCCATCGCGAGGCGTCCGCGTCGACGAAGGCCTCGGGCGGCGCGTCCGACATCGTCCACGCTGCCCCACGGGACCGGGCCGGGCGCCAGCCATCCGCCACCACGAGGCGCTGTCCCTCGGCCGCGACCACGACGCGCCCGACGGCGGGTGCTCCCGGGGTCCAGGCTGCGCTCCCGGCCTCGGAGGCGTCGCCGTGGTCGTGGTCGTCGAGGGTCGTTTCTGGCTCGGTCAGCTCGGGAGGCCTCCCACCGCCGGGCTCGGTCGGCGGGACAAGCCCGCGGTGAGCGAAGGTCGAGCGGGTGTCGTGACAGCGCGCGCCCGGATCGAGCGGCTTCACGCAGCTCGCCACGAGGAGCGGCGGGAGGGCACACAAGAGGCGGTAAACGACGTGCATCGGGGCCAAGCCTAGCAGGGCCCGCGGCCGCGCGCGACCATGGCGCGCGACTTGACGGACGCGTCGGCTGCGTCGACGCTCCTCGCCCCATCCGTCCGAGGTCGACGCGCCCCATGGCCGAGCACCGCAACTACATCACGCCCCGCGGCTACAAGCGCCACCGCGACGAATACCAGTGGCTGCGGGTCGTCGTGCGCCCCCGCATCGTGGAGGAGGTCGCCCACGCGGCCTCGCTCGGCGATCGGTCGGAAAATGCCGAGTATATTTACGGAAAGAAGAAGCTGCGGGAGGTCGACCGCCGGCTGAGGCACCTCGCGCGCCGCATGGGGGCCTGCGAGGTGGTCGATCCGGCGATCGATCGGGGCGACACGGTCTTTTTCGGGGCGACCGTGACCCTCGCCTGGCCCGACGGCGCCGAGCGGCGCTTCGAGGTGATCGGCGAGGACGAGATCGAGGCCGCCTCGGCGGACAGCGCTCAGGGCGGCGAGGCCGGGCGGATTTCCTGGCGGTCACCACTCGGCCAGGCCCTGCTGCGGCGGCGGGAGGGGGACACGGTCAGCTTCCGGAGCGGCCCTGAGGCCCGCGTGGTGCGGCTCGAGATCCTCGAGGTCGCCTACCTGTCTCAGACGGCCGATCCACCCTCGGACTGGGAGCAGCACCAGGCTGAGATGCGGACGCGCGCGGCGCTGCGCGGGGAGAGCGTCGTCGAGCCGCCGCTCGACCTCGCGGCGCTCGAGGACGCGGCGGAGGCGGACGACGCCAACGAGGCCCGGCCCGAGCCTGCGGCGGCCAGCGAAACCTCGAACATGGACGTGGCGTCCGTGATCGTCGCGGTGGGCTCCCGATAATCCTGACAAGGTGTCAGGGATCCCGGCTGCGGCGCGGCGTAAGGCGGGCGGTGGCGCCAGCCTTCGGGCGGGGTGCGCGAGCGGCGCGGGCGGGCTTCGACCCACGGCCAGGCTTGGACGTGCGGGCCGCCTTGCCCCGGCATTTCCCCTTGAGCGCCAGCGTATAGGACGCCGCCCGCGGAGGCCTGTCCCCGCGCGGGTCCTCGACCTTCAGCACGACCTCGGTGTCAAGCGAGGCCCGGACGGTCGTGATGCCCCCGCGCGAGCTCCGGGCGCTGACGCCGCGGCCGATGGCGGCGAGACGGCCGCCCCAGCCGCCACGCTGCGACTTGAGCCGCACGTCGAGGACGTCGCCGGCGTGAAGCTTCACGACGAAGGCGTGAGCATCATACCGCCCGCTCGAGAAATCCTCGGCGTAGGTCTTTTGCGTACACGCATACTCCCCGCGCCGCACGAGGACACGCCCGACATCATCGTCAGCCTCGTCGTCGGTCTCACCCGCGTCGTCTGCCTCCGCCGCGTCATCGTCGGAGGCGGATCCACGGCGCGGCACCCCGCGGGCCGCAGCCGTGCGGCTCCCGAAGGTCCCGGGACGCGGCGGGGTGGCGACCTTTGACACACCGTCTCCGTGCGTAGGCACAAACTTGTATTTGTTGCTTTTTTCAACGGTCGTGGCTGCGAGGTCGACGTCGCCGAGGCCCGTCGGGAGCCCCTCGCAGGAGGCGGTCGGAGGCAGGCCAACGAGAGGCGCTACGTCGACCCGATGACCGCCCGGGGCCTCGATGTCGAGGTGAAGATGCGGCGCCGACTCCTGGACGCCGGTGCCGCCCATCAGCGCGAGCTCGTCGCCGGCCTCGACGATGCGCCCGGGGTGCATGTCAGGGTGGATGGCGCCCATGTGCATGTAGCGGATGATGTGGCCCTTCAGCGGCCCGTCGACGCCGCGGGCCACGATGATGTTGCCCGAACGCCAGCGCCCCTTGCGGCGCGTGAAGAAGGCGACCTCGCCGTAGCCCTCGACGAAGGCGCGGCGCGGCAGCACGGAGCGGCCGCGCTTGACGGTGCCACGCCGAAGGTCTGGCGTGCCGAAGAGCTCGGGGTTCTGATCGCCGCGTCCGATGAAGACGATCTCGGCCCGCGCCATCGAGCGGATCGGAGTGCCGAGCCCCCAGAGCGGCCCGAGGCCGCCGAGGTCGATCCCCTCGTGGTGGTGGCGCATGCCCCGGATGCAGCGCCCGAAGCCGCGGAACATGCGATCGGGCGGGTAAGGCGCGGCGATGCCGTCGTCGCGAATGCGGGGGCGGTAGAAAGGATCGCGCGGATCGGCGAGCTGCGGCCCACTGCCGCGCGGCGGAGGCGTGTGGGCTGGCGCGAGCGGCACTTCGACCTCGTCGGGCGCGAGCTCCTCGTCGCCTAAGCCCTCATCGCCGTGGCTCGACGCGACCTCGGGGTCGTCCGCGTCCGCCGAAGCCGAGTCCGCCACAGGATCGCGCCCCGACGTCTCCCGCCCGGTGGCGGCCGGTGTCCCTGCGACGCTGGCGGCGTCGCGCGGGGAGCTGCTGCCCACGCGCGTCAGGAAATCACGCGATGGGCTGCTGCGCGTCGGGGCCGCAGGCGCGCTGGGCAACGACACCTCCGGCCCGCTGGCCGACCGGGGCGCGGGGTCGGGCAGCGGCTCGTAACGGACCTCACCCGACCCGGCCGGGTTCGCGAGCGGTGTGGGGGAGCGCCCGCGCACCCCACGCTTCGGACGCTCGGAAGGCGGCGCGTCACGGCGAGCCGGAGCCGGAGGTCGCACAAGGTCGTGCGCGGCCGTGTCGCGCCCGCGCGCAGCGACCGGGATGACCTCGACGCGCGAGCCGGTCGCCTCTTCGTGGGCCTCGTAGCGCCGGACATGCGGACGCCATCCACCCGAGCAAGCCGCGAGGGCGACGGTGAGGAGGGCGGCGGCGAGCGCGCGGGCGCACGCGGCGGTGAGGCGTGACGGCATCGGGCGCGACGCTAGCCCGGGCGATCGGAGGCGTCGAGAAATGTCCACCTCGCGGCCCGCGCCCGCGCCCCCTTTGCCAGCCGCCTCTCCGTCCCTACCGCTTGTCTTGCGGCGTTGCGGCGTGTTAGCTGCCGGCGCTGGGGGGGATCACCGACTGGCCGTATCTCCCCGGACGCCATCCCGCCCGGCCAGCCGCACCGTTGCCTCGAGAGCGCCGCCATGATCATCCGCAAATCCCGGACTGAAATTGAGAAGATGCGCCTCGCGGGTCAGGTCGTGGCCGACGTCCACAAGGCGCTGCGGGACATCCTGCGGCCAGGCCTGTCGACGCTCGAGCTCGACCGCCTCGCGGAGGCGAGGATCCGCAAGGCGGGCGCCATCCCGACGTTCAAGGGCTACCCGGCGCAGAGCGACGCGCCGTTCCCCGCGACCCTCTGCATCTCGATCAACGAAGAGATCGTCCACGGTATCCCTTCCGCCGAACGCATCCTGAAAGAGGGTGACATCGTCTCGATCGACTGCGGGGCGACGCTCGACGGCTACGTCGGGGACTCGGCCTGCACGCTCATCGTCGGTGAGACCCACCCCGAGTGGCGGCTGCTCGTCGAGCGGACGCGCGAGAGCCTCTACCGCGGCATCGCGGCCGCGATGGCAGACAATCGCATCGGCGACATCGGGCACGCGGTCGAGTCCTACGCGCGCACGTTCGGCTACGGCGTCGTCGAAGACTACTGCGGTCACGGGGTCGGGCGGCGCCTGCACGAAGAGCCGCAGGTCCCGAACCTCGGCGTGCCGGGCACGGGCAAGCGCCTGAAGGCTGGCTGGTGCATCGCGATCGAGCCGATGATCAACCTCGGGACCCACGAGACCGAGGAGCTGCCAGACAAGTGGACGGTCGTGACGGCCGACCGCAAGCCATCCGCGCACTGGGAGCATACCATCGCCATCACCGAGGACGGCCCGATCATCCTGACCTCGCGCGGGGATGACCCGCCCGGCCCCTGGATTCCCGGGACCTCTCCGGTGACCTGACGTCCGCCAACGCAACGGAGCCCTCTCAATGTCCAGCCTGGTCATCGAACGCCTGACACAGCTCCTCGCCTCGGTTCGCCTCGCGCTGACGGTGGATCCGGTCTCGGGAACTGTTCGCATCCGTTGGGAAAAGCGGGACTTCGACGTGGCGGCGCTGCCGCTCGACGACCTCGATGAGGACGCCATGGCCGGTGAGCTGCTCGCTGTCGCGGCTGGGCTCGAGGCGGCCATCAAGGCGCCTGGACGGGTCAACGTGCCGGGCGAGGCGCTGCGAGACGGGGTCAAGGCGCTGCTGCCGCGCGTCGAACGGGGCCGCTTCGTCGCGGCCTATGATGCGGTCAAGCTCGGGCTCGGGCTCGGCCCCGAGGCCCGCCTGCTCCACGCACCGCTCGGCGGCGGGCTCGTGGCGGTTCACGTCGAGGACGAAGGTTGGAAGTTCACCCACTTCAACGTCGGGCGGTATGCGAGCTGGGATACGACGATCGGAACGGTCACGAGCGCGGCCCGCTCGAACCTGTATCACCGCGAGGCGCTCGATCACCTCGCGTGCGAGGTGCGGGTGGGCGACGGTTACGACGCGGGGCGCCTCGTCCTCGTCGATGACGTCTACTACGACCGCGGCGGACCCGATGGCGTCGAGGTCGCGGTACCCCATCGTGACCTGTTGATAATCGCGCCGCCGGGCGGCTCCCTGTCACGGCCCGCCGTACGGCAAGCGTACGATCATGCGGCCTACCCGATCTCACCTGCGGTGTTCGTCTCCCATCGGGGGTCGCTGCGCCTCGCGGACTGAGTCGACCGCGGCCTTCAGATCGCGAGCTTCGCCACGACCGGCAGATGCCGACTGCCCATCAGCGGCAGCGGCATCGCGGGCGCGACGACTTCGACTTCGCGTGTGAGATAGATGTGGTCGAAGGCGTGCTCGGGCATCTCGGCCGGGAAACTCGGGAAGCACTCTTCGCCAGCCGCATTTCTGAGGTAGGGCCCGAGCTGCAGCATATCGGGGTCGTCCGCCTCGGCCTGGAAGTCGCCGAGCGCGATGAGCGGCGTCGCCTGGGTCTGGGCGTGGCGCACGACCGCAGCGATCTGGAGCGCGCGGTCGATGGGGTTCGGCGAGAGCTGCGTCACGAGCACGCTCATCGGGCCCTTGGGCGTCACGACGGTCGTCGACAGGATGCCGCGTTGTTCGTCCTTGCGCTTGGGCAAGCGGTGGCGGGTCCACGGACCGAGCGGGACACGTGAGAAGAGGGCCACGCCGAGCGCTGGGCGATCGTCGGGGGTCGGCGCTGAACGGGGCTCGGTCGTCCCGGGCGTGAACGTCTGGGTGGCGGCGAAGCGGAAATGGCCAAGCCCGCTGTGGCGCGACAGGAGCTGGGGCTGATTGCCCTCGGCGCCCTCGAACCAGTCGATCCCCACCTCCTGGACGGCGACGATGTCCGCCTCGGCCATGATGTCACCGAGGGTCTTCAGGTCGCTGTCACGCCCGAGGCGGATATTGTAAGTCATCACCGAGAACTGCATCGGACGGAATCCTTCGGATACCTTCGCGGAAACCCGGACGAGGTGGTCGGGCGGACGCGCTGGCGGCAAGCCGGGACGCTCTTCCCTTGATCCTATCGCGTCTGAGCCCGGTCGACAAGCCGACTCGCGCGGCAGGGCGCGTTGCAAGGATGCGCGGGGATCAGGCGAGCGCGCGGCCTTCACGCAAGGTCAACCACGGATTGCGCGTCGGGACGCCGTGGCAGACGCGCATCTCGCCGAGGGCTGGATCGACCACGACGACGCCGTTCGTGTTGAGTCCGTCGAGGTCGTCGCGGCAGATGGCGTTCGCGCCGTCATCCGTATCGGCGAAGAAGTCCTCGAGGGTGGCGCGCGCGATGCGGCCCCCGTGAGCCTCGGCGAGGGCCTCGAGGCGGCGCTGGCGGGCGAGCGAGGAGGCCCCGGGGGCAGCACCCTCGATGGCCTTCACGTCCGGGTGCAGGGCGTGGTTGGCGTGGACGGCGAACGCGGTCTCGGATGTCAGGTCGGAGCGGAAGACGCGGCGCGCGCTGCACTCGAAGCCAGCGGCCTGGCCGTCGGCCGACGCGAGCCAGTAATAATGGGCTCCGGCGCGGTGGGCACGGGTGATGACGCGGGCCGCGTCGTCGAAGGTCCGGCAGCCGAGAGCGGCGTGCAGGATGGAGAGGTAGTTGACGCCCGCCCGGGCATCCGTCGTGCGGATGTTGGTGGTCCCGACCGCGAGACCGGCGTCGTTGAGCCCGATGAGGCTGAGACACCCGTCGGTCGTGAGGGTCCAGGTCTCGGGGGCACCCGTCGGGGCCCGGTGGACCGTGATGACGTGCGGCAGGTTGTCGGTCGCGAGGTCCCAGGTCTGCCCTGCAAGGACGCGGCCAGCGGCGGTCGCCGTACCGTGGACGAGGATCGAGGTGCAGCCGTCGGCCTGCGAGGTCTCGGGCCAGGCGAGGCCGTCGCGGAAGTCCGTGAGACCGTTCATGGCGAGGACCTCGATGAGCGGCATCGCGGCGCCCTCGGCGATGCCGACGAGCTCGTCCCAGCCCGCCGGATCGAAGTCGCGCGTCAGCGGGGCCGAGCGCTCGGCAAGCGCGAGGAGGTCGGCCACCGTCGCCCGCTGGCCGCCGAAGCGCAGCGCCTGCTCGAGGGCGTTGCGGACGCGGAGATCGTAGAGGGCGGCGATGGCGTCCCGGCAGGTCTCGCCGAAGGCCTGCCCGATGGCTCGTGGGGTCCCGGAGAAGCTGTAGCTGCGCATGGCCTGATCTTAGCCCACTGCATGGCGCGACGAAAAGGGATTTGCCATCGCCCCCTCGCACGGCGATGATGGTGTCCCATGTCCTGTCCCCTCGCCTCGCCTCGCGGCCTCGCTGACCGCCTCACCGTCCTCGCCGCCGCGGCCCTCGCCCTCGTGGCCTGTGGCGATGCACGCGACGGCGCGAGACGCGACGACCCGGACGTCCGCGACGCGGTGGCGACGACCAGTGACGCAGGCGACCTGGACGAGGCTGGCGTCGAGCCGGAAGACGCCGCTGCAGAGGACACCTCCGTCGATGTCGAGACGCCCGCTGGCGACACCTCCGAGGAGGTCCTGCCGCTGCCGCCCGCACCGCCCGCGGTCTGGCTGACGGTCGCCGAGGTGCCACGAGAGATGAACGGCAGCGTCGACTCGGTCGCGTCCCCGCTCAGTTGGCGCCTGCGCGTCAACCGGGCCCACGTGACGCTCGACGCGTTCGCCGAAGCGGGCAGCGGGCCCATCGCGTGGTCCTCCGCGACGCTGCGCTGCGATGACGGCGGCGGGCCGCGCGACATGGGACCGCTCGAGGTCCTGAGCCCCACCCGGGCCCGGGTCGTGGTGGGGGCGCTGAGCCCGTTCGCTGACGGCGCCGCGGTCGTCTGCACGGTGACGGCCCCGCTCGATGGCGAGGCGCCCGCGGACGGACCCGCCGTGGCGACCGCCGCCATCGCCTTCGACGCTGCCGAGCTGCCGCCCGAGCTCGACCCGTTTCCAGCGGTCGAGACGTGGCTTGTCACGTTCTCGCGCGACATCTTCCACACGACCATCACGCCGCGCGGGGACCAGACCGCCTCGGTCGTGTCGGCACACGTACCAGAGGGTGACGGCGTGCGCGACCTCGACGAGGCGCTCTTCGCCCTCGGCCTCGGAACGCCCGCGAACCCCGACGCGACCGCCATCATCCGGGCCCAGCTCGCGCGCAACGTCGCAGCGCTGACCCGCCGCTTCTACGAGCTCGACGACCCCCTCGGGCCCCGCATCGCCTTCGTCTTCGAGGGCGAGCCCGAGGCAGAGCCGCTGCTCGCCCTGTCGGCCGCCGAGCTCGACGCGCGCCGTGTCTCGCGCATCGCGGTGGGTGGCGACGGTGCTCTGGCGGATCAGGCGGCTGGCACGTTCGGACGGGCCTGGATCGACTGGAACAACCAGACACCTCAGGACAACACCCGCCACGGGGTTGGCGTCTTCCCGACAGCCCTCGCGCGCGCGGCCTTGAACCAGCCCATCGCGGCGCTGCTGCTCGGCGACTGCCGGCCAGACCTCGGTGGCGTGCCGTTCGGCGCGGACGCGGGCGATCGGCACTTCCTCGGGCAGGACGGCGTACCGCCCGACGTGCCCGAGGCCTCGCTCGCGCGGGCCGAGCTGCACGACCTGCTGATGCGCTTTGCAGCCCTCGGCATCGCGTCGATCCTCGCCCACGAGGTCGGACACAGCCTGGGCCTCGTACCGCCAGGCCCGACGCCGCAGGGTCTGTTCGCCGAGGTCGCGGTCGACTTCGTGGCCGCTGTGACGACGGCCGCGCACATCGACACCCCCGGCCTCAACCTGATGCAGACCGGCGGCGCCGCGAGCATCGGAGAGATCCTGGGCGGCGCCGAACCGCGCTTCGAGCCGCTCTCGCGAGCCTACCTGCGGCGGATGCTCGTCGTCGGCCCGGTGGTCGAATAATTCCCAAAGCATTCAACATACGTATTTGCCTACCCGCCTCACGCCCTCGGAGCTCTCCATGCGCCGTCCCCTTCCGCGCGCGGTCCTCGCCGCCGCCTCCCTCCTCGCGACCGCCTGCGGGGACAGCACGACGACACCATCGCCGACGACCGCCGAGGCCGGGACCCTCACGGGCCCGGACGCGGGCGCAGACACCACCCCTCCAGCCCCCCCGCAGCCCGCATGGAAGCATGTCGGGCCGGTCATGGCCGGACCCGCCAGACCGGCCACCTTCCCGCTCTTCGTCGAGCGGACCGCGGACGTCATCGCCCCAGAGACGCGGCTCGGAAACGGGCGGGCCATGGTGGTCGACTTCGACGGAGACGGGCGCGACGACCTCGTGGCGCTGCCGACGGACGCCGGTATCGAAGCCCCAAACAGCCCGCGGTTCCTGCGGAACACGACCACGCGCGGCGGCACCTGGTCCTTCGAGGACTGGACCGCACGCTCGGGGCTCGCTGGGGAGCCGATGGTGCTCCTCGTGTTCGGCGACATCGACAACGACGGTGACCAGGACGCCTTCTCGGGGACATCCTTCCGCAGCGCGCCTGCCGAGCCAGGCCTGTGGCGGAACGACGGGAGCGGCCACTTCGTCCGCGAGACCCTCCCCGGGCTGCGACCGCATCGCAAGACGCCTACGATCTACAAGGAAATGTCAGCCGCGACGCTCGCCGACTTCGACCGCGACGGAAACCTTGACCTTTACATCGGCTTCTTCAACGACGGCGACCTCAACAGCAACTACTACGCCCCGAGCCAGGACGAGCTGTACCGCGGCGACGGCTTCGGCAACTTCGCCATTCAGACGCTGCCAGACCAGCATAACCCACTGACTTCACAGGTGAACCCGGATTACGCCGGCGTCGCCCGCCGCACCTACGGGCTGTGCCCGGCCGACTACGATGACGACGGCGACCTCGACCTCTTCGTGAACAACTACGGCGCTGGGCGGCCAGCGATGGACTCGGAGCCGCTCTACTGGGACTGGAACCTCCTCTGGCGCAACGACGGGGTCATGGCCATGACCGACGTCGGGGTGGCCTCGGGCGTCCACGCGACCATGCGGGGCATCGGCGGGGTCGAGGAGGAGAAGCCGGTCGTCATGGGCGGCAAGACGTACCCCGGCCCGATCGGCGGCAACGGCTTCGGCTGTCACTGGGGGGACTTCGACAACGACGGCGATCTCGACCTCATCGTCGGGACCATCGCCCACCCCGATTACAGCCAGACGGACCGAACGATGCTGCACGTGAACCCGGGCGGCGAGCCTGGCAGCCCACGCGCCTTCACCGAGGAGAGCGCTGCGCACGGACTTGAATATTACGAGGACGAGCTGCACGTCTTCTTCATCGAGCTCGACGGCGATGGGCGGCTCGATCTCGCGGTGAGCCGCCTGCGCGGCGGTTCCAAGCAGGAGTTCTACCTGCAGGGCGCCGACGGGCGCTTCGCGATGAAGTCGTGGACCGAGACAGGGGTCGACATCGCGCGCCCAGGGCCGACCCTGTGGCTTGACGTCGAGGGCGACGGCGACCTCGATTTCTTCATGCCACAGAGCGCCACGGGCCGACTCTTCGAGAACCGGGCGGCCGACAACGGGTGGCTGAGCCTGACGCTTGTCGCGAAGGGGCCCCGAGACGCGACGGGCGCACGCGTGACGCTGAAGTCCTTTGTCGGCCCGCAGATGCGCGAGGTCATTGGCGGCAGCGGCCACTACAACACGCAACAGAGCCGCGAGGTGCTGTTCGGGCTCGGCGGGGACTCGGGCGCCCGCGAGGTGACCATCCGCTGGCCTGACGGCGAGGTGCAGACGCTCGGCGACGTGCGGGCGAACTTCGCGCTGAAGGTCGTCCAGGGAGGTGACATCACGGTCCTTGCGAGCCCGGCCCCGACGGCCGAGGCGCCTTGACGCGGGACGACGCTTGGGGTCTGCTGCGCCCGTCGCGGGTCCACCGCGCCTGAAGGAACCCCGATGCAGATAAACCTGCCCGCCCTGCCACTTCCGCGCCTCCACAGCCTCTTCGCCTTCGAGCACGCCCGCGGCTTCGCGGCGCTGCTCGGGCCCGTCCTGCTCGGTCAGTGGCTCCTGCCGTGGGGCGGCGGGCTGTGGTCCTGGAACCTGGGCGCTGGAACGTGGTGGGGGCTGCTGGCCGGGGTTGTGCTCACCGCGCTCGCCTTCGCGCCGATCCCGGATCTCAAGCGCGGCCACGTCTTCCTCGCGACCGCGGTCCTCGGGGTCATGGGGCTCGGGTGGACAGGGGCCATCCTCGGCGCGGGGTTCTTCTTCTTCCTGTCGAGCCTCGGCCTCTACGGGCTCGCGACGGTGCTGACAGCGCTCATCCTCTGGAGCCGCAACGGGCATCGCCCCTTCTACGAGAAGCTGCTCCTCGTCGGGCTGGGGGCTCTCGGGCTCGGGCTCATCCTGCCGATGGGGTTCGGTGTTCCGCTCGCGCGCATCTTCTCGCACCTCGGCGACGACGCGCCCAACATCCTCGCGCGGCTCCTCTTCACCCTGCTTTCCCTCGGCGCCCTCGGGCTCATCGCCCTCGTCGTGCTGAACGTGCTGCTGAAGAAGGACACCGCAGACCGCGCCCAGGTCGAGCGCCTCGCTGTCGCCCTGTCCTACCTGCCCGTCGCCGCCCTGTTCATCTACGGATTCTTCTCGTTCTTCAGCGTCTTCGGCATCGCGATGCATCTGCTCATCACCATCGGCGCGAGCCTCTTCCTGTCGGTTCATGCTGCGGTCGTGACGATCGAGCGCGCGGACGCAGGCGAGAGCTTCCAGGCGCTCATCGCGCGGTCCTGAGCCGGATTTGTGACAGACTATTATGCCAGCCTCGCGTCCCACCCCGACCCAGCGCGCCAAGTGGGGTGGGAGAGCCGGCTGGCGCAACTGACACGCTTCGCTGCGGTGGCCGCGACGTTGCGGCCCGAGGACGCGGTGGTCGACGTCGGCGCCGGGCTCGGCGACCTGACGCGCTACCTCGCACACACCCACCCCCGCGCGCGCTGCACGGGGGTCGAGGCCCGCCCGGCCTTCGTCGCGCGAGCGGCCTGCATGGCGCCGCCGGTGACGCTGACGCTCGGGCGGCTCGGTGACGGCCTGACGCTGCCCGAGGCCGACGTCGTGGTCGCGATCGGGGCGCTCGTTGACGGACGCCCGCTGACGGACGGTGGGACCCGGCTCGGGCGCGTCCGCGCGATGCTGACAGCGCTCCTTGGCGCCGCGAGGCGGCACGTCGTCGCGATCTTCGCCGCCCAGGAGGGGCTCGAGGCAGACCCCCTGCGCGCCGCCGACCCCGCACTCGGAGGCCTGCGCGTGAACGAGCTGTCATGGATCCTGCCCGACGGCTTGGCGGCGCAGGTCGTGACCGACGTCCTCCCGAGCGACCTTGTGGTGGTCCTCGCCAAGAACGCGGCCGAGCTGCCGGACCTGCCCAGTGGCGAGGCGTTGCGGGACGCGGCGCGAAACCACCCGATGGCGCCAGCCTGTCCCATCGAGGCCCTGCGCTTCGCGCTCCTCGCCCGGGAGCGCGCGCGGGCGGAGACGCTGCTCGCGAGCGGCCGACGCGACACCCGACTGGTGCGGGACCCGGCTTGGCGACTGCTCGAAGCCCGCTACGCGCTGCTGTCCGACAGTCCCCAGTGACAGTGGCGCCTGTTCGCACCGGGCGTGACGCGGATTTTTCGAACGGGGACGACCGCGAGGCTGGACCACCCCCCACCTTCGCATTAGCTTCCGCCGCATGACGATTGCGGCGACAGCACGGTGGGCGTCGGGGCTCGGAGCGATGGTCGCGGCCTGCGGCGCGTCTGGCGAGGGCCAGATGCCGAACGACACGGCCGAACGGGTCGTCGAGGCGCTCAACCGCGCCGACCTCGACGACTACCTCGACGCGATGCCGAGCCCGGCGCAGCTCGCGCAGCACTTCGACTGCCCGCCCGAACGCGCGCTCGTCGCGGCCATCGAGCGCACCCGCGAGAATGCTCCCGGGCTGCTCGACGCGTGGCGCACCGCGGGGGTCCGCATGTCGCTCAGCACCTTCGATCTCACGCACGCCGAGCACCTCGCCCTCGCCCCAGGTGACACCCACCGCGACTGTCTGGTGAAGGCGCCCGTCCAGGTGGTCACTGTGGGCGTGACGCTCGAGATGCAGCGCGAAGGACGCACCGAGAAGGTCATCGAGGCCTGGCCGTTCTGGCGATTCTCCGACGATCCGGCGTGGTATCAAGCCCGCTTCTGAGCCCTGACGGAGCTATCCATGCCCTGCCTCCGCCCGACCGCCGCGGCCGCCCTCCTCCTCCTCAGCGCCTGCAGCCGCGAGGCGCCGCCTGCGCCAGCCCCGACCGCTCCCGCCGAATCGACGCCCGCGCCAGCGCTCACCTCGGACACAGCCCCGACCGCGCCCCCCGTGACTCCGGTGGCCGCTCCCACGTGCGAGCCCGCCGAGGTCGCGACGGCCGCCACGACCTTGCGGCTTGACACGGTCCGGCAGGGACCGGCTGGACAGGTCCGCGCCTGCGGCGACCTCGCGGAGGGACGCGCCTGCCTCGTCATCGACCCCGCGACAGGCCGCCGTGAGCTCCTCCGCCTGCCAGACGGTGACGTCGACCACCTCCCGGCCTGGCCGCCTGGCTTCGACGACGGGTTGCGAATCGAGGACGAGCGTCCGGTCACCCGCGTCTGTACGCCCGCAACCCAGGGCTGCAAGGTGCTGCATCCGGACCGCGCCGCCACGGCGCGCTTCAACGCGGATCGGACGCAGTCGGTGTTGACGGTCGTCAATGCCGAGGGGGCGGACGCGGGCGGCAAGACCCTCTTCGTCCATGACGTCCACAACCAGGGCGAGCGCCTCGCGGTGAAGCTCGACGGCGCCTCGGTCGGAGACTGCAGCTTCGCGCGCTTCGTGGGGCCGAACCTCGTCATCGGCGTCGGCCCCTGCGACCCACCCGCCCGCGGCGCGGTCACCGCGTGGCTCGCCGAGCCGCTGACGGGCAACCGCATCGCACCGATCGGAGGCGAGGCCGCACCTGTCGGGCTGCAAGATGGCCAGTTCGCCAACCTCGCGGGAGACCGCTGGGCGTTCCGCGCGGCTGACGGGGCGAGCCTCATCGTCCAGGACGTCCGGACGGGGGCCATCGAGGCCGCGATCGAGCTCGGGGTCACGCCGTCCGCAACCCGCAGCGCGGCCTTCATCGTCGCGACCAGCCCTCAGGAGGCCCTCGTCGTGGCACAGGCCCCAAGCGCACCTGTCACGGCGACGCGTGTCGACCTAGCGACCCGCAAGGCGGTCCCGCTGTCGGCCCCGCCAGCATGCCCCGCGCATCCCTGAGGCAGACGCGCGCGTCTCAGCCCGCGTTCAGGATGGACGACGGCCCGCCTTGCATCCAGCGCGCGGTGGCCGCGAGGCCCCTGACGAGGGGGGACGCGAGGGTCAGGCCAAGCTCGGCCTTCAGTCGGCCGATGTCCGCGCGGGAGTGGACGATGTCACCCGGACGGGCGTCCGTGCAGGTCACCGGGACCTCGCGGCCTGTGGCCTCGCGCACCGCCGCCGCAAGCGCCGTGAGGCTGATCGCATGTCCAGTCCCGACGTTCAGCGCCGCTCCGTCGCGCGGCCCGCGAGCGAGCGACGCACGAATCGCCTGCACGACATCGCCGACCCAGACAAAGTCGCGGGTCTGCGCGCCATCGCCGAAGATGACGAGGGGCTGCCCGGCCACGGCGCGCGCGATGAAGATCGAGATGACGCCCGCGTAGCCGCTCTGGGGGCTCTGACGCGGTCCGTAGACGTTGAAGAAGCGCAGGTTGGCGGTCGGGACACCGTGCAGCTGCGCGCTCTGCCGCGCATAGTATTCGGCGCCAAGCTTGTGGGCCCCATAGGGACTCTGCGGCTCGCAGCGGGCCTCCTCGCGGGCGGGCAGCGGCACGTCCCCGTAGACGGCCGCCGAGGACGCGAGGACGACCTTGCGCGCGCCCACGGCACATGCGTAATCCAGGACGTGAAATGCGCCATCCAGATTGATCGCGCGGTCGGCCATCGGATCGCGGATCGAGGCTGGCACCGAGACCTGCGCCGCGAGGTGGACGACCGCTGTGAGGGGCCCCTTCGCTGCCGTGAGGGCTGAGAGCTGGGGCCCGAGCGCGCGCCTGACGTCGCCCTCGATCAGGGTCAGCCGGTCGGAGGCCGCCGCGAAGGCGTCGGCGAGGTTGTCCCGCGAGCCCGTCGACAGGTCGTCGAGCACGGTGACGCGGTGCCCGTCTTGCAGCAACCGCTCGACGAGGTGCGAGCCGATGAAGCCGGCTCCGCCGGTCACGAGGATGTGAGACAACTGCATGGGATATCCCTTCGTGGTGGCTCAGGTGCCAGCAGCCTGCAGCGCGGCCTCGACGCGGGCCCGCCACGCTGGCGGAAGGACCGGGGCGTCGACCTCGTTGAGCGCGACGCGCGCGGCCCCGCCGTGACCCTGCCCGATCTTCGCGAGCAGCGTCGCCATGAAGACGTCTGGCGTCCGCGGGGCGAGGCGCGACCAGTCGAGGACCTCCGCCCAGTCGCTGAGCTCGGCGGAGGCCACGGTGATGACGCGCAGCGCGAGATCCCGCTGGTCCTGTGCGAGGTTGCGCGTACCACGCGCCTGGAAGGCGAGGCGGCGTGCCTCGTGAAAGTCGCTGGCCTGGAACGCGTTCGTTGCCTCGGCGAGCAGCGCATCCGCCGCCGAGTCGCGCGCGGGTGCGCTCGGCGCGGCACCCGACGGGCCGCGGAGCAGGCGCTGGTTCTCGAGCCCCCACAGGACGCCGAGAATCGCGAGCATCGTGGACTGGATGACGAAGAGCCCGACGACGACCGCGCCCGCCGAGAGCACGAGGCCTGTCAGGTGGACGAGGCGCTCGGCTCGCGCCTCGGGCTTGATGACGCGCAGGAGGCCAAGCCGCAGGAGGTGGCCACCGTCGAGCGGAAAGATCGGGACGAGGTTCAGGAGCCCCCACACGAACGAGTAGAGCACGAAGACGCCGACGAAGAACCCACCCGCCTCCGTCGGTGGCAGGTCGCCAGCCGCGAGGTGGACGACGCCTGCCACGCCGAGCTGCGCGAGGGGACCCGCGGCCGTGATGAGGGCCTCTCCGCCTCGCGTCGGCGCCCGGTGATGCAGGCAGAGTCCGCCCCAGCCGTGCAGGATGACCTGCGGCTCGAGCCGCAGGCGCCGCGCGACGAAGGCGTGGCCGAGCTCATGGACGAGGAGGGTCGCGACGACCGCGAGCAGCACGAGGATGACCCCCTGCCCGCCCGCCGTGCGGTGCATGTAGCCAAACCACGCGAGCAGCAGGAAGAAGCCGAGGCTCGCGCGGACGGGGATACCAGCGACCGAGAAGAGGTGAAAAGCGGCCATGGTGTGCAACAATGCACACGCGGGCGTGGCGCGCAAGGTGCGACCAGCCAGTCCCAGCCGCTCCCGGGCGCTTCCGGGGCCCAACGACCGACCGCCACGGGGGTCCGATGCGTGCCGAGCGGCGACGAGGCGCCCGTGACGGCCACCGATGATGTAACGTGGGTCTTGCGGCGCTCGCGGCCCGCACGATGTGGGAGAACACGACGATGCCGACAAGCGCGCACACGGGACGGAGCGGGTTGGCGAGCGCGGCCCTTTGGCCAGCCCTTCCGCTCGGGTCCTCCGAGGCGGGGCCAGCCCTCGCTCTCTGGCCGTTGCTTGTGGTCGGAGCCCTCGCGGCCGGGTTCGTCCTCTGGCGCGTGCGGGCGGGACGACAGCCGCGAGAGGCCCATGCGCGGCAGCCAGACAGCGTCCCACCGACCCAGCCCGCGACCGCGCCGGTCGAGCCGCTCCCAGGCCCAGCGCCAGCCCCGCTGCGCGCAGTCTTGGAACGCGCGGCAGGCGCAAGACCGCGGCTCCTCATCGCCGAGGACAACGCCGTCAACCAGCTCGTCGCCTGCCGTCTCCTCGAGCGGCTCGGCGGCGAGGTGCGCGTGGCGGGCAGCGGCGTCGAGACGGTCGCGCTGCAGACCCGCGAGCGCTTCGACCTCATCTTCATGGACTGCGCGATGCCCGAGGTCGACGGCTTCGAGGCGACACGCCGCATCCGCGCGTGGGAGCGGGCGGCGGGGGCCGCGCCCGTGCCCATCGTCGCGATGACGGCCAACGTCATGCCGGGCATCACCGAGGCCTGCGTCGACGCCGGCATGGACGACTACGTCTCAAAGCCGGTGACGCTCGCGGCGCTCGAGCGGACCCTCGCCCGCTGGTGCCCGCAGGTCGGCCGTCCGGGCTGAGTCCGACTCAGGCCTCGGCGACGGGCTCGAGGATGCGGGCGATGAGGTCGTAGTCGCCCGCCTCCACGATCTCGGCGCGCACGACGGTACCAGGCGCCGCATATCCCTCATTGATGTAGGTAACCCCATCGATGTCGGGCGCTTGGCCGTAGTAGCGCGCCTGCAGCAACAGGTCGGTCTCCTCCGACGGACCCTCGACGATGACCTCGACTTCGCGCCCGACCATGGCGGACTGCAGCTCGGCCGAGATGCCCTTCTGCAGCGTCATCAGGCGATGATAGCGGTCTTCTTTCACGATCGCCATCACGTGGTCGTCGCGCCGCGCGGCGTGGGTCCCCTCCTCGGTCGAGTACTTGAAGACGCCGAGGCGCTCGAAGCGGCTCTCGCGGACAAAGTCCATCAGCGTCTGGAAGTCCGCGTCGGTCTCGCCGGGATGCCCGACGATGAAGGTCGTTCGAAAGACGAGCCCGGGGATGCGTTCCCGCATCTTCGCGACGAGCCCCCGCGTGTCCGCTTCGGAGAAGCGCCGCCGCATGACGGTCAGCATGTTGTCGCTGATGTGCTGAAGCGGCATGTCGATGTACTTCGCGATCTTCGGCTCGGTCGCGATGAGCTCGATGAGCTCGTCCGTGAAGTTGTGCGGGTAGCAGTAGAGCAGGCGGAGCCAGTGAACCCCATCCACCTTGACGAGCTCGCGGAGCAGGCCGCTGAGCGAGGTCCCGTCCTTCAGGTCGTCGCCGTAGTGGGTGAGGTCCTGCGCGATGAGGTTCATCTCGCGGACACCCTTGGCGGCGAGGTTCTCGACCTCGCGCACGATGTCGTCGATCGGGCGGGACTTGGCGCCACCGCGCAGCCGCGGGATGATGCAGTAGCTGCAGCGCTGCGAGCAGCCCTCGGCGATCTTGACGTAGGCCTGCCACGGGGGCGTCGTGACGATCCGAGGGCTGTAGGCGTCGTAATTGTAGCCCGGGCGCCCCGCGATGACGAGCGGCACCCGCGGCGCGGCCTCGGCGACGGGTTCGGGGGCCACGGTCCCGTCCGCGCGGGCCTCCGCGACGAGGTTCTTCGCGGCCTGGCTCGTGCCAAGAGGCCCGTCGAGCAGACGCCCGATCTGCCAGTGGTCGCCCGTCCCGAGGTAGGCGTCGACCTCGGGGATCTCGACCTTCAGCTCGTCCCCGTAGCGCTGCGCGAGGCAGCCCGCGACGACGAGCTGCTTGCGATCGCCGCTCTCGGTCTTGACGCGCGCCATGTCGAGGATCGTGTCGACCGACTCCTCGCGCGCCTCCTCGACGAAGGCGCAGGTGTTGACGACGAGGAGGTCCGCCTCTTCGGGCGTATCGACGACGACGTAGTCGCGGGCCTGCAGCTCGCCGAGCATGATCTCGCTGTCGACGCGGTTCTTCGGGCAGCCGAGCGAGACGAAGTAGAGCTTGCGGGACGGGGCGTCGGAGGTCGCTTGCGTCATGGGGCGGGCGTATCCTTGGGTGGCGATGGCGCGGCTGCAGGAGCGCCCGAAGCGCGCGTGAGGTCCTGGATGACAGCCCCCTTCGGCGGCTTGAAGCTGAAGGCGTCCGTCTTGAGCCGGGTCGTCTGGTCAATGTTCGAGAAGGTGATGTGGCTCGTGTTGTCGAGCGGGTCGACAAGCTCGCTCCGGACGATCTCCCATGTCCCCTCGCGGCACCACAGCGTCAGCGAGCGGTAGTTCTGCTGGCCAGAACGCGGCACGAGGCGAAGCCCGACGAGGCCCTCCTGCTCGCCCGCCCAGCTCGCGTTGAAGCTCTCGCGCAGGTCACCCTGTCCGAAGAGAAACTTCAGCGAGTCGTAGAGCTCGGAGTCCCGGATCGGCATGCGGACCGCCTGCTTCGTCGCGACCTCATAGGCCCAAAGGATGTCGCCGTCGGAGACGTAGTGGACGCGGTCCGGGCGCTTGTAGTCCCAGCGCATGCGGCCTGGCGCCTGGTAGAAGACGCTGCCCGACTTCTCGAGCGGGCGCTTGATGTGCGCGCGGCGCACCTCCTGCCGGAAATCCGCCTTGAAGTCGGTGACAGCCCGGTAGCGGGCCGCGACCCCGTCGAGCGCCGCGTCGAGTCGGACCTTCTCCGACGCGACCGACTTCGCGGGCGTGGCGGGCGGGGTCGGATCAGCGGCGCGCGCGGAGAGCGCCGCGAGCAGGGTCAGGGCTGCAAGCAGCGGGAGGCGGACGGTGCGATCGCGCATCTTCGGGTGGTCCTGGTCAGCGGGTCCTCGGGACGCCTCGCACGTCGACGGGCCGCGTGCGGGCGCTCTACACGAGCGCGGGGGGCCGTGTCAAAGGTGGCGACACCCCGCGCTGCCCCTGCTGCAAGCCCGGGGCCGCGCCAGATATTTCCGGCCGCTCCGCCAGGAGGTCGGTGCACACGCGATTTTCGTTGCGGGGCCGCGAGGCGATCGGGTAACCTGCCGACCGCACTTTTGAACGGCGCCCGACGCGGACAGCCGTCTGGCGCAGCGACTCGAGACGACACGGAGGACAGACATGGCATCACCGAAGGGCGGAGGCGGCAAGGCGACCGCGAAGAAGGCCAAGCTCGCGCACGAGAAGCGTGGTCAGGGGCCGCAGGAGTTCGCGCAGTTCCGCTTCCGCGGGATCGAAGGCCTCGTCGAGGACAAGCACGGCAAGGGCGCCATCGTCGTCCTCGATGACAAGGGCACGAAGGGCATCGTCGACGCCGTCTACGTCCGTACGAAGGCGGACGGGACCCTCGGCATGCGCCCGTTCGCCTGCCCCGCGAGCTACGACGCGGTCGCCAACCAGGCGGCGCTCGCGCGCTTCGCGTCGCACACCGCAGGCTGAACGCCCGGATCGTGCAACAACGGCGGGAGGGCTGGAGACAGCACCTCCCGTTTGTCATTTCGGGCCAGAGGACGCGATGGGAAGCGACCCGGACACGACAGCCTCGGAGGCCTCCCCCGCGGTTCTGGACATGCTTGCGCTGCCCGAGTCGGGCGACCGCGCGCTCTCGCTCGCGGCCTTGCTCGAGGGGCTCGCGGGTGACCGCGCGGTGCTCGACGAGGGATTCGCGCGCGAGGTCGCGGGCCGCCTCGTCAGCGCCAGCTCGCATCTGACGCTCGATGCAGTCGCCCGCTTCGGTCTCGAGGACGTGGTCGTCACGTTCCAGATGGATCGCGTCATGCGCCTCGTCGTCACGGGGAATCACCCCGAGACGGGGGCCGAGGTGACGCTCCGCTGGCGAGACCGGGACTTTGACGCGGTGCAGCTCGTGGTGAGCCGGGAGGCGGTGGCGCAGCCGTACACCTTCGCGACGCTCGACTTCTCGGTGCGCGGGCGACAGGCCGTCCTGTTGCGCGCGTTGGACGGCGGCGAAGCGGGCGACGGGGTGACCGTGCGCTGCCTCGCGACGCTCGGCGAGGCGACCCATTGGCGCGCCCTCATCGGCACCACCGAGGTCGCGGTCGACTTCGACGACCTGCGCCTCCTCGACTGAGGCCGAACATGAAAAACGGGGGCCCCGTTCACCCGGAGCCCCCGTCCATCGGCGTTCAAGCGCGAGCCAGGCTCACTGCGCGGCAGGGGCCGCGCACTTCGGGTCGGTCGTCCGCTTGTCGATGTTGAGCATCATGTTGAAGCAGTAGGTCTGCGCGAAGCCGGTGCCGCTGACCGCGTCGTACGGCCTGAGCGGGTTCGACAGGACGTTGTCCGGGTTGTGGCGCGAGAAGAAGTAGCCCGCCGGATCGAGTCCGAGCGCACCCTCGTTCAGGAAAAAGCCGGCGCCTGGCCCGCTCGCCGGCTTCCAGCGCCAGGCCCACACGGGCTTGCCGAAGGCGTTGACGTTCTGACCGAGCGGCTCGACGAACTTGGACGTCAGCGACAGCCCGTCGCCGTGCTCGGCGTCGCGCCCCTTGTAGCTGAAGCGCTGGCTCTGGAAGACGCCGTCACCGCCGACCTCGAAGCGCTTCATCCAGAGCGTCGAGGACAGCGGGACGAGGGCGTAACCAAAGGCGTCCTTGTTGGCCTCCGTCATGTTCGACGGGAAGACGCGCGCCGCGCCCGTCGCGCTGACAGGCGTGACGCTGCCGCCAAGGAACTTGAAGACGAGCATATCGCCCGCGTAGGCGGCGTAGTCCTCGTTGCACTGGAGGGCCACCTGGCGCTGCACACGGCGGCTGCAGTGGTTGTGGTCCTGGGCCGTGATGAAGGACTCGAAGCGGTTGTCGGGGAAGAGCGTCCCCTGCGGCTTCGCGTCGTCGCGGTTCTGGACGTTCGCGAGCCCGGACTCGGCCGTGACGAAGGTGACCTGCTCCTCGTTGATGGCGGTCTCGGTCGTGCCCGACGGCCAGTAGAGGTTGGCCGCCACCGGGCGCTCGGGCTGGCCGAGGCGGGCCTTCTCGACCGTGACGACGAGGCCGCGCGTGCCGTTGCCGTGCTGGCGGACCTGAGCGGTGTGGTTCACATCCGGAAAGAAGTACTGGTAGGTCACGAAGTAGTGCGTGTAGGTCTCGGCGACCGACCAGTAGACGGCCGGAATGACCTGCGTCGCGGTCGTGCGCAACCAGTTGCGCGTATTCGACAGGTCCCAGTTGCCATCGGCGTCGGCCTTGGCCGGGATCTGGCTCTGGGGCAGGGACTTGTCCTTGACGGCCGAGAAGATGGTCGGCGCATAGCGCTCGGCGACCGCCTGCAGGGCGTCCTGGTTCGGGTAGTTGGCGGTCGTGAAGCGGATGTCGATGTTGTTGACGATCCGGTTGCCAGCCTTGTCGCTGATGGCCGGGTTGCCGCCGAGGACCCGCAGGACGTACGGCGTCGCGAGCGCCTGATTCTGCGCCACGGGTCGCACGATGACCGTCGACTCGTTCGCCTCGAGCGTCACCGTGACCGGGATCTCGGCGTTGTTCGAGTCGAGCAGCTTGATCGTCTGGACCGACACCGTGTTGCGAAACAGCGGCTCGGTGAAGTTCAGCGTGATCGTGAGCGGCAGCGCCACCGCGTTGCCTCCCGCCGCGGGCGTCGACGAGGCGATGGACGGGGGCGTCGTGTCCGGGACGAGGTCGGGCGCGGCCGTGTCGCGCGGCGGCGCGGTGTCCGCAGGCGCAGCGTCGGCCACCGTCGAGTCGGCGAGCGGGGCTGCGTCCTGAGGCGCCACGTCCGGGAAGCCGCCTCCGACGTCGAAAAGCGGCACGTCGGCCACCGGGGTCACGGCGTCATCGCCACACGCCGTCAGCGCCAGCGCGAGCCCGGCGCCGATCGCCGCGCGCCGCGTCCCAAGCGGAGTCTTCCACATCGCCTTCATCCGTCTCTCCTTGGCCGTGTCGGGCCGTGTGCCTCGTGGGGTCGCGCGCGGTGCCTGCTTATGACGGCGAGGGCCTGCGCCTGACGTGCGGACACTAGCATGAACGGTCGCGCTTGTCCCTGTCAACGCGTGCGTGCTATCGCGCTACCCCCGCGCCAAGGCCCGCCTCCGTGTCAAGCCGCCTGCAGACCTTCCGCCTCGCCGCCACCCTCGCGCTCCGCATCACCCGGAGCCGGGCGCGCAACACCATCTCGGTCGTGACAGCACTCTCGGTCATCGGCATCGCCTGCGGGGTCTTCGCGCTGACCGTCGTCCTGTCGGTGTCGGACGGCTTCGAGCGCGCCTTCGAAGAGCGCATCCTCGGGATCTACCCGCACCTGATGGTCACACGCACGCGCAGCGACTTCGACGACTGGCGCGAGGTGCGCGAGGTCGTGGCGGCGAGCCCGGGCGTGACGGGCGCGACCCCGCTGTCGCACCACCGCATGATGGCCTCGCGCGGTGGCGAGCGGGCCGAGGTCTCGCTGCAGGGCGTGGATCCCGAGACGCTCGGCGACGTCATCGACCTGAAGGCCATCCTGCGCTCGGGGGATCTCGGGGCGCTGTCCGAGCGACCGCGCCTGGTGCGCGCGCCGACGACCGCGGGCGAGGTGCGTCTGAGGCTTGCGGGGCTCGTGACTGGCGGGGTCCACACCGTCGTGCTCGAGGACGGCGCGGAGGGGGATGCCCCCGCGGCGACGCTCGTGGACGATCACCTGCGCCCGCCCGAGGTCGGACGCGCACTGCTGCGGGTCCTCGATCTGCGCGGCGGCGAAGCGGCGCGCGAGGTCAGGCTGCTCGGGCGCACGGGTGATAATTCTCAAAAAACACACGGGAGCGGTGACGCCCTCGTCTTTACGCCGCGCGGCCGGGCCGTGACCCCGGACGCGTCCGCGACGCCAGGCTTCTGGCGGCTGGTCGACACGGGCGAGCTGCTCGAGCTGCGCGAGGGCTGGGTGCACCTGCTCATCCTCGACCTCGACGCCCGAGGCACGGGCGCGCGGGCGACGTTGCTCGCCGAGCCGCACGCGCCGCAGCCCGAGCTCGCGCGCGCCGAGG
>SXGQ01517221.1_pt1 | contig 28246 bp, 20 predicted proteins | sample 3178371 | NCBI WGS metagenome assembly SXGQ01 (sample SAMN11356859, study PRJNA531348) | freshwater metagenome | isolation source: freshwater sample F1-20 | place: China: Fuxian Lake, Yuxi | collected 2017-12-25 | reverse complement strand
TTCATGCGTGTTCGTGCCAAAGGACAAGCCCAAGCCTAATCGGAAGCAGATCCCTTGAAATCGTACTTTTCTCACGGTAAAATCATGTTGTGCGGCGAATATGCCGTGACCATCGGTGTGGAAGCTTTGGCGGTGCCGGTTTCTGTAGGACAGTGGATGCACGTTTGGGAGTTTGATTCTCCCGGCGAACAGCATCGCATTCTTTGGGAGGCAAAGGATCGCGACGGAGCCACCTGGTTGAATGAGAGTTTTGCATTGCCCTTGGTTGAAGTAGGAGACGGCGAGCGGGATGAGCGAAAAATCATCCATCAACTGCTTGCAATGGCCCCTGAAAACACATGGAAAACGGGGAAATCATATCGCATAGAAACCCAATTGGAATTTGATCGCAGCAGTGGTTTGGGCAGTTCCAGTACCATGGTTTCGAACTTTTCACGCTTTGCTCGGTTGGATGCGCAAGCGGTTCAACAGCAGTTGTTCGGCGGCAGTGGGTATGATGTGGCCGTGGCAGAAGTGGGGAAAGGATTGGTGTTCTGGAAAGACGGCGAAAACAACCATTGGGGTCGCTGGACGATATCGTCTGTCCTAACCCAAGATTGGAAAGTGGTGTTTCTGGGCAAAAAGCAAAATAGCAGAAATTCGCTGGCTGATGTCAAGGCGCGTTTGCAAGAAATACAAAACGATGATTTTATGTTGCATCAATTGCAACAAGTCGCCGGCGCAGTAAAAATGGCTCAGCAAGTGAGTATGGTGGAGGCGGGACTCGAGATGTGGCAAGCGCTGCTATCGATGAGTTTGGGATTGGAAACCCCATACCAACATTTTGGAATTCAACCCGTGAAAGGGGGCTTGTGCAAATGGCTGGGTGCCTGGGGCGGTGACATGCTCTTGGTAAATCAGACTTTTGCCGAAACCCATGCCGACATTTTGGCGAAGTACAAATCAACCCCTTGGAATCAACTGATTAAGCAATAAATGAACGTGGAGCACGCACAAAATCATACAGAAAATCACGCCATCTACAGCGCGGGATATCAATGTCCATCAAACATCGCCTTGGTAAAATACTGGGGAAAGAAGTCGGGCGGCGTGCAATTGCCTGCCAATCCAAGCATCAGTTGGAGTTTGGGCGATTTGTATGCTTCAACGGTCGTACACGCCTTGCCTAGAGAAAATGACCAAGCGTTCGTATTTACTTTGGGTGGTGTATCTAAGGCCTCGTTTGAGCCCAAAATTGCCAGTTTTCTGACAAAAATAGCATCCGATTGTCCTTGGTTGATTGATTTTACCCTGCACATCGATTCGCAAAATAATTTCCCCCATGGTACCGGTATTGCGAGTTCCGCAGCGGGGTTTGGGGCGTTGGGATTGTGTTTGGCACACATAGAGCAGTTGATTCATGGCGCTCCTGCGTTGGATGGTCGGGTCAACAACATGGATTTCTGGCAGCGGAGCAGTTATCTGTCGCGCATCGGTTCTGGCAGTGCTTGTCGGTCGATGTTCGATAAACCCGCAGTTTGGGGCCTATCCGAAGCAGTAAACGGTAGCAGTGACTTATTTGCCGTGCCATTGGATGGCGAAATTCATCCCGATTTACAGGGTTGGAAAGATGTTGTTTTGATTGTGGACGACGGAGAGAAATCGGTGAGTAGTACAGACGGACATGCCCTATTGGAAGCCCATCCCTACGCTGGGGCGCGATTTGGACAAGCACAAAAGAATTTGGGATTGCTGGTGGAAGCCATGCGCAGTGGGGATGTACAGCGTTTTATTGCCATCGTTGAGTCTGAGGCGCTGCAGTTGCATTCCATGATGATGACATCGCTGCCGTATTATCTGTTGATGCGTCCGAATACCCTCGCCATCATCGAGAAAATATGGCAGTTTAGAGAATCGTCGGGATTGCCACTTTGCTTTACGTTGGATGCGGGCGCCAATGTGCATCTACTCTACGATGGTAAGATCGACAAGACACTCATGAACTTTGTGAATACAACATTGTTACCTTATTGCAAAAATGGACAGTATCTTTGCAGTGATACAGGAAAGCGTCCTGCTGCAATAGTTTAAAATGGCAGAAATGATCAAAGACTCACTCTACTACGCCAAAATTTTGTTGTTTGGCGAATATGGGATCATCGAAGATTCCATGGGGTTGAGTATCCCTTATCATTTTTTCAAAGGCAGTTTTGACTTTGCAGTTATACCCACCGAGTTTCAGCGAAATTCCAATGAGAGCATTCGGGCCTTTGTTAGCCATCTGCATTCATTGGAGGCCCAGGGCGAATTGCCGTGTAAGTTTGACTTTGCGCGCATACAGCATGATTTGGACGCAGGGTTGTATTTTGATAGCAGCATTCCGCAAGGGTTTGGTGTAGGCAGTTCTGGCGCATTGGTTGCGGCTGTTTACAATCAATATGCTGTTAACCCCATTGTGCAGGGCGATATCATGGTGAAGGATAATCTGAATCTTCTGAAATCAACGCTGGCCAAATTGGAATCGTTTTTTCACGGGAAGAGTTCGGGTTTGGATCCATTGATTTGTTATCTGAATTTGCCCATCTTGATCAAAGGACAAGGCGATTTGGGTACCGTGGGCATTCCCACCGAAAACGCTGAAGGCAAAGGTGCCATTTTCTTGATGAATTCAGGTTCGCCAGGGAAAACCCAAAACATGGTGTCGATTTTCTTGAATAAATTGAAAGACGATGGATTCAGGAACATGGTGAAGACGCAGTTGAAGAAACAGAACGACGATTGTGTGAAGTCTTTCTTGAAAGGGGATGTAACGCAGTTGTTTGGGCATTTGAAGGGATTGTCACAGTTGTTGTTAGACAATTTTAGGCCCATGATACCTGATCATTTTGAACAGGTATGGCGTCAAGGAATTGAGAGCGGAGCTTATTATTTGAAGTTGTGTGGAAGCGGTGGAGGCGGATTTATTTTGGGTTTTACCCAAGATTTTGAAAAAGCAGAATCTTTGTTGAAAGAGCATAAATTGCAGGTGATTTACAAAATGTAATCACCCATGCTCGGCATTCGGAAAAAGCATATTACGGGGTTTGTTTTGCTGCTCGGCGTGGTGCGCTGGTATAATTTGGCGTTGATTGCGGCCTCTCAGTATCTTTTGTTTTGGTTGGCGTTTTCTGAACATGAGTTGGGCCGGGTTTTCTATGACTTTAAGTTGCATTGCATTGTGGTGGCGAGTGTATTTTCCGTTGCGGCAGCATTTATCATCAATGCCTTTTACGATGTAGACAAGGACCTGGTGAATAAGCCCAAACAGGTGTTGATGGGGAAGTTGTTGAAGGAGGGGAGCTTGCTGAATTTGTATGTGCTGTTGAATTTTCTTGCGGTGGCTTTTGCCATGATGGCGTCGCTACGGGTGATGGTTTTCTTCGTGGGATACACAATTTTCTGTTGGTTTCATAGTCACAAATTGCAGAAGTTGCCCGTGTTACGGGAGGTTTCTGCCAGTCTGTTGACAATGATTCCCTTGTTGGCCATTTGGTTCCATTTTGGCCATTGGCATTGGGGGATGTTCTATTACATGGGGAGTTTGGCCATTTTGTTGTTTACGCGAGAGGTGGTCAAGGACATGGCCGGACACAAAGGCAACCTCATTTTTGGCTATAAGACAGTGGTGGTTGCAGCTGGGGTTCGCAGAACGCGGTGGGGTTTGGTGGCCATGAATACTGGGTTTTTAATCATGTATGTGGTGCTCAACTGGATTCAAAAGGTGGATCCAGTGTTGCCCAATTGGCGTCCAGATTATTATTTGATCATTTCTGGCGTGTCGCTGTTTACGGGTTTTTGGGTGTCTTGGGGGATGTTTTTTCTGCGCGACGATCAAAAGATTCCTGTCATGGATGCCTTTTTGAAACTCGGAATTGTTGTGCATTTGTTGAGCATAGTATTGCAGTAGAAATCGACCGGGCCGGGAAATAATTTGTAACTTGCGGTAGTGTCGGAATTGCAAACCCTTTTTGCGCATGTGTTGGTGCCGGTGCCGGTGCCAAAGGCCTATACTTATAGGGTTCCGCACGATTGGAACGATTGGATTCACGAAGGTTTGAGGGTGGCGGTTCAATTCGGACCAAAGAAGATATACGCCGGAATTATTTTATCGCTGAGCGATTTGCCTCCGGAAGGGTATCAGGCGAGTTATTTGTTGGATGTATTGGATGAATCGCCCATCGTAAACCACAAGCAATTGCAATTTTGGCAATGGGTTGCCAAGTATTACATGTGCTACATGGGAGAGGTGATGGCCACGGCGTTGCCTGCGGGTTATCGATTGCAAAGTGAAACCAAGATACTCTTACACCCTGATGCTGACTTGGAATTGGTGAGCAAAGTGGATGTTGAAGAGATGGAGTGGCAGATTTTGGAGTTGCTGGGCAAGAAGGATGGGGTTTCTTTGGATGAGATTCATCAAAAGCTAGCGGTAAAGAATGTATTGAAATACGTGAAGTCGCTGTATCTCCGCGGCTTGGTGGTGATGGAGGAAGAGTTGAAGGAGAACTACCGTCCCAAATTTGAGGAGTTTTTGAGTTTGAGTAGTTTGTGGGAGGATGCCGAATTGGCCAATTTGCGGTTGAATGCATTGGAGCGGAAGGCCCCCAAGCAATACGAGGCCATCATGCAGGTGTTGGGAACGGGAAAACGTGAGTTGGCGGTGGCTGACTTGATGAAGGGGATGGCATTGGATCGAACGGTGTTGAAACAGTTGGAGAAGAAGGAATTGGTGGTGATACAAAAGCGCCGCCGCGATCACCTTCAGGTGATCCGCGGCGGCGAACAAAATTTCGCCCTCACCCCAGAACAGCAACAAGCAAAATCCATCTTCCAAGAAGCCTTTGATCAGCAAAAACCCGCCCTGCTATTCGGTGTAACGGGTTCGGGGAAAACCCATGTATACATGGAGTTTGTCAAAGAAACCCTCGCCCAAGGAAAGCAAGTCCTTTACCTGTTGCCAGAAGTAGCCCTTACAGAACACCTCGTGGCCAAAATGCGCGCATTCATCCCCCAGGAAATTGGGGTCTGGCACCACTTTTATAGTTCGCATGAACGCACAGAACTCTACGACCGCATCCTCAAAAATCAAGTCCAATTTGTGGTAGGTACCAAAGGTGCCGTCTTCGCACCCTTCACCGACCTGGGACTGATAGTGGTGGATGAGGAACATGAGTGGAGTTATAAGCAGTTCGACAAAAAACCTTTTTATCACGGAAGGGATGCGGCGTTTCAGTTGGCCAAAATCCATGGGGCCCAGCTGCTAATGGGATCGGCCACGCCGAGCTATGAAATGCAGCATGCCGTGATGTTGCAACGGGTGCAAATGGCCGAACTCCATCAGAAATACGACGGCGGTAAATCCGCTGAACTGATGTTCTTACCGGTTGGAGAATTGAAAAAGGCCGGACAAATGAATGGCTTGTTCTCCGAACCCGCCAAAATTGCCATCGCCAAAGCCCTGGAACTAAAACAACGGGTGGTGGTGTATCACAACCGCAAAGGATATGTGCCCTACATCGAATGCGAGGATTGCGGATTGACCACCCAGTGCAAGCACTGCGACATTTCGCTAACCTATTACAAGAGCAGCGACAACCAACGCTGTAGTTATTGCGGTTATCAGCAAGCGGTGCCCGCAAAATGTGTGGCGTGCGGTTCACAGAGTTTGCAATTAAAAGGCACAGGCACTGAAAAGCTGGCGGAAGAATTGATGGCCCTGTTTCCAAAGGCCAGGGTGGGCCGGTTTGATCAGCAAAGTCTGCGCAAGCGCGATGATTTTCAGAAGATTCTTATGGCGTTTGAGCGTGGGGAAATTGATATTTTGGTGGGAACCCAACTGTTGGCAAAGGGCATCGACATCGAGAACATTGGCTTGGTGGTGGTCCCCGATACGGATATGTTGTTGCACGCCCCGGATTTTAGGAGTCATGAGCGGGCGTTTCAGCAATTGCAACAATTGTTGGGTAGGGTCGGCAGGCGCGCGGAGCGCGGCCTGATGATGCTACAAACGCACCAGCCGCAGCATGAAGTGCTGCGGGCGCTCTCCGAGGATGATTACCGCGGACTCATGGCCAACGAACTCGTGCACCGAGAATCGTTTGGGTATCCTCCCTTCACCAAGTTGCTGAAGATTGATGTGAAACACACCGATGCCCAAACAGCCACGGAGGCCAGCCGTTGGCTGGCCGATCAACTCAAAAAATCCCTCGGTGATCGCGTCCTGGGCCCGCAAGTCCCCTCTGTGGCCCGCGTAAAAAACCGCTTCATACAGCAAATCGTGGTGAAAATCCCCAAAGAAAATGCCAAAGTCAACGCCGCAAAAAACCTAATCCAATCGGCGCGTGAAACAGCACTGGCCCACGCCGCTTGGAGAGCCGTTCGCATCGATGTGGTTGTGGACCCCAACTAACGAACTTCGTGTAATTCCCATGCAGATTTCGTAAATTTGTATTTTATTGAACTTTCAACATCATGGAAACCTCAACCCTGGAAACTGTAACCACCACCACCGACTTTTTGCCATTGAACGGCACCGACCACCTGGAATTTTTTGTGGGTAATGCCAAACAAAGCGCTTATTACTACCAAGTGGCTTGGGGATACAAACTGGTAGCCTATGCAGGACCTGAAACCGGTGTGCGCGATCGTGCGAGCTATGTATTGCAGCAAGACAAAATCCGTCTGGTGTTGACCACCTCCCTCGATCCCAATAGCGATATCACCCGTCACCATGCCCAGCACGGCGATGGTGTGAAGTTCTTGAGTTTGTGGGTGGATGATGCTACAGCAAGTTTCAATGAAACCGTGAAGCGTGGCGCAAAGCCCTTTATGGAGCCCACCACCTTCGAAGATGAGCACGGAAAGGTGGTCATCAGCGGTATTTACACCTACGGCGAAACCGTTCACAAATTTGTAGAACGCAAAAATTATCACGGTCCATTCTTGCCAGGTTATGCAGTGCCTGCCAATGCCATGGAAGTAACCCCGGTGGGACTCAAGTATGTGGATCACTGCGTAGGAAACGTGGAGTTGGGCAAAATGAACGATTGGGTGGAGTTCTACGAAAATGTGATGGGCTTTAAGTTGTTGTTGACGTTCGACGATAAAGATATCAGCACTGAATACAGCGCCTTGATGAGCAAAGTGGTGAGCAATGGCAACGGCTACATCAAATTCCCCATCAACGAACCCGCCGACGGTAAGAAAAAGTCACAAATTGAAGAATACCTGGATTTTTATAAAGGGGCTGGTGTGCAGCACATCGCTGTAGAAACCTACGACATTATCCATACGGTAGGGGAACTGCGCAAACGTAGTGTAGATTTCTTATATGTGCCAGAAACCTATTACGATGATGTGTTGGATCGCGTAGGGGAGATTGACGAGGATTTGGATGCCTTGAAGAAACTCAACGTACTGATCGATCGCGACGAAAGTGGTTACTTGTTGCAGATCTTCACCAAACCGGTGGAAGACCGACCTACCTTGTTCTTTGAAATCATTCAACGCAAAGGTGCCAAGAGCTTTGGCAAAGGAAACTTCAAAGCCCTATTTGAAAGCATTGAGCGCGAACAAGCCAATCGCGGAAATTTGTAACTTGTCGCTTGCTGAAGCAAGCGAGATAAGTTAGATATTGCTTAATCCGATAAGTAAAAAAGAAAAAGGCCCGTAAAGGGCCTTTTTCTTTGGGGGAAATCCCAACATGAGATTCCCGATCGTTGTCTGTTGTTAGTTCGGGGTGTTGAACTTGCTGGTGTCGATAGAATAATGACGGCTCACTTTGTTGTTCTTGGCCATCAATTCCTTCACCTTGTTCAATTTTTCAATCATCTTTTCGCCATCCTTTACATCGTATTCGTTGGCAATCAGGGCATTGCATTCTTCAATGGCCTTGTCGGGCATATCCAAAATGGTGTACAAAATCGCGTTGTTGTAAGAACAAGCATAACGCATTTTGCGATCGCCCTTGTCGTCGGTTGCGTACTTCCCTTTGACGCCGGTCATGTATTCGATGCTGCTCATCAACTCGGCACGGGTGTCGGCATCAATGCCGTTGGCCGTTACCTTGGCAATGCTCGCCTTCATTTTGGTCATGTTTTCAATGAATGCCACGTTTTCAGGGTGCTTCTTGGAATCGGTGGTCCACAAGGATACTTGATCGGTGCTTACAGGGAATCCGTATTTGTCGTTGATGCTGTTGTTGATGTTGGCCAGCATGGTTTCCATATGCTCTTTCACCAATTTGTTGGAGATGGCAGAACGGTTGTTGCTGAAATAGCGGTCGGCTTCGCCCATGCTTCTGAATTCAGGACTTTTCCATTCCATTTGGGTAGAGCTCGTGCCATTGATGTTGGTGCGGTTGATCAGTGCATTCTCCTGCCAATCTTTGGCCGAGTAAGTGCCACCAATGCTGTATTTTACCACAGACCAATAGTAATAGTTGGTTGCAATTACTACGCCTTCTTTGTTCTTGATTTCTTCTTTGCGATTTTCAATCTTCTGTCCGTCGAACATCAAATCATCAAAGTTCACAGTGATTTGGGCATGTCCACCACCATAAACCTTTTTCCAACCGTGAAGGTTGATGCGGTCTTCAATGGATGAGGATGACATGGCGCCGTAAATGGTGCTAGGAACTTCCACGCGTACATTGTAAGTTCTCCAAGTGCTATCCAATGGAGATGAAGGCAAATCGCGATATTGGTGTGCTACAAAAACACGGTCCAAATCAATCTTTTGGGCGATGGTAACATTGAACGCAAGAACGCTCATCGCAAGGAACAATAATTTTTTCATGCGGTGCGAATTTACTGAGGGTCATCGCTTTTTTCCGTACCATTGCCATTTCTTGAGGATAAAATGACTTTTAAGGAACGATGATTAGGTAAAAACCCGACCTCTTTTACGATTAGCTTTGGTAGACAACCTGCAATTCGTGGTGAACAAACTGCATCAATTCCTGGATGTAGTTCGCTGAAAAATCAAACTTAACACCGGCAGTTTCGTATACTGTCGGAATGCTATGGGTGTAGCCCAATTTCAAAAACGCCTTGTAAGATTCAATGGCCGCATGGCCGTTTTTCATGTAATTACGCCATACACCAATGGCTCCGAGTTGGGCAAATCCATATTCGATGTAGTAGAAGGGCACCTCAAAGATGTGCAATTGCTTGTGCCAACTATTTTCGAGGGCTGATGCCATGCCGGTGTAATCCACTTCGCCGGAGCCAAATCGCTTCGATAAATCCATCCAAGCGGCGGTTCTCTCGTCAACGGTATGGTTTGGATTTTCGTAAATCCAATGTTGGAACGCATCCACCTGTGCAATCCATGGCAAAGTGCCCAAAATGCCTTCCAACTGCTCGGCCTTGGCGCGATTCAATGACTTTGGGTCGTCAAAATAGGCATCCCAAGTATTCATGGTCAGCAATTCCATGCTCATACTGGCCAATTCAGCCACTTCGCTCGGCGTGTTTTTAAAGGCATTCAAGTCCAATGGGGCCATTTGGAAACTGTGAATGGCGTGGCCTGCTTCGTGCACCAATGTTTCTACATCGCGCAAATTGCCACTGGCATTCATGAAAATAAAGGGCATGTTGGTTTTTGCCAAGGGGTAGTTGTATCCCCCGGGTGCTTTCCCCAAACGCGAATCCAAATCCAACAGATTGTGTTTCTGCATGGTCTTGATACAATCCCCGAAGTAGGTATCCACCCGCGAAAGACAGTCAATGCCTTTTTCTAATAATTCTTGTCCTCCGGTAAATGGTTTCAATGGCTCACGACCCAACGCGTCCACTTGGGTATCCCAAGGTTTCAAGGTGTCCAGCCCCATCTGCGACTTCCTGCGCTGCATCAAGCCCTTCAACAAGGGCACAACCGCAGTTTCCACCGAACGATGGAAGTCTTTGCAAGCAGTTACGTCGTAATCGTATCGCCCCATTGCTTTAAACATGTAGTCACGGAAGTTGGCAAATCCGGCGTTCAAAGCCACTTGGTGACGCAATTGCACCATTTGGTTGAACAAATTGTTCAGTTTCTCGGTGTCAACCGACCGTCTGTCTTGCATCAACTGCCAAACCTTTTCGCGCGCCTGTCGGTCTGTACGCATCAAAATGTTGCTGGCTTGCTGCAGGGTGAGGGTCTGTCCTTCCCATTCCAAAGACATCGCCCCTTGGATGGAACTATATTCTTGGGCCAATGTGGCCAAATCGCTTTGCAGCGGGATGTTTTCCTCGCGGAATAGTTCTACTGCACCTTCCAAACCCCGCAAATAAATTTCGTGGGCTTCCGATTCTGAACGCCAGGCAAAGGCCCATTCGCTGGAAACAATCTTTTTGTTGATTTGGTCTTCCAAGGGGGCCAGATGGGGCTGTATATCTTGTACAAAGGTGAGATATGCGGCTTCATGGTCCTTGTTTTGTGTATCGCAGGTCATGCGGATGTATCGCCACGCCATGTCCTCAGACAATGCGCTTTCCAATTCACTCATGTCTGAGAGAAAGGTGCGGAAATCTGCGATGCTAGTTAAATTGCGACCAATGAGTTGCTCGTATAGCGGTAACACATCGTCTTTGTAATTGACGATGAAAGGATCGGGTAGGAAAGAGGTAGACATGGTGTCTTAGCTGCCCATTTTACGGGGCGTAGTGGTTTTGGTTTTTGCGCCGGCTGCGGGCTTTTTAATGGCGGTATTTTTGGGTGCTGCGGTGGCTTTTTTTGCTTTGCTGTCAGTGGCTTTTGGCGCTTCTGCATCGCTTCCTTCCTCAGATGAGGTTTCTTTGTCGAGATTGCTCCAATCCAAATCGGTGCCTTTCAACATGCCGTACCAAACAAACAATTTCTTCATGTCTGAAGTGTATACACGCTCGCGGTCGTAGTTTGGCAATACCTTGGCCATGAAAGCCTTCACCTCGTCGTTGTCGGCTTTTGAGGTTGGGATTGCATTGCCGGCATCTTCCAAGGCTTTGATCGACATCAAAACTACGGCCAGTTTCACTTCTTCGTCCTCGGTGAACATGGCTATGTCGCTCAATACGCTGATTCGCTGTCTGGGGTTGGTGCCAAAGCGCTTGTTATCGGTCAGGGACTCCAAAATCAATCCGCTTTTATTTCTACCTAAAATTTTGTGCAATCCGGGCATTCCCGTTACTGAAACAACGTCTTTCAATTCCATAAGATTACAAATTTCGCCAAATACGGCTGAATTAACAAACTAACTGAAATGCTTGCGGGTATAAACCTTTTGGAATTCCCGCAATATCACTGCTTTGGCCATGTTTTCGGGGGTGTTGCCACCCATTCGCTGCACAAATTTGTATTGTTTTTCTGTGAGATCGACCCGGTAAACCACTTTCATCCAGGTTCCGTGGTGGTTTTGCTGCAATTGGGCGATGCATTCTGTGAGCTCTGGGAGCAGCGTTTCCAAATTCAGGGGTAGTGTCTCCGTGAATGTAAATCCCATGAGGCCAAAGTCCTTTTCGATTTGGTCTTTCACCCCCAAAATCAATTCTTGGGTGAGGCTGCTCGGCAACTCGGCCGTCCATTCACTGGGCGATTCACTCATCTCAATCCTTTTCCCATTTATCGATGGCAGCTGTAGCCAATCCATTTCCCAATACATTGGTCATGGATCTTCCCATATCGCAAAAATGGTCGATGGGTAAAATCAGCGCAATGCCCTCTGCTGGAATATCGAACATCGTACAAGTCGCGGCAACCACCACCAACGAAGCGCGGGGCACACCGGCAATGCCTTTAGAAGTCAGCATAAGTACTAGCAGCATGGTTAATTGCGTACCCAAATCCAAAGGAATTCCATAGGCTTGTGCGATGAAAATGGAGGCGAACGTCATATACATCATCGACCCATCCAAGTTGAAACTATAGCCCAATGGCAAAATGAAACTGACGATTTTTTTACGACACCCAAATTTCTCTAATTCTTCGGTGAGTTTGGGGAAAACAGCCTCGCTCGATGTTGTGCTAAATGCCACCATAAGTGGTGTTTTTAGGTGATTAAGCAGGGTGGTCAACCGTTTGCGAAGGATAAAATAACCCACGGAGAGCAGCAGTATCCAAAGCAAGGCCAAGCCCACATAAAACGACCCCATGTAATAGCCGTAGACTTTCAGAATGCCCAATCCTTTGGTGGCAATGATTGCTGTGATGCCGCCAAAAACACCCAAGGGCGCGAACCACATGACATAGCCCACCAATATCAGGATGATTTTACTGAGGTTGTCGAGCATCTTCACAATGCCATCGCCTTTTTCTCCGTATTGGGTGAGGGCAACGCCAAAGAAGATGGAGAAAACCACAATTTGTAATATTTCGTTCGTGGCCAATGCCTCAAACAAACTTTTGGGAAACAAGTGCTCAATAAAATGTTGCAATGAAAAGCTCTGCGTTTTGCCAATGACATCGCTTGCCGCACTGGTGTCGAATCCGCTGACGTTCAGCTTCAATGCAGCACCCGGAGCGAAGAAGTTGACCAGCATCAATCCCAGCAGTAAAGAGGCCAAAGATGCACTGAAAAACCAAATCATGGATCTGCCACCCACGCGACCAACCGCCTTCAAATTGCCCATTTTTGCGATGCCCACAATCAAAGTGGTGATGACCAATGGGGCAATGATCATTTGGACCAATCGCAGGAACACCGACGTGAGGATTTTGAAATACTGTCCGATATACTCCGAGCGAACGATGGATTTCAATTCTCCGCTCGCGTCTTTGATCTGTATGGTTTCGGGGAAATAGGCGTGGATCAACTGTCCAACCACCGCTCCAACCACCATGGCCACCAAAATGTATACCGTTAGATTCTGTTTTTTCTGACTCATTGCTACTGCAATTATACGGCAATCCATTGGGAGAATGGAATGCACAGTGGGGGTTTCACAGGTGAAAAAATCGTTGTAGGTTTGCTACAATGATCATCGTAACTGGAGCGGCAGGATTTATTGGCTCGGCCTTGTTGGGTCACCTGCAGCAGTTAGGCTACGGAGAGTTGGTTGCAGTGGATGATTTTTCCCATCCAGAGAAAGCGCCGAACCTGGCGGGGAAATCGCTATTTCAGCGCATCGAACGCAGCGTTTTTCTCAACTGGTTACCCCAACATGCATCAAAAGTGCAGTTCATTTTTCACATTGGTGCGCGGACCAAAACCAATGAGCTCGACGAGCAAGTCCTTCAGTCGTTGAATGTGGATTATTCGCAAGCCATCTGGAACGTCTGCGTTGAACACAGTATTCCACTGATTTATGCATCTTCTGCTGCCACCTATGGCGATGGCAGTCAAGGATTTTCGGATTCGCCAGATTCATTGAGCACATTACAGCCCCTGAATCCGTATGGCAATAGCAAGCATCGTTTCGATTTGTGGGTGATGGAACAGGTGTTGGCCGACAATACACCGCCATTCTGGTCTGGGTTCAAATTTTTCAACGTTTTCGGTCCGAACGAGTACCACAAAGACCGCATGGCTTCCGTTGTTTTTCATGCTTTCAACCAAATCAGGGAATCGGGCAGCGTATCGCTCTTTCGCAGTCATCGCAATGATTTTGCTGATGGGGCACAGGAACGCGATTTTATCTATGTGAGAGATGTACTTTCGGTGTTGACTCATTTCTTTGTTCATCGAAAAAACAGTGGGCTGTATAACCTTGGAACGGGGGAGTGCAGAACTTTTTTGGATTTGGCAAAGGCGGTTTTTTCGGCAATGGAAAAGCCGCTAGATGTGCAATTCGTGGATATGCCCATGGATATTCGCGATCGATATCAATACCATACCCAAGCCAACGTGAATCGATTGGTTGAGGCTGGTTATACGCTTCCGTTTACACCATTGGAGGTAGCGGTGGGCGATTATGTGCAAACCTATCTGCAACCAAACCGATACCTTTAAATGTCTCCATCGTGGATGGAAAGGGTTATCTTTGAATTAAGCCGAACCGCATGAATCTGTTTCAACGCAATACCTTGTTGATTTTTTTGGGTGCGATTTTGATCGCCGTCTCCCAAGTCTTCATGGTGCGCGAACAGAATTTGGGCGCTGAAAAAGGACTCAAGTCGCGCTCCGATGCCATTGAATTGGCCATGGTAGATGCTGCCAAGCGGGTTGCGGCAGTGGATGATTCTATCAATCGACAAGAGCAGTTACTGATCAACAGTACCCATCTCTCTTGGAAGGGATATGTCCAATACACCCAATCGCTCAAACAAAAGAACATCGATTTATTTGTATTCGAATTTGGAACCCCCATTTATTGGTCCACCCAGAATTACCAGATTTCACCCAATTTTGAAAAGTCTGTGGAACTGCAGCGCCAAGGCAATTGGTATGTAGCGGTTTATCACGCCCGAAGAGACGGGAAGTCGTTCGCGTACCTACTGCCGCTGATTGAGGCAAAATCGGTTTCCTACACCCAAAACCGCGGATTTCAGGATCCCACACCCGTTGAATATTCCATCTCGCGCAACCCCGTTGAGAATTCCACGCCGGTCATTGTTCCGGATGTAGAATTGTTCTATTTGGTGGTTGAAAATTATCAGCACCCCATTTGGTTTGATTTGTTGTTTTTGGCCGGTTGCCTGTTGGTGAGTATGGCCATGTTTACACTGTACAAAGTAGAGAAGTCACACATCGTAGTGGTTCTCGGCATTACCCTAGCTTGGCTAGGGGTGTATTGGCTTTTTGAACACGATTACACCCTCATGGGCCTCAAAGACACGGCTGTTTTTGCGGATGATTTGTTTTACTCCGATTGGAGTGGGGGGACTTTGGGGCAGTTGATTTTCATCACGGCACTGGGTTTGTTTTTTGTGAGTAGTTTGGTGCGATGGCTAGAGCAATGGGTCGGTAAAACGCGCTGGGAATTGGGTCCCTTCATCGCCGCAAACCTCTTCATGCAAGCCAGCTTGTGGGTGCTTGTTTGGCTGTTGCGAAACGGGGTGAATTTGGTACAGGACGGACAAATCAACCTCGATTTTCAGCAATTTCATCGGTTGGGATTGTTCTCATTTGTCGCCGTTATTATCCTGGCCGCACAGTGGGTGATATTTTATCGGATGCATGGCTTCGCTTGGGCCGAATTGCACAAACAGAAGCCTTGGGTTGTGCGATTGATCTCTGTGGCGCATACCCTTCCGCCGTTGGTTTTTGTATACACCAATTGGGATTTGCAAGCCCTTTTCCCTTATTGGTTGGGATTCGTGTTCGCATGGATGGGGTTTGAATGGTGGCTATCGAACCGACAAGATTGGCTCCGTGTAGTTCTGCGCGTAGTTCTGGCCGGTATCGTGGTGAGTAGCCTTTTTGGAGAAGAAAGTGCCATCAAAGAAAAACGCACAAGAACCCAATTGGCCCAAAACCTGTTGGAAGGTACGGATACAGAAACGGCAGCGCGGTTGGATCAAACCGAAAAACAATTGCTGCGCGACAAAGGAATTGTGGATTATTATACCTGTACCGATGAAACCAAAGCGGAATTTGAAAAGCGTTTGCGCGAGTTGTATTTTGGTCCATATATCAGCGATTTCGAAGTCAATTTTTTGGATTTTAATGCATTGGGGCGCTCATACCGCCAAGAGAATTCTTACGATTATCCATCCATTCAACAGTTGTTCAAGAGCGCAGACTGTGTGCCGGTGACAGGCAATTTCGTGAAGGTGAACAACTACAAACTCAAGGGTAGTTTTATTGGTCGGTTCGATGTGAGTAGCATGGCCGGATATCACGGGGTGTTTTTTGTGATTCTCTCACCAAGGTTGTCGTCGATGGAAGGACGTTTGAGTGATTTATTTAACCGCAGCGTGTTGGAGCCTTTGTATTCCGACAACCAGTATAGTTTTGCCATTTACAACAACAATCGCCTGAATTACTCTTATGGTTCGGAAGATTATCCGTTGGCCAATGCGTTTGATTCCTTGGCGGGTTTTGTGACCCAAGAAGGAGTGAGTCATTACGTGTTGAAAGACAGTGCCAAGAACACCGTGGTTCTATCGCGGAGTGAAGTGGATTTCATCTCGTCGCTCACCGGGTTTACCGTATTGGGATTGGGTGGTATCATGTTGGTGATGCTCTATTATTTTGTGCTGTGGTTGCGGCAGCGTTTGATTGCCATGGGTGAGATCACCGGCAGAAAAGTGAAGATATTGAAATATTTGCGAAGCAGAATGCCGATGGGTAACCAAGGCGAGTTGTTTATCTCAAATCGTTTGCAATTGTACGTAACTTGGATGGTGTTCGCCACGTTTTTGGTGGTGTTGTTTGTGACGGTGAACTATTTTGTGAGAAATTACACCGAGAGTCAGAAGGATGAACTTCGACAGAAAACGCATGAAATCGCCTCGAAATTGAGCAGTAAAATCAACATTGATGCGGTGTATGACAAATACCAAACAGGGCTGGTGTATGATTTGGCGGAGTATTATAACACGGATATTAACTTGTACCGGGCCGATGGCACGCTGTTGGTGTCTACGAATGATCGATTGATTGAGGAGAGTGTGCGGGGACGGTTGATGAATCCCGGTGTTTATCGGAAGATGGATGCATTGGGTTCCTCTACTTCACTTGTGAATGAAAGTCTGGGTGATTTGGATTACATTTCTTCTTATACCGCATTGTTGAACAAGGATTTACAGGTGAAGGGGTATTTGAATTTGCCTTATTTTTCGAATCGAAGGGATCTTTATCGCGATATCTCTGAATACGCCGTAACGATCATCAATTTGTTTGCATTGGTGTTTGCGATCATGATTGTGATTGCATACTTGGTGGCTCAGCGCATTGCATTGCCGTTGAATTTGATTCGGAAGCAGTTGGCATCCGTGAAGATTGGCGAGCGGAATCAGCCCTTGGAGTGGGATAAAAACGATGAGATTGGGTTGTTGGTCAAAGAGTACAACAAAATGATTGTGGAGTTGGAGAATAGCTTGAATTTGTTGGCGGAGAGTGAGCGTCAGGGTGCATGGCGAGAAATGGCGAAGCAGGTGGCGCACGAGATCAAGAATCCGTTGACGCCCATGCGTTTGTCGTTGCAGCATTTGCAGTTTTCATTGCAGCGCGATGATGAACATTTGAAGGATAAGATTCAGAAAACCAGCGAGTTGTTGATCCGACAGATAGATTCGCTGGCGCAGATGGCCGAGGAGTTTAGTTCCTTTGCCAAAATGCCGGAGCCAAAATTGAAAAAGGTGAATATGGTTCAAGTGGTTTCTGATGCTGTGTTGTTGTTGGGCAAGGAAAGCGATATGCCCATTGCTTGGCGATATGAAAAAGAGGATGTACGCGTGATGGCGGATCCGTTGCAATTGGGACGGGTGTTTACGAATATTTTGAAGAATGCCATCCAATCGATTCCTGAGGGCAGAACTGGTGAGATTGCGGCAGAACTGCGCATAAAAGATAAGCGGGTGATGGTCGAGTTTAGAGACAATGGCAAGGGGATTCCTGAGTCGCTGCGCGACAAAATCTTCTCCCCGAATTTTTCGACGAAAAATTCGGGAATGGGGTTGGGATTGGCTATTTCAAGGAAAATTGTGGAGCAGTTGGGTGGAGAGATTGCATACCAGACCAAGGAAGGGGTGGGGACCACCTTCACGATTGTGTTGCCGGTGGTTGGGCATTGAGTGCCAATTGAATTTGATCAACGAGTTTTTTGAGGCCCGCGCGCTGCATGGGTGAATTTTTTAACTGGGGTTTGATGCGCGCGGGCTCACGCACAGCTTCTTCCCATTCACGATGAGACCAACCCACCATTTCACGCGGCGTAAACATGGATTCGTTGTGTGGCGTTGAAAAACGGTTCCAAGGGCACACATCCTGGCATACATCACAGCCATAGGCCCATTGCCCAGTATTGGGTTTCTGTGGGTCTACACTGTCTTTGTTTTCAAAAGAGCCCTTTTCGGAATTTGCAGGCCATGTTTTGTCCTCTATCGTGAGGTAGGAAATGCACTTATTTGAATCAATGACCTGGGGCTTCACGATGGCTTGGGTTGGACATGCATCGATACAGGCCGTGCACTCCCCACAATGGTCGGTTTGGGGTTGATCTGGGGAAAGTTCGATGTTGCCGATAATCTCTGCCAGAAAGAAAAAGCTGCCAACGCCCTTGCGCAACAACAAACTGTTCTTGCCAATCCATCCAAGTCCCGCTTTCACCGCCCATTGCCTCTCCATCACCGGCGCGCTGTCTACAAAGGCCCTGCCTTCAAACCCGGGATGTATGGTCTTGATGCTTTCCATGAGTACGAACAATTTGTCCTTTATCACGCGGTGGTAATCATCGCCCCAAGCATATTTCGCAATCAAAGGTTTGTTTTCACTCAAGTGATTTGTGATACACGGTTGAAAACCATCCGGCGAAGGGTCGTTCTGGTCATTGGATGCAGGATTTTGCGCGGTGTTTTCCTGTTCGCTGTATTGGCTAATCTCAGGAAAGTAATTAAACGCCAAACTGATTACCGATTTTGATCCAGGAACCAACAACGTTGGGTCGAGTCGCATTGCCCGATGGTTCTCCATGTATTGCATGTTGCCATGAAATCCTTGGGTAAGCCATTGGTTGAGATTGCCTTCTTCCGCATCAAGTTTCCCCGCATTTGCAAAGCCGCAGGTCAAAAAACCCAATTCTTGGGCCCAAAGCTTGATTTGTTGCTCAACAGAAATCGCAGAAGACATCGCCCCGCGAAAATACGCGACAGAAGGAGAAGTTGGTCTGCTAACTCCGCACCGTCGGTTTTGGCACGCTCGATGGCTTTTCCGCCAATGGCGATGTACCAATATTTAAATTGTTGCGGTAAAGTGTTCCTTCCCAGCAATGGTAACATTTTGACTGACCCACAACAACCCCGCCACAGAGATTTCGCTTAGCCAAACGGACAGTATCAAGTCTAGTCCAAAACAATGCCCGAGAAATTGTGTCTACAAAAGGGTGCTGGCTCCGGGATATCGGTGATCCAACTTGCCCAAATGTTTGAAGGCCAAATGGGTGGCTTCGCGGCCTCTGGCAGTGCGCTGAATGTATCCCTCTTGAATCAAGAAAGGTTCATACACCTCTTCGATGGTGCCGGCATCTTCACCCACAGCGGTGGCGATGGTGTTTAGTCCAACCGGCCCGCCTTTGAACTTCTCGATGATGGTACTCAAAATCTTGTTGTCCATCTCGTCTAAGCCATTGGCATCCACATTCAGGGCTTTCAATGCAAACTTGGCAATGTCGAGCGTGATGGTTCCATCGCCCTTGATCTGCGCAAAATCGCGGGTTCTGCGCAACAAAGCGTTCGCTATACGTGGCGTTCCACGACTTCTTCTTGCAATTTCAAAGGCTGCTTCCTCTACAATCGGTGATTGTAAAATGTGAGCGCTTCTGCCCACGATGTTGGTGAGGGTTGCTGCGTCGTAATACTCTAGCCTACAGTTGATTCCAAATCGGGCGCGCAATGGGGAAGTGAGCAATCCGCTTCGCGTAGTGGCCCCAACCAAAGTGAATGGTTGCAATGCAATCTGAACACTACGGGCATTTGGTCCCGTATCAATCATGATATCAATGCGATAATCTTCCATGGCGGAGTAGAGGTACTCTTCTACCACGGGACTCAAGCGGTGTATTTCGTCAATGAAAAGTACATCGCCCTCGTTCAAGTTGGTTAGCAGTCCCGCCAAATCCCCGGGTTTTTCCAATACCGGTCCTGAAGTGATTTTCATGTTGCTGCCCATCTCATTGGCCACAATGTGGCTTAGCGTGGTTTTTCCCAAACCTGGAGGGCCGTGTAACAGAATGTGGTCCAGGGCCTCGCCCCGCATTTTGGCCGCCTCAACGAAAATTTTAAGGTTCTCGACAATCTTGGGCTGACCGGTAAAATCCCCGAAATCGGCTGGACGTAATACCTTCTCAACGTCCTTGTCGGCGTTGCTCATGTTATTGGCGCTTGGGTCGAGGTTGGGGTTTATCATGTTGTTTTAAACTGCGTTGTGGGCTAAGCGACGCAAATTGGCTTCCACTTGCTCATTGACAGGCCATAGCGGAGGTCGAACCGATGTTCCACACAAATTCATTTCGTTGAGCATGGTTTTGATGCCACTTGGACTGCCGTCGGCAAAGATGGCAATGGCAGATTCAAGCACTGTTTCATGGGCTTTGCGCGCCGCTGAAAGATCGCCATTGAGTGCAGCCCTTACCATGCCTGAAAAGGTTTTTGGGAAAGCGTGGTTGATGACAGAAATGACCCCACTTCCACCGCAAACAAGCATGGGGAAAGTGAGGGCGTCATCGCCACTGATTACCAAGAAATCCGCAGGTTTGTTTGCCAAAATGGTCATGACTTGCTCCATGTTTCCGCTGGCCTCTTTGGTGGCTACGATGTTGGGGTGCTGCGCCAACGTTAACTGGGTGGCGGCAGTCATGTTGCTGCCAGTTCTTCCCGGAACGTTGTATAAAATGATGGGCAAAGGCGATGCATCGGCCACTTGGGTGTAGTGATGGATGATGCCTTGCTGATTGGGTTTGTTGTAGTAGGGAGACACACTCAAAATGGCGGTGAGGCCATCGGTATCAAGCGACTTTAACTGATCTACCACTTGGGCTGTGTTGTTGCCGCCAACGCCCAAAACCAAGGGGATTCTGCCGGCTGTGGCTTTTTTGATGCAGGCAATCACTTGGCTCTTCTCTTCGGAGGATAGCGTTACGCTTTCCCCCGTGGTGCCAAGCATCACGAAATAATCTGTTCCACCCTCAATTTGTTGCTCTACAATGCGCTCTAGGGCCTCGAAATCGATGCTGTAATCGCTGTTGAATGGTGTGATCAGGGCTGTGCCAGTTCCGATGAGTTGTTTCATGCCAATTTGTTGAGGTGTTCTTTGAGTTCACAAAGGTACTGATTCACGTTGTGCTTCTCTACGGGTTTGATGAGGACATCGAAATTCTTCAAGTTTTTCGCATCGTATGGACCTACTTTGCAAGCCGCTTTACTCACTGCCGCCATGCCCATGAAATGCCATTCGCAGTCCATATCGATAGAAATGAAAAAGTCGGTATCGAATTGAAGCACGTTTTTCAAATCCTCCGATTTGGGGAATCCCGTGCGATCAAAGTCCCACCGACCCACATGATAGGTGTTGGCTTCTGGAACCAAAGGGGTTTCTTCTTTGGTTTTGACGTTGAAATACACAATCCGTACAACTTGCTTACCCATGGCTTTTAATGTTTCAATATAGGCTTTGATGGCTTGGGTTTCGGCTGGGGTACGCTGACTATCCCAACACAATACAAACCGCTTGGCTTTTTCGAAATTTGGGGCATATCGAAGTTTGCCAAATTCTTTGGCCTTGTGCTGGTGTAGCTTATCGATAACCCGTGAAACCAAACTATTTGATTTGCTCATCTCGTGCAAGTTTATGAAATCATGGTTAAAAAGGTGTCTTCGTCAATGATGTTTACGCCCAATTGCGTGGCTTTTTCCAATTTGCTTGGGCCGATGCCGTCGCCCGCCACCAAATAATCGGTTTTTCCGGTAACGCCACTGCCGACTTTGCCGCCGTGGGCTTCAATCATCGCTTTGATTTCATCGCGGGAGTGTTTGGCGAATACGCCAGAAATGACCAGTGTTTTTCCCGCTAAACCATCGCCCAAACTCTCTTTTTGGACCGCCGTGAATATCAAGCCGGCTGCCTTCATTCGCTCAATACCCCTTCGGTGTTTGTCGTCCGAAAAATATTGAACCATGGACTCTGCGATGCGCTCTCCAATCTCGTCGATGGCGATTAATTCCTCCTCCGTTGCAGCCATGATGGCATCGATGTTGCCCAATCCTTGAGCCAATTTCTTGGCCACAGTTTCACCCACATAACGAATGCCCAACCCAAACAAAACGCGCTCAAACGGCTGCGATTTACTGGCTTGTACGCCTTCAATGAGGTTCATTGCGGTTTTTTCACCCACGCGATCCAACGAAAGTACCTGCTCGTAGGTCAAATCATAGAGGTCTGCCAATTCGCGCACCAATCCCTGTTGATACAAGGTTTCAGCCATTTCGCTTCCGATACTTTGGATGTCCATCGCTTTTCGACCCACAAAATGCTCGATTTTGCCAATCGCTTGAGGCGGACATTCTTCAGAATTTAAACAATAGTGTTGGGCTTCACCTTCGTTGCGCTGCAGTTCGCTGTTGCACTCAGGACAATGGGTGATGTAAATATGGGGGACGGAGTTTTCTGCACGACGCGAAAAGTCGACCCCGACAATTTTTGGAATGATTTCACCGCCTTTTTCAACGAAAACTGTATCGCCTACGCGCACGTCGAGGCGCTCAATCTCATTGGCGTTGTGCAAACTTGCTCTCTTCACGGTGGTGCCGAGCAGTGCCACGGGTTGTAGCTCTGCAACTGGCGTAATTGCTCCGGTTCGTCCTACTTGATAAGTAATGCCAAGCAATGTGGATGTGGCGGTTTCTGTTTGAAACTTGTAGGCAATCGCCCAGCGCGGAACTTTTGCCGTAAAGCCCAACTCTTCCTGATGGCGGAATGAATTTACTTTGATGACCACACCGTCGGTATCAAACCCCAGATCGTGACGGGCTGTGTCCCATCGCTTCAAAAAATCAAAGACCTCCTGAATGCTATTGCACGTTTTGCTGTGATCCGCCGTTTTGATGCCCCAAGATTTTGCTTGCTCCAATGATTCGCTATGTGTTGTAAATGGGTTTTGGTCGGATAGAAAATGGTAAAGGGTTATGTCGAGCGGACGTTTTGCCACCTCTTTGGCATCTTTGATTTTGAGCGATCCAGAGGCTACGTTGCGGGGATTTGCATAGGTTACCTCGCCTTGCGCTTGTCGCTGCTGGTTGAGGCGTTCAAATCCTTTTCTGTGCATGAATATTTCGCCGCGGATCTCAAAAGATGCCGGGTAGTTCCCATGAAGCAGTTGGGTGACGCTTCGGATGGTTTTTACATTTTCGGTAACATCATCGCCTTGGAACCCATCGCCCCTGGTAACGGCCTGAATTAACTGTCCGTTCTCGTAAAACAAGGATATGGCTAGGCCATCGATTTTTAGTTCGCAAACATACTCTACGGCGTCAATGCCCAATGATTTACGCACGCGCTCATCGAATTCGAGCAGTTCTTCTTCGGAATAAGTGTTTCCGAGCGATAGCATCCGGCGTTTGTGGGGTACCGTTTTGAACTCATCGAGGAGTCCGCCGCCCACGATTTTGGTGGGACTGTCGGGCAGTGCAAATTCCGGGAACTGTTTTTCCAATGCTTCCAGTTCTTTGAGTTTGAGGTCGAACTGGTGGTCTGAAATCACGGGCTCCGCCAACACATAATACCGATAATTGTGGTCTTTGAGTTCGTTGCTGAGGGCAAGGATTTTGGCGCGAATTTCGTGACTTTGCATGGGTTGATTTTGCCATGCCAAATTACGCGTTGCAACTGGCAGGATTGAAACTGCAGGCGTATGAGTTATGCACAATTTCGACATTACTTGGATCCAAATTTTTGGGTGAGGGAGTTATGTGGTTACTTGCACCATCTTTTATTAAACATGTCAAATTTATCTGTTGCCCCCAATCATGTTGTGAGCATTGCTTACACCCTTTCTCTTCCCAATGGCGAAGTTGCCGATTTCGCTGATGCCGATCAGCCGTTGGTTTTCATCCACGGTATTGGCCAAACATTGGAAGCCTTTGATGCCCAGTTGAATGGGTTGAATGTGGGCGATGGTTTTTCTTTTTCATTGACTGCTGAAGAAGGTTACGGAATGCACGATGCTGGCTGGGTGATTGAGTTGCCTCGTTCTGTTTTTGGTGGCGATGATATTCCTGCGGACATTTTGCAGTTGGGCGCCATGTTGCCGATGCAAGACCAGGATGGCAATCCCATGGACGGCAAAGTGATTGAAATTGGTGATGAAACAGTGAAAATGGATTTTAATCATCCATTGGCTGGTGAGGCTTTGAGTTTCACGGGTTCTGTTTTGGCGGTTCGCGAGGCGACGGCTGAAGAGCTCGACCACGGTCACGTTCATGGCGAAGGTGGACATCACCACGACCACTAAGCGATTTTTTTAATCTACAAACCGAGGATCGGGTTGGTATGGGATTTTGACCATCCGTGATACTTCTATGTTGAAGACGCCATAATCTTCGGTGATTTTCCCCCACATTCGGTATACACCCCGTCCGTTGAAGGGGTTCTTGCTCAGCGATGGCGGAAAGTGGATGCTGTCGAAATAATGTCCGTCGGCATCCAGCCACGTCCCAAAATTCATTTCTTTTCCGCCCACAGTTTTGGTGGGTTTCACGGTAACGAGGTAGCCTTCGATGAGGATGTTTTTGTGGAGCATCTGTTGGAAGTGTTTGCTTCTGATTTTCGATAGGTGGGGCAGGGAAGGGTCGTGTGGGTATGGCGCTCCTTGAATCAGTTGGAAAGGATGTCCCAATGAAAAACCCAGCAAGTTGCGTTCGTCGTGGGCTACTTCTAGCCAAGAGTCTTCCAAACTGGGCAATTGGTATTCTTTGGTGGGTTCGAGAAAGAGTTTTTCTGTTTGTGCAACGGCTTTTTTGGAGGCGTATAGCGCGTGGGCTTCCCAAAGCAGGGCTTTTCTGCTGCGCTGCCAACTGCGGCAGGCCCCGATGTGAATGAGTATTTTGAGTTGCTCTAACCCGGGTTCTACCCGTTGTTTGAAATCGCTCAGGGAAGAGAAGGGGCCTGCCTGATCCCGTGCAGAAAGCAACTTCCGTACGCACTGTTGCTCCAAGCCATCAATCAAACCTAAGCCTAGCCACAGGGTTTTTCCTTGAATGCGGGTGAGAATCTCACTTTCGTTGATGCAAGGTGCCTCAATGGTGGCGCCACTTTTGCGCGCGGCATGTACGTAAAACTCAGTGCGGTAAAAGCCCCCGAAATTGTTGATCACCGCGGTGTAAAATTCCAAAGGGTAGTGGGCCTTTAGGTAAAGACTCTGGTAACTTTCCACTGCATAACTCGCACTGTGTCCTTTGGCAAAACTGTACCCCGCAAAACTCTCTATCTGATGCCAAACCTCACTCACGAGTTCTGGTTTGTGTCCTTTCTTCAATGCCGAAGCAAAAAATGCGTCCTTGACTTTTTGGAATTCTTCCCTGCTGCGGAATTTGCCGCTCATGCCGCGCCGAAGGACATCGCTCTCGCCCAAGCCAATGCCTGCAAAGTGGTGGGCGACTTTGATTACATCTTCTTGGTATACCATGATGCCATAAGTTTCAGGCATCAAATCCCACAGCACGGGATGGGCCTCGCTGCGCTTGGCCGGGTCCACATGCCGCTCAATAAAAGCCCGCATCATCCCGCTCCGGGCTACGCCCGGGCGGATCACACTGCTGGCTGCCACCAGTGTGAGGTAATCCTTGCATTTCAATTTCCGCAAGAGTTGGCGCATGGCCGGACTCTCAACGTAAAAACAGCCCGTGGTATGTCCGGTTTCTATCAAACGCTGTATAACCGGATCGTTCTTGAACGCATGGATTTGGTGGGCATCCACCGAAATGCCCTGGTTCTGCTGCACATATACCACCGCATCTTTGATGTGTCCTAGGCCCCGCTGCGACAGAATATCAAATTTGGCAATGCCCAAATCTTCGGCCTCGAGCAAACTAAACTGCACCACCGGAAACCCTTTGGGCGGCAAAAATGTGGCACTGTAATGGTGGATGTGCTTCTCGGGAATCAAAATCCCCCCTACGTGAATGCTCAAATGGTTGGGTAAATTGTGAATGCGATGGGCGTGCTTGAGGAGTTCCTGATACAATGAAGGATGGTCGTCTTCACGCGTTTCGCTAACCCCGTTCGTTTGGCTGACGACACTCAATGCGGTAGAAGTCCTGGCGTTGGTGGCGTGCCCTGCGGACGTTGAATCTCCGGCAGAAACTGGGTTCTCGGGCCCTGCAGTGGCCTTTCCGCCCGACCGCCCCAATGTGCGATTGCGGATACCATGTCCAACCCCCGGCTGGGCGTACACATCGCCTTTGCTGGGAGTGTAGGCCTCGAAGGTGGCGTGGCTGTAATACGAGGTTTTGTTAAGCAGCGCATCAATTTCCGCCTTCGGCAATCCGTAAACCTTGCCCAATTCCCTCACCACCGCATTGGTTTGAAAGGTGCTGTAGGTGGCTACCAACGCGGCACCATGGGCTTTGTACTTTTCCAAAATATACGCCGTAACATGGTCTCTGTCTTGCCATGAGAAATCGAGGTCGAAGTCGGGCGGACTGCTCCTATGTGGGTTGATGAACCGTTCGAAGTATAGGTCTAGGTCGATGGGGTCTACGTCGGTGATGCGCAAGCAGTACGCCACCATGGAGTTTGCGCCGGAGCCTCTGCCCACGTAGAAGAAGTTGTTTTCGCGGGCAAACCTGCAGATGTCCCAATTGATCAAAAAGTACGATGTAAACCCCAGTTGGTAAATCATTTGCATTTCTTTTTCGAGGCGCTGTGTGGTTTCAAAGGTGTAGTTGGGGTAGCGGTAGTGAAGTCCTTCCGAGGCCAATTCGCGCAGCATGCGAAAATCTTGGTTGGGGTCACCGGTAAAGGTTTTTTTGTTCTGTTGGATGTTCCATTCGAAGGTCCAGGCGCAGCCTTCGCAGAAGGCCTGCGCCTGGGTAATCAAGTGTTTCGCTGCGACGAATTTTGAAAAAATTTGTCGCAGCGGCTGCCACTGCTGCCACGGCTCCGCCGTGGCCCCCTCCGGCAATTTCGACAGCAAACAATTGTGATCAATGCACCGCAACAACTTGTGCGTCTCAAAATCAATCTCGTCTCGCACCGTAACCGTCTGTACCGCCAACAAACGATCCGTTGGTAAGGGCTTCTTCCACAGCCGCAAACGATCCAACTGTCTCCATGGTACCGCAAAACCCCACGCAGAAATCATCGCCCCGCCGTCTGCGGAATCCCCAAAATCCTTTTCCCAATCCCACAATCGCCCAATCGGATAAACGACCCTCACCCCCGATAGATGCGGCGCAACCTCGGGAAATCGCCGATCGCCCATCAAATGATCAGAGAGAAACCCATTCATCGAAGCAAACCCCGACTGTGATTCACACAGCAACAAATAAAGATGCCTATCCCCGTTGCGAATGTCACAACCCACCAAGGGCAAAATGTGCTTGCAATCCCGCGCCGCCCGCAAATAATTACTCACCCCCGATACATTGTTGATGTCGGCCAGCAAAATGGGGACTTTTTGTCGCATCGACATCGCCTCAGACTCACAGCGCTGCACAATTTCCTCCGGCGACATCATCCCGTAACGCAAACTGAAGAAAGAGTGAAAATGGACAATCATGGTGTTAAAACGCCAATTTTGATTAAAAAATTGACAATTATTTGTCTACAAAGTAATCAATTTGCATCACCCACAAAAGAAAAAGGCGCAGATTCCTGCGCCTTTTTTAGGTTCTATTTCGCAACGCGTTGAGCGCCTTACTGTTTCACAAATTTCAATGCACCGCCTTTGCCATCGCTCAGCAAATAAACACCGGCACTCAAATCTGCCACCGATATCCGGGTGTTTTCACTGGCCGAGACATCCAAACGCTTCAGCACTTTGCCCTGCAAATCGCAGATCTGCAACGTTTGTTTTCCGCCTTGCACAAATCGCACATCCAAGAAGTCTACACATGGATTTGGCGCAATGCTGCCCAAAGCTGTAATCCGATCCTCAACTCCCAAGATACCAAAAGCCACCATGTTGGAATTGATCAATGTGCTGCCAGCCGTATCGCAAGCGGTTTGGCCTTTGATGCCTATGTAGTAGCGATTTTTGCCACTCGGTGGGGTTAAGTCGCTGAACGATTTTACGGTAGCAGCCACCGATGCAATGGCAGTAAACTTGCCAGCGTTGTTGCTGCGATAAATGATGTATGTGTTGAGTGGATAAATGCCCACGTAATCAGACCAATTTAAATTGTTCTCACCGTTCACGCCCAAGTTGGCGGTTAAGTGCAAGGTGGTGTGGGCGTAATACTTGGAATACTCTGCTCTGTTGTTACAAGAGTCTATCGCATCGATGTAATAGGTGAATGGACGTTGTTTTGGGTTTACTTGGGTATCGAGGAAAGTGCCAGCATTGGTGAGGTCGGCATCGCCAATGAGATCGAATTCACCGGCAAAATTTGATTCGCGGTAAATGTTGTAGTAGGCTGTACGCTGATTGGGCGTCACTTTCCAAATGAGTTTGTTTCT
>SXGQ01147292.1_pt1 | contig 28276 bp, 21 predicted proteins | sample 3178371 | NCBI WGS metagenome assembly SXGQ01 (sample SAMN11356859, study PRJNA531348) | freshwater metagenome | isolation source: freshwater sample F1-20 | place: China: Fuxian Lake, Yuxi | collected 2017-12-25 | reverse complement strand
GCACTGCTGACGAAATTCTCCGAGGCGATCAGCTCCAGGCCCTCGGCCTGGCGGGTCGTTTCGTGGGCGATGGCCGCGGCAATCTCGGGATCTGATTGCGCCAGGGAGCGTTGCATCAATGACAGGTTGTCCATGTGTAAGATCCGATTCTACCAGCGCCGGGGTCAGGCCCCTTCGATCTTCGCGACGCGCGTGGCATGGCGGCCGCCGGCAAACGGCGTTGCCAGGAAGACCTTGACGATCTCGCGGGCGCGAATTTCAGGCGTGACCCTGGCGCCGAGCGTGAGCACGTTCAGGTCGTTGTGCTCGCGCGACAACGTGGCCGTGTCGGCGTCAACGATCGCCGCGGCCCGGATGCCCGGCACCTTGTTGGCGGCGATCGCCATGCCGATGTCGGTGCCGCACACTAGGATGCCGCGATCGCATTGCCCGCTCGCGACGCCATGGGCGACGGCCTGGGCGAAGTCGGGGTAGTCCACCGACTCGGCCGACGCGGTGCCGAAGTCCTGGTAGGTCGCGCCGAGCTCGTCGAGCGTGCGCTTGAGTGAGTCTTTCAGGTGGAAGCCCGCATGGTCAGCGCCCAGGGCGATGTGCATGACCGATTCTAGCTTGTCTCGCCGAAGCGGCTCGCCGCCGCGCAGGCGGACGCCGTGACACTATAGAACGGTGAATCCCACCGCCATCGTCAATGCCAAGGGCGAAGATCGCATTCGCGGCGGCCATCCCTGGATCTACCGTTCCGATGTGGTCGATGTCGCCGGTGTTGAGCCCGGCATCGTTGTCAACGTCCGCGGCTCGCGCAATCGCGACCTGGGCCGCGCCCTGTTCAGCGACCAGTCACAGATCACACTGCGGATGCTCGCGCGCGACGACCGCGCGATCGACACGGCGTTCTGGCGCGAACGGCTGGAACGCGCCATCAGCTTTCGCGAGATTCTCGAGATCGATGCCACCGCGTATCGACTGGTCCACGGCGAGGCCGACTTGTTGCCGTCGCTCGTGGTCGATCGCTACGGCGACTACCTGGTGCTGCAGGCGCTGTCGCAGGGGATGGACCGGCTGACACCGGAGCTGGTGCCGCTACTGGTCGAACTCACCGAAGCCAAGGGCGTGCTGGCGCGCAACGACCCGAAAGTGCGGCTGCTCGAAGGCCTGGAGCAGAAGGTGGAGGTCGTAAATGGCGCGGTGCCAGAGACCATCAGCGTGCGCGAAGCTGGCGTAACTTACGACGTCGATCCGTGGCGCGGGCAGAAGACCGGCTTGTTTCTCGACCAACGCGAGAACCGCGAGGCCGCCGCGCGTTACGCGCACGGTGCGTTACTCGACTGTTTCAGTTACAACGGCGGATTTGCCCTGGCCCTGGCGCCCCGGTGCCGGACGGTGGAGGCGCTCGATGTGTCGGCCGACGCCGTGGCCCGCATCGCCGCCAACGCCACGGCCAACGGCATCACCAACGTGACGGCCCGCGAGGCTAACGTCTTTGACGAGCTCCGGCATCTGGAACGGGAGGGCGGGCGCTACGACACCATCGTCCTGGACCCCCCGGCCTTCGCCAAGAACAAGGCCTCGATCCAGAACGCCCTGGCCGGCTACAAGGAAATCAACCTGCGGGCCCTGCGCCTGCTGGCTCCAGGGGGCTACCTGATTACGTGCAGTTGTTCCTATAACGTGGACGAGGGGATGTTCGCTCGGGCGGTGTTCGAGGCCTCGGCCGACGCCCATGTCCCGGTAACGGTGGTTGAAAAACGCATGCAGGGGCGGGACCACCCGGTCCTGCTGGGGGTCCCGGAGACCTACTACCTGAAGTGCTTGATTCTTCGCAAACTGCTTTAAAATAAGCCGGATGCCGAGCCGATAGACAGGGATAACGTCATGCGCTTGGGTGGTGGCAGCCAAGAGGCTATGGCGGGAGTGACAGGCGGTAGTATCGCGCGTACGCTTCCAAGACGCGCAGCGTCGGTCTGCCGTCAGGGGCGGGCCCAGTAAATTTTTCGCAGGAGAATTGAAGATGGCTAACGGTATCTTCGGCCGGGTTTTGACTGGGGCGGTGGGCGTGATGGGCCTTCTGGCTCTTCCGGCGTCGCTTTCAGCTCAGACGACCGCAACGCCGACGTTCACCAAGGATGTCGCGCCGATTTTTCAGAACAAGTGCGAGTCGTGCCACCGCCCGGATTCGATCGCGCCGATGTCGCTGATCACGTTCGAAGAGGCCCGTCCGTGGGCGCGTTCAATTCGTGAACGCGTCGCGTCGCGCAACATGCCCCCCTGGCACATCGACAAGACCGTCGGCATCCAGCACTACAAAGATGACCGTTCGCTCAGCGACAAGGAAATCGACACCATCGTGAAATGGGCGGCCAACGGCGCACCGAAGGGCGACCCCAAGGACATGCCCGCGGCGAAGAAGTGGGACGACGGCAACGGCTGGAACTACGCCAGCAAGTTCGGCGGCCCGCCCGACCTCGTCGTCAAGTCGCCCAACTACACGCAGAAGGCCGTGGCCATGGACGCCTGGTACAAGCCGGTCGTCGAGACCGGCCTGACCGAGCCCCGCTGGGTGCGTGCCATCGAAATGCGTCCCAGCACGTTGAAGGGCCGCAAGATCACCCACCACGCCCTCGCCTACCTGATGCAGGATGAGAAGGAAGTCCAGGCGATCCTGAACAACGCCGATGCCGACAGCGGCGCCGGTCTCTTCATGGAATGGGCTGTCAACAAACTGGGCGAGCTCATGCGTCCCAACACCGGCAAGCTGATGCTGCCCGGCTCGAAGATTCGCTGGGACATCCACTACAGCGCCGGCGGTGAAGACATCACCGACAACGTCGAACTCGGCATCTACTTCTACCCGAAGGGCCAGGAGCCGAAGTACCGGACAGCGCTGTCGCTCTATAGCGGCGTCACCGGCGGCAACCGCAACCTCGACATTGCGCCGAACTCGATCAGCGTCGGCCAGAACTTCCACGTCATGCGCCGCGCCGGCCGCGTCGAGAACTTCCAGCCGCACATGCACCTGCGTGGCAAGGCCATGATGGTCGAAGCCATCCTGCCCAACGGCACGCAGCAGGTGCTGGGCTACGTCCCGAACTTCGAGTTCAACTGGATGAACAACTACGTGTTCGCCGACGACTACGCGCCGCTGCTGCCGAAGGGCACGATTATCAAGATCACCGCGTGGCATGACAACACCGCCGCCAAGAAGAGCAACCCGGACCCGACGCAGTGGATCGGCTGGGGCGACCGCACGGTGGACGAAATGGCCCACGCCTGGATCAACATCACCTACATGGGCGATGACGACTTCACCAAGGAAGTTGAAGCCCGCAAGGCGAAGCTGACGACCACGACCGCACGGCAGCAGCAGTAACTCGCTGGCCTGATTTTTCACCGAGGGGGTGCCAGCAACGGCACCCTCTCTTTGTTTGCGCAGGAGTTCAGATGAAGATCCGATTCATGGGGCGCACGGCCCTTGCTCTCGCGGCCACCGCCTGTCTGGCTGCCGGCACCCACGTTGCCGCCGGGCAGCTCGTCATGGAGCCGCTCAAGGACGCGGGGCAGAACATCTATCCGGCCTTCGAAGGCTGGTATCAGAACGAAGACGGCAGCTACACTCTGCTGGCGGGGTACTACAACCGCAACAAGAAGCAGACGCTCGACATCCCGATTGGCCCGGAAAACCGCATCGAGCCCGGTGGCCCTGATCAGGGTCAGCCGACCCACTTCCCGGTTGGCCGCGGCTGGGGTACCATTGCCATCAAGGTGCCGAAAGACTTCGGCGACAAGAAGATCACCTGGACGCTAACGGCCAATGGCCGGACCGTGTCGGTGCCCTTCGGCCTCACCAAGGGCTACCAGATTGAGCCATACCTCGACGCCGCGATGGGCAACAAGCCGCCGGTGGTCAAGTTCTCCGAGAAGGGCGAGGCCCTCACCGGTCCGCCGAAGCTCACGGCTTCCGGCATGGCCAGCGGTGCCGTCGGCGAACAGGTGCCGCTCTCGTACTGGGTCACCGACGATGGTCATGAAGAAACCCCGACCGGTGGAGCCACCGTTGCTGCGCCGCCTCCAGGCGGTGCCGCCGCCGCGCCGCCGCGCCGCCAGCGCGTCAGTACAACGCTCTCCAAGTACCGCGGCCCAGGCACGGTCACTTTCGCTGATTCCACACCGGCGATCGAGAAGGACAAGGTGTCGACCACGGCCACCTTCGCGCTACCCGGTGAGTACATGATTCGCATTGAAGCCAACGACGCGTCGGGTGTGGGCGGTGGTGGATTCCAGTGCTGCTGGACCACGGCCTACATCAAGGTAACGGTGAAGGCCGCGTCAACCGGCGGTAGCCCGTTTGTGTTGAGGTAATTTTTTCATACGAGTAATGTCCTGATTGCTCTTGGTGAATCGTTCGCTGATTGGGAGAAAACAGAAATGGCGCGTAAGTTTGTTGCAAGAAACTTCCTCCTTGTACTCGCAAGCCTCGTGCTCGTGCCGGTCATGGCACAGGCACAGAGTGTGTTCACTGGCACCGTGAAAGACACCTCGGGCGCCGTGATGCCCGGTGTGACCGTCGAAGCCGCGAGCCCCGCTCTGATCGAGGGCGTGAAATCGGCAGTCAGCGACGATAATGGCCTCTACCGCATCAGCGATCTGCGGCCTGGCACCTACAAACTGACCTACACCCTACCGGGCTTTAACACCGTCATCCGCGACGGCGTCGAACTGCAGGGTAACTTCACGGCTACCATCAACATCGATCTGTCGGTCGGCACGTTGCAGGAATCGGTCACCGTGTCCGGCGCCTCGCCGGTGGTGGACGTGCAGAGCAACGCCAAGCAGCAGGTGCTCACGCGCGACGTGCTGAACGCCGTCCCCACGGCCGGTACCATCCAGGGCCTCGGCCAGTTGGTCGTCGGCGTCACGCTGAATGTGCCCGACGTCGGCGGTTCACGCGCCATGCAGCAGACCTACTTTGCCGTACGCGGCCAGGGTGGCGCGCAGACCGTGGTGTTGGTCGACGGCATGATGACCAACGGCCTGATGGGCGACGGCGCCGTGCAGGCGTATCACAACGAATCGATGACGCAGGAAGCCGTCTACCAGACGGCCGGCGGCAACGCCGAGACCCTCACGGGCGGCGTCAACATGAACCTGATCCCGAAAGACGGCGGCAACCAGTTCCGCGGCGGCTTCAAGGGTTTCAAGTCGCCCTCTGGGTGGCAGGGTGACAACCTCACCGACGACCTGCGCGCACTCGGCGTCTCCGGCGTCGACAAGATTTCGAATTTCTTCGAGTGGAACGTCGAGCAGGGTGGGCCGATCATGAAGAACAAGCTGTGGTTCTTCGGCGCGTTCCGCAAGGCCCGCTACGACCGCCCGATCGCCAACACGTTTGCCATCCCGGCGGGCCAGAACGTGCCGACGGTGTTTGCCGCCTGCCGGACCAACCCCGACAGCTGCGAGCAGGGTGTCTCGGACGAAAAGATGGACAACCCGGTCGTTCGCCTGACGTGGCAGGCTTCGGAACGTAACAAAGTGGCGGTCTATATGGACCGCGCGCTGCGTCTTCGCGGCCACGCCATGGGCGCCCTCACCGACCAGAACACGGCGTCGGTGATCTGGAACACGCCGACGTTCGCGACCGGCTCGATCAAGTGGACGTCGACGCTGTCGTCGAAGATGCTGCTCGAAATGGGCTTCTCGGGCAATCGCGAGCGTTACGACAACCTCTATCAGCCCGGCATCCTGGCCGAGCGCAACACCGCCGACTGGTACCGCAACGTGCGCAAGAACGATAACAGCACAGGCTTGCTGTGGGGCGCCTCAGGTGCGCAGCTGGGTAATTATCCCGATCGCTACAACCTGCAGGGAGCGGTCTCCTACGTCACCGGCGCGCACACCATCAAGCTCGGCGGCGCCTGGCAGACCGGCAAATACATCCGCTACAACAATGCGAACGCCGACCTGTACCAAACCTACAACAACGGCGTACCCTTGCAGGTGAGTGTGTTGAACACGCCGCTTCGCACCGGCGAAGATCTGGGCGCCGGCCTCGGCTTCTTCGCGCAGGATACGTGGAACCTGGATCGCGTCACCGTGAATCTCGGTCTGCGCTTCGACTACAACAAGCAGACCATTCGCGGCCAGGAGGCTCAGGTCGGACGCTTCGCCAACAGCCCCGCCTATGAGTCGTTCCAGGCTGTTCCCACCTGGCATGACTTCTCACCCCGGGTGTCGCTGGTCTACGACCTGTCGGGTGACGGCCGCACCGCCGTCCGTGCAGGCTTCAACAAGTTCGTGACCGCCCAGACCACGGGTTTTTCACAGCTCTACAACCCGACGGCGCTGACCACTGCCGCGCTGCCGTGGACCGATGTCAATGCCGACGATATCGCCCAGGGCGAGCGTGGCTGTATTTACCTGACGGCCGGCTGCGAGATCAACTTCGCCAACCTGCCCGCCAACTTTGGCGTCCGGTCGTTGTCGACGCCGGATGCGGACCTGAAGCGTCCGTACTCGCGGCCGATCAACGTCGGGGTCACGCACGAACTGTTCACCGGGTTCTCGGTCGCGGCTGAGTACTACTACATCAGCTTCAAGAACATCACGATGCGAACCAACTCGTTGCTCAACGCGGCGAGCTATAACCGTTTCGACGTGGTGAGCCCTCTCGATGGCAGCGTGATTCCCGCCTACGTCATCAAACCCGAGTTCCGTGGTCAGGTCGCGAACATCGACAGCACCAACGACGAGATGAAGCGCTCGTACAACGGTCTTGATCTGAACTTCAACGCCCGCATGGGCCGTGGGGTTCGGGCGTTCGGCGGCTTCAACCTTGAGCGCAGCCTGAACAACGTCTGCGTCTCGGCGGTCAGTGATCCAAACCGCTCGCTCTACTGCGACCAGTCGGAGAGCGGCATCCCCTGGCAGAAGCAAGTCAAGGCGACCGTCGTCTACCCGCTGCCGTTCTGGGGTCTCTCGGTCAGCGGCTCGTGGCAGAACCTGAACGGCTACCTGACCGGCACGGCGGCCCAGGCTTACGGCGGCTTCACCGCCGGCACGGGCTTCGATCGCCCGAACGGTCAAGGCACCTTCTGGCAGTTGACGTCAGCGAGCCGCTACGTAGCAAACTGCACCGGCCCATGCACGCCCGGTGCACTCGTCCTGCCAGCGCTTGCGGCCAGCGGCGTCGCTAACCTCCAGGTGCCGCTCGTGGCACCGGAAACCGAGTTCACCCCGCGCATCAACCAGGTGGACTTCTCGGTGACCAAGCGAATTCGTTTTGGGCGCGTCAACGCCACGCCGAAACTCGATCTGTTTAACGCGCTGAACTCCGACGACTATTCGTCGGTCTCAACGGTGCAGTTTGGCGCGGCTGCCTACAACCGCCCCTCGGTCATCCTTCAGGGCCGAATCATCCGCGTCGGCGTGGATGTGACCTGGTAGCCTGCCAATAGGGGGCCACCCTGGTGGCGCCGTCGCGAAATTCAGGGACAGGCGGGGGCTAACACTCCCGCCGGTCTTTTTCTATACTGAAGTGACAACGATGTTGCCCCACCTCGGTCTGGCCGTGCTGTTGGCGGCCGCCCACCTCCTGGCGGCGGTACCCGCGCGTGTCCTCGATCTCAATGGCCGGCCGGTGAATCCGCTGGCGTCTGGCCGGGATCGGGTGGCGACCGTCCTCGTCTTCACGACTACGGACTGCCCCATCTCCAATCGCTACGCACCAGAGATCCAGTCGCTTGCCGCGAAGTTCCAGACCCAGGGCATCGGCTTTACGCTGGTCTATCCCGTGAGCACGGACACGCCCGGCGTGATTCGCGAGCACGTGAAGAAGTTCGGCTATGCCCTTCCCGTGGTGCGCGACACCGCGCAGGAACTGGTGAAGCACACCGGGGTCAGGGTCACACCCGAAGTGGCGGTGATCGGCGCCGGCGGACAGGTGCTGTACCGGGGCCGTATTGACGACCGCCACATCGACTTCGGCAAGGACCGGCCTCAGCCGAGCGAGCGCACGCTCGAGCGCGCCCTTGAGGCCGTGCTGCAAGGCCAGCCGGTCGCGGTCCGCGAAACCCAGGCAGTGGGTTGCTTTCTCCCGGACCTAATCAGGTGAGAATCGCTGTCCTTGTCTTGTCGCTGCTGATGCTTCACCTCTTGCGTCCGCCTGACGCGGCCGCGCAGGAGGTGACGTTTACCAGGGACATTGCGCCGATCGTCTTCCAGTCGTGTGTGTCGTGTCATCGGCAGGGCGGCCCGGCGCCGTTCAGTCTCACCACCTACGACGAAGTACGTCGCCGTGCCACGCAGATCGCGACGGTCACGAAGAGCCGCTTCATGCCGCCGTGGAAGGTCGAACCCCGCGTCAGCCACTTCGTCGGACAGGATCCACTCACCGACGCGCAGATCGCGAACCTCGCGGCCTGGGCCACGAACGGGGCACCCCAGGGCGATCCGGCGGCGTTGCCACCCGTGCCTCAATTGCCGGCCGGCTGGCTGCTCGGCCAGCCTGACCTGATCGTCAAGCCGACCAAGGCCTTCACGCTGCAGGCGCAGCCGACCGACACCTTCCGCATCTTCGCCATCCGTCTTCCGGTCACCAAGCGGACCTACGTGCGGGGTATCGAGTTTCACCCGGGCAACGCGCGCGTGGTGCATCACGCCAACATCCGGATCGATCGCACGCCGGCCACCCGGCAACTGGATGACGCCGACCCGCTGCCTGGCTACGATGGCTTGATGCCGCGGTCAGCTGAATATCCCGATGGCCACTTCGTGGGCTGGACCCCAGGCCAGGTCGCGCCGCTCGTGGGATCAGACCTGGCGTGGACGCTCGAACCCGGCAGCGACCTGGTGGTGCAGCTTCACTTGCAGCCGAGTGGCGCGGTCGAAGAGGTACTGCCGGAGATCGGCCTGTACTTCAGCAATCGTCCGCCGACGCGGACGCCGACCATCCTGCGGCTCGGGTCGCAGTCGATCGAGATTCCGCCTGGTGACGCCCGCTACGTCATCCGCGACGCCTACACGCTGCCGGTCGATGCCGACCTCCTCGCGATCCAGCCGCACGCGCACTATCGCGCTAGGGAAATTCGCGGCACGGCGCTCTTTCCCGACGGCACCTCGCGCCTGGTCATGCACATCACCGACTGGGACTTTCGGTGGCAGCACGTCTACCGCGAGGTCACGCCGATTCCACTGCCGAAGGGCACGCGGTTGTCGATGGAGTTCACCTACGACAACTCCGCCGAGAACATCCGCAACCCGCAACTCCCGCCGGCGAAGGTCTACTGGGGACAGCGCTCGAACGACGAGATGGGCGACCTCTGGTTCCAACTGCTGACCACCAATGATCGTGACCGCGAGCTGATGCGCGAGCAGATCACCTCCAAGATGACCGTCGAGGACATCGCCGGCTACGAAACCATGCTGCGCGTGGACCCCAGGGACGCCGCGCTGCACGACGATGTGGCGCTGCTCTACATGAGTGTGGAACAAATGCCGCAGGCTGTTCGGCACTTCGAGGCATCAGTGGCGCTCAAGCCCGATTCCGCGGCGGCCCATTTCAACCTCGGCACCGCGCTGGCGCAGGCCGGCCGGCTCGATGACGCCACGGCTGCCTTCCGTGCCGCGCTCGCACGCCGCCGCGATTACGCGCTGGCACACAACAATCTTGGACAAGTGCTCCTGGCCCAGGGCAAAACTGGCGAAGCGCTCAAGCACCTGCAGGAGGCGGTCCGCCTCGACGCGGCGAATCCACAGGCGCTCTTTGGATTGGCGGAAGCTTATGCGGCGAGCGGGTCGTTCGACCTGGCGATCGAAACCATCGACCGCGCGAGCAAGTTGCCGATGCCCCAGACTCTGGCCACTCGCGTCGTCGCCAGGCGCGACGAGTATCTCAGGCGACGGCCATAGGGACGCCGTCTATCGCACCGAACCAACCGGCGCGATGATCTTCTGAATCATCGGTTCCAACTGCTCGACCGTGAGCTGGCCCGGGTGGTACTTCGACACGTTGCCGGCGCGATCGATCAGCACCAGCGTCGGCGTCGTCGAGACACCATACTGCGCGAAGATCTGTTCGCTGATCGGCGCCGACATGGCCTTCATCCACGGATAGACGCTGTCGCGGATGCCAGTGAGGTAGGCGAGTTCCTCCTCCGGCTGCGCTGGCGCGCGCTTGGCGACGTAGCCATAGAACTTGGTCGGCGCCACCAGCGTCAAGCCGGCGCTCTGGTACTTCGCGAGCATGGCGTCGAGAACGGGACCCTGCACCTTGCAGTCGGGGCACCAGTGCGCCCACAGGTAGACGATGACGGGCTTGCCCCTGAGGCTGGCCATCGAGGGCGGCGGGGCACCAATCCACTTCGGGCTGTCCAGGGGGAACGCCGGTGAGCCCTCGAGGCTTAACAGGTTGACGTTCTTGTTGAGGCGCTCGACGATCGAGGTGCCCTTGTAGGTCTCCAGTTCGCGCCGCAGGTAGAGGACCGCGTCCGAGCGTCCACCCTGGCCCGCAGAGGCGAGTGCCGTGACTTCGATCGCAGCGCCGAGCGCAATCGGCAACCGCGCTTCATCGTCCAGCTTGCGCGTCTTCAGTTGCTCCTCGACAATCTCGTAGGTGCGCGCGGCGTAGGTCATGGCCGCGGGGTAGTTCTTCGCCGCCACCGCGCCGCGGCCCAGCCACGAGAACGCCTCCACCGCGATCGGCGTGGTGCCGTGGGCCGCCATCTCGGCGAGGACCAGTTTCTCGGCCTTGGCAAAGTCCTTGGCGGCAATCGCGTCCCTCACGATCTGCACGATGGTCGGCGGCGGCGTGGCCGGCTTGGCAGTACTCTGCGCGAACGCGGGCCCGGCGACAATCAGAGACAAAAGCATCGCTAAGAGCATGCGAGTCATGCGCCAAGGATACCGCGATCTGCGATATAAACCTCACATGACTCGCGCCCTTCGCATGTTTGCACTGATCGCTGTCCTGGCACCTGTGGCCACCCAAATCCCCGCGACCGCTCAGTCACCGAGCCTTCGCGGTTTTCCGGATGATGCGGTCGCCGCGCAGCGGCAACGCGAGGAGCAGTTCCGCAAGGTTCCCGATGTGGCGCGGCTGAAGGAGTACATGGAGGCAATGGCGGGTGACTCCCACGTTGCCGGCCAGCCGTCGTCCAAGCGAGTGGCCGACTGGGCGCTGGCAAAGTTCAAGTCGTTCGGGCTCGACGCGCGGATTGAGGAATTCGAGGCGATGATGCCGTGGCCGCTCGAGACCAGCGTGGAGCTGGTGGCGCCGGAAAGGTACACGCTCAAGCTCAAGGAGCCGGTGCTGCCGGAGGATCCGGATTCCGGCGACCAGACGCCGCTCTACAACGCCTACTCGGGTGATGGCGACGTCACCGGTGAAGTGGTCTACGTCAACTACGGCATGCCCGCTGACTTCGAGCGCCTGAAGACGCTCGGCATCAGCGTCAAGGGCAAGATCGTGCTCGCGCGGTACGGCGCCGGCTGGCGCGGCATCAAACCGAAGGTCGCCTACGAGAACGGCGCGATCGGATGCTTGATCTATTCCGATCCGCGCGACGATGGCTACTTTCAGGGCGACGTCTACCCAGCCGGTCCGTACCGGCCGGAATATGGCGCGCAGCGCGGCAGCGTGATGGACATGCCGGTGCATCCGGGCGATCCGATCACGCCGGGCTGGGGCAGTGAGGCCGGCGGCAAGAAGAACCGCCGCGAGGATTCACAGACCATTCTCAAGATTCCGGTGCTGCCGATCTCGTACGGGGATGCGCTGCCGATCCTGAAGCAGCTCAAGGGCCCGGTCGCGCCCGCCGAGTGGCGCGGCGCGCTGCCCATCACCTATCACCTCGGGCCCGGCCCGGCGCAGTTGCATATGAAGCTGTCGTTCGAGTGGAAGAACCGTCCGCTCTACAACGTGATGGTCACTATTCCCGGTACTACTCGCGCCGACGAGTGGGTGATCTTCGGCAACCACCACGATGCGTGGGTAATGGGTGCGGACGACCCGGTCAGCGGTGCCTCGTCGTTGATGGAAACGGCGCGCGGCCTGGCGGAGTTGCTGAAGACCGGCTGGAAGCCGTCGCGCACGCTCAAGCTAGCCCTGTGGGACGGCGAAGAGTGGGGCCTGCTGGGATCCACCGAGTGGGCCGAGAAGCACGACGCCGAGCTGAAGCAGAAGGCGGCCGTCTACATCAACACCGACGGCACCGGTAAGGGCTGGCTCAACGCCGGCGGCTCGCACGGCCTGCAGCAGTTCATGGGCGAGGTGGCGAAAGACGTCATGGATCCGCGCACCGGCAAGCCGGTGTTCGACGAAGCGCGCCGCCGCGCCATCCTGGGCGAGACCGAAGCCGATCGCAAGGCCGCCGAATCCGATCCCTCGCTGCGCATCGCGCCGCTCGGGTCAGGATCCGACTTCACGCCGTTCCTGCAGCACCTGACCTTGTCGGCGCTCAATGTCAGCTTCGGCGGCGAAAGCCCCGGTGGCGTGTATCACTCGGCCTACGACACGGTGAAGTGGTACCAGACCTACTCCGACACCGACTACACCTACGGCCGCACCCTGTCGCAGCTGACAGGCACGCTGGTGCTGCGTCTCGCTGATGCACCGGTGCTGCCGTTCCAGTTCACCGACACCGCCGACACGCTGCTCCGCTACGTCGTCGAGCTCGAGAAGCTGGCGGAGACCAAGCAGGACTCGAAGGTGGACATGAAGCCGGCGCGAGCGGCGGTAGAGAAGCTGCGCGATGCCAGTCGTGCGTTCGAAAAAGCGTACAGCTCGCTTGGCAAGGCCAGCACGGCGACGCTGCTCGGCCGCAAGGAACTGCAGTCGCTCAACCAGTTGCTGATCACGTCGGAGCGCAAGCTGGGGAACACCGAAGGCCTGCCGCGCCGCGAGTGGTTCAAGCACCAGATCTACGCGCCGGGTTTCTACACCGGCTACGGCGTGAAGACCATGCCGCAGATCCGTGAAGGCCTGGAAGAAGGCCGCTTCACCGAAGCGCAGGGTGGCGTGCGAACGGTGTCGTCGGCTGTGAATGCCCTGGCCGCGCAGGTGGAAGAGGCGATGAAGGCGTTGCAGCAAGCGGTGAAATAGCACAGTCAGAGAGGCCAGCTCGACTTGCTGCGTTTCGGCCTCGCTGCGACCTCGACGCTCAGGTCACGCGGCCGGTCGTGATGGGGATAAGTGATCGCCGTCGTAGAATTTCGATCGTTGGAACTTCCATGTGCGCCCTGCCGGACTTTGGCAATGGCCAAGTCACCAAAATCACAAGACCACGAGATCAGCGACCACCCGCGTCTCTAATTTTTCGCAGGACGCGGTCGTCCATCCAATGCTGATCCCACCATTCGACCGGGTTCACCGGCACGCCCTGCAGCAATACCGTGAAGTGGAGGTGGTCGCCGCCCGCTAAGCCGGTGGCGCCGGTGCGGCCCAGTTCCTGGCCCTTGGTCACCGGTTGGCCGACCTTCACGGCGATCGCTGACATGTGGGCGTATAGCGACTGCACGCCGATGCCGTGATCGACGATCACGCAGTTGCCGTAGATGCCGAGGACGTCGGCAAAGACGATGATGCCGGCATTCGAGACCGAGAATGGCAAGGACGACGATGGCGAGAACCGTCAGGCGAAAAAATCGCACGGTCGATGATACCGGGATCCGGGATCCGGCAGTCATCGGGGCCGCCGCGTCGTTCGATGTGTGGGTGTCGCGGTCCAGGGGTCGTCCGGCCACGGATGCCTCGGATACCGTCCGCGCAACTCCTTACGCACCTCCTGGTAGGTCGTCGCCCAGAAGCTCTTGAGGTCCTGGGTTGACTGCACTGGACGTGCGTTGGGCGCCAGCAGGTGAAACGTCACCGGCGTCTTCTTTGGACCAAGGCGCGGCGTGTCCGCCAGGCCGAAAAGTTCCTGCAGCTTCACCGCGACTGAGACGGTGCCGTCGGCGGCGTATTCCAGCCGCATCGAGCGGCCGCTCGGTACGGTCAGTGCATCAGGCGCATCGCGATCGATGGCCTGCTTGACGGCCCAGGGCAGGTGAGCAGTGACCTCGAGATCTTTGAAGCCCTTCGCGGATGCCGCAGCGGATTCAGCCAGGGCCGGCAGGTCGAGCACGTGGCCGGCAAATGCCGCCCTCCGCTCGAGGCGCTCGGTGTCGGCGTCGCGGTCGCGATCGAGCCAGGCCTGCGCCAGCAGGTTCGCGGCCACGACCGGATCGATCGCCACTGGTCGCTCGCGCAGCACTAGGGCGTCGTAGAACTCGGTGGCATGCGCGCGGACGATGCCGGTCGTGGCGTCGATGCTGTGTACGACTTCGCTTCTGGTCGGCGTGAGCCACTCTTCCTCGATCTGGCACGCCGAGCGAACCATCGCCTCGGTGGAGTCCGCAGGACGACGCAGTGGGCTGGCGGTGACATCGAGCGCCACCAGCCACTCGCCGTCGCGCACGCCACTCTCGCGCCCCATCACCGCGCCGTAGCCGGTCGCCAGCGTGACCCGGTCGGCGCCCCGCCTCTTGGCGACTCGATCGGGATACCCGGCAAACACCGCCCGCCTGAACGCCGCTTCGTCGATGTGCCTGACGCGACGATCGCCGAGCACCGCCGCGGCACTTTGTTCGAGGTTCTCAGCAACCCGCTTGAGGTGGAACGGCATTCGCGGCCAGCTATCGATGATCGGCAGCAGGTCGCACGATGTGGACTGGTCGCGGCCTTCCGCGCGCCCAGGTTCAGACAGCCACGCGCACGCGGCCGCAGCCTCGAACGAGCCGAGACCGTCGATCAAGAGGCGCGCGAGGCGCGGGTGCAGGGGAAGGCGGCGCACGGTGCCGGCCTGTTCGGTCGCATGTCCATTGCGCACCAGGGCCAGGCGTTCGAGCAACGCGAGCGCCACGGCGAGGCGATCGTCCGAGGGTCGCTCGAACCACTCGAAAGTTGCCGGGTTGCCACCCCAGCCCAGGATCGACAGCACCGGCGCCGCCAGGTCGATGCGCTGCACCTCCGGCTCCCGGTGCGGCCGAAGGCGGTCGCGCTGGTCCCACAGGCGGCGGACGGTGCCAGGTCCGAGTCGCGCGGCACGGCCGGCTCGCTGATCCGCGGAATCGGTGGTAATGCGCTCGAGCGTCAGGCTATCGACACCACGCTCGCCGTTGTAGCGCGCGACCTTGTGCAGGCCGGTGTCGATCACGATCGACACGTTTGGTACCGTGAGCGACGTTTCGGCGATGTTTGTCGCCAAAATCACGCGGCGGCGCGAGGACGGGCTGAGGGCAGCATCCTGGGCGTCGCTCTCCATCGCGCCGTACAGCTGCAGCACTTCCACGCCGTGTCGGGTCGCCACGGGTTCAGCTTCCCGAGCCGCCCGCGCGATTTCGCTGATACCCGGCAAGAAACAAAGCGCGTTGCCGCGGGAGGTAGGTAGCATCTCATTCAGCGCCTCGGCCATCATCTGGCCGGGTCCGTAGGTAACCGTTAGCGGATGCCGCGTGCCCGGCACATCAATCACCGGGCAGTCACCCAGGAAGCGCGAGACTGGCGCCGTATCGAGCGTCGCCGCCATCACCAGGATGCGAAGGTAGGGCCGCGCCAGCCACGCTTGACGAGCCAGTGCCAGCCCGAGGTCGGCGTGGATGCTGCGCTCGTGAAACTCATCGACGATCAACGTGGTGACGCTGCTCAGCAGGGGATCATCCTGCAAGTAGGCCGTGAGAATGCCTTCAGTGACCACCAGCAGCCGGGTGTCAGCACCGGCCTTCTTCTCGAAGCGGATGTGCCATCCCACCTCCTGTCCCAGCGTCCAGCCACGCTCGTCGGCGATGCGACGCGCCATGGCCCGAGCGGCGACCCGGCGTGGCTGCAGCAACAGCACGGGTCCCCGGTCCACCAGGGCCGGCGGCACCCGCGTGGTCTTGCCGGCGCCCGGCGCGGCCGTCAGCACGGCAGCCCGGTGACGATCGAGCGCCGCGCGAATGGAGTCGATGAAGGTATCGACCGGAAACGGAATCGGCGGCACGTCCCTTATGATGGCAGACCATGAGCTTGCGCCTTCGGCCCTTGATCGAAATCATCTTTGTAATCTGCAGCTGTGGCGTCCCCGTGTTCTGTAGCCAGGCATTCGCCCAAACAGCGACCCCTCAAGTGGCCAGGCGAGAGCCGCCCTCGACGCAGAGAGCGCCGTCGCGACTCGATGTTCTGCGGGGTGAGTACGGCCGCTACCGTGCCAACAACGACCTGCTCTACTACGAGCTCGACGTTCGGGTCGACCCCGACAAGAAGGCCATCAGCGGCAAGAACGCCATCCGCTTCAAGATGCTCAAGGACGACAACCGCATCCAGTTGGAGCTGTACGCAAATTTCACCGTCGACAAGATCCTGCTAGGTAGCACCACGTTGCGGTACGAGCGCGATCACAACACGGTCTACGTGGACTTCCCGGCGGTGCTGCGCGCCGGCCGCACTTACACCATCGAGTTTCATTACCACGGGTTGCCGGCGGAGCAGGGCCGGTTCGGCGGACTCGCGTTCCGGAAAGACCCGGCGGGCCGCCACTGGATCAACACCGCCAACGAAGGTGAAGGCTCGAGCGTCTGGTGGCCGAGCAAAGACCAGTGGCGCGACGAACCGGAAGGCATCGACATTCGCGTCGCCGTACCCAATGGGCTGATCGACGTGTCGAACGGGCGCTTCATGGGCAAAACCGATCTCGGCGATGGCTACACGCGTTGGGACTGGCGCGTGCACTACCCGATCAACTCCTACAACGTGTCGCTGAACATTGGCGAGTACACACAGTTTTCAGAGGATCTCGGCGACTTGCCGATGGATTACTTCGTCCTGCCCGAGAACCTCGAGAAGGCCCGCAAACAGTTCGCGCAGGCGAAGCCGATGATGGAGGCGTTCGAACAGTACGTCGGTAAGTATCCGTTCCCGAAAGATGGCTTCAAGCTGATCGAGGTGCCGTATTCAGGGATGGAGCACCAAAGTGCGGTCACCTACGGCAACCGCTTCGCTAATGGCTATCTCGAACGCGACTGGACCGAGGTGGGCGTCAGCCTCAAGTTCGACTTCATCATCATCCACGAGAGCGGCCACGAGTGGTTCGGCAACGCCATCTCGGCCGCCGACGTGTCAGACATGTGGATCCAGGAGGGCTGGTGCACCTACCTGGAGTTCGTCTACGTCGAGGCGCTCTTGGGCGCCGAGGATGCACTGAAGTACGCTAACGGCTACAAGAAGAAGGTCGGCAACCAGGAGCCGATCATCACCGAGCGCGGCATCCACCGCACGCCGAACCAGGACATGTACTTCAAGGGCGCGCTGTTCCTGCACACGCTCCGCAGCATGGTCAACGACGATCAGAAGTGGTGGAACCTGGTGCGCGCGACGTTCGAGCACTTCAAGTACCGGAACATCATGACTGAGGACATGGTCCGCTTCTTCAGCGCCGAGCTGAAGCAGGACATGACGCCGATCTTCGATCAGTATTTGCAACGCGTGAACCTGCCAACGCTGGAGCTGACGTTCGATGAGAAGGCGGAGACGGTGTCGTATCGCTGGAACGCCGACGAGCGCGGCTTCGCAATGCCGATCAAGGTGGGCATCAAGGGCGCGTGGCAGGTAATCAGGCCGACGGCGGAATGGCAGACCATGCCGAACCAGCTCGGCAAGGCGCTGGAGGTGGCCACCGAGCTCTTCTACGTGAACGTCGCGATCCTCGACGCCGACGGACGTCCCATCAAGTAGGGCGCGCCGCGTCGCAGATTCTGCGCTGCTTTATCGCGCGGGCTGGCGTCGTTTCTGCGATCGCTCGCCTCCGTCCCACTCGTAACTCGCTGATTCCACAGCGTTGAGCCGTCGGGCACGAGGCTTGCGCCTGTTGGCGGGGTGGCGACTGTGTCCGCCGGGTATCGACCGCGCCAAGCCGAACAGGGCGCGTTGCACCAACTGGTGCGCGATCATTTCGAGACGTTCCGCTCGCAGGCCGCTGGCATGCGTGATGGTCAAGGTCTGCCGCGCTTTGTCGAGCAGGAGTTTCGCGACTTCCTGACGTGCGGGTGCCTGGCGGCGGGGTTCGCGCGATTCCGATGCCCGGATTGCCATCTCGATCGGCTGCTGCCGTTCTCCTGCAAGGGCCGCGGGTGCTGCCCGAGCCCGGGGCCCCCGCCGCGCGGACTGGGCGCGGTGGGGTGGGAGTTGCGGGGGGCGACGCATGACGGTTCGGGCCGCGCACCTGGTCGATCACGTGTTTCCAGACGTACCCATTCGCCAGTGGGTGCTGACCCTGCCGCCGCGCCTTCGTTACCTTCTGGCGTGGGACCACGCGCTCTGCCGGGCCGTGGTCGCGGTCTATTTGCGGGCCGTGCTCGGCTGGCTACGTCGCCAGGCCCATCGGCGAGGTGTCGCGGAATTCGGCTGCCCGATGGCGGTGTGCTCGAGTTATTCGCGTTCGAGCCCAAGGAGTCCAAGGCGCCGCTGCAATGGAACCGCCCTGGCTTCACCCACGTCGCGCTGCACGTCAGCGGCCTCGATCGCTGGCACGCCCACCTCACCGCCCATGGCGTGCAGTGCCTCGGCAAGCCGATCAAGACACCGGCAGGGCATAGCCTGTTCTACGCGAAGGACGCTGACGGCAATCTGATCGAACTCATCGACCTCGGCTACCGCTACCATCTGCTGGTGTGGATTGGCGGCATCATGGGCCGGTTCTCGCGGCTTCGTCGGTTCGGCCGCTACTACCAGAGTCCTCCTTCGCCGCCCTGATTCGACGCGTCAATCCCCCGTGGATCCGCTCCGTCGGCGGAGCCACCCTTCGTTCTGCTCGATGAACTGGCAGAGCGGGTCGAGAATGCCGGTGAACGCCATCACCACGACTCCGTGTCCGACGTCGAGGTGCATCAGGTCCTCGATGCGGAACCACGCTTCGAGTAAGTCGTCGATGCCAGACGCCAGCGCCACGCCGCTCAATACGATTCTCAACGTCCCGGACGCTGCCAATCTGAACAATAGTTTCTTCACGATCGTCCCTCCCCGACCCAGTACGATATACCCACTTCGTGGCGCAGGTGGTGTCGAGTTGCCGGTTTCTCAATCCTGTGAACGGTTGATATCGTTAGCCGTGATTCTTAGAACCGTACTGACACTGTGTTTTGTGTCGGTGAGCAAGAAGACCCCCGTGCCCCCAACACAGTGAGAATTGCCAACCGTCGCCAGTCCGCGGGATCCCACCTCTCGCGATGATCTTTCCGCCAGTCCTGAAGCGCGCGGCGCCATATCACCGACTGCTCGCAGAGACGATGCTCGTGCGGACGCCGACACCGGTTGGACGACGCCGCAGTGTTGCGCGCCGCCTTGTCGTTTCGCGACGAGATGTGCGAGTGCCTGGGACCGGAGAAAGCGGTCCCGCAGTCAGACGTGCCCGGCGAGAAGACCGCGGCGACGCAGCCCTTTCCGTCTAGGCAGCGGCCTAGTCGGCGCTGGGTCTGAGAACGGGCGTTCCGTTAACAAGTGAGGCCACTAATACGGCTTTTCGTCCTTGACGATCGAGTGTTTATGCTACCGTAAACATTCGGCCATGTGGCCGGAACGCCTTACTGTCTATTGTTTGTCGGCTGGCCGAGGCATGGATGCCAGCGAGAGTCGAGCGAGTCGCGACGGACAAAAGCCGCAGAGGTATCGACAGGCAATTTGGAATGACCGGACTGGACGATAGGAAGCATTAGCGGGGTCCTCGGTCACATAACGCCCGTTCTCAGACCTAGCTGATGCCAAGGTGGAATTCTTCATGGGCTCAACCTCAATCAAATGTCGCTCGTGCGCGACGCCATACAGTCCGCAGCACGGCCTGTCCGGCAATCAGACCGGCGACTAGGAGCGCAATGACAATAAGCCGTATTACTGGATCGCGACAACCTGACGCTCGACATCGGCAGGTTGGGTTTCGAGCCCGAGTCGCTGGGCAAACTGAAGGCCACCACTCAGAAGCCGGTCGGCATGGTGCTCGTCACCGGCCCGACGGGCAGTGGCAAGACCCACACCCTGTATTCCGCGATTTCGGTCCTCAATAAACCCGACGTGAACGTCATGGCGGTCGAAGATCCCGTGGAAATCCATCTGCCCGGCTACAAGGGACGCATTGGGCACTTCGAAGTGATGGCAGTGAGCGACGACATTCGCGAAGCGTTCATGGTCGACGCCAGCGAAGCGGAACTGAAACGACGGGCGGTCGCCGAAGGGCTGATCACGCTTCGGCAAAGCGGTCTGGTCAAGATCCTCGAACAGATCACGACGATCGAAGAGATCGCCCGCGAAACGTCGCTGTGAGTACATCGATGCCCTCGGTCCCTGACGCGATTGGGAAATACCGTGTAATCCGTCACCTTGGCGAAGGCGGCATGGGCTCCGTCTATCTCGCCCACGACAGCGGTATCGATCGCAACGTCGCCATCAAGGTGCTCCGCACAGACGACGAGAACCTGCGCCGGCGGTTCCAGACCGAGGCGCAATCCGCCGGCCGCCTCAAGCACGCCAACATCGTCACCGTCTACGAGTACGCCGAGTTCGAGGGTGGACCGTACCTGGTGATGGAGTTCATCGAGGGCCGGACGGTCGCGCAGATCATCGAGCGTCACGAACCGATTGCCATCGCCAACAGCCTGTCGCTCCTCATCCAGGCCTGCCAAGGGCTCGCCTACGCGCATCGCTGCGGTGTGGTGCACCGCGACGTCAAGCCGTCGAATCTGATGGTGGATCGCGAGGGCATTCTCAAGATCGTGGACTTCGGCATCGCCCGCACGAGCGGGCGCGATCTGACCATGACGGGAAAGCTCGTCGGCACCCCCGCGTACATGGCGCCGGAACAGATCCAGGGCGAAGCCGCCGATCAGCGCAGCGACACCTTCGCGCTTGGGATCGTCGTCTTCGAGTTGCTGTCGGGACAGTGTGCGTATTCCGGCGACAGCGACTACGCCGTGATCAACCGCATCGTCAATGGCCGGCCAAACGCGTTCACCCACGCCGACTCCAGGTTGGAAACGCTGCTACAGCCGGTCATTGCCAAGGCCCTTGCGCGCGACCCCAACTTGCGGCATCAGTCCGCGGACGCACTGGCCAACGATCTCGCGTTCGTTCGGTCGCAGCTTCACGGCACCACGCCCTTGCCGGTCCTGGCAGACACCGACAGCGTGCCCCCCAAGATCCTGCCGGTGCGCAGGCGCCGGCTCGGACCGATCGCCGCGGCGGCGTTCGCGATCATGGTGGCACTGGCAGCCATTGGCGGGCGCGGGTGGTGGCCGCGGACGGTCGCCGTTGACGGTGATGAGGTGGGTGCGCCGCAAGCTGCGTCACCCCTTGTTCAGGCGGTGCCGGCGGCGCAGCCAGAGCCAAAACGTCAGGAGCCTAGCGTGCCCGCGGCGGTGAGCATCGCAGTGACACCGCGGCCGGCAACGCCACCGCCGCTTACGCCTCCGGTCGATGGGCGGATTACTGCCCGTCTGATCGCGGCCAAAGCCGCGGAGGAATCGGGTGACTACGAGGCTGCCCTCGCGGGCTACCAGGAAGTGTTGACGGCCGATCCGCGGAACACGGCGGCGTCCGATGGATTGGCGTCGGCGCGGCGGTCGCAAGGCCGCGTGCGCGAAGCGGCCATGAAGGCGCGGATCGCTGAAGGCGGGCAGAAGCTTGGCGACGGCGCGTATGATGACGCCATCGCCATCTTTGAATCGGTGCTCAAGCAGGATTCGATCAACCCGGAGGCCCTTGACGGGGTAACCCGGGCCCGCAAGGCAAAGGCCGCCGAGGAATCGGTCTTCAAGTCTCGGTCCAAGAAGCCGCCCGTCCTCAAATGATCAGGGCTAGACGTCGCCTCCAATCGGTAGCCTGCGCAGCGGCGTTTGTCCTAGTTGGATACGCGTCGGGCGAATCGCAGCAACCGGCCGATTGTGAGACACCGCTCGCCGAAGGCGATCTCAGACAACTGATGGAAGCCGGTGTTCCTGCCGCGAGGATGCGGCAGCTAATCCTCTCCTGCGGGATCGACCTCGGCCAGCCCGATCATGCGGCGCTCGAAGCGAGACTGAGACAACTCGGCGCATCGTCGGCAGTCGTCGCCGCGCTGGTGCCTCCAGAAGGTCCCGCGTCAGGCGCCACCTGGACTTCGCCGGTGGACAAGCGCCTGATGGTCTACGTCGCCGACGGCAGTTTCGAGATGGGAAGCACTGCGGGCGAAGCCGGCCGCGAGGCCGACGAAGACGCGCACGCCGTTTCCGTTTCCGGATTCTGGATCGATGCCACCGAGGTGACCAACAGCGCCTACCGCCAATTCGTCCTCAGCAGGCCCGAATGGCAAAAGGGCGCCGCGCGGCGCGAACTGATCGACGCCAACTACCTGAAGGAGTGGGATGGCAATGCGTTTCCACCCGCCAGCGGCAACCTGCCCGTCGTCAACGTCAGCTGGCATGCGGCGCGCGCCTACGCGGCCTGGGCCGGCCGGCGCTTGCCTTCCGAGGCGGAATGGGAGTACGCCGCGCGATCGCAGCCACGCGGTGTCGTCCACATGATCGGCGGCGTGTGGGAGTGGACAGTCAGCCTTTATCAGCCCTATCCTTACGGCGCGGCTGATGGACGGGAAGACGCGCGCGCAGCCGGCCGCCGATCGATTCGGGGCGGCGCCGGCACGAATGCGCCGCGGTTCCAGCGGATCGCCAATCGCAACAGCGCCGATGTCCCCGCGGCCAGCGGCACCCTGGGATTCCGCTGCGTTCGGTAACCCGCTCAGCAGCAAGGAGGGCTCGTGAAAGCGTCCAGTGTCATCGCGGGTCTGGCTCTCTCGGCGGCGGCGTGGACCCTGGTCGCCCTACCTGACCCGGTTGCGCACGCCGAACAGCGGACGTTGGTCGTGGTGCCGACCGCCGAAGCCCGCAACATTCAGGTTGAGCCCGGGCTCGATGGCCGACTGACGATCCTCTACGATCTCGCCGCCAGCGACCCGAAAGCCTCGGTGACCGTGACGCTGCAGGCCACCGTGTCGCCGAGCGATGCGTTTGACGTCACACCTCTCGCGACGGAAGGCGACATTGGCGACAACGTACTGCCCGGATCGCGGAAACGGATTGTGTGGGACGCCGGCAAGGACGTGGAAGAGGTTCAAACGGAGCGATTCAGATTCCGCGTCGTCACATCCGCCTTCCGGCCCGACGACCTGGCGCCCGCCGGTGCGCCGGGCCACGGCGCGGTGACCGTGATCAGCTCGCCGGACGGAGCGCAGATCGCGCTTGATGGGCGGCCGGTCGGATTGGCGCCGCTCGAGATCCACAACGTGCCGGAAGGGCGGCATCGACTGACCGCGACCAAGGCGGGGTTTGCCGAGGCCACCGGGCAGCTTCTCGTGATCGCCGGCGAGTCGGCGCGGATCGAATTGCCGCTCACGCCCGCAACGGTTTCAGCGCCGGTCGCCGCGCCGCGCAAGGGCTCTGGACTGAAGTGGATCGCGATTGGCGGCGGCGGCGCCGCGGCCGCGATCGCCGCGGTCGCGTCAGGCTCGGGCGCGGCGGCCGGGACCACGACTCCGCCGGCCACCACCACCACGACTCCGCCCACGACAACGACGACCACTTCGATGACGCCACCGAATCGGGCGCCGACGGTGACGTGTAGCAATATCAACATCATCGGATTGCAGCGAGCATACGTGGCCACCGACGTTGCCGTGGTGTCAGCCACGCGGTTACAGTTCGTGATCGCGACCGCGTCAGACCCGGACGGCGACTCGCTTTCTTTCACGATAACCTATAGCGCCAACACGACCGCCACGGGGACATACTCGGCGACCAACAACTCCACCACCTATGTTTATCCCGCAGCTGGCGTGTTCTTGCCGACTGCAACCGTCAGGGACGCGCGGGGCGGCGAAGGCGGCTGCAGCTTTCCAAGGGTGACGACCAGCACGATAGCCGGGGAGTGGACCGGACCGCCAACCGTCGGACGGTTGTCGTCTCGATTCTCGCTCGCGCAATCAGGCCTGAATGTCACGGGCAACTATTTCGAGGCTGAGCGGACAGCGGCCAGCGCGCTCCAAGGCACCCTCACGAACAATGTTGCCGGCCGCAAGGACGGCACGATGTCGCTGACGGTCGGCGGTAACTACGGCGGCCAGTTGACGTTCCTGCTCGAGCCGGCCGACGACCTGAGAACGTACCGTGGCACGTATACGTATCGCGGTGTGACGACGTCATACGAGATGCGGAAGTAGTTTTTTCGGGCGGCGACCATTGGCATCGCGGACGCGGCCGTGGCCGGCGGCGCGATCGCGGCCACGCAAGCAAACAAGAAGGACGAGGGCGCCGGCAACACCGTGACCGGCGTGATGCGGTTCGACGGCAAGAGCGCGTCGAGCGGCACTGGTGGCGGGTTGGTTGATGAAACGTCGATCGCCACGTTCTCGCTCACCCTGACTAAGTCGTGATGGCAATTGTCCTGTCCGTTACCGAGATAAGCGATGAGCAACCATACCCTTCGTGTCGCCACTGGTTACGCCTGTGGCTTGTTTCTCACGGCGACTGCCTATGCACAAGCGCCACCGCCGCCGTTGACGCTGGCCGACGCGGTGAGGGAGGCGCTGACGAAGAACGAGCGCCTGGTCAACCAGAGTGACGCCATCGCACAGTCCGACCTCAACTTGCGGCTGGCGCGCAATACCTTCAAGCCGAAAGTAACGCCCAATATTTTCGGGTCATTCGGCCGCACTGACGTGAGCAGCCAGACCTATCGCGTCGACGTGTCGCAGAAGCTGGCGACCGGCAGCGAGTTGCGCCTGTCGACCGGTACGGCGTCGGCGCAGATTCCCGGCCAGCCCGGCGATCCGGCCGGCGACCTGCTCTTCTACAACGCCGACACGACGTTGACGCTGTCGCAGCCGTTGCTGCGCGGCTTCGGCCGCAGCGTGGCGCGGCGATCGCTGACGTCGGCGGAGATGCGTCGCCAGGAGGCCAACCGCCAGCAGACGCTCTCGGAACAGCAGGTCGCCGTCGACGTCGCGGCGGCCTACTACCGCGTGGTCTCGCAGCAGGCGTTCGTGGAGGTCGCTCGACAGAGCCTCGTGCGGGCGCGGCGCCTGCGCGACGCGTCAGAAGCGAAGCTCGATGCCGGCCTGGTCTCGCAGCTCGACGTGCTTCGATCGCAGCAGCTGGTCGCGCAGTCGGAAATGCAGTTCTTCGACGCGCAGTCGAGTGTCGAGGACGCCCGCGATCAACTGACCTTCCTACTGGGCCGGCGATCCACCGAGGCCTTCACCCTGGACGCGGTCGTGCCGCGCGTGAACACCGATCCGATCGACGTCCCCTCGGCGACCGCGATCGCGCTGGCCAATCGCCTGGATCTGAAGAGCCGGATAGCGCTCAGCGAGGACGCCGACAACCAGATCCGATTCTCGCGGAATCAGTTGCTGCCGCAGGTCGATGTCAACTTCGCGCTCACTCGCCGGGAGACGGCGCCGACCTTCCGCGACAGTTTCGCGCTTGACGGCTACAAGTTCGTCACTTTTTTCACCATCGCCATGCCGGTCGATCGCACCGCGCAGCAGGTCGAGTATCAGGCGGCGCTGCTCGATCGCGACCGCCGGCGTCGCGAGGCCGAGACGCTCGAACGGCAGATTGCCGACAGCGTCAAGCAGATCGTCCGCGACCGCGATCGGCTGATCCGCGGCGGCGTCGCCGCGGAGACCGCCGTCAACATCAGCCGGCGCGAGGTCGAAGTGGCGCAGCTGCGCTACGAGAACGGGCTGTCAAACAATCTCGATGTCATCACCGCTGAAGCCGGACTGCTGGAGGCCGAGGGCCGCCGCATCCAGGCGCTGGCCGACTCAGCCGTGTCCAGCCTGCGGCTGCGTGCAGTCCTCGGCATTTTCAATCCACGCACGGACATGTCGGGCTCGACGCCGGTGCTCTCCATGGCGTCTAATCTAGCGAAAGAATGAACACTTGGACGCGATCGGCGCTGACCTCGCCGCGAGCGCTCATCGCCGGCGCGGTCGTCGTGTTTGCCGCCACCATCGTCGTGTATCGGGCCCGCGCCGGCGCCGACGACGGGATGGTCGCGACCGTGACCCGCGGCGAGCTCACCGCGCGCCTGACGTCGACTGGAACGCTGAAGCCGATTCAATCGATCACCTATCGATCGCCCATTCCCGGCCGCGACATCGAGATTCGCGATCTCGCGCCGGAGGGGTCACGCGTCGACGCCGGTGACTTGCTCGTCAGGCTCGACACCACGGATCTCGAAGTGGAGCTGGCGCGCGTCCGCCAGGAACATCGTCAGGCGCAGATGGATCTGCAGGTCGCCGAAGGCGAGTGGGATGAAGCCGGCGCCGAGGTCAAGGCCGTGACCGAGGGTGAGGGCGTGCTGACGGTCGAGGAGGCGCGGTCGGCGTTGCAGCGCGCGCAGAAGAAGGCCGAGCGCCTGCGGCAGGAGTACGAACACCTGAAGCCGCTGCTCGACAAGGGCTTCATCACGCGCGACGAGCTGGCGCGCACCGAGGATCAACTGGAAGAGGCGGAAGAGGAGCTGGTGTTGTCGCGGCGCCGCACCGACATCGTCGTGCAGCTGTCGCATCCGCGCGAGCAGAAGCGCGCGGCGTTGGCGCTGGCGCAGAAAACCGCGCAGCTCGGCCACGCGCGGACGCGCGAGGCGGAGAGCGATCTCAGGCTGAACACCTTGGTCAGGCTGATCGATGGCTGCACGATTCGCGCGCGCAGTCCGGGGCTGGTCGTCTACGACGAGAACATGAGCGCGAATCCCAGGCGGAAGCTCCGGATCGGCGATCGCGTGTTTGCCACCCAGGGCATCGTGACCATCCCCGAGGTGAATCGGATGATGGTCGAAGCGTCGGTGGGCGAGACGGAAGTCCACCGCGTGCGCAGCGGACAGATCGCGGAAGTCCGCGTCGAGGCCTTTCCGGATCTCCGGCTGACCGGCAAGGTGTCGCGCGTCGGCACGCTGGCGAGCGCATCACCGACGCGGCCGTTCGACGACAAGCGCTTCGACCTGATCATCGCCCTCGATCCGACGCCGGCCGAACTGCGTCCGGAGATGAGCATCCGCGCCGACGTTGTGATCGGCACGCGCACTGGCGTCCTGATGGTGCCGGTGACCGCCATCTTCAATAACCAGGGCGCGCACGTCGCCTATGTCGTCGGCGCCACCAGTATCGAGGCGCGCCCGGTCGATCTCGGTGAGTCGAACGACCGCATGGTCGAGATCGTCGCCGGATTGCGCGAAGGCGACCGCGTCTCGCTGACGGCGCCGGACGCGGCCGGCGCGGCGCCTGGAGCCTCACGCGGCAATGTGCTTCAGCCTCGCTGAGCTCGGCGGGTATTTCCGCATCGCGTTCGAGGCGCTGGGCCGCTACCGCCTGCGCACGTCGCTGAGCGTCCTTGGCGTGGTCCTGGGTGTCGCGGCGGTCATCGCGATGATGTCGGTCAGCGAAGGCGCCGCGCGCCAGTCACTCGCTCAGGTGGACGCACTTGGCCTCGACAACATCGTCGCGCAGTCCAGCGGCGGCCTGAATAGCCGCGGTACGATGAAGCGGAGCTTGGCGGCGTCGGATGCCGATCGCGCGCTCGCGCTCGTGCCATCGGCGACGCTCGCCTCGCCCCTGGTGTCGCGCTACGTCCGCGTCGGGCGCGGCGACCAGACCAACCCAACGCAGGTCCTCGCCGGCCGGGCGTCGTTCCAGCACATCCTCAGGCTGACCGCCGAGCGCGGGCGACTGCTGTCAGCCACCGACGAGGATTCGGCGTCGCGGGTCGCGGTCCTCGGCGCCGCGCTGGCGCGTCAGCTCTTTGGGTATCGCGATCCGCTGGGCGAGACGATCCGGATTGCCGACGACCATTACCGCGTCGTCGGCGTGCTGCGCGAGCAGGGCGGCGATCCGCAGGCGGCCCCCGCCACGCGTAGTTTGCGTAGTGGGGTGGAGGCGGCCACGACTATGGCGTGGCACAACGTGAACCGCGCCGCGTTGGTGCCCATGCCGGCGCTGACCGGCAAGACGATCGAGGTGATGCCGAATCAGCCGGTCGAGGAAATCTGGATCCAGGTGCGCGATGGCCAACAGTCGGTCGAGCTCGGTGAAGTGCTGCGACGGGTGCTGCTGCAGACGCGCAACGCCGATGAGTTTCACATCGTGGTGCCGCGCGAGCTGCTGGCGCAGCGCTATCGCACCCAGCAGACGTTCAGTGTGGTCGTCGGCAGCGTCGCCGCCCTGGCACTGCTGGTCGGCGGCATCGGCATCAT
>SXGQ01803097.1_pt1 | contig 28284 bp, 23 predicted proteins | sample 3178371 | NCBI WGS metagenome assembly SXGQ01 (sample SAMN11356859, study PRJNA531348) | freshwater metagenome | isolation source: freshwater sample F1-20 | place: China: Fuxian Lake, Yuxi | collected 2017-12-25 | reverse complement strand
TGCCAGCACCAGCAGTAGATGGTGATGATGCGCTTCCATGGGTTCGTTTGTTCGACCATGGCTTTCAAGGTCCAGGTGGCTGGTATATTGAAAACTCTTTGACTACACTTGGTCAAAAAGATCCAGTATCAGAATATAACTCTGTGTTATGGAACTCTGGTATTGAAGCAAATAAAGAAATTGCACGTAAACAGAAACGCCGTTTATTTTACATTGCAAACATCTATATCGTATCTGACCCTAAAAATCCAGACAATGAAGGTCAAGTAAGACTGTACAAGTTTGGTAAAAAAATCTTTGACAAGATTACAGAGGCAATGAATCCTCAGTTTGAGGATGAGAAGCCAATCAATCCTTTTGATTTTTGGGAAGGTGCAAACTTCAAACTAAAGATTCGTCAAGTTGAAGGCTATCGCAACTATGATAAGTCTGAGTTTGATTCATCTTCGGCTTTGCTTGGTGGTGATGATGCAAAACTTGAAGCACTATGGAAAAAAGAACACTCTCTCAAAGAGTTTCTTGATCCTAAGCACTTCAGATCATATGATGAACTGAAAGCAAGACTAGATAAAGTTTTGGGACTGAGTGGCACAACACCAGTTTCAAAGACTAAGGCTGAAGACTTTACACCACGTTCTTCACCTGACATTGAAGATGAAGAGTTGGACTACTTCAAGTCTCTAGCAGAAGATTAAACTTAACAGCAACGCCACCTTCGGGTGGCGTTTTTTTATGATGTTGCTCTATCGACTAAAAGATTAGTGGCGTCAGGATTGTATGCCGAACCAACCGCTGATGCTAATCCCGGTGGCATAGTATTATTCACAGTTTGTGAACTATCAACAAAAGTTGGATTATTCATAAACTCTCTTGTGACATCCCTCAACATATCAGCCAACACTGTTGACCCTTCCATCAATTTACCACCCATTAACTTATCAAGTGCGGTGATTTGGTCGTATGCCAATGATGCTACGGAACTAGATGCAGCTCCAGCAATCATTGGTGCAGCTTGTGATGACGCTTTTGCTGGTGTTGCACCACCTCTTGCTAATTGTGTTTGAGTCGATTCTCCTCTCAGTGCCGCTTGCATTGTTTCAGTAGATATTGACGCTTTATTGCCTGCTCTACCCTCATAAAAAGATTTGCCTGTTCTTGGATCGGCGATGGCAGCAAACTCTTTTGAAAGTTCAAGTTGTTGTTGTATTGGATCTGAACCAGCCGCCTTTAATCTTCTGTTTATTAGCTCCATCGCTAACTTGTCTTGTACAACAGGACTAAAAATGTCTTCACGCTTTGCAACACCCGATTTTATTAGAGAAGCTAAAGTTTGAGGAATAATTTGATATCTTCCAGCAGCAAATATTTCTTTTCTTGCTTGTAAATCCATTACTTGTCCAACGGTTAATCTAGACAATCCTGGGTATCCTTGTAACATGTCTCCTGCTTTGCCTCTATTAGCAGCATCGTATCCTGCTCTACCACTTTCTCCTGCACCAATTAAATCTAATAGAGGAGCACCACTAATTGCTGGTGTTGGTGAGCCTGTTTCTCTTTTTGCTAAGTTTTGCTGATACTCATTTGTAAAACCTTGCGTGGATAACTTATCTAATACTGATTGAGTATTACTTGTTCTAGCCTCCTTTTCAGCGATTGCCGCTTCTTGGCTTTTTATTTTTTCATCAAATTGACCGAGGGCTTTTCGTCTTGATTCATAAAATGATGGCGGCATATTCGGTGTTTTTAGCTGCTCTTCAGTTGTGGCTCTTGCTTTTTTCGTTTCTCCTAAATCATATTTCATTTCTTCTAAAGACTTTTCGCTTGTTAGGGCACCATATGCAGCCATAGCAGCAGAAATTGCAGCAGCAACAGCAGCACCTTTTAAGCCACCAACGCCAGCAAACGCCGCTAAGGCACCAATAGTCACCATGCCAAGCACTTTGCCTTGGTTTTCTTTGAAGATGTTGTAAATAAATCCATACATGTCTTTTATTACTGCTGTTCCCAAATCTTTAAATAAAGTTATTGCAGTTTCCATGCCAGCAGCAAGTCTATCGACTGTTTTTTTGAACATCTTTTGAGTATCATCAATAAAGGTACCTAATCTACCTCCAGTCATACCATCAAGTTCTTTATAAAGTCCCGATAGTGCTTCCTTAATTCCACTCAAAGATTCGCCTATTCCACCACCTAGTTTTGAAAAATCAAGTGACTTGTATAAAGAGTATAGAGCAAATCCAACAACTCCAGCAAGTATGACTCCGATAAAACCCATGTTACCTAAAGCACTTCCTAACACACCGAACACTCCACGAAAAGCGCCACCAACTAAACTACCAATACCTCCAAAAATTGAACCTATGATACTAGCGGCACCTCCTAGAAGACCTCCTGCTGCACCTCCTATGCCGCTTAACATACCCATGATATTGAAGCCTCCACCGCCGGCAGTTTTACCTAAACCTGGCAATCCTTTTTTTCCAGAGCCAAACTTCGATTCATATTTTTCTTCTTTTTGTTTTGCACCTTCAAAATATTTTGAAGGTGTGCCACCCCAAATACGAACCAATTGTGCCATGTTACGAGCAATTGAAGGTAACGCCATAGAGTTTCTTGCACTAATTCTAGCATCACGTGCAATAGAACTAAGTGCTGTAGGTGAACCAGATACTTCGGGTGATATCATTGAAGTCGGTGACTTTTTCGATATAGGGCTTGCTTGATAGCCTTTTAGAGAAGGGAATAAAGCAGTCATTAGTCCAGTCTGAGAAAACAAAGCATTTCTCGGATCAAATCTTTGCATGTTTAGTTGATTGTAAGCACCACTTAAAGAAGTAGCGGCACTTTTGCCCGATTGTCTTTGGGCACGAACTAAGTCTGTAAATGATGCCATTTTTATCTCTTACTCTTTGTTATTTTTTCTTGTTGCAGTTTTTCGTTTTCTTCTTTAATAAAGTTGATCAACATGGTCACATAAACACTCTTTTCCCAAGGTAACATATTTTCAATGTCACTCAAATTATATTTGTGGTGCTGCATTAGTGCAAAGTTAGTTTCAAAGTAATTCTTCAGATTATCATAACAAAAGGTTATACGAAAAAACTTTGGAGTCCTTCAATCGTAATCGTTTCTTGATAACCACACTTAGTACAACTAAAATCAACATCTTTTTTAATCTTAGGCATTGTCTCAAAAAACTCTTGTACCTTACTGAATTGTTCTCTTGTTAGGTTTTCAATAAAATCAAGAAGTTCTTTTTTAGGTACATCTTTTGAATAAAAAATAGTTTCTTCTGTGTACACACCATCAATACATGCTACAAGTATGTTCATTAGTTTGTCAACTTCAGAACCTTCTTGTTTTTGTGCTTCTTCTACCATTTTGAAAGATGGATACTTGATCAAGATGCCCATGTTTTGACTGAGTTCAATCTTGTCTATTTTCTTTTCATGAACCTCTGGTCGTATCTCAAGCAAGTTCATCTGAAGTGTTACAATATTGCCACATTCTTTCTTTTCACCATTTGCATCAATTTTATTGTTGCAGCGATAAGGTAGTTCAACAATTTCGTTCACCGATCTTGCTCTTAGATTCAGAAACAAATATTCAATATCTGTGATAGGCAAGTCGTCTACATTCAAATCATCTAAACAGCAGTTGGTCAATATTTGTTTGATCGCCAAAAGAACTGCATCAGACTCTTCACTCTCCATTGCCATTAAAAGAATCTTTTCTTCTTTCACTAAGAAAGGTCTAAATCTAATTGATTTTTTCGTTAATGGTAAAATCAATTCATAAATCGGTACATCTATTTTGGGTAACATAATAACCTCACGTTAAGTTAAAGTGACAGCAATCTTGATGCACCTGTGCCAAATATAGCTGCTGCTGTTGCACCAAGATCATATTTTCCTTCATAAATTGTTTCGAATCTTTGATAAGCGAATTGCACTGTTAATCGATGAAAACCTTCTTCTGACCAGTTTAATGGTTGTGCTGCTATGCCAATCGGAAAGGCATCAATCAAGTTCACAGCATAGATTTGTTTTACGATGTCATCAAACTGAGTTACTGTAATTTTGGTCAAGTATCTTGAGTTTTGACCTTTTGGAAAACGCAAGTTGTTGGTGTCTGTAGGCATGATTGCCTCTAGCCATTTGTCGAATAACTTACGTTCATAAAACTCGTTTGTACAAAGAAACGTTAGAGACATTTCTGAATATTGTGTTTGATATGGTACCTTATAAGTTGGTCCATAAATCTTTACGTCTTCAGTTTGTATAGTTTTACCAGGAAGTTCGGCCGTTTCACATTGCAGTGCCAAATAACGAGACAGTCCAGGGTTTGCACTTTTTTGTGAATCGTTTTTTTGACCTATTGCATTTCCTATCGCCTCTGTTATTTCTGAGAAAGCAGAGTTGGGCAAATTGAGTATTTTTTCTATAACTGAATTAGTTACAAAGTTTCCAATATAAGCTGGTATTGGAAGTATTACCTCATAACGATTAGGTCGGGCAAGTCCATCCTTACCTCTAATATTTGATAAAAATAGATTAGGTGAAAACGACATTAAAAGTTATCCTCTGAGTCTGACCAGACTTTGCTGGCTGATGCTTTTGCAAATGATTCTACTGGTAACATGACGGCAATATCCCATTCATCTGCTGTTACTTCTAAAAAACGAGACTGTATATGGCTAGACAAGTATCGTTTGATACATGGTGAGGCTTCGTATATTTTAGATGCTCTTTTCAAAAAATCATAACTGATTCTAAACCTAGTGCCTTCATCATAACGTTTATCTGTTAAAATTGTACTCAATTTGTCTAGAAGAATGATTCGTCGCTTTGGGTGAAGATAGTGTAGATTCAACCCTAAAAAACCGTCTGAGTATCGTTCTATTGGAATCACCAATGGGAACCTGTCGTAATATGGCAACGAATCTTTCGTCTTTGGATCATAATAATAAAAGTACATACGACCAATGATAGACTTGTTTCTTAATCGTTCACGATCACGCATCAAATCACCCTTAGTGGGCTTGAGTTTCGGAACTTTGGATTTCAACCACGAACGAGCTTCACGGGATCGTGGTGCATATCCTGATTTTGCAAGGGATTCCTTGATTCTATCAATAAGTCGTTTCGCCATCGAATATTTATCTTATGCCAAGATGCTTTTCAGTCAAAATTTGAAATTGCCAACCGTGATCTTTACAGAACTCTTCAGCCGCATACCACTTGGCTTTGTTAATCTCATAAGTGATTGCTTCTTGTAAATAAGTTTTGGTCTTACGTTTTTGTGTTGGTGGTTGAGTTTGCTTTTCTGGTTTAACTTCTATGATGTATGTCATTATTGTGCCGTCTGCTTTACGCATTTTGGCGATGAAGTCTGGAAAGTAACGGTGCTTCTTTTTATCAACTGGACTGTAATAGGGTATAGGAAGTTCTTCTGAACCCCACCAGATGACGTTTGGATTCTCATCTAAATAATTCATTACCCTTATTTCCCAAGAAGACCTATAGATGACATTGTTCGCATCACCTTTGTATTTCTGTGGGTTTTTCGGTTTAAATCTTCCTTTGTTTGGCATAAATACTATCTAGTCAACGAACAGGAACCCATCATGGCATTTTTCGGTCTTTCAGACATAAGATTTAATCATTCAGAAACTCGTACATTCGGACCTCTATCTGTCTTAGATGCCGTTGGTGGTGGATTCAAACAAAATGCCTTAAAATACCCTCTAGATGTTGGTAGCGCAGATAAAGGTCATTACATGATATTTTTTGTGCGTCAACAAAAAGAGACACAGTTTTCTGCCGCCTATCGTGGCGGTCAAGTCTTTGATTCAAATGCAGAGAAGGCTATTCAAGATCAACTATCAAAAGGTGTTTCCGTTTCAAACCGAATCTCTACAAGCACAGTCAGAAGTTCTTTTGCTGACAAGATTAATAAGGGTGTTGAAAATCTAATCTCTGCTGGAACTTCTACAGTAGGAAAATATGGTGGAAGAGTTGGTCAAAAGATCGGTTCTGGCATTGAGGGTTGGATAGGAACAAATAACCCACCTCAAGTTTCACTCTCAGGTGAACAAAGAATAAACGACAACATAACAACATCAGTCAAACGAATCAGTGACAAAACACCTTTCGGATTTATTAATAAAACTCAACTTACAACTGATTCAATTGCTTTGTACATGCCAGATACAATTCAGTTTGATAGTCGTCAATCGTATGATGGATTATCTCCTGGTAAAGAGTTACTAGGTCAGGCACTTGTTGCTTTGCCAGGTTTGGTTGACACTTATAGAAATGCTGCACCTGGAACTGGCGGTAGAGCAGCTCTAGAGGCAATTAAGAAAACTGGTGCTTTGCAAGCACTTGGTGAAAGGGTGATTGGTGGTGTTACAGGTGCTCAAGACACAACCCGTCTAGGTGTTTTTGGTGTAACAGGTCGTGTTGTAAACCCAATGCTTGAATTGATTTATAACTCACCCGATTTTCGTCAATTTCAGTTTGAGTTTTTCTTTTGGCCACGTGATGAAAAAGAAGCATTAGAAGTTCAAAAAATTATTGATCGTTTTAGATTTCATCAATCACCAGAATTGGAAAAGATTTCTGGTAAACAATCAGGTCTTTTGATACCTCCATCTGAGTTTGATATTCAGTTTTTCTATGCGGGTCGTCAAAACCCGAACATACCGCCGATAACATCCTGTGTATTAGAAAGCCTACAAGTGAATTATACACCTAGAGGTTTTGCAGCGTATGAAGTGCCTGGTGAAAACAATCCGGATTTGGGTCGAACAGGTATGCCGGTTGGTATTCAATTGACTCTCCAGTTTAGAGAAACAACTTACGTCACAAAAGAAGATTTTGGTGCCGCTCAAGATTACTCTTCAACAAGAATGAATGTTGAGGACAAAAAACAGGGAATATTTGCACAAAAATAAACAATGGCAAATTACTTTAATTTTTATCCATCAACCTTTTATAGTGTTGATGCCAACAATAAGGTTGCACTTGATGTTGTAACCAATATAATTTCTAGGTTTGCATTTGAAGGCTCTCTTAAAGAAAACTCAGATGTGTTTTACCCCTATGAAATAAAAGATTCAGATACTCCTGAATCGATAGCATACAAACTTTATGGTGATGCTGAGAGACACTGGATAGTTTTGCTATTCAATAATATCATTGACCCCCAATATGATTGGCCATTAAACTATAATAATTTTATTAGTTATGTAAATGAAAAATATTCGGCTAACGGTGCGGCAAATACGACCGTTCAAACGGGTCTTCAATGGGCACAAAGTGAAAATAATGTGCATTCATATTATCAAGTAAATACAAGAAGTTCTCTTGCTGTTACTGCCGATAGTAAAACAATCGAAGAAAAAGTTCAAATAACAGCAAATACATATGCCAATACACTCGTTGGTACGTTATCGTATACTCTTCAAAGTGGAAAAGTTATTATTGAAACAACAACCAAAGAAAAACTTACATACTATGATTATGAAGTAGAAGTGAACGAGAGTAAAAGAAAGATTAAACTATTAAAACCAGAGTTTGCATTTGATGTCTTTGAAGAGTTTAAACAGATCGTTAGAGAATGACTACATCACTATTAGATTCAACGCAGTTTAAGGTAAAACAAATCTCCATCATGTCTAAAGGTGGTGCTGTTGACATTTCGGCAATTTATGATGAGATTAATATTTACGATTCATTGTTTATGCCAATGATGTCTGGAAATATATTACTAACTGATGCTGTTGGTTTATCTAAGGCTTTGAGTTTTGATGGATCTGAAGTTATTCTGATAGATATAGAAAAAAGTTCTAACTTTTTGTCTTTCAGAAAGTCTTTTAGAATATACAAACAAACAGATCGTAGAAATGTAAATCAATCAACTGAAAAATATATTCTTCATTTTGTTGCAGATGAGTTTGTTTTTTCTTTGCAACAAAAGGTAAATCAAAGCTACCAATCGACATATACAGATATCGTTCAGAAGATTTTATCAACATATCTTAAACTAGAGAATGATAAAAAAGGTTTAATTGAAAACTCTTTTGGTGTAAGAAAAGTTGTTATACCTAATTTGTCACCTATAGAGGCAATTGAGTGGTGTGCAAAACGTTCATTGGACGGTAAAAATGCTCCTACCTTTGTATTTTTTTCTAACATTTTTGGCTATAATTACGTATCTTTGTCTTCTCTTTTGAATAAAGATTCAATATTAAAAATTAACTTTGATCCTAAAAACTTAAGTCGAAATGATCCGTTGTCAGAAATGAGTAACGCTAGAAGTTATGAGATGATACTGCAAGGTGATTCGGTTGACAAGATTAGAAGCGGTGTAAATGCTGGTAAGTTTATAGGCTTCGATCCGATTACAAGAAGTTTTGGTGAAAAAAATGTAACGTTTGATGATCATTATGGTATAACAGAACATTTAAACAAAAATCCAAACAGAACAGAAATATTCAACAAAGACAATACAACGAATCTGACCTCAATAGATTCTAGAAAAGTGTTAAGTATTTTTGGTGCGAATAGAAAGAATAGTAACTATATCAAAAAGTATGATGCAGAGTCCATAACAAAAGTTGAAAATTACGAAAGTTTTCTTTTTCAGAGAAAAGCTATATTTAAAAATCTGGTGAATAAAAGAATGAAGGTTGTTATGCCTGGTAATTTTCAACTGACATCGGGTTTTAATGTAGATATTTCGACTTCTGGTTTTAACAGAAAAACTAAAGATTCTCAAAATGAAGAAGTATCACTAAACGGAAAATATTTGATAGTTGCCGCAAGACATACAATAACAAATAATAAACATGAAACTTTAATTGAAATTGCTACAGATTCGACTAACAGCTTAGAGGTTTACACAAGCAATCCTCAACAAAATGAATTACTCAAAAAGACTTAAATGAATCAAAGTGCATACGATTTTGCTGGTAGAGCAAACTTCATATGGTGGGTTGGTGTTGTTGAAGACAGGCAAGACCCACTAAAATTAGGTCGTTGCCGTGTGAGATGCATAGGTTGGCACTCAGCAAATAAAATGCAATTGCCCACAGACATGCTACCTTGGGCTATGCCAAGTATACCTATAAACTTATCGAATGTTTATACTCCTAAAGAAGGAGATATGGTCTTTGGGTTTTTTGTTGATGGTGAAAATGCACAAGAACTGGTGATATTAGGTTCTTTTCCTAGCATACCACTGAAGTCACCTAACAGGCAAGATCCGTTTACGGATCCAAGAACAGAAGAACAGCTATCTTCAGCACCCGTCAAGCCATACGAATCAGCAACAAACTATCCACGTAAGTTAGATGAGCCAACAACATCAAGACTTGCACGTAATGATGCCGATTATCCTTCTGAAATTGTAGCAGCAAAGAGAGATAGAAAAGCAAGTAAGATTGAACCGAATCCTTATTATGCAGCAAAGTATCCGTACAACAATGTTTACGAATCCGAATCTGGCCATGCATTAGAGTTTGATGACACAAAGGGTGCAGAAAGAGTTCATCTTTATCATCGTTCAGGTTCTTATGTTGAGTGGGGACCAGAGGGTGATCGTGCTGAAAGAATACAAAGAAATAAGTTTGAAGTTGTGATTGGAGATGAACAGGTATATGTCAAAGGTGATGTTAAAATCTATGTTGACGGTGATTATGATTTAGAAGTTACGGGAGACATAAGAATAAACGGTCAAACAATTAATCTGAACAACGGAGATATGGGTGCCGCTCGTATCGGCGACTCAACTCAAGATAATGATACTGAAACAAATGGACCAGATACAGGAGAAATTACGTCAGGTTCTGGCACTGTGTTTATCGGAGACTAAGATAAATAAAAGATGACAACAACAATAACGACAAACAATCCTAGAATATCCTCTGAAAGAGTTTTCAGGGATTTGGACTTGAACTTCACGTTACATCCAGTAAAAAAAGATGTTTCAACACATCTCAATGAATATGCGATAATTAACGCTGTTAAAAACTTAATTTCAACTAATTTTTATGAGAAGCCTTTTAGACCTGAGATAGGTTCATCGGTCAGAAGCCTCTTATTTGAAAATGTAGACCCTTTGGTTGCATCAAGACTTGAAAGATCAATAGAAGAAACAATTTTAAATTATGAACCAAGAGTTTCAGTTACAAACGTAAGAGCGCAGGCGTCACCAGATGAAAATCTTTACCTTGTAACACTCACATTCATTATAATAAACAACCCAACACCAATTACAATTGATTTTTTCTTGGAAAGAATTAGATAAAAATGGCAGACAGATTAAGAGTAACGGAACTTGATTTCGATACGATCAAGCAAAACTTAAAAACATTTTTAAATCAACAGTCACAGTTTACTGACTATGATTTTGAAGGTTCGGGTTTATCTGTTTTGCTTGATATTTTGGCATACAACACGCATTATCAAGCATACTATTTGAATATGGTTGCTAATGAAGCCTTTATGGATACCGCTTTGCTGAGAGATTCAGTTGTTTCTCATGCCAAAGTTTTAGGTTATGTTCCATATTCCCGTAAGGCACCAGTTGCGACAATTAACTTCACTGCAAATACCGATTCAAATACCGCTTCAACATTAACAATACCAAAGGGTTTTAGATTTCTTTCGAATGAAATAGATGGCGTCAGCTATGCTTTTGTCACTTTAACAGAAACAACCGTGACAAAAGCAAATAATGATTTTACTTTTTTAAACTTGCCCATTTATGAAGGTGATCTAGTAACATATTCTTTTAATCATAACGAAGCAACAAATCCTAAACAGATTTTTACTATACCCGATACATCGATTGATACAACAACTATTTCGGTGGTTGTTCAGCCTTCATCGACAAATACTCAGGTTTCTGTTTACACGCTGGCCGCCGATGCAAGCAACACTTCAATGCAGTCTGAAGTTTTTTATCTTCAAGAAAACAAAGGACAGCAATATCAAATATATTTTGGTGGTAACATCATAGGTAAAAAATTACCCGATGGTGCTGTTGTGAATATAACTTACCTTGTTACAAATGGTGAGGTAGCAAACAAAGCAAACAATTTTGTTGCCACTGAAACTTTAGCAGATTCTCTTGGTAATTCTCAAACAGATTATATTATTGATCCAGTAAGTGCTGCTGCTGGTGGTGCAGAACGTGAAAGTGTAGATGAAATTAAGTTTTCAGCACCGCTTCAATATACTACACAGAATCGTTTAGTTACAGCAAAAGATTACGAAGCATACATTAAGAAAAACTATCCATCAATCAGCTCATTATCTGTTTGGGGTGGTGAAGATGAAGTGCCTCCAGTTTATGGTAAAGTGTTTGTTTCTTTAAAACCAAAAGACAACTATTATATAAGTGAAGCGGAAAAACAAAGAATCATAGATGAAATTATTAGCCCCAAATCAATTATTTCTGTAGGCACAGAGATTAGAGATCCTGATTATCTTTACATTTTACTCAATAATCATGTAAGATATGATTCGAAAAAAACTACATTGACCGAAACTCAGTTGTCTACGCAGATTAGAAACACAATAATTAGTTACAAACAAACATTCTTAAATAAGTTTGATGCCATATTTGCACTTTCGAAACTACAAGATCAAGTCGATAGCGTAGATACTAACTCAATCATTGGCTCTGAAACAATATTGAAACTTCAAAAACGAGTTACACCAGAACTTGGTGTAAGTTCAAATTACACCATAAACTTTGGTGTACCTATTAAGAGGGGTACACTTGCAGATCGATTAACCACAACCGAGTTTTCTGTTTTTGATGCAACAGGTGTCAGTAGAACGTCAATCATTGAGGAAATACCACAATCGTTTACGGGCGTTTCTTCTATTGAAATCGTAAATGCCGGTTATGGCTACACTTCAACACCAACAGTCACAATTTCCGGTGACGGCACAGGAGCAACAGCCGAAGCAATCATCGAAAGTGGTAGAATTACACAAATCGTTATGACGAATCGTGGCACTGATTATACACGTGCTACAGTAACAATTACTGGTGGTGGAGGTTTTAGTGGCTCAGCTACAGCAGTAATTGATTCGAAAGTTGGTACACTGAGAGTCATTTATTATGATGAGAATGCGAATAGACAAATCGTCGATGCTAGTGTTGGTGAAATATATTACGATACTGGTATCATTCAACTCAACGACTTAAAAATACTTTCCGTTTCGGCATCTGATGGATTACTACGACTAACGGCGGTTTCAGAAGAAGGTGTAATTGAATCGTCAAGAAATGTAATTATAACTATTGATGATACCGATGCAACATCAATCGTAACAACGCTTGAAAAAATGGCGACGTAATGACCACAGATTTAAAAACATCGTTACTTGTTGACCGTCAACTTCCTGAGTTTGTCAGAGAAGATTATCCTACTTTTGTTGCTTTTTTGGAGGCTTATTATGAGTTTCTTGAACAAAAGCAGGGAACTGAAATTAATGATCTAATTACTCAGGCAAAGAAACTTCGTAATATTTCTGATGTTGATGATTCAATCGAACAGTTTCAGACTAATTTTCTCAACACTTATGCACCATTGGTGCCTCAAGATGCTGTTGTCGATAAAGCATTTCTAATAAAGAAAGTTTTACCTCTTTACCTGACAAAAGGTAGCATCAAATCATTTGAACTCTTGTTCAGACTTCTTTATGGCACAGAAGTCAACATAACTTTCCCCAAAGATAATATTCTTCGTGCATCTGACGGTAAGTGGACTGTAGAAAACGTTGTTCGTATTGACAATGAAGTTTATTCCTATTATGTCGGTAATGGTACAACAAAGATGTTTACTTTACCACAACAAGCCACTGAGTCAGATGTTACCGTTTATGTAAACAATGTAGTAACTACTACGGGTTTTTATATACAAAAAGAAGCCAAGAGAATTGTTTTCAATTCGGCGCCGGCAAGTAATGCAGAAATAAAAGTTGTATACGATGACTTTGATGAAACGCTGTTTGCTAATAGAAAAATTACTGGCTTAACTTCTGGTGCAACTGCAATTATTGAACGTGCTGCGCCGAGATTAATCACTCAACAAACCTCAATTGAATTATACATCGACGATGCAACTTTAATTGGTTCGTTTTTAAATGCTGAAGTAATTACCACAGATATTTTTGCCGATGATGGTGAAACACTTATCACCATTAGATCAGATACCGTAGCAACACTTAGTTCGATTACTATTACAAATGCAGGTGCAAGCTACAATGTTGGTGATCCTGTAACGATTATTGGTGGTGCACCACAAACTCCCGCCGAAGCGATTATCAGTGAAGTTTCAGTTGGTTTTGCCGACTCTGTGAATGTTGGTTATGGTGGCGCTGGTTTTGCACTTGGTGGCATCATAACAGCGTTCAACGATGATGGTACAATTACTCTTGCTACAGGTGCAATTGACACCTCTGGTGCCAATTCTGCAAATAGCTATACTCTTTTCACCGATACAATTAATACATACGCAAATATAGTTCTGTCGAACAGTAATTATGGTTTTCCCTCAAATGTAATTCCTACAGGTGAAAATATTGCGACAAGACTTGTTGATGCATTTTCAAAAGCAACGATTACAGACATTGGTCCTATGACCAATGTTACTATTCTTTACTCAGGAACAGATACCTCAAATCTGACAATTGAGGCAGATGGTGCAAAATATGCTAACACTTTTGACATAAAGTCTTTTGGTTCAATTGGTAGAATTAATATTGTTTCCGGTGGCAGTAATTACAAAATAGGCGACGAAATCATCATTAGTGCTAATCCAACAGGAACTTATGGCACAGGTTTCGCAGCAGCAGTTACAAATACAAATGCTTCAGGTGCAATCACAAAAATTGAAATGCAGCCATCAAGAATTAGTGGTAATGCAAATACAACATCGGGTAATGTAGTAGTTGTTGGAATAGGTACAAACTTCACTAATGAGTTAGCCGTTGGTGATCAGATTATGATCAATTCTGAGGCACGATATGTCAACTCTATTTTATCAGCAACATCATTAAACGTAAACGTGGCATTTACAAGAACCTCAACGGAAAGAAGAGTTGGTGTTTTTGATCGTTATCTGATTGGTGGACAAGGTTATACTCAAAACAATTTTCCATCTATTACAGTTTCTTCAACGACAGGTGCTAATGCAAACCTACAAATCACATCTCTAATGGGTGATGGTGAAAGACTAGGCATTAACTCTTCGGGTGTTGCTGGCTCAATCACTAAAATTAAGATAACAAATCCAGGTGTAGGTTATCAGTTTATTCCAACTATCGATTTGTCAAACCGTGGTGATGGTACAGCCACCGCTGAAGCGCAAATTGAAAGATCGTATGTTTCATTCCCGGGTAAATGGGTTGGCTCTGATGGTATCATATCTTCATTAGATAGGAAGATAGAAGGGCTTGACTACTATATTGACTTCACCTACGTAACTTCGGTCGCTACAGAGTTTTCTAAGTATGCAAACATATTAAAAGATTTGTTGCACCCAGCAGGCTTCAAGAACTATGCTGAGTATCCACTTTCAAGACCAGTCGAATTGACACTTGCCGTAGAATCTACAGTGGCTCAAACAATCTCTGGTTTAGTCTCAACAAATGCAAACTCAATTATTGTTACGGGCACTTCTACTAAGTTTAATGTTGCAAATAGCTTAGGTATCATTTCAATTGGTACACAAATCTCTATAAATAATCAAATACGTACAATCAATGCTATCGTTAGCAATACTTCATTGACAGTCTCAAGTGCATTTACGAGCAATTCATCTGCACAGACATTGATTATTATCACATAAATAAAACTTATGGCGCTAAACTATACATCAGAGAAACTTTCGCTAGACAACGCTGAGAGATTTAAAAACTCTTTCAGCGATTCGGATCCGTCTATTCAGTATATTTTCATTGGCAATCATACACCTTATTCCAATGAATCTTCACCATCAAGTATTGTTGAAACTATTTCAAGTGAAAAGTCTGTTTGGGACAATATGTTTGCGGCAAAAAAAGTTACCGCAACTGATGTAGAACTTGTTATTCCAAGGGTAAACTGGACAGCGAACACAAAGTACCGTCAGTATGACGACACGATTGCTTTATCAGATTTGATTACTGGAAATACGACACAAAATCTAAAGCCATTTTACATTATTACATCTGCTAAAAATGTTTACAAGTGTCTGTCAAACAATTTTTCTTCTAACTCAACAGTAGAACCTACTGGTGATTACTCAACCTCTAACGGTGCAATTTCAACTGCTGATGGTTATATTTGGAAGTACATGTTTAATGTCAAATCTTCCAACAAGTTCTTGAATGCTGATTGGATTCCAACACCAACAAGAAACACACAAACAAGTGATCTATCAGATTATAGTTTAAGTGATACGGGTGTTGTGGAAGGAGAGTTGACGACAGTTGTAATCACTAGCGGTGGTTCTGGATATTATGATACAAGTATTGGTGTGACACCTTTTATAACGGGATGTTCAATTCTTACTGTGGCAAATACAACAAATATTGCCGCAAACATGACCGTAACTGGAACAGGTATACCAACTGGCGTAACTATTTCTGTTCTTGATACACCCAACAATAAGATTACTCTATCATCACCTGCCACAGCAAATGGTGGTGGTAACGGTTCCAATTTATCAATTGCAACCCGCATCTATTTTGACGGTGATGGAATCAATGCGGCCGGATCCGCAACGCTGGCAAATGGTCAGATTTCTAAGATCACAATTACAACAATTGGCACCGGCTATTCACGTGCTAACGTTCTGATATTTGGTTCAGGTACAGGTGCTAACGCTAGAGCAATCATTGCACCAAAATATGGACATGCTAAAAATCCAGCAGAAGATTTGCTGGCCAAAAACGTAGTATTAACAAGTGTGATTGGTCAAGTCGATTCGTCAGAAAGTGGTTTAATTTCAACTGATACTTCTTTTAGACAATTTGGTCTTCTTAGAAACCCACATAAATATGGTCAATCGGCGGCTGCAAACAATTCAACAGCAAATGCAGTTATAAGTCAGGCAAGAACTCTGACACTTACACCAGGCCCTTCATATACGTTAAATGAATATGTGTATCAAGTAACTGCTAATAACACTGTGGCGTATGGTTTTGTTTATTCGCAAACCGCAACAACAATAAAAGTTACTCAAGTAAAAGGTAGTTTTGTCGTAGGTCTTTCAGTTATTGGTGCAACATCAGGTACATCAAGAACGCTAGTGGCTTCTGCAAATCCTGAATTCGAACCCTATTCTGGCGACATTCTATATGTTGAAAATATTCAAAAAATAGAGAGAGAAGATGGTCAAGCTGAAAACATCAGATTTATTATACAATTCTAAAGGTTAGACATGGCATTAAACTTTAATACAAATCCTTACTATGACGATTTCGATGAAGATAAAAACTTTCATAGAATCTTGTTTAGACCTGGTCGTGCCGTACAAGCACGTGAATTGACACAATCACAAACTATTCTTCAGAATCAAATTGACCGTTTTGGTAAACACATTTTTAAAGAAGGTTCAATCGTAACTGGTGGTGAAACTTTTGATGAAGATGCAATTTCTATTAAGCTACAACCAACTTTCGGCAACACAACAATTGACATTTCTACCTATGATGGCTATTATGCGGTAGCTAATAGTAGTAATGCCGTTTATAAAATTAAAAAAGCTGAAGTTGCGGATACTGTTGATCCCAATACACTGCTTGTAAAGTTCATAAAAACATCAGGCATATCTTCACTCAATTCGAACGGTTCGATTGCCAATTCAGAAACTTTAAGAATATACTCAACTGCCGATCTAGCTTCTTCAAATCTAGTCGGTAATGTTTTAACTTCTTCTACAGAATCTTCTACTATCGGAAGAGTATTTTCGATTGCAGAAGGCGTATTCTTTACTAATGGTATTTTCGTTAAAAATGCTAGTCAAACTGTCACCGTTTCAAAATATACAAACAATGCGAATGTAACAGTCGGATTTGATGTTGCTGAAACTATTGTAACTTCTTCAGCCGACTCTTCATTACTTGATCCCGCAATAGGTGCATCAAACTACATTGCACCTGGCGCAGATAGATATAAAGTTTCGCTATCATTAAGTGCAAAAGAAATTGATCCTAATCAGTCGATACCTGACTTGACCAGTGAAAAATATATTGAAATTGCTCGTTATAGAAATGGTGAATTGGTAAAGAACGTTCAAAAAACAGACTACTCAGTTTTATCAAAGACACTTGCACGAAGAACATTTGACGAATCTGGAAATTATAGAGTAAATGGCTTAGAACCTAGAGTCACACCAGAAAAGTTTACTGATACTGCAAACACAACATTCGTGTTAGATGTGAGTCCAGGAAAGGCTTACATTCTAGGATATGAGGTTGAGCCAATATCAACAAACTCACTCATTATTAACAAAGCACGTGATACCGAAACAGTTTCGGGTTATGATGTGCCTGCTTACTATGGCAATTATTTTTATGTGACAACCGCCAATGGTGCCGTCATAAACTTTTCTACTGCCGAAAAACTAGAGTTGCACAGAAATACTGGTGCTTTTAGTGCATCGACAAAGATTGCAGAAGCATATCCTAAAAATCTTGAATACGTAAGCGGCAATGGTTCTACGTCAGTTTACAAATTACAATTGTTTAACATTGTAAAAACGAGCAATACTCCAATAGATTTAACTCGTTGCATTATTGCTGGAAACTCAACATCTGTAAACGCCACTTGTAATATTGATTCAAGTTCTACGATTGTAAGAACAATCAATGGTTCAAACTATTCATACTCAAATGTAATTAATTTGGCAAGTTCGACAGGTGTTACAGTCGGTATGGAAGTTTCTGGTGCCAATATTGTATTCCCAACGCACGTAATTGCTATTAATGGTAATGATATTACTGTTAGCCAGAATCCGGTAGGGAATAACTCACTTGGTAACACATCACTTACTTTTAGATCGGCATTTTTGACTGATACTTCATATGATGCATCCGTTTTTGAAGCATCTTATGATGTAATCAAACAGTTTTCTCAAGTCAATTATAACGCTAAACGAGTATTCAAGTCCGTTTCGTTTACTGCTGGTGTGGCCTCGGTTCAAACAAACGATGGTACAGAAAGATTCAAAGACGTAAGTGGCACCAATTTACAAAGAAATTATGCTATTTGTATTCGTACAGGTGGCACAGGTTCATTTCCAAACTTTACTTGGGTCAATTTAAGTGGTGGCACATACATTAGTGTACCTACACCATCAGTGGGCAATCCAGCAACACTTAATATTAACTTGGGTGATGCCACATTCAATGGCACAGCAGATATTCTAACTACTCTTGATATTACCGCAGCAGTAAGAAGAACTAAAACTCTATCATCAAATAATATCAAATACTTTACGGTATTAGATTCTGCAAATACATTCTCTTTGGGCTACGCTGATGTAATCAATGTGTCTGCTATTTACATTGCTACTAACTCTAATACTGCATCAAATGCCAATGTGAATGTGGTTGGAAGTTTTGATATTGATCTTGGTCAAAGAGATAGTTTTTATGACCATGCTACAATTAAGTTGAAGACTGGTGCTACCGTAAATACCGGCAATACAATGGTTGTATTCAATCGTTATACTCATTCGGGTACAGGATTCTTTGATACACAATCTTACCCATCGTATAACACAATTCCAAGTTATACAAAAACAAATGGTACAATTATTGACCTGAGAGATTCAATAGATTTCCGACCAGTCAGAACGGCAAATGCAACATCGAATGTTTACTCTAATCTCTCAATGTCATTTGCTTCACAGCAGATCGTAGATTCACTTATTGGTTCTGTTGATACTGATTTGGAATACTATCTTGGAAGAACAGATAAGGTTGTAATTAAGAGTGATGAAAGTTTCAAAGTAATTGAAGGTGTGAGTGCGGCTACAAATCCACCCGTACCAAATGATGAAATAGATGCTATGACTCTTTGTACTTTGACTATTCAACCATACACATATGAAGTTAGTAACGTGTCGTTGAATATTCAAAACAATAGACGTTATACAATGAAAGACATTGGTGCTATCGATAATCGACTGACAAGAGTTGAGTATTATACTGCATTGAATCTTTTGGAAAAAGATATTGCAACCACAACTTACTATGATGATCGTGACAATCAGTTATTCAACAACGGCTTTATTGTTGATCCTTTCAAAGGTCACGGAATAGGTGATGTTTTCAATCCGGATTATAAATGTTCAATTGATTATGATAATGAGATTCTCAGACCTAGATTCGAAAGTAATGCAACTTCGTTGATTATTTCAAGTAATACATTGGCGGTTACAAGTAATTTACTTACTTTGACTTACACTTCTGTTCCATATATCACACAAAATGTGGCTTCAGGAACAACAAATGTAAACCCATTCAACGTGATTGGTTTTATTGGTTATGTGAAATTGCCAAAAGATACTGGAACATGGGTAAACTTTTCAGCTAGACCTGATGTTGTGGTAAACAAAAATAAGAACTTAGATAACTATCTCTACTCAAATAATTTCATAGGTTCGGCCTGGAATAACTGGAGCCTTTTGGGATATCCTGACGATAACCTTACAGTTTACACTTATTTTTCAACATCAGGGCAAGAACTTAATTCAACAACTGACGGAAGAATAAGAAGTGAAGATAGCGCAATTGTTGAAGATAAGATATATGTTTACAGTGCTAACAATGTAATCAATTTTGAATTATATGGTATGAGGCCAAATACCGAGATGACTCTATATGTTGATTCAAGACATATTGGAAGTTATCTAAGAAATTATAATGTTTCTTCGAATACGTATACTACAGAGGCTTTGGTTACAAATACTAATGGCTATGCAAAAGGTCAGTTCACATTGCCTTATGATAACGATAATAAGTTTGTCGCAGGAGAAAAACATCTTTACTTCTGTGACAGTCGTTTGAGCATGGAAAATGTCACCACTTTTGCTGAGACATACTTCTATACTGCTTTCCCTAAGAAGAAAAAGAAAAAGAAGAAAAAGAAAAAACCAGTAACCAATTTGACTGTAATTGGAGGAGATCCTACGGTTGGACCGCCAGCACCCGGCATCTATATCGATAGCAGCGATCCCACATACACAACGAGTGTTGCAGTTGGTGCGGCTGCCGCTACAGGTGGTACAAGAATTAATGGAACTAGTGACTTCAAAAAGGCGGTTCAAGATTTAACAGGAAGTGCTTGGACATCAACAGATGCCGGAACAGCCTCAACACGTGCTAATGCCGCAAATGATACAATTGTTAATCTTTATAAAAATGAATTAGGTAGATTACCTGATAAAGATGGGCACAATTATTGGGTTTCTGTTGCAGCAAGCGGTGTCTCTAATGAAAAACTGACAGAGGCATTCAAAGCGGCAGCAAAAGCAAACAACGAAAAATGTCAGCAAGGTGATCCATTAGCACAAACTTTCTTTGTTAATGAGTTCACAAATCCAAACGGTATTTTTGTTTCGAGCATTGATCTTTATTTCGCAACGAAAGACAATTCTGGTATTCCAGTTGAAGTTGAACTTCGACCAAGTGTCAATGGATTCCCAGATTCAGAAAATGTTATTCCTGGTTCAAGAGTAACTCTGAATCCTAGTCAAGTAAATCTACCTGTTACAGCAAATACTCCTGTTGCAACAAGATTTACTTTTGATTCACCAATTTACTTGGAACCAGATGAGTATTCTTTTGTTGTTATGGCACAGTCTGATGCATATAACGTTTATGTTGGAACTGTTGGTCAACGACGAATTGACGGAACTGGACCAATTGTATCTCAACCATACATCGGCTCTTTCTTTAAATCACAAAACGCATCTACATGGACACCAGAACAGTCTACCGACATTTGTTTTGTTTTGAATAAATGTGAGTTTACTACAAACACAAATCAAACTGCTATTCTAACTCCTGTTGCTCTTGGATATGATCAGTTGTATGATGTTGCAAAGGTTAGCATACCTTTCGATACTGTGGCAGCAGCGGCAAATATCTCATTTGATTTGTCTACAAAAAATAACGGTGCTGGAGTTTTGAGTGATTATGTTGGAATAATTCCTAACCGTAACCTATCATTAGATCAAAGAAAGACAATCAATGCGGCGACAGATGCCAATGTGAAGATTAGAATGATAACAACCGATCCAGACATTTCACCTTATGTTGATGTCTCAAGTTCAAATTATATTGTTATTAAGAACTTGTTAGAAAGTTCCGCATCAGCAAATGTAACATCTTACCCAGAAACTTTGGCATCTGGTGGTGGCGCCTTGTCTAAGTATATCACAAGAAAAGTTACGCTAAATGATGGTTTCGATGCTACATCTCTGAGGGTATATCTACAAGAAAACTTGCCACAAGGTTCTTCGATTCAAGTTTATTACCGTGTTCAAGCGGCAACTGATTCGGACAAACTTGAAAATAAACCTTGGACATTGATGACTCTTAACGGAACATCTTCGACGAATCAAAACCCAACCGAATACTATGATTATGAGTATAAGGTTAATGGCGTCAGCTATTCATCGGGTGGTGTGACTTATACAAACTTTAGAACATTTGCAATCAAGATTGTGCTTTATTCGACAAACCCAGCCAATGCACCAACGGCTAAGAATCTGAGAGCTATTGCACTGTCATGATGTATAAAGTGAAAGACCATAGTAATCTTGTAAGAGATACTTCAAGTCAGGCAATCATAAGTGTTGATAAAGAAAAGTTGTTTGAACACAGAAACAAGAAACAAATGAAAGACAATATTCAACATTTGAACGAAGAGATTGCTTCCTTGAAGAGTGATTTTCAAGAGATAAAACTATTATTGCAACAAATTGCAAGTAAGGAATAGAAATGCCAGCAAATATTAATCAATTATCAAACGCCAACACCTTCCAGCAATGGCTTGTAGCGACTCAAGATTTAATTGGAATTGCTAATAACCTTACGAACGGCGTAGGTGGTACGTTCTATGCAAATACAGACTTTACCGTTGGTGGTGATTTAGCTGTTACAGGCAATGTTGTTGGTAATATAAACTTCACTGGAACAATTTCTGGTTCAGGTATCGACGATATCGAAGGAAGAGCATTAGCATTTGCTATTGCATTAGGATAAGATAAATAGATTCAAATCGTAAAATTAGAGGATTTTGATGGCCAATACTTTTAAAAACCAAACACTCAAGGCTGCTGGAACAACAGCACAAAATGCTTATGCGGCTGGTGCAGGTGTACAAGCAACCGTGATTGGTATGACTATTGCTAATATCACAAACTCACCAATATCAGCAAATGTTATTTTGAGTGGTGGTAACATTACCAACAATGTTTATCTCGTCAAAGATGCGACAATTGCTCCAGGTGGTGCATTAGTTCCAGTTGGTGGTGATCAAAAGTTGGTGCTAGAAGCCGGTGATTATTTACAAGTCAATACATCAGTTGCTTCTTCTGGTGATGTTATTGTTTCAGTTCTGGAGATTACTTAATGGCTTACATTGGCAATAGTCCTGAAGTCAATGCCTTTACTGCTAAAGTAGATAAGTTTAGTGGTACAGGTGCGTGTACTCAGTTCACTTTATCAAGAACGATTGATGATGCCAACGCCATTCTAGTTGTAGTTAATAGTGTGATACAAACACCTATTGCTTCTTACAACGTATCATCAGGTATTGTGACATTTACAGAAGCACCGTCTTTAGGCACGGAAAATATTTTGGTGAATTACACATCACCGATAACAATAACATTTAATCAAGTTACTCAAAGTCAAATACAAGCGGGTGCGGTTGGTGTAACACAACTTGCTGCAAACTCTGTCACAAGTGAAAAAATTGCTCCTGGCACCATCATAGCAACGGATGTCGCTGATGGTAGCATCACCACATCAAAATTGTCGGCAAGCGCCATAACAGGCAATTTAATTGCAAATAATGCTGTGTCGGGAAATAATATCGTATCACCTCCAGACATTTTTGATGATTCATTTCTGTTTGGTGGAATGTAAAAAAGGAAAAATAAATGGCAAGAAATTATACAATCTTAGGTCAAAGAAATCCATCAGCTAATGTGCTGACTACTTTGTACACTGTGCCGACAAATAATTCAGCGATTATATCTTCAATTACAATTGCGAACCTTGATGAAGCAGCCGCTAACGGAGGTGCGTTCAGAATTGCTGTAAACACCTCAAGTGCTGCTGTTTCTAATGCAAGTTATTTGGCATACAGCGTCAACGTTCCTGGTAGAGATACCGTCACATTGTCGTTAGGTGTAACACTAAATGCTGGTTCAATAGTATCAGTCAATGCAAATAGTTCGCTGTTGGCATTTTCTGCATTTGGTACTGAAGTCTACTAAGAATGAGTTTAAAAAGAGCAGGTCTAACTGGCAGGCTGAACAATCAGCCTAGATTTACTGGTAGAAGAATTACTTTAAATAGAGTAAGTCTTAGACGCTTTCCATTTCCTTCGGCTCCTTCTGTTGCAGAGGTAAATTACATTGAAGATGTATTCTCAACATATGCTTACACAGGCACCGGTAAAGCTACATTCATAAAAAATGATATAGCATTGGGAGATACTTACTCCGGCACTAGCATTGAGTTCAATGGAACAACAAACTATTTGGTTAGATCGTCGGATTTAGATGGAAATGTAGACAGCAAATCCTTTACATTTAGTTTTTGGGTTTATAACTCAACTGATTATGCCACAATTTTTAGAAGTAATTCGGGCAGAGCCGAATTATTGATTAGTAGCCGAGAAGTAAGTTTTGATTTTAAAAATACAAGTGGAACTTCTATTCTTCGTGGTGCAACTACTGGATTGAAAGTTCCTTATGGCGCTTTTGTTCATGTACTAATGTCTGTTAATTTGGCAAGCACAGGACTTACAATCTACGTTAATGATGTTAATGTTACTTCGGATATTTCATATGTGGCTGGTCCCACTAACGCTTTTATCGACTTTACAGACACTAGTTTTGGAGTAGGTGCTTACGCTGATGGCACTCAATTATCTAACTTTTATTTGTCAGATTTCTTTTTAGATTACACTTATCGTGATTTGAGCGTAACAGCAAATAGGCGTTTGTTCGTTACTGCCGATTTAAAACCGGCTTCAGGTCAAAGTAGTTTAAATCCTATTGTATATCTTCCTTTTAATAACACTTCGTCACCAGCATTAAATCAAGGAACTGGCGGTTCTTTTTCTGCTATTGATAATCCGAAAATAGTTCAGTTTGGACCGAACAGCACAACAGGTCTAGGTAAAGGTGGTTTAGTTTGGATTAAAAGCCGTTCATCCGCTTTAAGTCACAAATTGACTGACACAACAAGAGGAGCCACAAAATCTTTAATATCTAATGACACTTCTGCCGAGGCGACCGAAACTACTGGACTTACTTCGTTCAGCCCCATAGGTTTCAATATTGGAGCAGATTTAGATTACAATACCGATACAGCTCTATACGCCTCATGGACATTCCGCAAGCAAGCTAAGTTCTTTGATATTGTGACTTATACAGGAAATGGATCATCCATTAGAGCGATTTCTCATAATTTAGGAAGCACACCTGGTTGTATTATTGTCAAGAGAACTGATGCCTCTGGACATAATTGGTGCGTATATCACCGTAGTTTACCAAACTCAAGCACTTACAACCTATTTTTAAATACGAATGATTCACAAACTATTGATAATAATTTAGTTCAAAATAATCCGTCATATTCACCAACATCAACTCAATTTTATGTTGATTACGCTGCTGATGCTACTGCTGGAAGAGTTAATTTTCCTGGTGCGACATATGTTGCTTACTTATTCGCCCATGATGCAGGTGGCTTTGGCTTAACTGGTTCAGACAATGTGATTAGCTGTGGGAGTTACAATGGAACAGGAGTTACTAATAACGCTGTGACACTTGGCTATGAACCACAATGGATTATGATTAAGAGATCCGCCGGAGGTGTTGAGTCTTGGGTAATATTAGATACGGTTAGAGGAATAATAATTGGAAATGATGGTATTCTTCTTGCTGAAAGCGCACAGGGTGAGGTAGTTGCTGATTATGTAAATATTACGCCTACTGGATTTAACATTATCGCTACATCCACAATAATCAATGCTTCAGGCTCTACTTACGTCTACATGGCTATTCGTCGTGGTCCAATGGAAATACCAACAAGTGCAATCGATGTGTTTCAGCCAGTCGTATACACAGGCACTAACGTTGATAATCGCCGAGTGGTAACTAACATTTTGACTGATATGATTATTGCTCGTCAGCGAAACTCTACTACTGTCGGTGGTTTTGTTGTGGGTGATAGACTTCGTGGTAATCAATATGTTTTGACTGGCTCCGCTGCTGCCGGTGTCACTGATGCGGATTCTTTGATGACATCAACACTTGGTTACGGCAATTCTTTCTCCGTAATGAACGGATTTGGCGCAGGTAATGATGCAACTTCACAGTTAAATCTAAGCACTGTTGCGAGCAATCAAGTGGTTGAAGCATTTAAACGTGCTCCAGGATTCCTTGATATTGTTACGTATACTGGAACTGGTTCAGCCAGAACAGTCAACCACAATCTGGGAGTCACTCCTGAAATGATGTGGGTTAAAAATACATCCACTGGATCAAGAAACTGGAAAGTTTATTTTAACACTTTAGGTCCTAATGGATACGTTGTTCTCAATTCAAACATTACTGCAACTAGAGATTCATCAAGTGAATGGAACGGAACATCACCTAACACGACAACTTTTTCTGTGGCAACGGATACCAGCACTAATCAAAGTGGAGACAATCACGTTGCATACTTGATGAGCAGTGTGCCTGGTGTATCTAAAGTATCTTATTATGTTGGTAGAGGTGTAGGCAATGTAAATCAAGTTGATTGCGGCTTTACAACTGGAGCCCGTTTTGTAATCATCAAATCAATAAACAGATCAGGCACCGCCGGTAATTGGTTTGTTTATGATGCGGCACGTGGTATAGTTTCTGGAAATGACCCATATTTGTGGGTGAATGATTCAAATGCTGAAGTAACTAATACAGATTACATAGACACTTATGCCAACGGTTTCGAACTTTCAACAACAGCGCCCGATGATTTGAATGATGGTTACGCCGATTATTGGGCAGGTCAACTGGGTGTTTTAGGTTCAGCCAGTATTCCGGCTCTTGTGTATGGTGACAACTTATGGGTTGCCGGCGGTTCTGCCGGAACCATTGCATATTCTGCTAACGGATACTCATGGACAACTGTTGCTGGAGTTGTTACTGGAGGCGTAAATGCAATCACTTATGGAAATGGTTTGTACGTAGCTGTAGGCGGCTCCGGCAGAATATCAACATCAGCAAATGCTATAACATGGTCAACAAGAACTAGCGGTCTTTCAACGACATTAAATGGCGTTACTTATGGCCTTGGCAAATATTGGGCTGTGTCTAGTGTTGGTGAACTCATATCTTCTACTGATGGTGTTACATGGGCAACCGTATCTACGGGCATTTCTGGAGTTTTTAATGAAATAGATTTCTTGAATAATAATTTAATTATAGTTGGTGGCACAGGACTTATAGCAACATCATCTGATGGTGTAACATTCACGACACGTACATCCGGATCAACAGAAACTTTACGCAATGCAATATACGGAAATAATTTGTATGTCGTAGTTGGTGATAGTGGTACTATTCTCACATCATCAGACTTAGTTACATGGACAACAAGAAATTCCGGAGCGTTAGCTGGAAATAACATATACGATGTTGTTTGGGCGTCTTATAGATTTGTTGCTGTCGCTACTGGTGGTGAAACGGGCTATTCGGCTGATGGAATTACATGGTCAACGGGTTCTTCTCCCGGTGCTACATCACTTTTCAGTGCGGCTTTTGCCAACGATATGATTTTAGTTGGAAATGGCAATGGAGGCATTGAGGTTTCAGATCCAAAATACTTATTCTGGGCTATAGCTTAAACATAAAAAAGGAAAACAATCATGGGTTACAGATTACAATCAACAGGCGAATACTTTCCAACAGACCATGCTCTGCGTGGTACAATACCATCAACGCCAGCACCGGTGACAACTGAGTGGATGGAGGCAAACGGTGTTGATGCAGTATTCGAAGGACCACAAGCAACAGGTGGCACCGTATATCAATACAGTCAATTTGCTGGCATTGAACAAATCGATGGAAAATGGTATACTAAGTATGTGTTAGGACCAATCTTCACTGACAATGACGATCAAACTGCTGCTGAACAAGAAGCAGCGTATCATGCAAGAAAAGATGCTGAACAAGGTGAAAATGTTCGTCGTACACGCAATCAAAGGTTGACTGAATCCGATTGGACACAATTGGAAGATTCACCAGTGAACAAAGCAGCATGGGCAACTTATCGCCAAGCACTGCGTGACGTACCAACACAAGAAGGTTTTCCTTGGAACGTACAGTGGCCTGAAAAACCATAATATATAAAATTGTAAATGAAAGGTGATTGAATGAATAACGAAGAGATTTACTATTCGCAGTTTTTAATTAATCATAGTCAAGGTAAACTTGACTGTAATTATAAAACAGCAGCACGTGCATTAAGACCGGCAGCACAGTATGGTTTATCTGAGCAAGATGGTGAGTTTGTTTTTGGTGAGTACCAGGATCCTAGTGGTCTACCACCACCAACAACAGAAGAGATACTTAGCGAACTAGAGTTTCAAGAAAGATTTTGTGCTTATTGGCAACACTTTTATGAACGATATCAATCGTATCCCGATATTACTGTAATGTTCAATCTTTTATATGATGCAATAGATAAAGAACAGATTCCAGGAAAAGAATCAGATTTTTATAAAATAATTAAACAAGTAAACGAACAATATCCTTGTCCAGATGGTGAGCCACCTTCTAGAACGAATAAATAAAGCAAAACTAAGGATTTAAATGTCTTATATTGGCAATCAGGTTACATCGATACCGCATATTGTAGATTTATTCAACGGTAACGGGTCAACTACATCTTTTGGTGGTCTTACTAGGGCACCTGCTGGTACTGCTGCTATTGCTGTCTTCGTTGATGGATCATATAAAGCACCAGGTGTTGATTA
>SXGQ01546222.1_pt1 | contig 28285 bp, 24 predicted proteins | sample 3178371 | NCBI WGS metagenome assembly SXGQ01 (sample SAMN11356859, study PRJNA531348) | freshwater metagenome | isolation source: freshwater sample F1-20 | place: China: Fuxian Lake, Yuxi | collected 2017-12-25 | reverse complement strand
ATCCGCTGCCGCTGCCCGCCCGAAAGCTTCGTCCCCCGCGGCCCCACCAGCGTCTCATACCCCTCCGGCAAATCGCGGATGAAACCGTGCGCGTTCGCCCGCTCCGCCGCCTGCCGCACCGCCTCATCACTCGCGCCCGGCAGACCATACGCGATGTTCTCCCGGATCGATCCCCCGAACAACAACACCTCCTGAGGCACAATCGCGATCTGCGACCTCAGCGCCTGCAACGCCAGCTCCTCGGACGCCCTTCCATCAAACGAAATCCGTCCCTCCTCCGCATCGTTGAACCCCAGAATCAGCGAAAAAACCGTCGATTTTCCCGCTCCCGATGGCCCCACCAACGCCACCCGCTGCCCCGGCTCCACCGCGAATGTTAGATCATGCAACACCTTCACCTCCGGCCTCGATGGATAACGGAAACCCACCCCCTCGAACGCCAACCCGCCACCCAGCTTCGCCAGCTCATCCCCGCCATCACGTTCCGGCGCCATCCCTAACAACTCACGCAACCGCTCGGTCGCCCCCGCCGTCTGCTGGAACTGCGAGATGATCTCCGGAAACGAACCCAACGACGCCCCCACGAAGATCGAAAACAAAATGAACGACGCGAAATTCGTCCAATCAATCTCACCATTCGCCAACATCCGCGCCCCATACCACGAAACAAACGCGATCGTCCCGAACAACGCGAAAATCACGAACGAAAGAAACCCCGCACGCGCCTTCGCCCCACGCATCGTCACCCCAAGAAAATCATTCAACGACCGCTCATACCGCTTCGCCTCCAACGGCTCGTTCGTGAACGCCTTCACATCCGCGATCCCCTGCACCGTCTCCTCAATCACCGTCCCCGCCTCCGCCAGCGAATCCTGCGCCTGCTTCGAATGCTTCCGCACCTTCCGCCCGAAAAACGCGATCGCCAGCACCACCACCGGCACACTCCCTAACATGATCAGCGAAAGCTTCCACGACGCGATGAAAATAAACACCAGCCCCCCGATCAGAATCACCGACTGCCGCGCCGCCTGCGGCACCGTGTTCAACATCGTGTCCCGCACCAACCCCAAATCGTTCGAAACCCGGTTGCTCAACGCCCCCGCCCGCTGCTCCTGGAAAAACGACATCGGCAACCGCGAAAGATGCCGGAAAATATCCGAACGCAACCGATTCAACGCCGACTCCACCGACCGCATGAACCCCTGCACCCGGAAAAACGCGATCACCGCCTGCAACGCCAGCACCGCCACCAACTGCAACACCACCCGGTTCGACTTCTCCAACACCTCCTCCACCGGAATCCCCTGCCTCATCGCATCCGCCGGACTCCCGATCAGCTCCTTCAAAAACCACGGAAACGCCAGCGAAAGACCCGCCGTGAAAAACAACGCCGCCAGCGATGGCAGGAAAATCCGCTTCTCCCGCATCAAATACCCCAACACCCACCGGTGAGGAGAAACCACTTTAACTGCTTGCGGGTCGGACATGCCCGGATGGGAGACCATCCCGCCCCCCACGTCAACCGCCGGAAAAGTCATTGATCCACCCCGATTTTCCCATTCGCCTCCCGGCACCCCTCCTGCTTACCCTCCCCGCGTCATGCCAGACCCCGCCCTCCTCCGCTCCGCCATCCGCGATGTCGTCGACTTCCCCAAACCCGGAATCGTCTTCAAAGACATCACCCCCATCCTCTCCGATCCCGCCCTCTTCCGCGACTCCATCACCCTCCTCTGCGATACCGCGGGCGGCGTCAAAATCGACAAGGTCGTCGGCATCGATGCCCGCGGCTTCATCTTCGCCGCCACCGTCGCCGACCGCCTCGGAGCCGGCTTCGTCCCCGTCCGCAAAAAAGGCAAACTCCCATGGAAAACCCGCCAGATCGCCTACTCCCTCGAATACGGCGAATCCGTCGTCGAACTCCACGAAGACGCCGTCTGCCCCGGCGAAAAAATCCTCCTCGTCGATGACCTCCTCGCCACCGGTGGCACCGCCGCCGCCGCCGTCAAACTCCTCGACCAACTCGGCGCGGACCTCGTCGGCGTCTCCTTCCTCATCGAACTCGCCTTCCTCGGCGGTCGCGAAAAACTCCTCCCCCACCCCATCTCCTCCATCCTCTCCTACGACTAACAGCTCCCCGACCAAAGGCATCGACATCCCCCACCCCTCCAACCACACTCCCGCGCACCCCACACCCTTTTCCAATTTCTCCCATGTCCTGGCAAACCTACTCCCAATCCCTCGTCCGCTACCCAGACCTCGCCTTCTCCCTCGACCTCTCGTTGATGGACCTCCCGCAAGATCAAACCGCCACGCTCGCCCCGCAGATTGAGAAAGCCTTCAAAGACCTCGCCGCCCTCGAAAGCGGCGCCATCGCCAACCCCGACGAAGGCCGCATGGTCGGCCACTACTGGCTCCGCAACCCCGCCCTCGCCCCCACCGCCGAGCTCCGCAACGCCATCACCGCACCCCTCCAGGCCCTCAAGGACTTCGCCGACCAAGTCCACACCGGTGCCGTCAAACCACCCTCCGGCGGCATCTTCGAACAACTCCTCGTCATCGGCATCGGCGGCTCCGCCCTCGGCCCACAACTCGTCGCCGACGCCCTCGGCCACACCGCACGACTCCCCATCCACTTCCTCGACAACACCGACCCCGCTGGCATCGACCGCGTCCTCGCCGACCTCCTCCGCCTCGGCCTCGCCAAAACCCTCGTCATCGTCATCTCCAAATCCGGCGGCACCCCAGAAACCCGCAACGGAATGCTCGAAACCAAAGCCGCCTTCGATGCCGCCGGCCTCGACTTCGGACCCCACGCCGTCGCCGTCACCGGCACCGGCTCCAAGCTCGACCAATTCGCCGTCGAAAACCAATTCATCACACGCTTCCCCATGGAAGACTGGATCGGCGGCAGAACCTCCGTCCTCTCCACCGTCGGCCTCGTCCCCGCCGCACTCCAAGGCCTCGATATCGACTCCCTCCTCGCCGGTGCTGCCGCCATGGATGCCAAAACCCGCATCCCCGATGCCTCCACCAACGCCGCCATGCGCCTCGCCCTCGCCTGGCACCACGCCGGCAACGGCCGCGGCGAAAAAGACATGGTCGTCCTCCCCTACAAGGACTCCCTCGTCCTCTTCTCCAAATACCTCCAACAACTCATCATGGAGTCCCTCGGCAAGGAACTCGACCTCGATGGCAACACCGTCAACCAAGGCATCGCCGTCTACGGCAACAAAGGCTCCACCGACCAACACGCCTACGTCCAACAACTCCGCGACGGCGTAAACAACTTCTTCGCCACCTTCGTCGAAGTCCGCAAAGCCCGCAGCAAACCCGGCATCGAAGTCGAACCCGGCTTCACCAGCGCCGACTACCTCCAAGGCTTCCTCCGCGGCACCCGCAAAGCCCTCTACGGCAACGGCCGCAAATCCATCACCCTCTCCATCCACGAAGTCTCCCCCTTCACCCTCGGCCTCCTCATCGCCCTCTTCGAACGCGCCGTCACCCTCTACGCCTCACTCGTCAACATCAACGCCTACCACCAACCCGGCGTCGAAGCCGGCAAAAAAGCCGCCACCGTCTTCCTCGAACTCCTCAACCAGGTCCGCGGACGCCTCACCGCAGACCCCAAAACCGCCGACGCCATCGCCCGCGACATCGACGCCGACCCCGAAGACACCTACCACTCCCTCACCCACCTCTCCGCCAACGGCGAATGCCAAATCTCCATCGGCAACTCCCCCACCGAAGACACCTTCTCCCTCTAACAAGCCCCACCGTGGCCCGGGCATCCTGCCCGAAGCCCCCTCCAAAGCCCCCGCCCAACCTCCAAATCCCTCTCAATAAAACCCAACTGCCAGAGTCCCAGCACCACAAACCCAATCGATTCCCCCACAACACTCATCGGCCTCCCGAAATCGGGACATCTCATCCCCACTGACTTCTCCTAAAGTTTCAACTGTCCGCCTCCATGGCCGGAATGGGTCGCCTTGCGTTGAACCAGGAAATGTTCCCTAACGCCTTCCCATCCTTCACCCACGAAATGTTGGAACAAGACCTCGCCCCCCTTCACTCCCCAACACAACCTTGAAGGTCGTCACCGACACTTCAGCCCTCCCGTCTTCAGCCTTTCAGCATCCAACAAAGATCTCCCTGCCACCATCGCGTGAGGCAAAGCCTTTTACGCGACCCCTCCCCTCACCCATCGCGTGAGGCAAAGCCTTTTACGCGATCAACATCTACCAATAACCTCCCCGCCCCTTCCCCTTCCGGACCATTGACGCCCTCCCGCCGCGTGGTAGGCTCACGCCATGCCGCAGACCATCCCAGTTGCCGCCGATCTCGTCCGCAAGATCCGCCGCATCCTACCCGATCTGCGCAGGGAATTCCCCTTGCGGAACCTCGCCCTCTTCGGCTCCGTCGCACGTGGCGATGCCCATCAAGGCAGCGACATCGACATCCTCGTCGATGTCGACCCCCGCATCGGACTCGGCTTTGTCACCCTCGCCGAGCGCATCGAAAAAGAACTCGGCCACAAGGTCGACTTGGTCTCCAGACGAGCCTTGAAACCTGCCCTTTGGAAACAAATCGAGCCCGAGTTGATCCATGTCGAAGCGTGACACCCGACTTCTGCTCGAAGACATCCGGCAAGCCCTGCGGAAGATATCGGCTTACATCTCGGGCATGGATCAGCCTGCCTTCTGCGTTGACGAGAAAACCATCGATGCGGTCATCCGGAACATCTCAATCATCGGAGAAGCATCGAAACAACTGCCCGATGAATTCAAAGCCCGCCACCCGCACCTGCCTTGGGCCCAAATGGCGGGAATGCGGAACCGGATCGTCCACGACTACGCCGGAGTTGACCTGGAAATCATTTGGGAAGTCATCAGCCATTCCCTTCCTCAACTGAACCACCAACTCAATCAAATCGACCACGGTCCCAACCCATCCTGATCTTCCCCTCTTCGCACCAAATCAAAAATCATCAATCATCAATTCCCCTCTTCCTTCCTGCATTCCTGCCTTCCTCATTCCAACAACCTTCCATCAATCTTCTCCCCCTCGCCTTCTCTCTTCATCCGTGTGCCTCCGTGTTCATCCGTGGTCCCCTTCTCACCCTCCCCCAATCCAAAATCAACAATCAACAATCAACAATCAACAATCAACAATTCTCAATCCTCATTCCCCCTCGCTTACGAGTTGTTAGAGGATGTCACAGACGGCTTGCATGCCTTTTTCAATTGCTCCAAGCGGCGGGTTTCAAGAATGAACTTCCCGATCAAATCCAGCTTCTCGCCAATCGGCATGGCTCGCTGCTTGGCTCGCCAGCGGGGCATTCCCCTTGATCGGTTGTCCGGAGGCTTCGTTTCCATAGCGACAAAATGCATCGCCTGGCGACCTGTTTCAAGACCGAAGACCAATGTTTGCCCATCTTCCGCCCCCTGGGCCCTCCTCACCCCCAATCTCCAACTTGTCCGCCGTCTTGTCCGCCGAAGCTTCAGCGAAGGAGTACCCCCAATCCCCAATCCCCAATCCCCCAATCTCCCCCTCTTCTTCCTACCTTCCTGCATTCCTTATTCCCCATCAATCGCGTGAGACGAAGCCTTTTACGCGACGCAACCATCGCGTGAGGCAAAGCCTTTTACGCGACACACCCATCGCGTGAAGCGAAGCCTTTTACGCGATCAGCTTCTACCAAGAACCTCCCCCTCTCTTCCTTTGCGTCTCCGCGTCATCGCGTGAGCCCCCGTCAACCCCTCCGACCTCCGACCTCCAACCTCCAACCTCCGACGTTCAAGAGCATCGAAATACCTAGACGCTAAAGGCTGAGGACCAGCGGAGGCTACCGCAATAATGAGTTAAACGGCTCTCGCCATTTCAAAGAGTTCGGCAGGCACATCGAATTCCAATCTCCAGACCATCGAGATCGGGCGATTTCCCTCATACGAAATCAATTCCGCCGCAGGTCCAAGGAAGATAAAAGGAGACGTCTCCTTGTTCTCCCGCTTTTCCAAACGGCCGAAGAATAGAACCTTGTATCCTCGATCCAAAAAATTGATGTAATTCCGCCCCGTTTGACTGTCTTGAGTTGTTCCCGCCTGACTCTCCCAGTGCAAGACATCGCGACTGATCAGATAGTCCTTGTAGCGTGTCGTCGGCGCGAAATCGCGATCCTCTTTGCGGAATGTAACGAGGTGAATGTAGGTCTTTTGATCCGCGACCGGAATCACACCTACTCCGGCAGGTCCAGATCGTTCAAGGGTAGCCAGGCCAAAAGCAGCCTTAATCTCAGCCGTCCCATAAGCTGCGTGCAAACGCAATGGCCCCAAGATCTTCTTTGTGGGATAACGATGCTGTTTTTTTCGCCATTGAACGACTTCTACCATGTCTCTCGCACTACTCGAATTCCGCAGCCACTTCTCAAATGAAGCGCGATAACTATCCACTCCAACAACCTCCCCTTTTTGCGCCCATAGCAGATAGTGCAGCGCGGCAGCCTGTTCATCGGTGAAACCATAGAACGATGGATCTTCCGCAACTCGCGATCCAGATAGGGTCATCATCCGATCCAGCATCTCCGGATCGGTTCGCAAGCACATCCGCTTCAAGCTCGACCGAGCAGTCTCCAGATCCGGATCACTGACTGCTGACGTTCCCGCTGCCCGCGCCTTCCATTCTGACCATGTACGATTGTTTAAAACCTCGATCGGCGAAAGCCCTGTAGAATCGATAAAATTTCCGAAGTTGAGAGGCAGCTTGGTCTCGGACTCGAAAGTACGAATCACCTCAGGAATGAATGTATTCAAATTCCCTAAGCTCTCCGCGATGTTTTTAAGAATATACTCCCGGGCAACCCGCTCCAACTGGATGCTGCACCCCGGTGGCAAATTCGGGAAATCACGCTCGATCTCACGGTCAATTCGCCGACGGGTTGAGCGTAAAAGAGCTGTAAACTTCTGGTCAATCCGATACTTACGATGGGACTGCCCTACGAAGTCTAACACAGTAAGACAGTCTTTTTCCGGTGCATGACGAAGCCCACGACCCAGTTGTTGTAAGAAGACAGTGAGGCTTTCGGTCGGGCGCAAAAATAGCACTAGGTTGATCTCTGGGATATCGACACCCTCGCTGAAGACATCGACCACGAACAAGAACGTGATTCTTCCCATGCGGAAATCCGCCAGACGCTGATCTCGCGTCTGACTGTCAGTTTCACCCAAGATCACCTCGGCCTTAAGTCCCTTTTCTTGGAACTTTCGAGCCATGTATTTTGCATGTTCTACGCCTGCACAAAACCCCACCGCTTTTGTCGAACTGATATCGGGTTGATAGCGGGCGAGACTTCCCAGAATCACATCAAGCCTTTGTAGAGCGCTCAAGTCATCCCCCGTGTAAACCATCTCCAGCGCATTCTTATCGTATTTCCCATCTTTCCAAAATGCATCACTCGAGACGTCGACCGGGTCGGTCACACCAAAGTAGTGAAACGGGCAAAGTAGTTTTTCTTCCAGCGCTTCGGGCAAGCGAATCTCCGCCGCAAACACATCGCCGAAATCCGACAAAATCGAACTGCCATCCATCCTTTCGGGAGTTGCGGTCAGCCCTAGAAGAATCTCTGGCCGAAGTTCCTCGAAGATCGCCCGATAGCTTGATGCCGACCCATGGTGAGCTTCGTCAACGATCACAAAATCAAAATGTTCAGTGCCGAGTGTGTCCCATGGCCTGCGATTTTTTAAACTCAGAACCGAGGCAAATACACATTCCCAGCGGTTCGGCGCACTACCGTCCACCAAAAGTTCTCCAAAATTCGGATCCCTCAAAACGGCTCGAAAGCAGTCCCGGGCCTGCTGGAGAATTTCCTTCCGATGGACGACAAATAGCAGTTTGGCACTTCCCTTCTTCGCTCGCAAGAACCGGGCGAAATCAAAGGCTGCAATCACTGTCTTCCCTGTTCCAGTGGCTGCTACTACTAGATTTCGCATAGCTCCCGCTTCGCGAGCCGCATCCAACGCTTCAAGAATCCGCTGTTGGTAGGAGTGGGGTTTAATCTCCGCAAAAAATCGTGTTCCAGCAGCATCATTACCGCCTCGCCCGTATTCAAGAGCCTCCCGAAATCGTGTTGTCTGAGTCTCGTTGTAAGCCTCAAATTCTTCCTTAGCCCAGTAAGTTTCGAATTCCGCAGCAAACCGCTCAAGGACATGCGGCATGTCCTGTGCGGTTACCTTTACCGTCCATTCCACCCCGCTTGTCATCGCAGGTGCCGACATGTTCGCTGAGCCAATGTAAGCAGTGGACAATCCGCTCTTCCGGTAAAAATGATAAGCTTTTGCGTGGAGACGAGTCCGGGCCGTATCATATGAGACTTGGACGGCGAAACCGACTTGCCGCGCAAGCCACTCGACTGCTTCGGCGTCGGAGGCACCCATGTAGGATGTCGTTATAATCCTAACCGGTACTTTACGCCGCACCAAATCCTCGAACGCAGGAATTAACAAACGAAGTCCAGACCACTTGATGAATGAAACCAGAATATCCACACGATCCGCCGACATCATTTCAGAACGGATTTCGTGTTCGAGCTGCGGATCGTCGCCTGCTCCCGTGAGCAAACTGCTCACTGACATCGGAGTGCAAGGAACCGCCAGAGATTCAGTGTTAAGATTACTCCTTATTTCCCGAAGAAGGGACTTGGGCCGCTCTAATAAAAGCTTCCGTTTTGTATACTCTAGCCCATCTTGTGCTGACAAAATCTCAATTAAGCGATTTACCAAGTTTCGCCGATCCTCCCTTTTTGTAATTCTCAATGCCCGCTGGATTACTTGGCCAACGAATTGACTATAAGTGTGAGTTGAAGCCTCATCGTCAATAGCTAGGAGGGTTGGTATCAGATCAGGATTCGAATCAATCAGCTCCTGTAATTCTTCATCAAGCAATGTTTCATACAGCCCAGCAGGCAATCCAATTTCTTCGGGCATACTCTTTAAATCAATTTGCTAGAATTAATCCATCATAACTTTCACGCGATCAACCGATCACGTCTCCACTTCAACCCATTTGCATCCGGGTGGAAAGCGTCATCCTGCGAGAGCAGCAAGTCTTCTCCAGATAGAGCAAGTAAATCCTGTGCGCCTTTCAAGCGTCTGGTATCGATGAGTTTCGAAACATGCCAATGCAAGGCCGGGCCGGTGGCGATGATATTCCAGTCAATGGGCCTGTGGTGGTGTTTGCTGGTCAGACGTCGCCTCTGGCAATGCCGGGCCAAGGAGCGATTGGAGGGTTGGTCGTTGTGGCGTTTTCGGGGTCGATTCTTTTGCATCTCAGCCGCCGGGTGCCTTGCGACGGTCGCAGACGCGCCGCACCATGGGATGCGCTCGGGACGGGCCTTCCGCTCCCCCGCCGCACCGATGATGCCGACGTTGAGATTGTAGAGGCGTTCGATGGCGGAGGGCATGGGGGTAAATGCTGAAGATCTGAAATGCTGAGAATTGCAGGGGTGAATTTTGTGGAATTCAGGCGGTTTTGTGGGGTAAGGTCAACGCCCCAAATTTTCATTTTAGTAATAGAATCAAAACCCAAGCCTTGAAGGACTGAAGGAGCGAGAGGCTAGTGGGCACAAGGAGATGGCTTTGCGCTGGGTCTTTCGCGCCGCTACCCCGACGGCTGACCACACCGAACCAACTCCAAAACACCCCTCCCACTTGCCACTCTCATGACCGAAGACCGGTGGTTGGAAAGCATCCGGATTACCCTCACGAAGCCTCGATGGCCCAGCCGGGTTGGCCGAATGAAAGGGGTTCCACGGTTCGGACAGACCACCCGGCAATTGAGTCCAATCCTCTTCACAACCCTCTAAAAATCCGTGCTTTCCGGGAGATTTGTGGTTCAGAATTTTGACCACGATTTCACGGATGGGCACGGATGAAGAGGAGATCGCCTCCCCTTCCCTTTCTGTGGTCGAATCAAGAGCCGGATTCCAACATACCCTCTTCAAAATTCGCGTTCATTCGCGTCCATTCGCGGTTTCATTTTTCCTTCATGGCGATGGCCTGGATCATTTGAAATCATCAAATCATCGTCCCATCCGTGTGGATCTGTGCCATCCGTGGTTCCCATCTTCCTGACCAAAAGCACTCGCCCCGGCATCGCCCTGCGACGCCGGATCCGCATTTCAGCATCTCAGCATTTCAGCATTTCAGCTTTTACCCCCCAACTTTCGTCCAGGCCGCGTTGGCTTTGGAGGAGGTGACGGCGGCTTCGATGAAGGCCATGCCTTCCACGCCATCGTCGATGGTGGGGAAGTCGTATCCTTCGGCGCGCGGATAAGTTCCTGATAGAGCATCGGAGATCGCTTCGGCGGCGGCGAGATAGACGTTGGCGAAGGCCTCGATGAAGGCTTCCGGGTGGCCGAAGGGAAGGCGGGTGAATTTCGCCGCTTCGGGACCATTGTAGGAATTCCCACGCCGCCAGACCTGCCGCGGTTGCTCGGCGAATTTCACGATCAGCTCGTTGGGATGCTCCTGATGCCACTCGATAGAGGCCTCGGTGCCGTAAACTCGGATGTTCAGGTTGTTTTCATCGCCGGTGGAGATCTGCGAGGCGTAAAGCACGCCGCGCGCGCCGCCTTCGTATCGGACGAGCATGGAGCCGTCGTCATCGAGCTTGCGGCCGGGGATGAAGGTGTTGAGGTCGGCGGCGATTTCCTCCAGCTCAAGGCCGGTGATGTAGCGGGCGAGGTTTTCGGCGTGGGAGCCGATGTCGCCGATGCAGTTGGACACGCCGGCCACGCTGGGGTCCATCCGCCAGTTGGAAATGGCGCCGTCCGCCTTGTCGTGATAGGCGGTGATGGCATATCCCTGCGGATACTCGGCAACGATCTTGAGGATCTTCCCGAGCTTGCCGGCTTTCACCATGGCGCGCGCCTCTTTCACCATCGGATAACCGGTGTAGTTGTGGGTCAACGCGAAGACGAGGCCGGACTTGCGCACGACCTCGCGGAGCTCCTTCGCCTCCGCCAGCGAGAAGGCCAGCGGCTTTTCACAGATGACATGAATGCCGGCATCGAGGAACGCCTTGGCGACGGCGTAATGCAGGTCGTTGCGGGTGACGATGGTCACAAAGTCGATGCGTTCGCCCACCGGCAGTGCGCCTTCCTTGGCGGCCATGTCCTCGTAACTGGTGTAAACCCGCGAGGGATCGAGGAACAGATCCTCGCCGGAGAGTTTGGATTTCTCGGGGTTCGAGGAGAAACACCCGGCGACGAGTTCAATCTTGCCATCGAGGTTTGCAGCCATGCGGTGGACGGCGCCAATGAAGGCACCACGCCCGCCGCCAACCATTCCCATGCGGAGTTTACGGTTCATATCGAATGATTTGTTAGGTGATATCTTTTTCTTCAGAGCGAAACGGGAGCGCCGGACTGGGCGGATTGATAGAGCGCGTCGATGATGCGCATCAGCTTGAGCGCCTCGTCCGGCGTGTTGAGCGGGGCGGCGCTGCCATCGATGGCATGGATGAAGTTCGCGGCGGAGCCGATCCGGCCCATGTCCTCGCACTCGGGGGTGACGATGCTGCGGTTCACGCTGTTGCCGTTTTCCTGCACGTAAAGCTCGCAGGTATCGATCGCGGTGGAGTCGATGCCATCGCGGCCGAACAACCGCTCGACCTTGCCACCGGCGGCGGTGCCTTGGAAGACCACGGAGACTTCCTCGCGCTTGATCATTTCCGCCCACGATGCCTGGAGCGTGAGGATCTGGCCGGTCTTGAAAGTGACCACGCCGTGAGCCGCCGCCTCGACGTCGTTGACGCCGTCCGCGCGGTCCGGAATGCCCCACGGGCCCTTGAAGCCCTTGTCGGTGATGAAGCTGTCGAAGGTGCGGGCGAGCACGTGCGCCGGCTCCGGATAGCCCATGAAATGCAGGGCGAGGTCGATCATGTGCAACAGGTCGATCACCGGACCGCCACCGGACAGGGCCTTGGTGGTGAACCATCCGCCGAAGCCGGGAATGCCGGTGCGGCGGATCCATTTCGCCTGGGCGGAATTGATGGTGCCGACGACGCCGCCATCGATGTAGGCCTTCATCGCACGCGATTCCGGACGGGCGCGGTTGTTGAAGTTGAACATGAGACGTTTGCCTGATTTCTCGGCGGCGGTGATCATCTCACGGACCTGCTCGGCGCTAAGGGCGGGCGGTTTTTCGCAGAACACGTGCTTGCCGGCATTGAGGCACTGGATGGCGAGCGGCGCGTGGAATTTGTTGGGAACAATGATGCTCACGGCATCCAGCTCCGTCGCCTCGGCGAGCATCGCATCGACCGACTCGAAGGCCTTCGCGATGCCCCATTTCTCCGCAGCCTTCGCGGCGGCGCCCGGCGCGGCATCCGCCACGGCAACGATCTCCGCTCCGGCCTGACGGAAACCCGCGGCGTGGTATTGCAACATTCCGCCTGCTCCGATGACTCCTACTTTGATGGACATGATGATATTTTGTTAGATGATGGTATGGAAAGGATCGGTCTCACTGCTTCGCCTTGTCGAAGGCGGCATCAAAGGCCACCTTGCTCGACGGGAAATCCACGCTGCGCACGAACGCGGCGGCCTCGGTGGCACCGTGCACGCGGTCCATGCGGATGTCCTCCCACTCGACGGAAAGCGGACCCTGGTAGTCAAGGTCGTTGAGCGCGACCATGATGTCCTCGAATTCGATGTCTCCGTGGCCGAGCGAGCGGAAATCCCAGAAACGCCGCGCGTCACCGAAATCGGTGTGGCCGCCGAAGACACCCACGGTGCCGTCGCCATGGTTCCACCAAACGTCCTTCATGTGGACGTGATAGATGCGCGAACCGAGCTCGCGGAGGAATTTCACATAGTCCACGCCCTGATAGCCGAGGTGCGAGGGATCATAGTTGAAGCCGAAACGTTTGTGGTTCCCCACAGCGGCAAGCGCGCGCTTGGCGGAGGCGATGTCGAAGGCGATCTCGGTCGGGTGGACTTCGAGGGCGAAGTTCACGTCGGCCTTGTCGAACGCGTCGAGGATCGGCAGCCAGCGTTTGGCGAAGTCCTGGAAGCCCTTTTCATAATACGCCTGCGAGGTCGGCGGGAACGCGTAGATCGAGTGCCAGATCGAGGAGCCGGTGAAGCCGTTGACGACGGCGGGAAACTCATCGGTTTTGCCGCGGCCGGGCTTGGCGTTGAAAAACGCGCGCGCCGCCTTCGCCGTGGCGATCATCTTTTTCGCGGCGCGCTTGCGGACACCTTCCGGCTCGCCATTTCCCCACACATCGGCCGGCAGGATCGACTTGTGGCGCTCGTCGATGAGGTCGCAAACGGCCTGGCCGACGAGGTGGTTGGAAATCGCGAACGAGGTCAGGCCATGATCGCCGAGCAGCTCCCATTTCTCCTTCACGTAGGATTTGCGCGAAAGCGCGGCATCGACATCGAAGTGGTCGCCCCAGCAGGCGAGTTCGAGACCATCGTATCCCATTTCATAGGCGAGCGGGGCGAGTTTTTCGAGCGGAAGATCGGCCCATTGGCCGGTGAAAAGCGTGACGGAGCGTGACATGGTGGTGAGGTGGTTGGGGTTTCCAAGGCCAGCTTGCGAAAGACCCGGCGGCGGGCGGAAGGAAAATCGACAGTGGAATTGCGACATCGCCCGCCCATCAAGCCCGCCATTGCGTCCGCCATCCGTCCCTGTATCATCGGCGGCAGCCCATCCCGCATGCTCACCCTCCTCAAAATCCGCAACCTCGCACTGGTCGACGAACTCGCATGGGAACTCGGCTCCGGCCTCATCGGCGTCACCGGAGAAACCGGCGCAGGCAAATCCGTCATCGTCGGCGCGCTCAAACTCGTCCTCGGCGAACGCGCCGACAAGGGACTCATCCGCACCGGCGAGGATTCCTGCTCGGTCGAGGCGGTTTTCGACCTTTCCGATGCCTCGGAAATCAACGCGATCCTCGAAGACGGCGGCCTGCCACCCTGCGACGACACCCAACTGATCGTCCGCCGCATGATCGGCACCACCGCGAACCGGCAGTTCGTCAACGACTCCCCCGTCACCCTCGCCCTCCTCAAACGCCTCGGCGAACACCTCGTCGACCTCCACGGCCCGCACGACCACCAATCGCTGCTCTCCACCGAACGCCAGCTTTCCATGCTCGACGCCCACGCCGGTGCCGAGACGCCGCTCGCCACCTACCGCGAGGCCTACCGCGCATGGCGCGCGAAATCCTCCGAACTCGAGGAACTCCGCACCGCGGAAAGCGCCAGCGAGCAGGAAATCGACCTGCTGCGCCACCAGATCGAGGAAATTTCCAGCGCCAATCTCAAGCCCGCCGACGAGCAGGACCTCGAAGACCGCTGGCGCCGCGCCAGCAACGCCACGCGCCTCGTGGAATCCGCCGCCGCCGCCGTCGCCGCCCGATCCGGCGAGGATGGCATCATCGAGCGCCTCGCCGAAGTGCAACGCCTCGTCCGCGACCTCGAAAAACACGACCCCTCCGTGCGCGAACGCACCGCTGCCCTCGAAACCGCAACCATCGAGTTGCAGGACCTGGAAGCCAATCTATCAGACTACGCCGGCGAGCTGGACATCGATCCCGCCGAGGCCGCCGTGTTGGAGGAACGCGTGAATCTGTTGGAGTCGCTCAAACGGAAATACGGCCCCTCGCTCGCCGATGTCCTCGCCCGCCGCGACCGCGCCGCCGCCCGCCTCGACACCATCGAGAACCGCGGCGAAAAACTCGAAGCGCTCGAAAAGGAAGTCGCCGCCCTGCGAACCGCGCTGGACGCCTCCGGCAAGACGCTTTCGCAAATCCGCAAAAAGGCCGCACCCAAGCTGGCCAAGGAGATTTCCTCACAGCTCAAGGACCTCGGATTCAAGCAATCGTCGTTCGAAGCCCCGCTCAAACCGCTCGCCGAACCTGGACCGCAAGGGCTCGAAGGCGTCGAGTTCCAGTTCGGCCCCAACCCCGGCGAGCCGCTCATGCCGCTCCGCCAGATCGCCTCGTCCGGCGAAATTTCCCGTGTGATGCTCGCCGTGAAATCCGCCCTCGCCGATCAGGACGCCACTCCGCTGATGGTCTTCGACGAGATCGACGCCAATGTCGGCGGCGAGGTCGCCCGCGCGGTCGGCCGCAAAATGGCCGCGCTTGGCACACGCCATCAGGTCGTCGCGATCACCCACTTCCCGCAGGTCGCCGCCACCGCCGCGCACCATTTCGTGGTCGAAAAGGAAGTCTCCGGTGGCCGCACCCGCTCCCGTCTCTATCCGGTTTCCGGCGAGACCCGCATCCAAGAACTCGTCCGCATGCTGGGCGGCGGCGGCGAACAGGCCCGCGCGATGGCCGCCTCGCTGCTCAATTCCTAACATCCCGTCCCCCACCCCATGCCACGCACCTACAAGGCGGTCCCCGAAGCGGTCGATGCCCCGTCCGCCCAGGTCGCCGCCGGCCTCGGCCTGCCATGGAAAAGCGCCGGACTCCCCCGCCTCCTCATCGGCCGCCGCGAGTGGCTCGCCCTCCCCGAACTCGGTGTCTTTCCAGTCCACGTGAAGACCGACAGCGGGGCCTACTCATCAAGCCTCCACGCCGAACAGATCCACCTAACAGAAAACGGCCGCCGCGTCCGCTTCACCACCCACAACCACCTGCGAGAATCCATCACCTGCGAGGCGGATGTCGTCCACGTCCGGCGCGTCCGCAGCTCCACCGGCATCTCCAGCCAGCGCATCTTCATCCAAACCACCGCCCGCCTCCCCGGCGGCTTCGAGTGGACCATCCGCGTCAGCCTCGCCAACCGCTCGGACATGCGCTGCCCCATGCTGTTAGGCCGCAGCGCCCTCTCCGGCTATTTCCTCATCGACACCCAAGGCACCCACCTCCTCGGCTCCAAATCCGGACTCGGCCTCCGCAAACCTTGAGCCTGCCCGGCTTCTTGACCGGAAAGGGCATTCATGTATCCTTTCCGTATGCCGACCAAGACGATTTCATTGGAGATCGACGCCTACGAGAAACTCCTCGCGGCGAAGCGCGGTGGTGAATCGTTCACCGAAGTCGTCCGCCGTGTCGTCATCCCGGACGCCTCCGCAAAAGGCAAAGCCTTGCGTGAACACTATCGCCAAGGCGGCGGAAACGTAAGCCCCGCCTACCTCGACTCCGTGGAGAAGGCAATCCAGCATGATCCGATCCCGGACGACCCATGCGCCTGATCCTCGATACCAATTTCATCATCACCGCAGAGCGAGAGGCAAGACGCCGACAGCCCGAAAGAACCGACGTGTTTTTCGCCGCGCACCCGGAGGACTATTTCTACATCACATTCACAATCGCCGGTGAACTCGCCTGCGGACGCTCCGCATCTGCAAAGGAAGATTGGGAGCACCTTTGCTCTCCGTATCCGGTCATACCATGGAGCAACGAAATCTCGTGGAGATATGGGGAGATCTACCGTCAGTTGGCCAAGAGCGGAAACTTGATTGGAACCAATGATCTATGGATTGCCGCAACCGCTCTGGTTCACGGAATGCCAATCGTCACTCAAAACATCAGGGAATTCGAACGGGTTGAAGGACTGGATCTGCTGAGTTACTGAAATGAAATCGAACTCTACACCACCTCACTTCCTCCCCCGCGCATAATCCCCTCCGCTCATCCGGCGGCTTCCTTCCGGTTGCACGCACTCCAGCTCCAACGCCCCGTCGCCACAGCCGACGATCAGCCGGCCATCGCGGATCACCACTTCTCCCGCCGGAATCGGTTCATCTAACATCACCGCTGGAGGAAACACCTTCATCCGCCGGTTTTTTCCGCCTTCAGCGATGTTGAAAAAACTTCCCGGCCACGGGTCATACGCGCGGATCCGACGCTCGACGGCCAACGCGCCGCGCGCCCAGTCGATCGCTCCATCATCGCGCTCCAGCTTGGAGATGTAACTCACCTTCGACTCATCCTGCGGCGTGCGCGTCGCGGTTCCATCGGCGAGTTGTTGGAGCGCGGTCGCCATCACCGACGGTGCCAGCGCGGCAAGCCGATCGTGGAGTTCACCGCCGGTTTCGTTAGGCCCGATCGGAATGGACTCCATGCAAATGATATCCCCCGCATCGAGTTTTCGAACGACATGCATCGCGGTGATTCCGGTCTCCGTCTCACCGGCATCAATCGCCGCCTGGATGCAGGCCGCGCCACGATATTTCGGCAACAGCGAGGCGTGGAGATTGATGATCGCACGCTTCGGCAGTTTCAGCACATTGTTGCGCAGGATTTGGCCGTATGCCATCACCACGATCACCTCGGGCTCCAGCGCGGCGAGTTCGTCGATCGCATCACCGATCACCTCCGGCTGGAAAACCGGAACGCCAGCTTCCATCGCCAGCGTCTTGATCGCCGGCGGCGTGAGTGTCTGATGCCGCCCGACCGGCTTGTCCGGCTGCGTCACCAACGCGAGCGGTCGCGGCCCGTTCCCTAACAAATGTTGGAAGGACGGGATCGCGATCTCTCCGGTGGCGACGAAAACCAGGCGCATGGGGATGATCCGTGGTTCAAAAACTCAATTTCGCCACCGCGTTGTATTCCGGCAGGGAAAGGATGCGGTTGAGGATTTCCGAAAGCACCTTCACCGGTGCCTGCGTCGCATCGATGGTGGTCACCCGCTCCTCCGGATAATAGGCGAGGATCGGTTTCGTTTCCGCCTCATAGGTGGCGATCCGCTGGTCGATCACCCGGTCGCTCGCATCGTCGATGCGGTTGTCCTTGAGCGCCCGCTTGCGCATGCGGCGCGCGAGTTCGTCGCGGTTCGGGCAGGAAAGATGGAAAACCTGCAGTACATCGATGTGGCGTTCGAGGATTTCCGCCTGGCGCACATTCCGCGGGATACCGTCGAGCACGAGAAAGTCGATGTCCGGCTTGTAGATGTGTGTTTCGCTCCAGTTGTCGATCTGGGCTTTCCACAACTCGATCGTCAGCTCGTCCGGAACCAGCTCGCCACGGCTCGAATAATGCACGAACTGCTTCCCAAGCGCCGTGCGGGTGTCGAGCGAACGGAACACATCACCGCAAGAGCAATGGAAAAACCGGGGAATGGAACCAAGGACCTTGCCTTGAGTGCCTTTTCCGGATCCGGGTGCACCGAGGAAAATGAATGCGGGACTGCGTGTGGAGGAAGCGTTCGACATGGCGGAAAAAAGCGAAACTAGAATTCGCCCGGAAGCGCGGCAAGCCCTGAATCATCCCTCGCTGATGCCCAGCTTCGCCTTCACTTTTTCGATCTCATCCGACAGGACTCCCCACCGCGAATAACAGGTTTCCAGCGAGTGCGTCACCTTGCCGACAGCATTCGTCACCTGCCGCAGTTGATCCGGATCCGAAGATACTTCCTCAGTCGCAAGATCCGCCGTGAGCTTCACCTGAGATGCTTCAAGCTCCGCAATCTTCGCCTCCAGCGTCTCCAACTCGTTCTCCAACGGTCGCAACACCTTCGAGCGGATCTCCCGCTGCTCGGCCTCGATGCGGCGCTGCTCTTTCCGGTTCACCCCGGGAATGCTCTGACGCGCTGAACCCGATGACGACGAGCCCGATGAAGCCGCAGCCGCTGCGGCGGCCTTGTTGGAACTCACGATCCCCGCGGCTTTCGCCGCATCCTCGGCGGACTTTTCGAGATAATACGTGATGTTCCCCGCATACAGCACCGGCTGCTCGCCCGGCCGGAATTCCAAGGTCTTCGTCACCAGCGGATCGAGGAAATTCCGGTTGTGGGAAACGATCATCACGCTGCCCGGATAGTCGATCAACGCGCGTTGCAACACGTCCTGCGATTGCATGTCGAGGTGGTTCGTCGGCTCGTCGAGAATCAGGAAATTCGCCGGGCGCAACAACATGCAGACCAGCGCAACACGCGACCTTTCACCACCGGAGAGCACGCCGATCTTCTTGAAAACATCATCCCCGCGGAAAAGGAAACAGCCTAACAAATTCCTCGCATGCGGCGCCGCCTCGCGCGAAGCGGCGGCCTCGACGGTCTCCAGAACCGTTAGATTCGGATCCAGCTCGTCGGCGTGGTTCTGCGAGAAGAACGACGTCGCCACCTTGTGGCCGAAGGCATGCTCGCCCGTGTCCGGCGCTTCCTGCCCGGTGATCAGGCGGCAAAACGTGGATTTGCCCGCTCCGTTAGGCCCGACGATCGCGAACTTCTCACCCTTGTTGATTTCAAAATCAAAGCCGCGGAAGATGTTGATCGGGCCGTATGCCTTGTGGACGCCCTCCAGCTTCGCCACCATGTGCCCGGAATTCGGCGGCGGCGGGAACTTGAAGTTCATCACCGCATCATCGCGCTCCGGTTGCGGGATGCGCTCGATCTTCGCCAGCATCTTGATGCGCGATTGCACCAGCGTCGCCTTATTGGCCGAGGCGCGGAAGCGGTCGATGAACCGCTGGATTTCCGAGATCTCCCGCTGCTGGGCCTCGTATTGCTTGAGCTGGATCTCCTTCCGCAACACCGACTCGCGCTCAAAATACGAGAAGTTTCCCGCATACTCCTCCGCCCGTCCGTGGGCGAAGGCGATCGTCCGCGTGCACAAAGTGTCAAGCAGCGCGCGGTCGTGGGAAATCAGCAGGATCGCACCGGGATAGTTCACCAGGTATTGCTCGACCCAAATCTGCGTGCCGATGTCCAGGTGGTTCGTCGGCTCGTCTAACAGCAGCACCTCGGGCTCCTGCAAAAACAATTTCGCCATCGCGATGCGCATCTGCCAACCACCGGAGAACTCCGAACAGTCGCGGGTGAAATCCTTCGACTGGAATCCCAGCCCCTTCAGGACCGATTCGATCTTCGGCTTCATCCGCGCGGGATCGGTCGCATCCAACCGCAGTTCGAGATCTCCGATTTCTTCTAACAAATCCCCGTAGGGCGACGAGCGCGGATCGAGTTTCGTGAGTTCGTTGGAAAGGCGATCGATCTTTTCCCGCAGCGAGATCGTTTCGCCGAAGGCGGACTCGGTTTCATCCCACAACGAGCGGCCGCGAACGTGGATGCCCTCCTGCGGCAGGTATCCGATGCGGGTCCCCTTCGGCGCGTGGATCTGCCCGGCGGTCGGACGAATGATCCCGGCCACGCATTTCATCAGCGTGGATTTCCCCGCGCCGTTGTGACCGGCGAAGGCAATGCGCTCGCGCGGTTGGACGGAAAACGAAAGGTCGTTGAAAAGGACGCGGGCGCCGAATTCAACCCGCAGTGACTGGACGGAAATCATCGGGCGGGAGAGTGCACGCCCAGCCCACCGGGTCAAGCCAAGGGTCCGGCGAACGTCTCACGGAGCCGCGATCCACCGGACTTTATACAAGGTCACCCCGGGAATCGCCCGTCGCCCCTCAGGCTTGAGAAAGCCCACCTCGTCACTCCACCACGCCTTCCCACCTTTCGCTTGGATGAACGCGATCCGCCCGGTGCCGGGATGGATCGAAACACATTTCACCAGCGCCTGATCCTTCAGCGCCTCGAACGGACGCACCTCCCGCGACTCACGATCAAAGCGCCACACCCCGGCATGCGTCGAAAAAACCAGATCCGCCGAGCCCGGCACCGCGCTGAGATCATGCCCATCCGGGTCCGGCAGCTTGGTGGTGGATTCCAGCTTGAGCGACGGCGTCGGCGTTTCCCAATCGACCAGCGAAAACTCGCGGAGATCGTCATGACCGATGGCATACAGCCGTTCTCTAACATCGTCCCACACCACCCCGTGCGCGGAAGGCAGCGGCGTTTGCCAAAGAATGCGGTCGCCGGAATCCGGGTGAAACAACACGAGTTTGTCCGCCCCCAGCGATCCTGCCACGAGCAATCTCCCGCCCGGCAATGGCTCGATGGCATGCGCATTGCCAACCCGCGCCGACCACAGCACCCGCCCAGTAGCATATTCCAACAACGCACAACCACCGCCCGATGAGGAAATGGCCAGCCGCTTGCCACCTTCTAACAAACGCATGTCCGTCGTGGTACCGAAGGCCTTGCGCAATGCCTCCGGAATCTCCGGATAATCGGCGGCTTTCCAGCTCCAGAGCTTTCGCGCACCGTCGTCCGCAGGATCGATCAGCGCGATTTCCGCCCCGCCACAAACCATCAACGTTTCCGCAGCGGAGGCGAACCGAAAGAAAAAAACCGCGAAAAGACAAAACCACTTCATGACACGGGCCGGAAACGTTCAACGCGTCCGGCCCGTTTCAGGAAATTGCGAAATATCACTTCACCTGACGCGCGCTGGCCTTGAGGCGCAGTGCGTTGAGCGCGATGAAACCGGTGGCATCGTCCTGGTTGTAGGCCGCTTCCTGGCCACCTTCCATCGTCGCCACCGCTTCGGAATACATGCTGTGCACCGAGCGCCGGCCGGCGTTCATGATATTGCCCTTGTAAAGCTTCACACGGACCTCGCCGGAAACCGTCTTCTGCGTTTCGGTGACCAGCGCCTGGATCGCCTCACGCTCCGGTGCGAACCAGAAACCGTTGTAAACGAGCTGCGCGTATTTCGGAATCAGCGAGTCGCGGATGTGCATCGACTCACGATCCACCACCAGCGCCTCAAGATCACGATGCGCGGCGAGCAGGATCGAACCGCCCGGAGTTTCATAAACCCCACGGGATTTCATGCCGACGAAGCGGTTTTCCACAATGTCAACGCGACCGACACCGTGCTTGCCACCCAGCGCGTTGAGCACACGCATGATGCCATACGGCGTGAGCAGCGTGTAACCGTCGGACTGGCCCAGCACCTCGAAGTCGCCAAGCGAGGCGATCAGATCCGCGATGCCTTCCGCTTGCAGACCGATAGCATTGCCCTTTTCAAACAGGATCTGCACGTATTCCGCTTGATCCGGCGCATCTTCCGGAGAGGTGGAAAGCACATACATCTCACGGTCCGCCGGAGTCGTGGCGTCATACCATGGATCCTCCAACATGCCCGCCTCGAAGGAGATATGCAAAAGGTTGCGGTCCATCGAGTAAGGCTTCTTCATCGATGCCTTGATCGGAATTCCGTTAGACTCGGCGTAGGCGATCATTTCGGCACGGCCGGGAAACTGGCTGCGGAAACGCGCATCACGCCAAGGGGCGATGCACTTGATGTTCGGCGCGAGCGACGCGGCGGAAAGCTCGAAACGCACCTGGTCGTTGCCCTTGCCCGTCGCTCCGTGAGCAATGGCATCCGCCCCTTCGGCGATCGCAACATCAAGCATGCCCTTGGTGATGCACGGACGCGCGATCGAGGTGCCCAGCAGATAGCGGCCCTCATAGATCGCTCCCGCCTGGATCATCGGAAAAATGTAATCGCGGGCGAACTCCTCCTTCAGGTCGCCGAGGAAATACTTCGATGCACCTGTGGTCAGCGCCTTTTGCTCCAGCCCGTCCAGCTCATCTGCCTGCCCGACATCCGCGCAGTAAGCCAGAACCTCGGCGGAATAGGTTTCCTTGAGCCACTTGAGAAGGACGGAGGTATCGAGACCACCGGAATAGGCGACGAGAATTTTCATTGCGCGCGGAGGCAATCATGCGAGCGCCCGGCGGTCAAGCGGCGGGGTGAAACGCCAAAGAACAAGCCGCAATCCCAGCCCTGGATGCCGCTTGACCGGGAAATGGAGTGCGCGCAGCCTTCGCGTCCACTGCGGTGCTCATCATGAACTTTGATCAGGGAGAATTCAATTTCGATGCGGAAGGAAGCGAGGCGGGCTATCGCAAGTGGCGGCAGGAACTCGATGCGCGGAAGCAGGAATTCGAACACCGTTGGGGAGTGGTGTTGGGGAAACGGGTGAAGGTGTGGCTCAAGAATCACGCCAAGCCGGTCAGCGGCCCGCTGGAATGGCTCACCGGAAAACGTTACAATCCCAACGACGAACCCCGTTTCAAAGTCCGCACCCTCGAATTTGTCATCTCGGAGGTTGAGAGCATGGTCAGGGACGATGAAGATTGATGTCGTGGCAAGCAGGAGGAATCTTCTCCACTGGAATCTTGAAACGATTCAGTATTCCCCCCCCTTCGATGGCACGTTGAAGTCGTATCATACAGCGACATTGAGGAGGCGTTTTTCAATACCTTTTCATGGCGAGCAATGGTGCGAAAACAATAGTACGCGGGCTATCCATTGCCTTGAGTTGGAACCAAAAGGGACAAGGCTGGGAAATAGGAGCGGAGATAGCCGCGGTCAAGGGCTGCTAGACGGTCCGCCTGTACGCTGGCATGTGCGGCGATGAGAAAATCCGGAATAAGATTCAGGCGCGGTCCACCCTGGCGCCGGTAGCGCAGAAAGATTTGGCCGGCGAGGTAGGCAGCCGCAGGGGTGATGGGATCGTAAATGACGTGAAGCAGATCCAAGTCTGCCTGAGCCGCTTCCACATCGGGATAGCCGATAGAGAACTCCGCAAAGGCAATGGGTGAAATGAGGAGCTCGCCTTCGCTGGCCGCATTCCTGAGGGTATCACGCCATGCCTCCCAGCCGGATTGCTTGCGGGAGAGAAGAACAATTACGGAACTATCGAGGGCAGTTCGCATGGTGAGGATGATTCAACATTTGCCATTGGCAGGTAGCTCAACGGGGCCGCGCAGTTCGTCCATGATCTCAAGGACGCTCATGTCCGCCCATGGGTCGGTCGCAGCCTTCCCAAACTGCTCCCAAGCCTCGGGGGAGATGGTTTTGGTGGCTTTGAGAAAAGGGGCAGTCTCATCAAATTCAAGAACGTCGCCTGGCTTGAGGTGGAGGCGGTTGCGGACGTGCACGGGAATGGTGATCTGACCTTTCGATGTAAGGGTCGCCTGCATGGCTCAATAGGTAAGCGATGAAAGTAAGGCGATCAAGGCGGAACTCTTGAACAGGGTGGCATGTTTCACACAGTGGATCAGGGCTTTGAGGACTCCGGATTCCAAGAATCAGTATTCCCCCTTCGGCAGCACGGCGGAATCGTCGGGGACGGAGACGCTGTGGAGCAATTGTTCAAGGCCGGTGAGGACGCGGTGGATTCCGTCGGCCCATTGGCGGTTGTCCCAATAGGGGCCGGCAAGTTCCAACAAATGATCGAGGGCTTCACGTTTGAGCAGCGGTTCGAGGCCGTATCCCGGCATGAGCGCGGACTCGCAGCGGGCAGGGTCGAGCACGAGCAACATGACATGGCTGTCCTTGCCGCGACGTCCGTCGCCAGCGAAGGCTCCGGCATTGAAGAGCCAGAAGACATGCATCGAAAACGGATGCTCGGCGGGAAAGTGATGGATCACCACTTGCAGCACCAGTTGCGGGAGGTTGCGCTGGATTTCCTCGATCCGGCGGCGGAGCTTCGAGGCCTCGGCGGGGAGCAGCGAGCCGGTGGTGTCGGAAACGATGGGCGTGAGACGCGGCATCGCCCCTAACAGCGCACTGGTCCGCGGATAGGTGAGGCGGCACGATGGACACTCCGCCGCATCCGCCGCGAGGGGTTGGTCGCAATAAGGGCAGCGCATCGCGCACACGATGCAATCAAACCGCCTCCGGTGCGAGGCGAAATTCTCCGGTCACTTCAGCAACGAGAGGATCGGGTCCTGCCAGAAGCCGAAGAGCAGCACCGCTCCCGTGAGCACGCCCACACAGACACGGCTGATGGTGGGCAGGACGACGGACGAGGCATCGCCGGGAAGCGACCACCACATCGAGCGGATCACCTTGAAATAATAGTAGAAACCGGCGGCGGCGGAGATGAAGGCGGCGATGATGCCGAACCAGAGCCCGGCTTTCACCGCGACGGAGAAGACGAGGAATTTCCCGACAAATCCGGCGGTTAGAGGCACTCCGGCGAGTGAGGCGAGGAGCACGGTCATGGCGAGAGCGAGGCGCGGGTTGGTTTTGCCGAGTCCGTTGAAGTCGGTGACCGACTCGCCATCACGCTGGATGCGGACCTGGGCGAGGATGAAGAAGACGCCGAGGGTCATCAACAGGTAGGTGGCCAGATAGAACGAGACGGCCCTAACCGATTCGACACCGCCCGCAGCGAGACCGAGCAGCAGGAAGCCCGCATGGGCGATGGAGGAATAGGCGAGCAGTCGCTTGAAGTTAGACTGCGGAATGGCGGCGAGATTTCCGAACAGCAACGTGACGGCGGCGAGGATGCCGAGCAGCGTCATCACCTGCACGCGCACCGGCGATGCCTCGGCGAGCAGCGGCTCGAGGAAGCGGATGAGCAATGCGAAACCGGCGGCTTTCGAGCCAACGGAGAGAAACGCGGTGACGGGGGTGGGTGCGCCCTGATAGACATCCGGGATCCACATTTGCATCGGCACGGCACCGACCTTGAAACCAAGGCCGATCATGACGAGGGCGATGCCGAAAAGCAGCGGGGTGGTTTGCAGGTTGGCGCCGCGGCCATCCTCAAACATCGCACGAATCACTCCAAGATCCATTGTTCCGGTGGTGCCGTAGATCCAGGCGATGCCGTAAACGAGGAAGCCGGTGCTGAGCGCGCCGAGGATGAGGTATTTCACGCCGGCTTCCAACGAGCCGACATTGCGGCGCATGTAGGCGACAAGAATGTAGAAGGTGACGGTGACGAGTTCCAGCGCGACAAAGGCGCTTGCGAGATCGCGCGCGGAGGCCATCCACATCATGCCGGCACAGGCAAAAACGGGCAGCGCGTAAAACTCGCCGGTGCCGTTTTCCGAGCCTGGATGATCGGTGTAGCGCGCAAGGACTTTACGGAAATCGATCGCCATCAGCAGGACCAGCGCGGTGCAGATGAGCGCGAAGGCTTTGAAGAACCGCGCCATTCCGTCGAACTGATAGAGATTCCACAGTTGCCATTTCGCCCATGCGGCGTCCGGTTTCGCCTCGGGTCCGAGGGCGGTGAAGTTGAGGATGAGGATCACGCCGAGACCGGCGGCGGCGATGAGGCCGACCCACGATTTGCTTTTCGCGGGAACGAACGCTTCCGCCATCAGCAGGACGATGCCGAGGGTGACGGTGAGGGCTTCTAGGTAGTAGGCGGGCATGGGAAGGGAGTAATAGGTCTTTCGGGTCCTATTGGACTTATTTCAGAAGATTCAGAAGCAAGTTCGGATTGACGCCCACCGCAAGCAGCGCGATGGCGAGCAGCGCGGCGGGGATGCGGTCGGCAAGGGTGAGGTCGGCAGCGGATTCGGTGGATTTCACGGCCGGGCCCTGGAAAATCCGGCGGTAGGCGCGCAGCATGTAAACGGCAGAAATGACCACGCCCCAGATCGCGAGAATGCAGGCGATTTGCACGGGGCCGAGCGGCGCGGTTCCGTTGTATCCTTGGAACGCGGAGAGGAAGACAAGCACTTCGCCGGAGAAGTTGGCGAGGCCCGGCAGGCCGATGGATGCCATGGCGGCGAGACCGAAGATGAAGGCGAGGCTGGGTGCGGCTTTGGCGAGACCGCCGAGATCGTCGAGGTCGATGGAGCCGGTGTTGCGCTCAATGCGGTCGGCAAGTCCGAACAGCAGGGCGATGGAAACCCCGTGGGCGAACATCAGAATGACCGCCGCAGGGATCGCGAGGGTGTTTTGCGGAAAGGCAACAAGCGCGGCGATGGCGAGGAAGATGTAGCCCATGTGCATGACCGAGGAATGGCCGAGCATGAGGTCGAGGCGTTTCTGCGAGATCGTGACCAAGCCGACCCACAGGATATTTCCTAACAGCAAAACCAGCAGCGGCGTGAGCCACGCCTGCATGCCTTCGGGCACCATCGGGATCGCCACACGAAGCAGGCCGTAGAGGCCGAATTTTTTCAACACACCCGCATGGAGCATGGCCACCGGAGCGGGGGCGCTGGCGTATGCCGGGGCGGCCCATGAATGCAGCGGGAACAACGAAACGAGCGTGCCGAAACCGATGATCAGCAGGGCGGCGATGCCTTTTTGCGTAACGGGATCGATTTGCAGCGCGCCGACTTTCACCGCGCGGGCCATTTCCGCCATGTCGTAGGTGCCGGCGAGATTGGCGAGCCACACGAGTCCGGCGAGCAGGATGATCGAACCGAAGCCGAGATAGATGGTGATCTTCCATGCGGCCTCGCGACGGTCGCCACGACCTAACATGCCAATCATCAGGAAGGTGGGGATCAGCGCGAGTTCGTGGAAGGCGTAGAAGAAAAACAAATCGGTGGCGGCGAAAGCACCGATGGCCCCGGCGGAGATCAGGAGGATGGACCCGTAGTAGAGCGTTTCACGGCCTTCCGGAGCCTTGCCGGAAAGCACGGCGGCAAGCGTGACGATGACGGAAAGCAGGACCAGCACCGCGCCCATGCCATCGGGGAAACCGAAGGCGAGGTGGAGCTTCGGCGTTTGCATGACCTGCACGGAGAACGAAGTGAGGTCGGCATTTTGCCACTGCGCGGCGGCAATCAGCCCGAGGATCAGATTCGCCCCGGCGGCGGCCACAGCGGTCTGTCGGGCGGGCGCACCTAACAACACCCCGGCAAAGGCGAGGATCGGAAGAAAAACGATGAGAAGTGTGAGCATGGCCGGATTCAGTAAAAGACGGTGAAGTAAACGACGAGCAGGACGCCGATGCCGAAGGCGAACGAGTAGACCTGAAGGCTGCCGGATTGAACCTTGCGGAAAATGTTTCCAAGCGTGGCCGCGAGCCGGGAAAGGCCGCCGACGAGGATCGCATTGATGAACATCTCGTCGAAAAAGTGGATGATCGCTGCAAAGGCGTCCTGGCAGTATTTCACAATGCCCTTTTCATAGATCGCATCGAGATAGAATCGGTTGCGGAAGAGCGGGATGGAGATTGGGTCCTTTTCCTTGCCGTTGTAGAGGACAAAGCCGGCACCGACGCCGAGGACCAGCGTGGCGATGGAGGCGATGAGCGCGACGGTGTTGGATTCATGCGCCGGGCGAATCGCATTGAGCGGCTCGGAAAACACGGTGAAGCCGGAACCGATGGCCATCACGGCAAGCAGGGCCAGCGGCACCCACATCAGCGGGCCAACCTCGTGGGCGTGATCGGCGTCCTTCGAGCGCGTCTTGCCAAGGAAAGTGACCACAAACGCGCGGGTCATATAGAAGGCTGTTAGAAAAGCGACGCCGACGGTGATGGCAAAAAGGAAGGTGTTCTTTTTCAGCGCTGCGATCAGAATTTCCTCCTTCGACCAAAAGCCGGAGGTAACATAGGGCACCGCGATCAACGCCGCGGTTCCGATGGCGAACGTCGCACCGGTGATCGGCATTTTCTTCAGCAGGCCGCCCATTTTCCAAATGTTTTGCTCGTGGTGGCAGGCGTAGATGATCGCGCCGGAACCGAGGAACAGCAGCGCCTTGAACCAGGCGTGGGT
>SXGQ01476181.1_pt1 | contig 28287 bp, 21 predicted proteins | sample 3178371 | NCBI WGS metagenome assembly SXGQ01 (sample SAMN11356859, study PRJNA531348) | freshwater metagenome | isolation source: freshwater sample F1-20 | place: China: Fuxian Lake, Yuxi | collected 2017-12-25 | reverse complement strand
GGAGACCTTGCGCACGAGCGGGTGCGTGACGAGCGCGTCGCCGATGGCCGCGCCGGGGCCGGCGAGCACTTGCAGCACGCCGGGCGGCAGGCCGGCGGCGTGCGCGAGTTCGCCGAGCCGGAGCGCGGTGAGCGGCGAGAGCGACGCGGGCTTGAGCACGACGCAGTTGCTGGCGGCCAGCGCGGGCGCGGCCTTCCAGCACGCGATGGGGAACGGGAAGTTCCACGGCACGATGGCCGCAACCACGCCCATCGGCTCGCGCAACGTGAAGTCCAGCCCGCCGCGTGCGACCGGGATGGTCTGCCCGCAAAACTGGCCGATGGCGCCCGCGTAATACTCGAAGACCCGCGCGCCGAGGCCGATTTCATCGCGCGCGTCGCTGATGGGCTTGCCGATGTTGGCGCATTCGAGCTGCGCGAGCTCCTCACGATGCTCGCGAAGGACGCGGGCGATGTTGAACAGAATCTCCGCGCGCTTGCCCGGCGCGAGGTTGCGCCAGCCGCCTTCCCAAGCCCGCTGTGCGGACTCGACGGCGGCGTGGGCATCGGGAGGCGAGGCGGCGGCGACTTCGGTGAAGACGACCTCGGTGGCGGGGTTGGTGAGTTCCATGGGAAGGACGTGTTGAGTGGTCCGTGTTTATGACTCAGGTGGTTGGTCAGGGCAAACCGCCAGTTGCTGAAATTTTCTTGATAAACTTCAGCTTCCCGGCTGGTGCCTCTCCGTCCCTGGCCCATTCGCTTCCCACGATTGGGAGCAACCAGCGCTTTTGCACTTTTCTTGGGTCCCGCGCGGACAGGGATTCAGAGCCTGGGTGGATTTTTGGAAATACGACGACGTGACTGACCCCAGCCTGCATCGGAACGGAAACTGAGTAGGCGTCTTAAAACTCCGGCTCCAGTGGCGGGCGAGGCCGGTATTTCTTCGCCAGCGCCATCGCGGCGTCGAGCTTGCCGACGCCTTGCGTGCAGGTGGAGTTGCTCAGGCTCGCGGCGGCGACGCACACGCCGGTGAGGAGGCATTGCTTCAAGTCCCAGCCCTCGTGCAGGCCGTAGAGGACGCCGGCGCAGAAGGCGTCGCCCGCGCCTGCGCTGCCCGCGATGTATTTCTGCGGGAGGTTCAGGGAGGATTGCCAGGAGTCCTTGCCGTCGCGCGTGCGGGCGAAGCCGCCCTCAGGGAAGTGGATGACGACGAGTTCCTTCACGCCGCATTGCAGCAGCGCGCCGGCGGCGTGGCGGAGAGAGACGGTGTCGAGCGTGCCGTCGGGCTTGCGGATCTTGAAGCCGGTGGTCTTGCCCGCCTCGATTTCATTGAGGATGCAGTAGTCCACGAACTTGAGCGCAGGCGTGACGATCTTGGTGAAGCGGTCGCTGTCCTCGCTGACGGTGTCCACGCTGGTCTTGAGGCCGGCGGCTTGTGCGGCGGCGAGCAGCGCGGCGGCCTTGGTGCCGAACTTCTTGTCCTCCTTGTCCATTGCGGCGAGCAGCAGCAGGTAGCCGAGGTGGAAAATCCTCGCCTTGGTCTTGGAGAAATCGAGGTCCTTGCCGTCCCACAGCGCGTTCGCTCCGCGGCAGTGGAAGAACGTGCGCACGCCGCCGTTGGACTCGGTCATCACGTCGGTGTAGGACGTGGGCGCGTCGGCGGTGGCGCGGAGGAACTTCGGTTCAATCTTGAGCCGCTGGCAGTGGGCGAGGATCTGGGTGCCGAAGGCATCCTTTCCCACGAGTCCCGCGCCGGTGAGCGGGAAAGGCGCGCCAAGCTGGGCGAGGTCCACAAGCACGTTGTAGGGCGCGCCGCCGGTGCCCTCGGACTGGCGGCTGATGTTTGCCAGCCGCTCGCGTTGCGGATACACGTCAATCATCTTGACCTGGTCAACGATCCAGTTGCCGCCGCCGAGCAGGCCGCTGCGATTGGATCCGGATTTCTGTTTCATGGTCAAAAGCTGATGGTTCCGCTGCGCCTTTCGCAGATCAGAATCAGGTGAAGTGTAGCCGATAGGCGGGCGGCGTGTCTGCAAGAATTTGGTCAAGAATTTGGTCGACCGACCGCCGCTACTTCTTTTTCCCGCCCTTGCCCGTGCCACCGGGCACGCCCTCCTTGATCGGCCAGTCTGGGGACTCGGTGCGGGCGGAAACGAACAACTCCTTCGCGCGCGCGACCAACCCGGGCTTCTCCGCCGCGAGGTTCTTCGCCTCGCCGAGGTCGCTTGCCACATCGTAAAGCTCCACCGGCCCGTCAGTGCGTCCGAGGCGGATGGCCTTCCAGCGGCTGTCCAGCAGCACGGCCTGGTTGAAGCCGCGCTCGTGAAACTCCCAATAGAGATGCTTGTGCTGCACCTGCTTCTCGGGCTGGCCGAGCAGCGTGGAAAGCAAACTCAAGCCGTCCGTCTGCGCAGGCGCTTTGGCCCCGGTCACATCGCATGCGGTCACGAGGAAATCCGCGAACCAGCCAACATGCGCCGAGACGCCGGGTTTGATCTTGCCCGGCCAGCGCGCGAGGAACGGCACGCGGATGCCGCCATCGGTCAAGCTGCGCTTCATGCCACGCAGTGGCCCTGACGGCCGGAACAGCTCCGGCGTATGCCCGCCCTCATTGTGCGGCCCGTTGTCACTGCTGAAAAACACCAGCGTGTGCTCGTCGAGCTTCAGCCGCTTCAACAACCCGAAGAGCCGGCCGATGTCCCGGTCCATCCGTGAGATCATCGCGGCCTGACCCTTGTTCTGCGGCGACCAGTCCTCGTCCGCGTAGATGCCGAAGTCGGGAACTTCCTGGCCGTTGCTCAAGGCGCGGTTCGCCTCGTTGTTCGCGTGCGGCGTCGTCAGCGCGAGGTAGAGGAAGAAGGGTTTGTCCTTTTGCTGCTCGACCCACTTCAAGCCCTCCGCCGCGATGAGATCGTGCGAGTATTCCAACTTCTCGCTCGCGTAGCCGACGCCGAAGCGCTTCGCCACGGGATTGTCCGCACTGCCGGGCCCGACCTTGTTGCGCAGCTTCACCTGCTCCTCGCCGCGCATCAGGAAGTCCGGGTAGTAATTATGCGCGTGGTGCTGGTTCGCGTAGCCGAAGAAGTAATCGAAGCCCTGCCGCGTCGGCCAACCCCCCGCCGCCTCGCCCTCGTCGCCGAGACCCCACTTGCCGACGAGCGCGGTCGCGTAGCCCGCGTCCTTCAGCACTCGCGCCACCGTCACATCGTCCGGTCGCAGCGACTGCGCGATCGGGTTCGTCGTGCCGGAGTTCCCGCGCACGCGCGTGTGCCCCGTGTGCAGCCCCGTCATCAGCACGCTCCGGCTCGGCGCGCACACCGTGGAACCTGCGTAAAACTGCGTGAACCGCATCCCCTCCGCCGCCATGCGGTCGAGGTTCGGCGTCTGAATCAACTTCTGCCCATAGCACCCGAGGTCGCCGTAGCCGAGGTCATCGGCGAGGATGAAAATGATGTTTGGCTTGCGCTCGGCGGCGAGGAGGCACGACGCGGCGATCAGCAACGCCGAGCAGAGGCGGATGAACAACATAGTGCTGCGATGGAAGCTGAATCGGGAGGATGCGACGAGTGTAAAATCCGGGCTGACAATCAAGCGAGTGCCTCTGAGTTTCATGCAGCCCATCGGGGAGGCGGCCCAGACGGGCTGTTGCCAACCACAGGTAGTTGCTTGCCGTGCTGCGAGCTGCGCGGCACGCTTCGCCGTCCGTTTAGCAACACTCCGCTACCATGACCAAAGTCATCATCACCGGCGCGAAAGGCCGCATGGGCCAGACGCTCATCGCCTGCGCCGCGCACATTCCCGGCATCCAAGTCGTCGGCCAGATTGACCTCGGCGAGCATCTCGGCCCGCTGCTGGACAAGGCCGATGCCGTCATAGACTTCAGCTTCCACGAGGCCACGCTTCCCTTCGCGCACCTCTGCGTGCAGCATGGTAAGGCGCTCATTGTCGGCACCACCGGCCACGCGGAAATGGAAAAGGCCGAGCTGCGCGCCTGCGCTGCAAAGATCCCGATGGTCTGGGCCTCGAACTACTCCACTGGCGTCAACACGCTCTTCTGGCTCACGCGCAAGGGTGCCGAAATCCTGGGCCCGAACTTCGACCTCGAAGTCGTCGAGATGCACCACCGCATGAAGAAGGACGCGCCCAGCGGCACCGCCACGACGCTGCTCGAAATCCTCGGCGACGTGCGGAAAGTCCAGCTCGCGGACGCGTTGCGCCACGGGCGCAAGGGCATCACCGGCGAACGCACCAGTTCAGAGATCGGCATCCACGCCCTGCGCGGCGGCGACGTGGTGGGCGATCACACGGTCATCTTCGCCGCGAATGGCGAGCGTGTGGAACTCACGCACAAGGCCAGCAGTCGCGAGACCTTTGGCAACGGCGCGCTGCGTGCCGCGCAGTGGGTCGTGAAGCAACCGCCCGGCCTCTATGACATGCAGGATGTGCTGGGATTGAAGTGAACGCGGAACTCGGAATGCAGAATGCGGAATCGGTGGCGTTCGTGGCGCTCGGTGGGAATCTCGGCGACGCGCGCGCTGCTGTCAGCGAGGCGATGGAGCGACTGGCGGCCTTCTCCTCAGCCCCACCGCTCCGCTCCTCGCTCTGGAGCAGCGTGCCGGTGCATTGTCCGCCGGGTTCGCCGGACTTCATCAATGCGGTCGTCGCTCTAACTCCGCTGCCGCACTTCACGCCGGAGTCCATGCTCGCAGAGCTGCAGGAGTTGGAGCGCGAATTTGGCCGCCAGCCGAAGAAAATCCTGAACGAAGCCCGCCCGCTCGACCTCGACATCATCGCATGGGGCAGCGAAGTGCGGAACACGCCAACGCTGACGCTCCCGCATCCCCGCGCGCATCTGCGGCGGTTCGTGCTACAGCCGTTGAACGAGCTGGCCCCGGGCTTTGTGCTGCCGCGACAGACTCAGACCGTTTGCGAGTTGCTGGCGGGCTTGCGGACTGACGAGGCGCTGGAGCGCGTGGCGTAATGGGGGCGCACCCCTTGCCACTTGTCACCCGCCACCCGTCACCGCAGAGTCCCGCCAATGAGCGACCATTCGGATGCGCCGCTGGACAAACTCTGGATCGAATACGGCGAGGTCTTCGAGGCCTTCGATGACCTCACGCTGGCGCGCTGGATGGCGCAGACGCTTGGACAGTTGCAGGGCCGCGTCTGGCGCAGCTCGCACCCGCTCGTCGGCGCGTATCGGCTTGCCGCGCAGGTCGCGCACGACCGGCAGATCTGGCACAAGCGCCTCGCCACCACGCCGCGTGATTACCCCGAGGCCGGTTGCTGCCGCGCACCGCTGCTGCCACTCATCACGCGCGACGTGATCGAGCAGGGCCTTGTCTGCCAGCACTGCAACGGCACCGCCATCGCCTTCGACGACATCCCCGTGGACGTGCAAAAGATGCTCCGCAACTGGGCGGAGACATACGCGCCCATCCACCAGATCGCGCACTGGGACGATCGGCAGCAGAAGCGTGCCGGGAACTACGACCGTGCGCTCGAAGACGCCGCCACCGAGGCCGAGCGACTCCTCGCCGCCGCTGGCAACAAGCTCGGCCCCGCGCTGCTAGAGTTTTACCCCGCTGTGCTCTGGGAGGATCAAGACGAGTGCCTCGACGTGCGGCCGGAGGATGTTCCGCTGTGAGGCGGCGAGGCGTCATGAGCACCCGGCACCAAACTTGGAACTCCTCAGCGCGTCTTGCGTGCTGCGTGCTGCGTGAATCAGTTCGGACGCGTTCGGCTTTGATCACGCATCACTCATCACGCATCACGTCCCGCCCCCCGCCATGAAGTTCCTCCTCAAGTGGGCCTTTCGCCTTTTCCTGGTGCTGCTGGTTCTGGCGGCAATCCTCGCACTGAGCTTTGACACCATTGTCACGAGCCTCGCGGAGGGAAAGCTCCGCAAGCAGACCGGCTTGGAAGTTCGCCTGGAGAAGTTGGCGTTGCGACCGTGGAGCGGCCGCGCCCGAGTGGAGAAGCTTGTCATCTACAACCCTGCGGAGTTCGGCGGCGGCCCGCTGGTGGACATCGCCGAGCTGCTTGTCGAATACGATCCCTCGCTCGCCAAGGAGCGGAAGCTACACCTGACCGTCCTGCGCTTCAACCTCGCGGAGTTGAACATCGTCGTGGGCAAGGACGGCCAGTCCAATCTCGACGGCGTGCGCAAAGCCGTGGAGGAGATTCGTCTTGGCCAGCGTGTCGCGAAGACCAATGCGCCGATGGAATTCGTCGGCCTGGACATGCTCAACCTCACGCTCGGCAAAGGCACATGGACCGATCTTCGACAGTCCGGCACGCCGCGCGGGTTCGACCTCGGCATCCGCAACGAGGTCGTGCAGGACATGAAGGATTCGAAGGAACTCGTCGCCAAGCTCACGCCGATTCTAGTCCGCGCGGGATTGGCGTTCTTCGGCGTCGGCCAGCCCGTGCCTGAGCCTACGGCGACCAACCGTCCGCCCGCGCCCAAGCCCAACGAGGCGGCAGTTCCCAAGAAGTAAATCGTCCTCGCAGCCATGTCCTCAGTCGCCCCCGAGTCTTCCAGCGCCGACAAGGAGTCGCAGCGCGTGCGCTGGTGGGCTGTGGCGTTGGCACTGGGCACGCTGGCCTTGTTCGCGCCGGTGCGGAACTTCGCCTTCGTGAACTTCGACGACGACGTCTTCGTCTTCGCGAACGACTTCGTGCGGCAGGGCTTAACATGGGATGGCATCAAGTGGGCTTTCCTCTCCGCCGACATTGACTACTGGCGGCCCCTGAGCTGGCTCTCGCACATGATGGATGTTGAGGTCTTCGGCCTGCGCCCGGGTGGCCATCACTTCACGAGCGTCCTGATTCACGCGGCCAATGCTGCGCTCCTGGTCCTCGCGCTGCATCGGCTGATCAGGCGGTTCCTGCCAACCCTCCTTGCCGCCGCGCTCTTTGCGTGGCACCCGCTGCACGTTGAGTCCGTCGCGTGGGTGGGAGAGCGCAAGGATGTGCTGTGCGCGTTCTTCTGGTTCCTCGGCCTGTGGAGTTACGCCGGCTATGCCGAGTCGCCGACCCGCCGCCGCTTCGCCGCCGTGGCCGCGTGCCTCGCGCTCGGATTGATGTCGAAGCCGATGATTCTCACCTTTCCGTTCCTGCTGCTGCTGCTCGATGTCTGGCCGCTGCGACGCGCGGAGTTCTCCGGCGACTGGCAGGAGTTCGCGCGACGGTTCCGTCCGCTCGTGCAGGAGAAACTTCCGCTCTTCGCTCTGGTGGCGCTTGCGGCTGTGGCCACTTACGTCGCGCAACGCAACGTCGGCGCGGTCATGTCCGAGGAAGCGCATCCGCTCTTGGCCCGGCTCGCGAATATCCCCATCGCCTACGCGCGCTATCTCGGGCTGACCGTTTGGCCGGCGGACCTCGCCATCCTGTATCCGATGCCGCGCGAGTGGCCCGCGTGGCAGGTCGCGGGCGCGCTCGTGCTGCTGATGGGAATCAGTTGGTTCGCCGTGCGACGGCTGGGCCGGGAGCCGTGGCTGGCAGTCGGATGGTTTTGGTTTTTGGGCACGCTGGTCCCTGTCATCGGGCTGGTGCAGGTGGGCAACCAGTCCATCGCCGACCGTTACACGTATGTGCCGCTGATCGGCCTGTTCGTCGCGGTCGCGTGGTCGCTTGATGAGTTGCGCACGAAGCGTCCGGTCTGGTCGAGCGGTTTGGTGGCGGTTGCAGTCGTCGCACTCGGCCTGTGCGCGTTCGGCACGCACCGGCAGCTTCCGCACTGGCTCGACGGCACTGCCATCTTCGAGCAGGCCGCGCGCGTGACGAAGGACAACTACATTGCGCTGACGAACCTGGGCAACAACCTCGCCCGCACCGGCCAGCAGCAACGCGCCACTGGCCTCTATCAGGAGGCTCTGCGCATCCGCCCGGACAGCGCCGAGACGCATTACAACCTTGCGTCCTCGCTGGGCGACACCGGGCAGTTGCAGGTAGCTGAACGTCATTACCGCGAAGCTCTCCGCCTTCAGCCCCGCCACGCCAAGTCGCATAACAACCTTGCGAACTTGCTCTCTGACTCCGGCCGAGTCCCCGAGGCCATCAAGCATTACGAAGAGTGCCTGCGCCTCAAGCCCGGGAACGTCGAGGCGCGTTTCAACTACGGCATCACCCTCTCGGACATGGGCAAGCCGATCGAGGCCATCGCGCAGTTCACGGCGGCGGTGAAATACCAGCCGGACTTCACCCGCGCCCGGCTTCATCTCGTCACGCTGCTCGTCGCGACGGGCAAAGCCCACGAGGCATTGGCGCACAACTCCGAGTTGCTCCGCCGCAATCCCGGCTCGCCGGAAGGCCACGTGAACGCCGGTTCGTTCGCCTCCGCGCAGGGCGACTGGGGCGCGGCGGTTCAGCACTGGCAAGCGGCGGTGCGGCTGAAGCCCGACTTCGTTCCAGCGGTTCACCGGCTCGCGTGGACGCTTGCGACGCATCCCAGCGCGGCCGTGCGCAATCCCAAGAACGCGCTGGAGCTGGCAGGACATTTCTCGAAGCTCGCGGGCGCTCAAAACCTCGAGGCGCTCGACCTCATGGCAGTCGCGCACGCGGCGGGCGGGGCGTTTGAACTCGCTGCGAAGCACGCGCAGCAGGCGCTCGCCGCCGTCGGCACGAACGCAGCGATGGCGGGGGAGATTCGCGCGCGCCTGACGCTGTTCCAAGCTGGCAAGCCGTTCATCGAAGGCCCGGCGAGGTGAGCGCCGATTTCCGGCGTGCCATCGCGGCGGCGTTCGCCTAAAAAAACGCCGTGAACATTCTCGGAATCATCCCGGCGCGCTACGCCTCGTCGCGCTTTCCCGGCAAGCCGCTGCATCCCATAGCTGGCAAATCGCTCCTCCAGCACGTCATCGAGCGCTGCCAGCTCGCCAAGTCATTGCGCGAAGTCATCGTCGCGACAGATGACGACCGCATCGCCGAGGTCGCGCGGAAGTTCTGCCGTGTGGAGATGACCCGCGCCGATCATCCCAGCGGGTCCGACCGCATCGCCGAGGTCGCCTCGCGCTGCGCGTGCGACGCGGTGGTGAACATCCAGGGTGACGAGCCGCTCATTGACCCGGCAGTGATTGACGTGGTGGCGATGGCGCTCGTCGGCGCGGAGATGTCCACCGCCGCCACGGTCATCAAGCACGTCGAGGAATACGACAACCCGAACGTGGTGAAGGTCGTCACGAACGTCGCGGGACGTGCGCTCTACTTTTCCCGCCGGACGATTCCCTTCCTCCGCGACCACGCGGCGCAGCCGGCAGCCGCCCAGCTCGCCGCGTTTCCCATCCTCAAGCATCTCGGCATCTACGGCTATCGGCGCGACGCGCTGCTGCGGCTCGTGAAGTTCCCGCAATCGCCGCTGGAGCAGGCCGAGCGCCTGGAGCAGCTCCGTGCGCTGGAGAACGGCATCCCCATCGCCGTCGTGCGCGTGGACTACGACAGCGTGGGCGTGGATGTGCCGGCGGATGTTGAGCGCGTGGAGCGGCTGCTGGCGTCTTCGTCCTGCTCGTGATCCTGAACCTGCTCTTCCCCCAGCCTGCCCAAAGCGGAGCAGGATTAGGATCAGGATCACGAGCAGGAGCAAATGTCCGCTTGCTCGACTCTGGCTTGGCCCGTCCCTACACTTACCGCACATGAATTTAGAAGACCACGTCGGAGATGTGATTCGCAAAGCTCGGGGAATGCTGAACGTGTCGGCTGAAGCTGCGGCAAAGGCTGCCGGACTCAGCGCCGACGAACTCGCCGCGCTCGAAGGCTCCGGCCAGTGCGCGTGCAAGCCCGACTTCAGCGCGCTCGCCGCAGCCATCGGTCTCAATGGCACGAAGCTCGAAGCCCTTGCCAACGGCTGGCTGCCCGCCCCTGTGGGCACCGGCACCTGGCGCGAACTGCGCCAGGTCACCACCACGAGCGGCGGCAACACGGTGCATTGCTACATCATCTGGGACGAGGTCACGCGAGAGGCTGCGCTGTTCGACACGGGCTTCGAGGCGGAGGCTGTCTTGAAAATCGTGAAGGACGAGGACCTGGACTTCCGCCACCTCTTCATCACGCACTCGCACCACGACCACATCGAGGGACTCCCCCCGATTCGCGAGCGCTATCCGACGATCCGCATCCACACGGACACGAAGGGCGCGCCGCCACAGCACCGCAACCGCCGCAACGACTGCGTCCATATCGGCAGCCTGCGCGTGTCCAATCGCGAGACGCCCGGCCATGCGGAGGACGGCGTGACCTACCTCATCGGCAACTGGCCGGACGACGCGGCGCTCGTCGCAGTCGTGGGCGATGCCATCTTCGCCGGCTCCATGGGCGGCGCGAAGGAACACGGCGAACTGGCGAAGGCCAAGGTGCGCGAGCAAATCCTCTCGCTCCCGCCGGCCACGCTGATTTGCCCGGGGCACGGGCCGCTCACAACGGTCGCGCAGGAACGCGCGAGCAACCCGTTCTTCTGAGCCGACTGTAGCGGCGGTCTGCGACCGCCGTGCTGGCGACCGCGTTGGCGAACAGCTCGGCGCTCACAGAGCGCCGCTACAGCGGGGACGGGTGCCACAACGCAGGCTGGCGATTGAGTTTTCCACGGTGTTCGCTATTCTCCTTCCATGCCGATCTTCGAGTTTCATTGCAGCGACTGCGAGAAGGACAGCGAAGTGCTGGTGCGCTCCAGCCGATGGGAAGGCACGCCTTGCCCACACTGCGGGTCGAAGAAGCTGGCCAAGAAGTTTTCCACCTTCGCCTCCAGCGTCGCCGGAGAATCCGCACCGTCCTGCTCCGGCGTGCCGAAGTCCTGCGGGATGTGCGGCACCGGCAAGCCGCATTCGCACTGAGTCTCTTGCGGGCGACTTGCAGTCGCCGGCCTGCACAACCGCACGCAACCGACGGCGACTGCAAGTCGCCGGCACAGCTTGCACTACTTCTCCCGCTTCAGCTCCGGCTTGCCCTCGCCGAGAATCTTCACCGTCGGCTCGCCCTTGAGATAGCCAAGCGATGTCAGGAACACGTCTGCCTGCCGCAGCGTGACTTCCTGCCACGGGGCGCGGTTGAAGAAGCCGTGCGGCTGCTCGGCGGCGGTGAAGACTTCGCAGCGGTTGCCGAGCGTCTTTGACTTGTCCGCGAACGTGCGTGCGTGGTCGAGCATCTTGTCCGCCGTGCCGAAGAAGACGATCGTGGGCACGACGCCGGACTTGATGAAGCGCGCCGGGTCAATCCGCGGCACGATGACCTTCCCATCGCCTTTGCCCTCCGGCCACTTCTCAGCGACCTCCAGTGCCGCGAGGTTCAACGCGGGGTTGAAGAGCACCATCGCGTTCGGGCGAGACGAGATTCTCGCGTCTTCGCTCTTCGCCTCGTAGTCATCGATCATCCCGGTGCAAGCAGCGAGATGTCCGCCCGCCGAACCGCCCGACGCCACGATGCGCTGCGGATCGACGCCCAGTTCCGCCGCTTTGGCACGCACCCAGCGCACTGCGCTCTTCGCGTCCTCAACCGCGCTTTCCGGCGTGGTCTGCTGGCGGGACGACACACGGTAGTCCGCCCGCACCGCGACCATTTCGCGAGTGGCGAGGTAGGTGGCTTGATTGAGGAACTGCGCCGTCGTGCCGTTCTTCCAGCCGCCGCCGAAGAAGAACACGATGGCAGGACGCTTGTCCGCTGCCTTCCAGTCCGGCGGGTAGTGGACAAGGAGCTTCAACTCCCCCGGGGACGTCTGCTTGTAGGTGAACTCCTTCACGCCCTCGGGCAGGGGCGTATCGGTGGCGGCCGTAGCCTGGGTCGTGCCGGCTTTCTTGGCTTTTGGCTGGTCTTGGGCGGCGGCGAAGGTGACGGACAACAACAGGGTTGGAAGCGCGAGCGCGAACAGGGGATGCATGATGACGAAGTATGACGCGGCGCGACGCGCGGCTGTTACAGGCGAGTTGGCAAGCCGGCGCTCCGGCCGCTCAGAGCGCCGCTGCCTTCAAGCCGGTCGCCCCGCACACGGTCCGAACGACGGTTTCCGCATTACAGGCTGCAGGCACGACGCAAAAGTCACCGGGCTTCAGCTCGCAAGAGGTGTTCCGCCAAACCACCGCGAGCTGTCCCTCTGTCGCTGCGAGCACGTTGACCCGGTTGCCGCCGAGGCCGAATTCGCCACCGGGTGGCCGTCGGAACGCACCCACGGAGAATAGCTCGCAAGCCGCAAGAAGCCGCACTTCGTGGCGGCCCACCGCTCTCCACTCCGTCGGAGCAAGCGCTGGCTCGAAGTCTCCGAAGTCAATCGAGGCCAGCGCCTGCGGGATGTGCAACTCGCGCGGCTTGCCGTCGAGGCCGACGCGGTTCCAGTCGAACACGCGGTAGGTCGTGTCGGAGTTCTGCTGAATCTCGAAGATAAGGTTGCCCGCGCCCAGCGCGTGGACGCGCCCGCTCGGGAGAAACATGGAGTCGCCGCGTTTCACCGCGATGCGGTGGAAGCACTCGGCGACCGAGCCATCCTGAATCCGCCGCTCGAACTCCTCGCGCGTCGCCCCGCGCCGCAGGCCGACGAACAGGTCCGCGTCCGGCGTGGCGTCGGCCACATACCACATCTCGGTCTTCGGGTCGCCGTGCAGCTCTGCGGCCTTGTGCGCAGGCGGGTGGACTTGGAGCGAAAGTTTCTCCTGCGCATCGAGGATTTTCACAAGCAACGGGAAACGACCACCGCATGGTTTCGAGTCGCCGAGCAACGCCTCCACGTGGTTTTCCATCAGCCATCGCAGGTCGCGGCCGGCGAGCGGACCGTTCGTGATGACGCTGACGCCTTCTGGCCGGTCGGTGATTTCCCACGACTCGCCGATGGGCGTCTGCGGCGGAAGGGCTTTGCCGTAGAGCTGCTCGAGCTTGCGCCCGCCCCAGACACGTTCCTTGAAGATGGGCTGGAAGGTGAACGGGTAGAGCGGAAACGACATGGGCGCAGGGTGGGGAAAGGGGAAGGTGCGGCTCAAGGCGAAATTGCTGCGCGCTGGGTGTTCCGTGAACCAGCTCGTCAACCGGGCTTGTTCACGGAGCACGCAACACGGAGCACGTTTCCACTATGTCACGAGAAGTTTCGGCGCCGGCGTGGCCGTGGTCTTCCGCCGCGCCTTCACGGCGAAATACGGCGGGATGAACCAGCAGCGGTGGCCGAAACTGCTGGGTGCGGCGCTGGCATCGCCATGGCGTGGCTCGAACGTGTCCTCGATTACGAAGCCCGCGCGGCAGAGGCCGCCGAGCAGTTCATCCCAGCGGTGCATGAACTCCAGCGTGCCGCTTTCGCGCAACGCGGATCCGGTGGGCACGGGAGGCAACGGGCCGCTTTGATAGTAAGGCTCGATCATCGTGTAGCCGACGGGCGACAAGCGCAGGCTGGCCTGCAAGTTCGCCGGCTGTTTGTGCTGGCTGATGTAGAGGCCGCCGGGAGCTGTCACCCGCGCGACTTCGCGATAGACCGGCGCGACCGCCGGCACGTAGCAGGTGCTCACCGGCTGCACGACAAGGTCGAAGTGCGCTTCCGGCAGCACGGCGAGATTGTCCATCGAAGCCTCGACGACGGTGACCTTGACCCCCTGCTCGCTAGCAGCCTTGCGGTCGAGGTCGAGCATGGCAGGGCTGATGTCCACAACGGTCGTCTCGGCACCGGCCAACGCGAAGAGGACGCTGTGTTTGCCGCCGCCCGCCGCGAGGGAGAGCACCTTGCGCCCGCGCACATCGAAGTCCACCCAGCCGAAGGGATTGATGATGAACTGGGGCTTGCCGAACTCCTTTTCGCCAGCGGGACGGGCGAGTGGGACTTGTTGCCGGGCTAGCTCATCCCATGCGTCGCGGTTGTGGTCGTGGACCGAAATCATACCGGACTCTACCCTGCGTCCACCGTGCCGAAAAAGAAAAAGCCGGGGAATAAATTCCCGGCCATGCTAACTCGCAGAATTCTCAGCCCTGCTTCTTCCACTCGCCGCCGGAGTCGAGCTTCAGTTGGCGCGGGCCGCTTTCCGTCGTCTGCCCGATGGCATCCAAGTGACCGGTGCTGTCCCCGAACGCGTCCACCTTCGCGCCCATCCGCTCGGCGAGCGAGACGAAGAGATTGCACAGCGGCGTCTCCTGTTTGAACTCCAGACTCTGGCCGCTCTTGATAGAGCCGCCGCCGCGTCCGGCCAAGAGAATCGGCAGGTCGTGGTGTGCGTGGCGGTTGCCATCAGCGAGGCCGCTGCCGAAGACGACGGCGCAATTGTCGAGCAACGTGCCGTTGCCTTCCTTCACAGCCTTGAGCTTGTCGAGGAAGTAGGAGAATTGCGTGATGTGGAAGGTGTTAATCTTCGCAATCTTCTCCAGCTTGCCCGCGTCACCGCCATGGTGCGAAAGGTCGTGGTGGCCGTCCGGCACGCCGATAAACGGATAGCTGCGGTTGCTGCCGTCGTGCGCGACGAGGAAACTCGCGATGCGCGTCGAGTCCGTCTGGAACGCGAGCGCCATCAGGTCATACATCATGCGGATGTGCTGCTCGTAGCTGTAGTCCTGCGGCAGGAAATCCTTGCGCAGCACGGGCGCGACGTTCTGCATCTTGAACTTCTCAGCCTGCGCGATGCGCTCCTCCAACTCGCGGACGGCGGTCATGTATTCGTCCAGCTTGCGGCGGTCAGTCGCGCCGAGCTGGCGCTTCAGGGAGTTCGCGTCCTCCAGCACGAAGTCGAGGATGCTCTTGTGGTATTGCTCGCGCTTCTGGCGGGCGGCGGTTTCCTCGTTCGTCGTGCCGTTGCCAAAGAGGCGCTCGAAGACCTGCTTGGGATTTGCCTCGGGCGGCATCGGAGTGGCGGGGCCTTTCCACGCGAGATTGAATTGGTAGGCGCAACTGTAACCGCTGTCGCAGGCGCCGGCGCTGCGGGCCTTGTCGCAACCGAGTTCCAGCGAATCAATCCGTGTCTGGTTGCCGACACGCTCGGCCAGCACCTGGTCGATTGAGACGCCGACCTGGATGTCCGCGCCAGCCGTCTTGCGCGCACGCACACCGGTGAGCCAAGTGGCATTCGCGCGGGCGTGGTCGCCGGGGCCGTCCGGACCGCCCCGTCCCGAAACTTGCGCGAGGCCGGACATGACGCTGAAGTCGTCGCGATGGCTGGCCAGCGGTTGAAGCGTCTTCGACAACTCGTAGCCGCGACCGACCGTCTCGGGCCACCAGTGCGCCATGTTCATGCCGTTGGGCACATACACAAACGCGGTGCGGCGCGGGAGCGCCTTAGCGGCGGCGGCTGACGCGGCGGGAACCATCGCTTCGAGCGCGGGCAGGGCCATCAGCGTGCCGAGACCACGGAGGAAGGTGCGGCGGGGCAAGGCGGTGTGTTTCATAGCGTTCAGCTTCTGTGGCAAGGTAGGGCGGTAAACCCTACTCTGCAAGACACGAGAGACGGACTGGCGGTTACGGCAGCGTCTTCACCGAGCGGCCACATGCGCATCGCCCTCCCCGCGCCGCTTCTGGAAGGGAACACTGTTCACTACTTCCAGCACGAGACCTGAGAAGGTGTTCTTTCGCTTCGCCAACCCGTCGGCAATCTCCTTCGTCGCGCAGCGGTCGTAATACTCCAGCCCGCGGCCCAGCGAGTAGGTCAGCATCTTTTCTACCATGCAGCGGATGAAGTCGTCCTTCTTCTGCCGGGCGAGCAGGTTCGCGAGCTCAACGGGGCCTTTGAACTTGTCCGCCGCGCCCAACTCGCCACTCGGGTCAATCGCCGCGCCGGCATCCAGAGTGCGGAAGCCGCCGATGCCATCGTAGTTCTCCAGCGCGAAGCCGATGGCGTCCATGCGCGTGTGGCAGCCGGCGCATGAAGGGTTCGCGCGGTGCTGCTCCATGCGCTGGCGGAGTGTTCCGGTGAGCTGCTTTTGGTCGTCGAGTTCGGGGACGTTCGGCGCGGGCGGCGGCGGCGGGCTGGCGAGGAGATTTTCCAGGACCCACTTGCCGCGTTTCACGGGCGATGTGCGCGTGGGATTCGAGGTGAGCGTGAGAATGCTCGCGTGCGTGAGCACGCCTGCGCGCGGCGTGCCTTTGAGGCTCACGCTCTGGAACTCTTCGCCGGTCACGCCTGCGAGGCCGTAGTGCTTCGCGAGCCGCTCGTTCACGAAGGTGTAATCCGCCGTGAGGAAGTCGAACACGCTCCGGTCCTCGCGCAGGATGTTCTCGAAGAGCAGCTCCGTCTCGCGCTGCATCGCGGCGCGCAGCTTGGCATCGAATGCCGGGAACAGCTTTTTGTCCGGCTGCACGATGGCGAGGTTGCGGAGCTGGAGCCACTGCCCCGCGAAGTTTTCCACGAGCGCCTTGCTCTTGGGGTCTTTCAACATTCGGTGGACTTGCGGCTCCAGGTTCTTCCGCAACTGCCCGCGCTCCGCGAGCTTGAACAGCTCCTCGTCCGGCATGGAGCTCCAGAGGAAGTAACTGAGCCGCGACGCGAGCGAGAACTCGTTCACTAGGTGCACCGACTTCGGATTGTCCGGCTCCGGCTGCAACTCGCCGCGAAATAGAAAGTGCGGCGAGACCAGCACGGCCTTGAGCGCCTGCTGCACGCTGCCCTCGAAGGTCTCGCCGTGTTTCTGGCCCAGCTCGTAGAGCTTCATCAACCGCTCGACCTCCGACGTCGTGACCGGGCGACGATAAGCCCGACGCGCGAACGCACCGATGACCTCGCGTGCAAGCTGCGGCGCGGTGCCGGGCGTGGCCCGCTTGGGGAAAATGCGCCGATGCGTCTCCGGCAGCATCTCGGCGGCGGCCTCGGGCGGGCCTTCGATTTCGAGATGGTGCACGTTCACCCTGCCCTTCTGGTCTTTGCCAGTCTTCCACTTCGCGGCCTCTTCCGGTGACAAGCCGGTCTTGTTCCGCAGCACGACGACGCGCAGGTGATGCTTCCCGGCGGGCAGCCGAAACTTCGCCTCGTAGTGCTGCGGGGCCGACTCGTCCGCCTCGACTGTCACCTGTCGGAGAATCTCCTTGTCCCGCATGAACGTCAGCGTCATTGCGTTTGAGCCTGCCGGCTTCGCCCACGCGAGTGTGCGGAGGAAATACTCGCCGTCGCGCGGCGCGTTGAAGTCGAACGCCACATCATCCTCCTCGACGCTGTTGAGCGAGACCCAGCCGTCGCCGAGTTGCTTCGCGTTGTAGCCCACCAGCAGCAGGTCGGGCAGCAGCCGCACCACGGAGTTGGGCGTCGGCTCCACGACCTCCACCCACTCAACTGCGAAGGCCCGCGTCTGGTTACGGCCTCGCGCATCCTTCGGCGTCGCGAAGGGATTCACCAAGGTCATCACCAGCTCATGCTGGCCGGCCTTCAACTGCACCGGCAGCTCGGCCACGTGCGCCAGGTCCGGGTCGCCGCGCACCTCGATGACCGAAACCACCTTGCCATCCAGGCGAATCTCCATCTTCGTCTGCTCCGGCGCGACGTGCCGGTTCTGCGTCGAGAGCCGCAGCCGATGCTCGCCGTCGCGCGCCACGGAGAACTTCGCCGTCAACGGCTTCGTCCCCGAGACGCGCCGGGGCGAGTCCGGGTTCGTCGTGTCATTGCCGCCCTTGAGCTGCCGGGCCGCGATGCGCTGCGCGGTCGGCTTCGACTGCGGGTCCGTCACGATGGCCAGCGCCAGAATCTTCTCCGCCGCGGTGAGATACTTCTCCAGCAACACCGGCGGCATCGAGAGCACGTCGCCGATGTTGTCGAAGCCGTAGCCCGCGTCGTCGGCGGGGAAGTCATCGGCGGGGCGGAAGTTCACGCCCACGAGGTCGCGGATGGTGTGGTTGTATTCCGCGCGATTGAGTCGGCGCAACGTGACGCGGCCGGGGTCGGGGTTCTTGGGGTCCGTCTTGAAGACCTCGAAATCAATCCACGCCTGAATCACCTCGCGCTCCGCCAGCGTGGGCTGCTTCTTCTTGTCCGACGGCGGCATCTCACGGCTGCGGACATTGATGAGGGTGTGCTCCCAAAGCTTTCGGTCCGCGAGCAACTCCGCGTGCGACTTGTATTTGTCAAACTCCACGCCGGCCTTCTTCGCCCCATCGCCATGGCAGTCGAAGCAATACCTCTTGAGCAAGGGCAGCACGTCCTTCTGGTAGGTCAGCTTCGCCGGGTCTTTTGCCGACGGCGAACCGAAGAACGCCCCCGAGGCGAGGGGGGCGACGGCGAGCCAGGCCAGACCAACGGTGACAAACAGTTTCATGTGCGTGTGCAAGATGACAGGGAGGCAGACGCCCGGCAACCCACGGAGATTGCGCCCGTTGAACAGGGACGCGGACACGACGGAATTTGAACCGCTGACCTGCACTGACTGACGCTAATCATAACGGGTGTTGATGCTTCACTCGGGCACGGCATCCAAACTGTGTGGCTGTCCTTCGGATTAGTGCAGGTCAGTGCAGGTTAGTGGTTCCTCGCCGTGCCGGGAAACGCCGTTCACTTCCCCGCCTTCAAGACCACCTGCGGCAGGTCCATCACGGCGGGGCCGGGCTTGGACTTGGGCTTCACCGTCAGCGTGTAGCGGCCGGGTTTGTCGAAGGTCAGCTCGCCAATCTCGCGCTTCACGAAGGCTTGGAAGCCGCCGGTTTGCTCGACCTTGAACAGCAGCTTCTGCGCGCCGACGGCGAACTCGACTTCGCTGCCGCCGCTGCCGTTGCCACAGCCGTAGGTGATTTCCATCGTGAACTTGCCGGGCTTCACCACCTCAAACTCCCAGCTCGCCCAGTCGGTCGGGTTCACCCAGTAGCCGAGGGTGTTTTTGTGCGGGAGCGGCTCGAAGCGCAGCATCGGGCCGAACACATCCGCGTGCTTGCCGAGCATCGTGATGGTGCCGTCGGCGGCCTGCGGGCTGGGGCGATAGGCGGGGTTGGGCTGCATCATCTGCGCGCCGGTCTTGATGCGCCAGGCGTCGAGCTTGCCCACCATCGTCTTCACGCGCGCGGTGTGCGCCGGGTCTTCAGCGAGGTTGCGATTCTCGCCGGACTTGAGGTCGAAGAGTTCCACGCGGCCCGTCTCGTAGAACTCGATGAGCTTGAAGTCGCCGTCGCGAATCGCGCCACCGGGCTTGCCGCCTTGGTTGCTGTAGTGCGGGTAATGCCAGAAGAGCGGGCGCGGTGCGTTCGTGCCGCTGTTGAGCAAGGGCACGAGCGTGACACCGTCCACTTTGTCCTCGGCCGTGGGCGCGGCGAGGCCCGCCAGCTCCAGTATCGTCGGGAAGTAATCCACGCTGCTGATGGCGTTCGTGGTCGTGCTGCCCGCCTTGATGCCGGGCCCGCGCACGAGCAAGGGCACGCGGATGCCGCCTTCGTAGAGGTAGCCTTTGCCTTCGCGCAGCGGCGAGTTGATGGTCGCGGGCGTGCTCGGGCCTTCAAGCGTGGCGAGGCCGCCGTTGTCCGAGGTGAAAAAGACGTAGGTGTTGTCGGCAAGCTTGAGGTCTTCGAGCTGTTTGAGGATGCGCCCGATGCTCTCGTCCATGCTCTCCACCATCGCGGCGTAGATGGCGTTGGTCTGCTGGCCCGCCTTGCCCGCGACCTGCGCATACTTCGCGATGGTCTCCGGCTTGGCCTTCATCGGCGTGTGGACGGCGTAGTGCGCGAAGTAGAGGAGGAACGGCTTGTCCTTGTTCGCTGCGATGATTTTCTCAGCCTCGGTGGTGAGTCGGTCAGTCAAGTATTCGCCGTCGTTCGCCTGCTCAAGACCACGCATCGCGCGCTGTTTGCCATCCTTTGCTTTTCCACCGAAGGGCGCGAAGTAACTCATCGGCGTGCCGGTGTGGTCGCCGGCGATGTTGATGTCAAAGCCCTGCTTCTGCGGCTCGAAGCCCTCGCCGCCAAGGTGCCACTTGCCGACGTGCGCGGTGACGTAGCCCGCCGCCTTGAGCCGCTCGGCGAGGGTGACTTCCTCGAGCGCGAGCTGCTGCTTGATGGTTGGCCGCGCGAGCCGTTGCGCGGGTAAATCGCCGCGACCCGGCAGCCAATCCGTGAGGTGCAGCCGCGCGGGATACTTGCCCGTCATGATGCTCGCGCGCGTGGGCGAGCAGACGGGGCAAGCAGAGTAAGCGTCGGTAAACTTCATGCCTTGCGTGGCGATGCGGTCGAGGTTCGGCGTGCGGTAGAACTTGCTGCCGTAACAGCCGAGGTCGTTGCGCCCGAGGTCATCAATGAGGAAGAAGATGAAGTTCGGCTTCGGCGCGGCGGCGGCGGGGAGTTGCGTCGCGACCATCGCGGCCAGCAGGAGGAAGAGGCGGAGAGACAAAGGGCTTTTCACGGCGCGATGCTGCCAACGCTCGCCGGAAACTCAAGCCCGCGCTCCGACGAAAGGATTCCCAACCCGCCGGGAGTTGCTACCGTCATCGTCATGCAACCAGTGACGCGCCCGCCCGTAGCCGCCGAGGTCAGGAGGCGGATTTCTTGTGTCACGCGAGCCGTCCGCCTCCTTACCTCGGCGGCTACTTTGCTTGGGCTGCTCACCACACACGCGCTCGCTGAGCACGGCCCCAACGCCGCCGCCGAGGCGAAGTTGAAGCAACTCCAAGTCGCGCCCGGCCTGAAGGTCGAACTCGTTGCCGCCGAGCCGCTGCTGCAAAACCCAGTCGCCTTCAGCGTGGATGAACGCGGGCGCTTCTTCATCGCCGAGACGCACCGCTGGAAGTCCGCCGTCTTCGACATCACGCAGCGCGTCCCGTGGCTGCTCGACGACCTGAGCTGCCGCACCGTCGCCGACCGCGAGGCGCTGCTGCGCCGGCATTTCCCCGGCACGAACTTCGCCACGCTCACCAACGCCTCCGAAATCATCCGCCTCGTCGAAGACACCGACGGCGACGGCCGTGCCGACAAATCCACAGTGGTCGCCGACGGCTTCAACTCCGCCGTCTCTGGCCCCGCCGCCGGCATCCTCGCGCGAGGGAACGAACTCTGGTTCACCTCCATCCCCGCCCTCTACCACCTGACCAACCGAGCCTCGCCCAAAGCACCCGGCCCCACTAATCACTACTCACTAATCACTTCCCACCCCCACTTCGGCGTCCACATCTCCGTCTCCGGCCACGACCTCCACGGCCTCACCTTCGGCCCCGACGGCCGGCTCTACTTCAGCCTCGGCGACCGCGGCTTCGAGCTGCGACCCGGCATGAAACACCCCGGCTTCAGCGCGGAATACCTCCGCCGCATCGCGCCCGACACCGGCGCGGTCTTCCGCTGCCAGCCGGACGGCTCCGAGCTGGAGGTCTTCTGCATCGGCCTGCGCAACCCGCAGGGCCTGGCCTTCGACGCGCTCGGCAATCTCTTCACCGTGGACAACGACACCGCCGGCCCCGACAAGGCCCGCCTCCTCCACCTCGTCGAGGGCGGCGACTACGGCTGGCGCATCAGCTACCAGCACATGAAGAACTTCGGCCCGTGGGTCACCGAGGGCCTCTGGCGCGGCGGCGCGGGGGACATCCTGCCCACCAGCGGCGAGGCCGCCCAAGGCCCCGCCGGCCTCGCCTTCTATCCCGGCACCGGCCTGCCCGACCGCTACACGAACCACTTCTTCATCTGCGACTTTCCCGGCGGCATCTGGAGCTTCAGCCTCAAGCCGCGCGGCGCGAGCTTCGAGCTGGCCGCCCGCGAGAAATTCCTCTGGAACCTCCTGCCCACGCACGCCGCCTTCGGCCCCGACGGCGCGCTCTACGTGAGCGACTGGGTGGAAGGCTGGGGCCAGCCGGAGAAGGGCCGCCTCTACCGCGTGAGCGACCCGGCGCAAGCGGGCAGTGCGAAGCTGGCCGAAGTGAGGCGACTACTCGCATCGGGTGAAGTGAACGCAATGACGAACCCGAACGCTCTGCTTCGCGAAGCGAGCCGGGAGCACCTGCGTTCAACCAAGCACCTAGTTACCGTGCTGGACAGAAGTTATCAGCAATTGCTTGCCGACCCCTACTTCGGCGCACAAACGCTAATGGCATACGGGGGACACCGGCGAGGCGCTTTGCCGACCGGGTGGGAACACTTCGCCCGCAATCCCACCAGCCGCGCGACGATACTAAATGCGCTGTTCGCCCAAGCGGATAACGAACTGCGAGCTCAAGTCGCACGCCTGCTCGGTCCCATATCGCGGTGGAGTAGCTCAAACCACCTCATTCCACTCGTGCAGAGTTCGGAACCGAGAATAATATTCTACGCGCTGGGAGCACTCGGTTTCCACACGGACGGAGAAGTCATACCGACACTTGTGAAAGCTCTCCGCACCAACGCCGACGCCGACCCCTACCTCACCCACGCTGGCATGATGGCCTTGCTGGGCATCGGAGACTTCGACGCCATCCAGCGCGCCGCGCGGGACGAGTCGCCCGCTGTGCGCCGGGCGGCGATGCTGTGCATGCAGCGGTTGCTGCGCCCGGAAATCGCCCACTTCCTCCGCGACCCCGACCCGCGCCTCGTCCTCGAAGCCGCCCGCGCCATCAACGACGCCGGCATCGCCGCCGCCTACCCCGCCCTCGCCGCGCTCCTCCCCGGTAGCAGCCGACATGAGGAGGCTCCATCTCCCCAATCGGCAATCAATCAGAGCCTCCTCACGTCGGCTGCTACCGAGCCAGTGCTACGCCGCGCCTTGAACGCCCACTACCGCCTCGGCCACGCCACGAACGCACAGGCACTCGCGGAGTTCGCCGTCGGCGAGGTAGGGCGCGCTGTCCTCAGCGCGCCGCCCGGCGGTCACGGGACTGACCGCCCTACCGACGACTCCCTCCGCGCCGAGGCCCTCTTCCTCCTCAGCGCCTGGGAAATCCAACCCGCCACGCCCGGCAACGTTCCGGTCAAAATCGCCAGTGTGGACGGCCACGGCTCCACGCCGCTCGTGAACCCGGAGAATTGGCCCGGCTGGTTCGACCGCGTCTGCGGCCTCTGGCGTCCCCTCCCACCGCGCGATGCCTCCGCCGCCCGTGACGCGCTGCGCCCGCACCTGACCAGCCTTTTGCGTTCCACCGCCACCAACACCGTCCTCGCCGCCATCGCCGCCGTCGAGAAGCTCGCCATCACCGAGGCTGCCCCGGCGCTCGCCGGCTTGGTCAAGGCACCTTCACAACCAGCGCCCGTGCGTGTCGCCGCGCTACGGGCCTTGGGGAATCCAGTGATCGCCAATCGCCAATCGCCGACGCTTTCCGACTCGGTCACGCTCGCGCTCTCCGACACTGACACTTCGCTTCGGCGCGAGGCCGTGAAGCTCGCCGCCGCGGCGAACCCCGCCGCCGCCGTTCCGCTCCTCGCCCGCGTTCTCGCCGAGGAGAAAGACCTCCGCCTCCGCCAAGCCGCGCTCACTGCCCTCGGCGATTTGCCCAGTCCGGCTGCCGACGCCGTGCTGTCCGCGCAACTCTTCTTGCTCGCCGACAACAAGCTTTCCCCCGAACTGCAACTCGAACTCCTTGAAGCCGCCGCAAAGCGCCCGGCCGCCACCATCGCTTCAACCCTTCAACGCTTCAACGCTTCACTCCCGCCAGCCGACGCACTTGGCCCCTTCCGCCCAACGCTTGCGGGCGGCGACGCCGCCGAGGGCAAGCGGCTATTCAACGAGCACGTCGGCGCGCAATGCCTCCGCTGCCACGCCGTTCGCGGCACGGGCGGCATCGTTGGCCCTGACCTCACGGGGGTCGGCAAGCGGTTCACGCGCGAGCAGCTTTTGGAGAGCATGGTGTTCCCGAACAAGACCATCGCCGTCGGCTTCGAGAACGCGACCATCGTCCTCAAGTCCGGCGCGAACCACAGCGGCCTCGTGAAGTCCGAGACGGTGACGGAGCTGGTCTTGGATTCCCCCGAGGACGGCAAGTTGACCCTGAAGAAATCCGACATCGAGAAACGCATCCGCGGCCTCTCCGCGATGCCCGAGGGCGTGGACAAGCTGATGACGCGAAGGGAGCTGCGGGACTTGGTGGAGTATCTGAGCGGGCTGAAGTGAGGTGGGAGGAGCAGGATTAGGAGCCCGAGAGGAAGCGCGCCCTCGGCTCCTGCTCGTAATCCTGATTCTAATCCTGCTCCTCCCCGCTTCGCCAAAAAAGAAATCGCCCGCCCTTTCGCCATTCTCCATAGTCCGCACCACATGAAGTCCATGACAGGATACGGTCGCGGCGAGTGCGCGCGGGATGGTTTCAAGGTCACGGTGGAACTCAGCTCGGTGAACCGGAAGTCCGGCGAAATCACGCTGAACTTGCCCCGCGACCTCGAACCGCTCGAAGCGCAGGTGCGCGACGAAATCAACAAGCGCATCTCGCGTGGCCGGCTCAACGTGCACGTGGCCCTCCACGAGGGCGCGGACGCGGGGGTCACCGCGCAGGTCAACACGGCGCTGGCCAAGGCTTATGCGGCGGAGTTGGCCAAGCTGGCGACGGAGCTGAACCTCAGCGGCGGCGTGCGCTTGTCCGACGTGCTGCGCGCGCCGGGCGTGCTGGAGGCGGATGCGGAGAAGTCGGACGCGGAATCGTTTTGGCCCGCGGTGCAGGCTGCGGTGCAACAGGCGCTGGATGCGCTGGTGAAGATGCGTGAGCGCGAGGGTGAGCATCTGGCGGCGGACTTGGCGGCGCGCATCGAGCTGATTCGCTCGGCGGCCACGCGCATCGGCGTGCAAGCGCCGCTGGTGCAAGTCCAGTTCCGCGCGCGGCTGCTGGAGCGCATCAAGCAGGCGGGCTTGGAAGGCATCGCCGCAGATGACGAGCGGATGTTGAAGGAGGTCGTGCTCTTCGCCGACCGCTCGGACATCACGGAGGAGCTGACGCGGCTGGCGAGCCATTTCAAACAGTTCGCCGACTGCGGCAAGGCAAAGGAGCCGGTCGGGCGCACGCTGGATTTTCTTTCGCAGGAGATGAACCGCGAGGTCAACACCATCGGCTCGAAGGCGCAGGACGCGGTCATCTCGCGCGAAGTGGTGCAAGTGAAGGCGGAGCTGGAGCGGTTCCGAGAGCAGGTTCAAAACGTTGAGTGAAGGCATGAGCCAGAAGAACAACACCCTCCTGATTGTCCTGTCCGCGCCGTCGGGCGGCGGAAAGACGACGTTGTGCGAGCAGATGCTGCGGGACAACCCGAACATGAGCCGCGCGGTGACTTGCACGACCCGGGCGGCGCGCGAGGGCGAGAAGGACGGCGTGGATTACTACTTCCTGACGGCGGAGGATTTCCTCAAGCGCGTGCAGGCGGGGAATTTTCTCGAACACGCGACGGTTTATGGCAACAGCTACGGCACGTTGAAGTCCGAGGTGCTCGGCAAGCTGCGCGCGGGTAAGGACGTGCTGCTCGCGGTGGACGTGCAGGGCGCGGCGGCCATCCGTGCGCAGGCCGAGCAGGAGAGCGAACTTGAGCGGGCGCTGGTCGAAGTTTTCCTCACGCCGGAGTCACTGGCGGTGCTGGAGCAGCGGCTCAAGAAGCGCGGCAAGGACGCACCCGACGCCATCAAGAAGCGGCTGGCGGTGGCGAAGCAGGAAATCGCGCAGTGGAAGCATTTCGACTACCTCCTCATCAGCACGAGCATCCGCGAGGACGTGCGGCGGATGCAGGCCATTTACGGTGCGGAGCAGATGCGGCAGGCGCGGTCAACGGCTCCGGATGTATGAGCAAGGCAGCCCAGCCCAAGCGCGAGCCAGCCCTGGCTGGTCGCAACGTCGTCCTCGGCGTGACCGGGTCCATCGCGGCTTACAAGGCGGCGGATTTGTGCAGCCAGCTCGTGAAGGCCGGCTGCGATGTGCGCGTGGTGATGACCGCCGACGCGCAGAAGTTCATCACGCCGTTGCCGTTCAAGACTCTCTCGCGACACGCGGTGGTGACGGACTTGTATGACGAAGAGGAGGGCTGGCAGCCGACGCACATCCGGCTGGCGGACGAGGCGGATGTGCTGCTCATCGCGCCCGCCACGGCGAACTGTCTGGCGAAGCTGGCGCACGGTCACGCGGACGACGCGTTGACGTGCATCGCGCTGGCCTTGAACCCGAAGGCGAAACTGCTCCTCGCCCCCGCGATGAACGGCAAGATGTGGCTGCACCCGGCGACGCAGGCAAACGTCCGCACGCTCGAGCAGCGCGGCGCGGAGTTCATCGGGCCGGAGGCAGGCATGTTGTCCTGCGGTTACGAAGGGCTGGGGCGACTGTGGGACGTGGCGGGCATCGTGAGCGCGGCCTTGAAATCCCTGAGGTGACCATGCCGCTGCTGCGCTCTCCCAAGGCGAAGTTGCTCGCGAGCCTGTTCCAGGCTCCCGGCGTCTCGCCGGAGCAGCAGGCCGACCGCCTCCGCTTCATGGAGCGCGACGGGTGCCTGACCATCAAGGTCATCGTCCTCAGCGGCCTGGCTTACCTGCTCCTCTTCTCCGACTGGTTTGAAGGCGTGCCCACGCTCGGGGACACGGACATCGCAACCGTCCGCAGCGCCTTCCGCGCCTACCTCGCGGCCAACATTGTCATCGGGGCCATCGTGCTGGCGATGGACTACCTCCCGTTACGCTGGGTGCAGTGGGCGGTGTTCGTGATTAACATCGTGGACGGCGCGTTCGTGTCGCTACTCCTCGTCATCACCGGTGGCTTGGAGAGCACCCTCTACTGGGTGTTTCTCGTGCTGATCATCCGCGCGGCCGTGAGCATCAAACGCGTGCGGCAGCAGATCGGCGTGAACCTGTTCCTCATTCTTTGCTACCTGTTCTCGGGGCTGGTTGATCTCACCTTGAAGGAGCTGAAACTGGAGGGACCCGACGTCTCGGACACCTTCGTGGCCGCTCCGGAGATCGTCACGGTGGAACGCCCCGTCCCTCGCCCCTCGCCACCGGCTGGCAGCTCGGGCAAGCGTCGCATGGCGCGTCCTGACCGGGGCGAGCAGCAGCTCGAGGTCGGCCAGGCGTTCCTGCTCGCGATCACCGGCCTCTCAGACCGCAACGCGCTGCAAGGACTTCTCAGCCGCGTGCTGCTGTTGCTGCTCCTGGCCATGTCCTGCTACGGCATCAATGTCCTGGCGGACTTGCAGCTTCAGGCGCAGGAGGAGGCTAAGGAGTTTGCCATCCGTCAGGAGCAACTGCGTTCCACCGGGCGGCTGGCGGCGGAGATCGCGCACCAGTTGAAGAACCCCCTGGCCATCATCAACAACGCCGCCTTCAGCCTGCAAAAAACTCTCAAGGAGACGAAGCCCGCCGCGCTACAGCAGTTGGACATGATCCGCGAGGAGGTCGGACGGTCCGATCGCATCCTCACGGAGCTGATGGGCTATGCGCAGCTCGCCGAGGGGCGCGTCGAGCGGCTCGCGATGCACGAGGAGATCGAGCGCGCGATCCAGCGAGTATTTCCGCCAGCCCTTCCGCATGAGGTTCAGGTGCAGGTGCGTTGTGCGGACACGCTGCCACCGCTCCTGATGCAGCGCGCGCACTTGGGCGAGGTGCTCGTCAACCTGCTCGCCAACGCCCGCGACGCGATGAACGCCAAGGGCCGCATCGAGATCGCCGGCTCGCTCGACGACGCCGGCACCGTGGTCGTCACCATCGCCGATACCGGCCCGGGCATCCCCGACTACCAGCACGAGCACATCTTCGAGCCGTATTTTTCCACCAAGGAAAAGGGCACGGGCCTGGGGCTGGCCATCGTGCGGCACAACACGGAGATTTACGGCGGGCGCGTCGCGGTGGAATCCACGCTTGGAGCGGGAACCAAATTCACGCTACGCTTCCCGGCCAAGACAACCATGACCGCCGCCGCATGAACCAGCCGCTGCCGCCGATCCTCCTAGTGGATGACGAGAAGAACATGCGCCTCTCGCTCTCGGCGATGCTGGCCGACGAGGGCTTCCCGACCGAGGCCGTGGAATCCGCCGAGCAGGCCGAGCAATTCTTGGAGAAGCGCGAGTTCCTCATGCTCATCACCGATGCGCACCTGGGCGGCCTCAGCGGTTACGAGCTGCTCAGCCGCGTCAAGCGGCGCTGGCCGGAGCTGCCCATGCTGATGATCACCGCCTACGCCACGCCGAAGCTGGCGGCGGAGGCCATCAAGTCCGGCGCATCCGACTATCTCCCCAAGCCCTTCGCGCCCGAGGAGCTCATCCTGCACGTCAGCCGTTGTGCCGAGCGCCATCGGCTCATCACCGAGAACGCCAGCCTCCGCGAACGCGTCTCGGACAGCTACCGGCTCGATAACATCATCGGCGAGTCCCCGAACATGAAGGAGCAGCGGGAGCTGATCCGACGGGTCGCGCCCACCAACGCCACCGTCCTCATCCTCGGCGAGAGCGGCACAGGCAAGGAGCTTGTCGCCGGCGCGCTCCACAGCCTGAGCAAGCGGGCGCGCAAGAGCTACGTCCGCATCAACTGCGCCGCGATTCCCGAGACGCTGCTGGAGAGCGAGCTGT